>Ga0310697_10005506_pt1 | contig 12198 bp, 16 predicted proteins | sample 172DNAGHGlowgp2_FD_203883 | JGI IMG/M metagenome (GOLD analysis project Ga0310697, IMG submission 203883) | Sheep rumen microbial communities from Palmerston North, Manawatu-Wanganui, New Zealand - 1728 DNA GHGlow gp2 (v2) (version 2) | ecosystem: Host-associated > Mammals > Digestive system >... | reverse complement strand
TGATGGCGATCCACATGCTGAAGATATTGGTGGATACTTAATAAATTCATGGAAGAATAAAAACTACATGAGTGTAGGATTCAACTTCTTTGGTTTACCATCCATTACGAACTGTCACAAATATATCAGTGCAAATATGTAATTATTTAAGGAGAGTGATAAAATGTATTATGAAGACGATATGGAATTAATAGAAGCTTCTGAAGTATCTGAGATGTATATGTGTTTGTACGGCACAAATGTGAACCTTCAGAGATCTATACCAATGATCAATGATGGTATCAAGCTTGTTGTAAGAAGACTTCTGTACATGATGTATCTCAAATACAGAAATACTGGTGTTAAAGCATCATCGCTTGTTGGTGATGTTTTGAAGATACATCCTCATGGTGATCTCTGTATGGGTGGCATAATTGCAAGATTGTGCCAGACTTTCTCAAACAACATCCCATTATTAACAGCACCATCAAACACAGGAAATCCAACAACCGGTGATGATTATGCAGCTCCAAGATATATCATTGGTGTTGAACTTTCTCAGTTTGCAAAAGATGTACTCTTTGCAGAATTTGATGGTAAAGTAAATATGAGAGAATCTTCGGATTCATCAATAATGGAACCTTTCTGTTTACCGGCGAAATTCCCGATCATTCTGTTGAATGGTACTTCTGGTATCGGTTGGACTCTGTCAACTGACGTTCCTCCGTATAATCTTAATGAGATTGCAGATGCAACAATCAAGTTATTAAAGAATCCTCAGGCTAAGGTAAATCTCGTTCCAGATCTTCCAACCGGGTGTGATATCATAATTAAAGATTCAAACACATTCATTATGCAGTCTTCATTTGAGATCGATCCGGTTAATTATGTAATCACAATCAAGAACACTCCATACCTGAAGTATCTTGATGATATTGATAAATCTCTCAGACTTATTCAGGATTCTGAGAATAAAATCAAAGAGATTGAGGATGCTTGTGATGAGTCTGATCTTGAAGCTGGTGTAATCTCGTATGTAATCAGATGCAAACCATGTAATCTGTATCAGTTAGTGAATACACTCTTCAAACGTGTTCCCGGTTTCAGAACAACAATATCAACAAGAAACATGCTCGTGGTTACACCGAATTTCCGCACAGATCATTATGATGTTCGTCAGATACTCTGTTCATGGATAGGTAATCGTTTAAGAGAAAAACGTAATTGGTTCTTGAGACAACTCGTTGCAAAGAATATGGAACATAATATGCTTGAAGGTAAAGCATTTATGTTATCACCAAAGAATCTTGATAAAACAATCAAGGTATTCAGATCTTGTGATGATAAACCTGATATCATACCGGCACTCGTGAAAGCATATCATCCACATGTATCAACATCACAGGCTAACTATGTTCATGAACTCGGCTTGTATCGTTTGACCAAGAAAGAATATGAACGTACAATTGATCAGATGGGTGTCCTCGAACAGGAAATCAAAGATATCAAACGTATCGTTGAAGTTCCAGAAAGAATAAAGGAAGTTATCGTAGATGAACTGAAAGAGATCAAGGAGAAATATGGTTATAAGAGAAGAAGTAAGATTCTGAATCTCGAATCTGATACTGATGTGAACATCGGCGTTGTTCAGATACTTGTTGATGGTACAATATTATTCTCAGAAACAGAGAATCCGGAACATCTCTCATCTGATATAACCCCTCTCGCAGGTGATAACGTTTGTCTGGTAGATGACAAAGGTAAATTCATATGGGTTGATACCAACAAGGTTCTTCATGATAAGCCGATGACACTCACATCAATTGGTCGTCAACAGATGGGCAAATGCGTTGCAGGATTATCAAATCCAGATAACTGTGTGGTTATGTTGTCTAACCGTGGAAGAATAAAGTACATGCCGATATCATCAATACCTTCGAATTCATCAAGAAAACCACTAATACCATTAGATGATGACGAATATATTGTATCTGTTATCGAGGTCCGTGATTCATCACAAGATATCCTCGTATACACATCCGATGGTATGGGAAAACGTGTTCAGATATCTGATCTCAATCTTGTTAAGTCTGTTGATGCTCAGGGTCAATTCATTGTAAGAAGTGAAACTGAAGTAGCTGGAATGTTCTTGATCAATCCAAATAAGCAGTGGTTGGTATATGTTACACGTCTTGGACGTATCAGAGTAAACCATGCTAAGTTCATGAATGCGGCAAAGAAGTTTGGTGATCTTAAGCCAATAATCAAACTCTCACAACAGGATGATCTCATCGCAGTATTCTGTACAAATAAGGAACAAAGCATAACTCTCAATCATGCAGATTCAAGAACAACGAAGGTTAATATTGAATCAATAGAACCAACAACAATGGCAACACCACCTATTCGTCCTAAACACGTTCCTGGTGTTCGTGTTTTACGAGCAACTATATCATGATAATACGCCGGGGATAATACCCCGGCTATATCTATATTTTAGAAAGGATTAATTAAAATGGGTTTTAATGCAGAAGTTGATACACATGAAGGATTATTGGAATACTTTTTCAAATACATTATAAGTGAATTCAGAAAGATTGTGATGGAAGAAAATCCAGATCTCTGGAAATTCATTGTTGACAATCATATTGGTTTAAGTGTCAGGAAAAGATATACAACTGATATGATTTCTGATGATGTTCGTACACATAAAGGACATCTCAGAAAAGATCAAATGCGAACAATGATCATGAATTGGCGTGAAAAGGAGGAATCTTCTGGATTCCAGATTCGTGCGGAATGGGTACTTGTAAACGACAAGATGAAGATATGTCAATACTTTTTAGACGTATCCGCACCAAACCTTTGCATGGAAATATGTAAAAACATTTATGATCTTGATTGTTTAAAGAATACAATACTGTGGGCTTTGCATCATGAAGTTGGTCATATGATAGATTACATGCATACCCGTAATAACATATCATTTCAAGAATGGGACGCACAAGAAGAAGATATTGGACGTGAGTACGATAAATATTTCGAGGATACACGTGAACCAGCAAACTCTCCAGAACAACGTGATGAGTATAATATCAGATACTATCAGATCCCACGAGAGCAAGCAGCAAATGATGCTGTTGGAATTTCTGTAAAAGAAATGATAGATAGCGATCATATTTATGATAAAAAGTATAAGGGTAAGCTTGTCACAATATCAATAGATCAAGTAGGCATTCGTGAGAGACCACAAGAGGAGGAAAATAAAAATGGACAAAGTAATTCTTGATATGAGAAATAAATCTCTTGTTGAGATTATGGTTGATAAAATCACAGACGAATTCAGAAGATTGCTGGAAAACGATGATCGTGTTCAGGAATTCTGTGATAAGATCGGAAGAGAAAATCTAATAGTCACTGTGAAAGTACTGAAGATGTCAGAATACATAAAACAAACTATGGAGGTAGAAAATTTTCCAATTTCTAAAAATGAATTCGATCGAATGTTCAAAAAGTTTATAGATATTGAAACATCAACTTTCACAATGAGAACCGGATTTGATTTTAAAGACGGTAGAGAATACGTGAAAGAATGTCAACTTGTAATCAAAAAACCTGCACTGGAAGATGATATATGTGACTGTATTGCAAATCTTCCACTTCTGATGAACATGTATAAAATGCTGCTTCGTCACGAGTTAGGTCATTTCGTAGATCATATAATAAATGATCATGGTATATTAAGATCTGAATTTGATGAAAAACTCAATATCATTAAAAATGACTATTCGAAATATTACGAATGGTCTGAGGAATATCGCAAAAAACCAGGTTGTAAAATGGAAACCGCTATAAAAGCATACTACAATATTCCAAACGAAGCCAGAGCAAATGAATATGGTGGAGTAAATATTGATGAATTTATCAAATGCAGAAAGGAAATCAATGAAACCATCAGAGGTAACATAATAACAATAAACAATGGGGGTGTTTCAAATGATCAAATCATTGATACAAAAATTGAGTAAATCAAAACCAAATCAGGAAACATCATCTGATACAAAACATCTTGATGATTGGGGTCTTGTTAGAGAAGTTGAACTGTTTCCATATTTCGTGTATTCTAACACTGAAAACAAAATAATCGGTTCAATATATCTTACAGCTCAGCAAGCTTATGATCTTAATAAATTTATGAAACGTAAAGCTGACAATCCTGAAGGTATCGCATTTTTAAGGAAGTGATAAAAATGGAAACAAATCCGAGACACATTGGTCTCTTACAGCAAGTATATTCGTTTTGTGACAAATACCATTTATCAAAAACTCTCCCTGATATTAATCACATTCTAAGAAATGGATTAAGATTGATGGCACTTGATAACAAAATGAATTCTATGACAGAACCGGAAATGAACGATCATCTTATATGTGTATCTATATATTATAATGATGAATTCATGTCAACCGGACCATTTACACCAGATCAGTTAAAAGATATTTCTGAACTTGGACCGGATATCAAATTCAAATCATAAAATGTGAAATTCTCTAATGAAAGGGGGTGGTTGAAACATGGCCAAGTTTACAGTATATATCAGAGCTACATCAGTAAAGATAACACCAGGAATAGAAGCGTCTCTACCATTAGATCCATTGATAGAGATGCTTACATATGAAGATGAGTTTGTTGAACAAACAAAAACTCTTGGTTATATCTATGATGAAGCAGATGATGCAATATATTTTCACAAGGGTGTTGATATAAATTATATCGTCAAATTATTGGGAGAATGCACAATTGTCAATCAGACATACGATAAGTTTCTTCCTATGAAATTTGAGTATGAAGAAATAGTTTCTCCGAGAAATGATGAACAGCGTGATGTTATTAACTTCATCGCAGGTTTGCAACATTTTTCAAATAACAGAAACTGTCGTCAATTATTCCTTGTGAAAAAACCTGGCTTTGGTTAACGCAAAACATATTGTTCAGGTGTAGGAATGTGTTTGTGGAAAACCAAAACATTGATTATTACACACCGAGATTCTTTGAGAGTACAATGGATAAATTCATTGTATAATATGTCTGGTATGTCATCTAAAGAAGTTCATGAGATAACATCGTCGGAAGAGTTATATAATATTGCAATGGGTATAATCGATTTGAAATATGACGTTTACTTGTTGACACATGCGACATTCCGTGCTGGTATGAAACGAATAGGCAGTATGACTCTTGCACAAAACATAACAAAGAATCTCGGAATAGGATTGAAAATCATTGATGAAGCTCATCTCGAATTCAGAGACACTATACTGATGGATTGTGTTTTCAACGTATGTAGAAACATATATCTCACAGCTACAGATGGTAGATCACAAAAGGAAGAAAATCATATATTCAGACACGTGTTTGCAAATGCTGTATATTATAAACCATCGGCTTTCCTCAACGACAATCTTCCAAAGAAATGGGTTAATTACATAACAATCGGAGTTAACACCCATGTCCCACCAAACATATATAAATTCAGAGTAGTTGGTGGAAAGGGTATGAATCCAGCATCATACGGAAGATGGGTTATTAAGAATGATAAGAAAAATACACATTTCAAATGTTGTACAGAACTAGTTCGCTCTCTATATATGGAAGATGAACATGCAAAGGTAATCATATTTATGCCTTTAATTGAACTATGTCAGGATTGTGCATTCTGGATAACAAAGCATCTTTCAAGAGATAAATCATTCCCATATGATTTGACAATCCGTACAATCAATTCATCTAACTCTAAACGAGAAAATGAAATGAATAAACGTGCAGATGTAATAGTAACAACTATAGCTTCTGCTGGTACTGGAACTGATATTCCTGGAATTACCGACATCATATGTTGTTCACCATTTGTTTCAAAGATATCCGCAGAACAGATTTTTGGAAGAATTAGATACATTCCAAAGAATTGTCATTATTATGACATATATGACATCTCAGTTCAAATGGATAGATTCTGGTTACGCTCCAGATATAAAAAGTTCAAAGAACTCGCAAAGAGTGTACAACATTTAAATTGGTCTGAAGATGATGAAACATAAGAAGAACTCACCGCCCCTATTGGGGCGGCTACTCTTCTTCTTTTTTCTTTTTCATATGTATATTATTATTATGCAATCAAAGGAAAGTTCTGAATGACATACTTTCCTGTGATGCTGCTAATGCATTTGATTATTCAACATATGTATCAAAATCAATGTCTATTGGAGGTGGTGTTACTGACGGGAATTCGATATCTGGATCTCGTTTCCGTAGTTCGTTTTCAAGCCACGTGACTCGTTTGTTATTGTCAACAACGATCCATGTTAAAAGCTTGTTAACTGTTGCTTCGAGATCATTTACACGTTTTGAAAGTATTCTGTTCTGTTCTCTTGATTGTTCAGCTTCTTTCCTGTGTGTTTCTGTGATCTCTTTGAATTGATTATGGATATAATCCATGTACTCACGTTCTGCAGATTTACGTTTCTCTTCAGCTTCTATCTCAATTAAACTCGCTTCGGCTTTATATTTCCTGCGTGAGAATATAGCTGTAATGATTGAACATAAACCTCCAGATCCCAATATTGCTACAATAATTGCTACGATGTTTTCCATTTTTATTTGCTTCCTTCCGATTAAATTTGAAAATGTATTTTCTCGGACTAATACATTTCCTTTAAATCTGAGTTTAATAAGAATGGAATAAGATGTAACAATAATGTATATTGGGAAGGTTGGCAAATAAGCCTGACTAATATAGGATAACTTATCGCTCTATAGTTATCCTGAGCGAGCGTATGAAAAACAAAGTAAAGAAACCCTTAAAGTGACAAGAAAGGAAACCGAAAGGTCAAAATCGAATTCATTAGCAGCATCATAGGGATGTTGAAAATAAGGATTCGAAACGAATTCTAAAAACAGAAAGGAATTAAAAGAAATGTCATTCAAAAGCTTACGAAAGAGCAAAACTGTGAAGAAGGTTGTAGCTTGTATATTAGCTTCAGCTGTAATGATTGGTGCAACATCATACTATAATTGTGGTTGTATCACATCATCAAATGAACCTGCGACAGCTATGGTGAAGGTGTATAGTCCAAATATAAATGACTTTATAAAACCTTTATCATATGAAGGTGCTACAACAACATTCACAACGACAACAACTATTGATGAGACAACTGTTGTTGAAACATCATCATCAACAAGTCTCGGTACAACAAGTGTTGTGACATCAACCACAACTTCAGAGGTGACCCAGTATGTGACAGAGGCACAAACTGAAGAAGAGATTGAAACACCTGTTGAGCAGAGTGAACCACAAGAATGCGAAGAAGTTCAGGAAACAACTGAACCTCAGCGAGAATATGTGGTTTACAAACCCTCAACTCACTATATACACAGATCAGAATGCAAATGGTGTAATAGTGAGTGTTATGAAATACTCAATACAGAGGGTATTGAAGCACGCAGATGTTCGGATTGTAATCCTGACATCGAAATTATTACACCATACGAAGAACAAAACCAACAGTCATCAACAACAAATACTGCTATTGCAGTTACAGATTATGAGTACATAATTCTCTGCAATTTGGTAGCTGGTGAATATGGCGACGATAGGGTGTCTATATATGATAAAGGCGCTGTCGCTGCTACAGTTATCCATAGGATGTGGGAAGGTACGAGATGGACCGGAGGTGCTTCTCCAAGCATTTACAATGTTATTGCAGCACCATACCAGTACGATGGAAAGTATCTTGCTGGATACTATTCTTCAAGTGTAACACAGTCTTGCAAAGATGCTGTAACATATGCTCTAAATAACATAAGTGCATATGATTATTATTGTAACCCGGACGGAACTTCCGTTTACATGATAAACAGTTTCTGTGGTGACGGGCGTTACAACTGGTTCCGTTGCTCATAAGTCAGGGAGGAATTTAAGATGGCTCTAAAGAAGGGCAAAAAGATATGGGTTGTCTATATTGAAAAAGGGATTGTGACGGCGTTCACAAAAGATATGGAACCCATAACAATCAACCGTAGTCAGCGAAACGCGTTAGCTGATTACAAAAACAAAAATTACATTGAAAATGTATGTAAAATGTTATCGCATAAAGATCCATTCCATCCAGAATTCAGTGTAATGAAAGACGGAGATCTTGTGTACACACTTGATCAAAGATTAAAGTAAACGATATTGAGAAAGTATGGTGGGCGCACAGGCCCACCATAAACTCAATAATATTTACTTATCATTTTCATCTGTTTCAGAAGGAACAACTTCATCAACATCAGATGAAATGTTTGTATTGATAGCTTCCTGAGTATTATCAATGTTTCCATCACAAGGAATATCATTGTTAATATTTTCAGGAACATCGATACTGTCAATGAATTTTTTTAAATCGAGAACAGTTGCAGAAGCATCATATTGTTCATTTTTTGTAAGCTGTCTACCTACCTGATTAACACCTGTAGCTGCAGCTCCAGCAGACAAACCGATGAATATGGCTTCTATTAAATTATTTCCCATATCAACATTCGGTGTGTAGTATCCAGCTATACCAAGACCGAGACCGAATATGAGTGAAAGTATCGGAACAATCTTTTTGATATCTTTATTAAAGCATATCTTGCATATAAGAATCGATATCGAATCAAGCATGGTTACGAATGTTCCGATAGTTAAGATTGAGAATTGTAACATAATATTTCTCTCCTTCACATGTATATTTTTTATATGAGAACAAAGGGAGATGATCATTCTCCCCCGTTACTCACTCAAGTATTTCCCGTGACAAAGGATAACACTTGATTACTTATATTGTAGAAAGGATGTGTATAAGCATGGAGAAATGGCCAGATGTGTTTTCTGATTTGATTGAACATGTCAAAGATTCTATAAAAGATGACTCTTTTGGCAATGCTGTTTTATCAGGAGTAAAGATTGAAAACCCTCAGTCTCATCTGTATCCCGATCCAACAATACCGAAACCGGAGGTGATGAAATGAGTAATATCGGTAAAGAGCTTAGACTCAATCGTGAAGAGAGACGTAAGCTCGCAAAACAGGCAAAGAAGGAAACTGGTAAGAAAGAAGAAGATCTCACAATAGATGATGTTCTTAAGACAGTATCCGCAAATCGTAAGAAGAATAACAGGAGGAAAAAGTAATGGATCACAGAGATTTAGTAGATGCAGTAGCAGCATCAATGGCACAGGCAAGAGCACAGAAATCAATCGAAAATAACGACAATGAGCCAAATGAAAAGTTCGAAGAAATGGAGCATATGGGTGATGAAATGAGAAAAGAAGATGACTCATTCATAATTAATATCCCGATGATTACAGGCAGAGTATTCAAAGTTGATGCTCGTGAGGTAGATTGGGATCAGCTCGGAACACCTGAATCACAAGCTAATCTTGAGCAGAATGAAGGAATCATTCGTGGAATGGTACATCATCTTATTACTGCTGATTTTACAAATCCAGATACTGATAAGATGATCGAAGATTTTGATGAGAGTCTCACAAACCTTTTCAAGAACTTCGGTATTGAAGATTGTGGATATGGAGATCTTCAGAAGAAGATCATGGTTAAACCATACATTCTCCTTCTTGGAAAATGCTTCGATGCACTCACACTCATCAATGTAATCGCACACAATACTGCAATACATGGCCTTGCAACAAAAATATTCGGCATTACTGACAGCTTCAAAGAAGTTGCTGATCTGAATGATATCACAGATATGGACAATTCAACAAATGGACTTATCAGCGAAGACAGAGCAGCATTCGAAGGCATCGATGATCACGACGTATCCGGTCTTGTGACAGAATAATCAAAGGAGGTAAATATTATGAAATGCATTCATCATTATGACGATGATGGTCTGTGTGCTGCAGCCATCGTTAGATTCTATCTTAAGGATAAGCCTGAGGAACCATCAGATTTCATCATGTATAAACATGGTCAAGAACTTGTGCTTCCAGAGAAACTCAATGAAGGTGAGATATGGTATATCGTTGATCTTGCAATGGATGAAACGATATATGTCACAATCATAAAACTTCTTGCTGCAGGTTGTAAGGTTGTGCATATCGATCACCACAAGAGTGGTATCGATTACTACAATAATCTCACAGCTGATGCAAAGAAAGCTATCGATGATGTTGTTAAGTTCTATGATGTTAACGGCTCAGGTTGTATGCTCACATTCCTGTATGCTCAGATGGATGAGGAAATGAGAAAGAATCCTATGGATGTTGAAATTGATCTCAAACCAAATCATTCGAAGTATGCAATATTTAAATGTGAAGGAACAGCACCAATCATCGGAGATATCCCCTTCGTTGTAAGATACATTGATGACTGGGATCTTCAGACAGGAATACTCTCAGATACAATTCCGTTTCATTATGGATTTGCAGATGAACATGATAAGAGTCCATGTGGTGATGATCAGAGTGACATATGGATACAGCTCTTTACTCAGGAACGTTTCACAATCGCTCCTATAATTCAGAAAGGAAATGCGTTCACATCAATCTATGAAAGAGATAACAAACGTGGTATCGATCATGGTTTCGAATGCACAATCCTCGGACATAAATGTTTTGCAACAAACTCAACATCTGGAGATTGTAGAATGTTTAATTCCATCAAAGAAAACTACGATCTCTGTTGTAAGTTCTCATATGATGGTAGCATACAAAAATGGACATATTTCTTCGTATCTGGTAAAGACGGTGCACTCGATGTATCCGAAGTTGCTAAACACTTCGGCGGTGGTGGTCACGCTGCAGCGGCAGGCTGTCAGACTGATTATCTTATATTTGATGAGAATATAGATAACTTTGATCATGTAAAGTAAGAGATGGAGGGGCTTTCGCCCCTCTTCTCAACTCTTAATTATTTTTTCCATTTCTTCATATATACATCATTCAAATGAAAGGAGTTGATACAAAATGAATCAACAAATTATATGGAAAGAAGTAACCCATCCAGATATTCTCCCGGGTTATTTGGTATCACCAGAAGGATACATTAAAGCATTGAATATGAAGGATGAAGATGCAATAATATCACCTTCGTATCATTCAACCAATGGATATGATTTCATGTTATTAAACAATAAAGATGGTAATTTACAACTCTTTCCCATCGATGATATTATTGCATTGGCATATATTCCCATCCCATCATCATTGAAAGATAAACCCATTAAAGTATCACATATCAATGGCGATACACGTGATGTATCATTGGATAATTTACAATGGGTTGAAGATATCGAAGAATGGAAATGGGTTAAATGGAAAAATATATTATCAAATCGATATGAAGTATCATCATTTGGTAGAGTGAGAAATATAAATGGGAAACTCATAAAAGGCTCGCCAGATAGAGATGGTTATTATCGAACATCACTTATCACATCTAACCGTACTTTTCTTGGCGTTGCTATACATCAGATGGTAGCATATGCATTCGCTCCAGCATATGGATGCAATAATCAAATAATTGTTAATCATATAGATGGTAGCAAGATAAACAATTATTGGAAAAATCTTGAATGGGTTACTGCTAAAGATAACACAAATCATGCATTTTCTACATCGTTATGTATCTCTGGAGAGGATCATAAATGGTCACGTTTAAAAGAAAATGATGTAATAAAAATTTGTGAGAGTTTAATCAAACACAACGGGAAAGTTAAAAATGTTTTAGATGATCTGAAAAATGATATACCTGGACTAAATAGATGGATTATAAGTGTTATAAAATGTAAGAAAACTTGGAAGATTATTTCTGATAGATATTTTAAATATGAAGATTTCATACACGAAAACAAAGTGCATATAACAGAAAATGACGTTTTGATTATATGTAAATTATTATTAAGATTTAATATGAGTATTAATAAAACATTAAATGAACTTCACAAGAGAGGATATACATATATCACCAAACATCATATATGTATTATAAAATATAAGAAATCATGGAAAAATATTTCATGTAAATATTTTTAATGGGGGCATTTAGCCCCCATTATTTATGCTTTAACTATTTTTTCAAGCGGAGTTGGTACAGGTGTTTTTCCATTTAATGTTGCTGCAAGACCTTTATTCATACCAGTGCTAATATCTTGAAACAAAACTGCCTGAAGGACA
>Ga0310697_10005502_pt1 | contig 12200 bp, 10 predicted proteins | sample 172DNAGHGlowgp2_FD_203883 | JGI IMG/M metagenome (GOLD analysis project Ga0310697, IMG submission 203883) | Sheep rumen microbial communities from Palmerston North, Manawatu-Wanganui, New Zealand - 1728 DNA GHGlow gp2 (v2) (version 2) | ecosystem: Host-associated > Mammals > Digestive system >... | reverse complement strand
GCCCCTCGTGCGTCTTAGGCATCTCCTCGTTCACATGGTCATACCCGCCTTGCAATGCCTCCATCAGTTTCATCTCGTCAACACCCTCCAAATGGCAAATCGTCTTCATGGCCTCCATCTCTTCAGGTGTCACTTTTCCGTCGGCAATAGCCATCGCCGTCAAGTCGCGAGCCAACTTAAACTGCGGTTCCGTCACCACAGCCAGAAATTTCGTAATGATACTCATATTCTTAATCCGTATAGCGTCTCACGAAATGGTCAATCACCTTGATACCCTCCTCCTTGCTGATATGACCGGCATTCACCTCGTCCAATATAAATGAAATCAGTTGCAAGGGCGGCACCTCTATTTTGCGGGCAAGCACCTCAATCACATGCAGTTCAATGCCATAATACTTGCCGTCAGACATCATCATACGGATAAGGTGCAGCAGATACCGCTTTTTTTCCTCAACAGAACTGAGCAGCTTAGCACCCGACGACTGGTTACGGATAGAATCTATCAACTCCACCGCCGATATCCCCTCCAACTGGCATATCTCGAGAATGGTATTTTTCTCCTCGTCGCAAAACTCACCGTCAGCCACAGCCACCGACAGCAAGTCGCGCGTCAGTGCTCTCTCCTCCGCATTCAAGTCATTTTTGAACCAATCTACTATGCTCATTGTACTCTGTTTTTTGTAATACTTGGTGCAAAGATAAGCAAAAAATCCAAGAATGCAACAAAATAAAGTTAGATTATCATTTTTTTCGTCGTTTCCCGAACCATTCTTGCAGAAAAAAACTATCTTTGCAATTGTATTAATTATGTTATAACCACATAGCACATATTTATTTAGTTATGATACCAACTGGTGGATATATTGAAAGTTTAATTGTGACAGTACTTGCCTTTCTATTGTCACTCTTCGTACATCGCATTATTAAAAAGAGATGGCTTGGATGTCTGATGCAATTTCTGGCTTTCATCGTTATATTCTGTCTCCTCGTCCCAGTGTCGCATGTAGTCATGGATTTAGTAAGTTCATCCCACAAAGATGGTGCGATGGTTGGTGTTAGGTATACTGAACAGGATCGCAACTGTAAAATTCAAAATGAATGGTGGATAAAAACGGATGGCACTTATTATTATGAATGTGACAAAGGAATTACTGATAATCCCGAAACTGTAGTTTCTTGTGATATTGAACTTTGGGGGTTTAAGGGGACCTTCACGCGTATTGATTCCATCCATGGCGTTAGCATAAATATCAATCCGCAATTCATCATATACTTCAACCTCGATAGCCAAAAGGTTACACCTGTGTGGGGCGAAGACACTTTGGAGGTAGTTGGTACAGATTGGGAACTTGTAAAAGAATATTTCATGAACCGCTAATGAAGAGCGAACGATATGAATAATATCAATAAAGATGGCTTCTTCTCACATATAGATTGAAGGATTTACACAAAAAAGGCAAATATATTATTATAATTTTGGTTTTATTCTCATGTATCTCAGGGGAAATTAATATGTATTGTTTGAGAAATATTGCTAAAAAATATTAAAACAACCAGGGCAACTTTGTCATTTTAGATGTTTTTTAATATATTTGCAGTGCTTTAATAGCACTCTAAAAAATAATTTTAAGTTTATGAAGAACAAAAAAATTAATCCTTCTTTTACAACCGTAAAGGATCTGTGTTGAAGGAAGAGGCATGTCAGTGAGTTAATTCTCATCTGACTCGAAAGCAAAAGGGGGGCTAAAGGACCCCCCACTTTTATTTAGTTATATTACTGCTATTATTATTGAATTATTACCACATGATACATCAACGTTCATTTATATGCGGCCATTTTACATCTCGTACAGTCAGTGGTCTAACCAAGCAATTAATCGAATGGGGATGGGAGAAAGGCAACACTGCGGTAGAAGAGTATATTAAGGAAGGCTATTACTCAAGTTTTCAATTTTTTATGTTCTCCAAATCTCTGTCTCAGGGCTGTTATACGTTCTGTAAGAAAATTGGTGAAACGATAAGTTTTGGCCGAAATAATGTTTTGGTACACGAACTTAGATTATATATTTTACCTCTTCACGTTGTATTGTTTTCTATAGAAATAGAACAATCTTCCAAGAGCATAAAAGATCTGTGTTCGATAATACGTTTACTTCGTAATTGCCGACGCTATGGAAAGATGTCCGACGCATGGACTCAATTGGTTGTACGACCACTAAAGGATGTATGTCAATTTTTAACCCTCAATAAAAAGGCTTCATATATTGATCTTGTGGAAAACAGTGACAGGATGAAGATAATGAAAATAGTATGGTCTGATGAAGGTTATTTGGAATTAGAACCTACTCAGCGCAAAAGTCTCTTGTACAATCTATGCACAGCAGACTCTAAGACTGATGATAGTGGCATTCAAACAGACGAGACATCTGACTACATACAGAAAACATTCACGTCATATTCCCTATCTGTGTTTAAGCAATGGGAAGCCCTTTCTTTGCCGGATTCCTTTACTGTATTATATTACGAACCCATGCCAGATGGAATCATAAAAAGGAAACAGAATCGGGATGGGAGTATCGAAGAATACGACCAATGGTCATGGCATTTCAGAATTTTATACATTTATGCACTATTTCAGAAATGCTGCCTTTTTAAGTTAAATAACAATCATTTGGAGGTCTTACAACAAAAAGAAAACCTAAAACAACAAGGGGGTGTGATGAAATACCTAAAACAACTAATTAAGCAAGAGGACTCTCTTTTACTACATCTTAATAAGGAAATGGATGATTTTGAAAATCATTATGTCTTTAACAACATATCATATAACACTTTTACGATGGAGCTATATAATAGTATATATAAAGGAATGCAGATATCCCAAGAACGACAAGAGGTGTATAGGCTGATTGGATCTGAGCAGAAACAATTTGAGGCTTCTAATACAAAAGTCCTCAACCAAGTATTATTTTTACTCTCGCTGTTCACACTATTTTCAGCAATATTGGATGCCAGCCAATTATTCGACAATATTATACCTTTCGATATGTGGTTACCACATAAATCCTTAGGATATCTTTTGGTATTTCTCTTATTAATTATATGTTTCGGACTTATAATATGGAAGATGACCAATATTCATACCCCTATAACAAACAAGAAGACAACAAGCAAAAAAGTAGAACTCCAGCAATAATTGAATTTTGAATATTCAATTTTATTTGTGACATGAAATGTATAACGAGTACTATGACTATGGCAATCCAATATACTAATACGTTATTGTTTCCCTAATAGCAGTTCAATATCATCCATAAGGATGTCCGTGAGCTTGATAGGGTCAGGTATCGGAATTGCCTTATAGAATGGTGTTTCAATAATTTCGTTGTAATTCTTGAGCCAAACATTGCTATTATAATCGGTTAGCGGCTGCTGAATCATCATTTGCATGACAACTTTAGACAAACGAACGCTGTTTTCTTCACTGATGAATGCTTGCTGAAGCCAAGTATGTTTACCTTCTAGCTCTCTCTTATCAAAATGCTCATCGATAATTCTATTTACCGTCATCCAACTGCGAATGCTCTCATTGATATAAGTTTCCCATACATTATTGGTGGAGTCAGCTAATGATCCGTTTAGGATTTGTTTCAGGTATTCTGCCCTAGCAAGATTGAAACAAATATAGCCTGTCCAGACCATATCATCGCCTACGTTTTCTTTAGCCCGCCTAAAAGCGCTAATTGCTTTTTCCAGGTACACAGTTGCCAACGAGCTCTCTTCACCCTTACACTCTTTGGCGTATTCTATTAATTCGCGCAATGAGACATCTTCATGATGTTTTAAAATAACTCCTCTTGCTCTCCTTAAGAAATACAAACCCAGATAGTCGTAATATAAAATACAGGTAACGGGATTGATGAAAAGAGAACCTCGAATTTCCAATAGTTTGGAAGGATCAGACTTTCTTTTTGCAGTCATCTTCTGGTATGCAAAAACTGAATCAATCAGACTGACTGTTTCTTCTAATAACTTACATGACCCATCGGAGATTTCCTTGAAATTATCTACTTTGTTTTTTATAGTATCAAGCAATGAAGAGACGCGTTCTAACTGAATGGCAGATACTTCTTGATAATTGGTCTTAATGAAATATGGAATAAGTACCAGCAAATCTGCTACTTCCTGTACATTATCAGCAAGATGGGCTCCACTTTGTTTATTCTTGTCGCTGAACAAATCCTCCATGTGAGTCATCAAGATTTTACTTATTTCCGTAAAACCAGTTTGAGGATAAAGGAACACTGCCCTCAATATGTTTGGTCGATAACGGGGATTTTCCATCACATTGCCATCCATACGACTGATGGCATTGACTTCGTCAATAGAATAAAAGGTACGCAAACTGATGTAAAGAGCAATGAGTGCTACAGCTAATGATACTACAGCGATCATCAACTCATTGCTGCCGTCTGCCGTCATTGCTGTCCCTATTCCTGCAGAGCAAATGAGAAATATAGCAAATGCTATTATATTAAGCCATAATTTTTTTCGTCTCATAATATTAACTAGTTTTTGTCAATTGTCTGTACAGAAGGTAATATAGAAATAAAACGAGCCAAGCAAACAATATTCATGAAAATACCAATAACCGATTCTATGTTTGCTACAGCTGCAATTTTCCAATTAATATAATCATTGGGATCTGAAATATTAGCCAACGTCATAATACTCCTTGTCAGAATGTGCTTACCCATGATATCTTCATTGTCCAAGCGAAGAACTACAATATAGATAACAGAGAACCATAGGATATATTCCGCGATATTACAGAAAAGCAGTATGATCATCCTTGTAGCCGACTTTATCTGATAATTGTCTACTCCGACTTTTAACGGGTCGAAAAGCAAAACATTAACGTGATATACAAATATTTCAAATGATCTGAGCATAGCATATCCAAGGATAATATACCCCAGCCACAAGTATGGTGTATAAATCATTATCAAACTGGTTAAAACACCTAAAAGCAAGTGTGCTATCACCCATATTTCTGAAAAAAGATATCTCGTTGTAAATGGTCTGTTTGTAACCCATGCATTATCCATATCTTCTTTTGAAGCATTTGGATGAGAATGCTGGTATTTTTTCTTCCACAACAGCCTAGAGATATTCCTTATTTGTTGAAATAAAGAAACCTGTCTAAGCACGTCAAACAAATGATAAACAGTCCATAAGATAAAACCATCATTAATGCCGACACGAGGCAAACAGTCTGTTTTCTTGTTGTTTTCTGTATTCATATTTATAATGTTAATAAGTTGTCTTTAATTAAAATTTCCGCTAAACGGAAATCGATTTGACTATCAATATCCACACTTCTTTCTCGTGGCATAATATATGCAAAAGCTTCTGTATCTGGGAGTTCAATGGACCCGTCTTGACGATACTCGATTCTACGTATATAAAGGGCACCATTAATTCTATAATATGTTGGAAGTTTTTGCCGAGGCAAATTACCTTTACTATTTTGGCGATATTCTTTCAGAGAGAGGTCTTTTGGAAGAGTCATACTCCAAAGAGGTGAGTGTTCCATCTCGCATACAGCAGTAACAGAATCTGCGTGCTTTTCTTCGAATTCTTGATAACCATTTATTATATCAAAAGCAGAACGGAGAGGTGATGTTGGTTGAAGAAGGCAAACAGTATCAAACCGCATGTTAAAAGCAGTGCGGTAATTGTCAAGCACCTCTTTCACGACATCCCAACTGCCTACAAAATCACCACTCATCTCTTCGGAGCGCAAGAAAGGAACAGATGCGCCATATTCTTTTGCTAAAGATGCATAATGTTCTGAATCAGTTGAAACCATGATCTCTTTAAACATCCGTGATTCACGTGCTGCTATAATAGAATAAGCTATCAACGGCATACCTGCCAATGGCAATATATTTTTGTCCTTCAAACCCTTTGAACCACTACGGGCGGTAACGATGGCAATATTATTCATAATTTTTACAAGCACTCTCTTTTACATGTTTAGAAAGCAGCCAACCATTGCATCATCTCTGGATTATACTTGAGTTCACGACTGTCAGAGTCGGCAGTTATGGTTGCCACAAAACATTCGCTAAGCTTGCTATCAAAGATACCACTACTAATCCCATTACTCTTCACAAGAAGAATAGGTAGGTGATTCATCAGTCCCATTCCAACCTCTAACTCATTCCAGGGTGTAGGAAGATCAACATCACTAATAGACTTTTCCTTTGTTGTATTAGGATGACTCAAACCATCCTTAATACTGATTTGCTTGAATCCAAAGGCAATCATGGCTGATGAGTTCATAATGCTCTGACGAATCTTGTTAAACTGACCGAACTCAGGATACTCATCCTTTTGGTAATAGATGACTTCATAATGCATCTCATCTTCTAAGAACGTCTTATAGTCCTTTGTGAGAATTTCGTCTTCCTTACTCATGCAACCAGGCATACTAAAGAACACGACCTTTCTCTCTTGCTTGGTAGAAGGTGTTGTAAGACGTTCTTTAGATGTGAAGACACCATCAGGTGAAAGCTTGCCTTCGAATTCTATAGGCAAATTAGATGCTTTAGAAAAGTTAGCACCATAAAGCAGAACATGATCAAAATAAGTATTGCTGAGGTCTGCTCCTTTAAAATAGGAATTTGTAAAGTCACAATCCCGAATCTGCGTATGATAGAGAATAGCATTATAGAAGACTGCTCCATGACCATCAATCTTGTTGAGAGTAGCATAAGAAATGTCCGCCATAAACATGTCTGTTTCAGCCATGCTGATTCGAATGTCGTCTTTCCTGCCCAAATACAGATTCTGAAGGTTGGTTCCTTGAAGGTCGACTTTATCCAAATCCTTGGCATATGCAAGGCCATCGCCCAGCGTTTTCTGGAGGACTCCAGAAGGGAGCACTTTAAGCAATGATGATATGACGTTGACGGCTTCAAGATGCAAATCCGCTCTCTTCTTTTTCCCAGTATCTTTGAAATATCGACGCAACAAGATGGCTGCTGATAATTGGGATGTCTTAACTTCGGAGGACAATTGAGCAACAACAGTATCAAACGACTTGTAATAGTTCTCTCGTTTCCTGGATTCTGCCTGTATAAAGTCCTGAATAAACTTTAATATGCCATAAACGACAGCAGCAACAAGTCCAAGGATGGCAATCAACTGAAGGAGGTCAGATATGCTAAGTTTCATAATAACGGCCTTACTTAATTAAACGATTTGTTATTGTCAAACATTGATCCTTACGCTGGCCATTGATGGCATAGCTGTAGGAATTGTGATTCATTGATGGGGACTTTAATGAATCTGAGAAGGATTTTAGGGCCTTCGTTATCTGTTGCATCGACTTCAAAGGTGCTGAAGAACGATTATTTATGCTGTCCTCTGTAAACAACACCTGCGGGATAATTGTTTGTTCTGAGGTTCCTTCTGTTTTATTGAAAGCTGCCAATGAGTAATCCATTTTGACAACAAAGTAATTTGAAACGATGCGGCGATTATGAAATTTATAATAGATATCTTTCCCATCAGAAAGCCCTAATACCTCAGTGACTATTTCATATGGCTTCTTAAATTCCAATACAAGATCATTTAACCTTTTGGCAATGCTGTTAAAATTATACAGCGGGTCTATTTCGCCTCTGTCAAATATGACTGCAATATGGTATTTTGTTTCCAATTTACTAGGCAGCAATTCAGTGAGAATACTGCGAATGTTGTCGAATCCATTACCATATTTTGCATTGGTGGTTTTGAACAGATAACGATCTGTTAGAATGAGTGCGTTAGATGGAAGCGGCTCCACGCTATCCAACACCGTATCCCATCCTTTCCCTAATGGTTTTTCTTTGTCTGTAGTATGCTCGTCGTTGATATCAATAAGCGGAGTGATGTCTGGAGCAGCACTACTAAGACACATTACACCATACTTTCTTTGAATGGCCAAGGCCTCAGTTTCAGGAATGTCAAAGATGTATAATGCGGAGGGATTCTTCAGTACGTTCTCCGGGTGTTCCTTATATCTTTTGGTATCGGCTTCTTTTAACAGCTGTACGGGCTGTTGTTTCAAAAGCTTACCCAAATAAGACTGTGCAGTCGTTGTAGAACCGGTAATGCCCTGAAACGATGACTCGGATATATAGACTTTAAACATAACTTTTGCCTTTGTTATTGATAAACATGTGGCAAAGTTACAAAAAAGTTGGTATAATTGTATCTATTTAAAAGAAAAAATTACAATATCACCTTACTTTTACTATCAAAATCCGATACGTCTCTTCTCCATTGGCACATTGATGGGCAGGATGTCCTCAGAGGTGATTAGGCGCAACTGGCGTCTGTCTATAGTTTTATGCTTAACACATCGCATGGCATGTTGGATGTAGATACGTTCCAATTGATTGGCAACAAAACGCGCATTACCCCAATTGTTCGGATTACGCTGGGAGTATGCCTTTGCAAGCAACAGTCGGTACTTATCCCAAGCATCTGGGGTAAATTCATATTCATATTCCTTCACTCTGCGACGTGTTATCTCCAACAGTTCGTCAACGGTGAAATCTGCAAACTCAAACCTGTTGGGGAAACGAGAATACAAGCCTGGATTGGTATCGAGTAACTTTTCCATAGGCTCCTTGTAACCACAGAGAACGATGGCAATGTCACGCTGTTTCTCGTCTGCAGAAATATTCATCAGCAGCGGGACGACAAGTTTACCAGGATCTCCTTCATGCTTGCCGTTCAACTGATAAGCCTCATCAATCATTAGGACTCCTCCTTGTGCCATTTCAACTACTTGTCGAACCGAACGCTCTTCATCGCCCCATAAGGTACCTAAAAAAGTACCCCTGTCACATACAACAACATGGCCTTTAGAGAGAGCACCTGCTTGACGGAGCAGTGAACCAAAGATCTTGCACACGGTAGTTTTGCCAGTTCCTGGTCGTCCTAGGAACACACTATGCAGCGACACCTCATGCTGTTTGCTATCAGGGAACATCTTGCTCATCAGTTTGTTATAACCCGTCAATGCGACCAACTCGTCCATACGTTGCTTGATGTCGTTGCATCCAACAAGTTTATCAAGTTCTTCTCTGGGATTGGCTATCGGACGAAGAATCTCAACTTTGACGCTGACTTTGTCATTCTGCTCAATGTTGCCATCTGGAAATGAGAGGTCTTCAATCTTATGAACGCTTCCTTCCGGGAAGTCCTCTATGTTTATTTCATCGTCATCATCATTGATGTCGGAGCTGTCTGATTCTTCAAAAGGCAAATAGCCTTCCTCTACTTTCTTCTCACCAAATAGCTTTGAGACATCTAGTGCTTTAAATTCAAAGTTCCTGATATATGCTTCTTCATCTAAAATAGCTCTTAGGATAGTTCCTGCTTCACTACTATATGACTTGTTTGTTGCAATCTCTCTATGCCGGAGATCTTTAAGTCCATCAATTACTGTTATGTTCATGGAGCTCCATTTATCTTTCATGTCCTGGGCATTGAGAATATCACTTTCCGAGAGCAGCACACCATGAATATCTACTGGCGGGAATATGTTTATTGCACGATATTCCATCTCCTTCATTGCATCTGAAAGTTGGCAAACAGGACTCGTCCGAGAACCCTTATAAGAGTAATATTCCGGCATACCCACATCATAGGGGTCGCCTTCGTCTGCTATTTCTTCCCTGTTGCCGCAGAGATCGAAACATACCACAACCATACTATTGGCATGGATATAGATAAAGATATTCTTCTCTAGTAAATCAGGCTCATAGCCTTTCAAATGAGTAGAATAGACTGCTTGGTTTACGCCAAGTCTGTCCATGTGGTCCAAAATCGTTTCCCTGGTCTGTTTCCGAAAATCATCAATCAATGCCATAATCATCTTTTTTACCTAGTGGATATTAATAGAGTCGTAATGTCGTTTGGTCATCATAAAGACACCATTACGGCTATATTTCTATCATTTCATGCAAAAAAGTTTTCTAGCGATTATACTCCACTGGCATTCCTGTGGTCGCAGAAGTGCAGGAAGTGCCATAATTCGGTTTCTGGGTTCAAGTCGGATGATGGAACATGGTGCATGTGTTTGCAGATGGCCAGTCGTTCTGCATCATGGAGGTCGAATCCCAAAGCGTCAAGCAGGTAAACAGAACGCTGACCATGATGATGGCGGCCGATGGTATCATATCCTTCCATGTGAGAAGTACACAGGTCATGAAGCAAGGCAACGATGCGGCAACTCTCATCAGGAAGATGGGGCGCAAAGGCTCTCATACTCCAATACACACCCAAAGAGTGTTCTGCCAGTCCTCCCTTGAAGCGATGGTGGTGATGGCAGCGGGCAGTGAAATAGTCACTTTGCTCCAAATAGGCAATCACGTTGCCTATCCCCTCACGGTTGATGTCGCTCAACAGTGAGATAATCTGTTGCTTAGTTTGTCCTGACATTGAGGCTAATAGTTTCTTATGTTTTCCCTCACAGCGCCATTTCCCTTTGTATCCGTTGTAGTAGGAATTCTGTCAACCCTCTCCAATCGGAATCCTGTACCATTATTTGAAGTTGATGAAGCAGATGATGCAGGATTGGAAGTACGCGTATAGGTGATTGATGATTTCTTTGACTGCTTGGGTCGGGTGGAAGTCCTGTTAGAAGATGGAGTATAAGTGGTTCGTACAGGTTGAGATACGCGCTGCTCGACTTTTTTAGGTTCTGGCTTCGCAGGTTTTTCTGGTACATCATCCACGAAATCACGTTCAACGATAGCATAATCATCTTCCCATTTCTCTTGTGTCTTTGAATCGCCATTATCGGCAGATGCCGGTTCATAGAGTTCTGTCTTTGGTGGTGAATAGGAATAGGAATTCCAGCGCAGGTTATTCGTAATCAGTTGGTATAGGAACCAAATCACAACGATAAAGGAAAAAACCACAAGGCATGTAAATCGGGCACTTTTAAGGATGTCATCATACACCACTTTGCAGAATAGCCAGTGACGTAAACCGCTCTCAATATGTTGTGCCCTACCCGTTCGGAAGTTAAACACAAAAATGGGTCTGATACGCCAGGGGTGATTATATCGGTTCTGCCAATCGAACATGCAGAACTCCCAATAGCCACCACGCTGGTTCCACCATTCGCCTGTGTTATACCCGTTTTTATCGGCATATCTGTTCAACACGGCTGGGTTGCCACTGGCTCCTGCATTCATATACGTTAAATATGGGGCAAGAGAATAGTTGATAATCTTGCCAAGGGAAACGCGGCAAACAATCATTACCGGGTTGTCGCCACATAGACGATAGGGGTCTTCCGCATATCGTCTGGCTACACTTCGACGCGATGCGAAATATACGCCGATGCCTCCCCAACTGCTCTGACTGGCTGTAAAGGTACCATCGGTCCATTTGCGTCCAGACTTGCCTGTAATGGCCTGACCTGCTACCAGGTCGGTACCATGATACATCGTAATAGCGGGTATGATGGTGTCTATCACCGTCCATACTGCTCCTTCTATCAGCACCAAACCACCATGATAGATGGGGTATTTGATGATGCGAACGGGTAACATATATGTCCACCTCCACCAGTCACCATAGCCTTCATCCCAATCGCTAGGCTGCAACACCTCATAAAAGAGGTCGTACAACTCTGTTATACCATAAACAACTATATTGTAAAGAATTGCATTGAGAAGTCGGAGGGGTGTTATGGCTATATACAAAAGAAGTTGGAGTCCATATAGCAGAGGGCGAAGGATCTCCTTTGTATCATCACTGGGCCAACTGGTTTTGAACATATAGCGCCATGGCTCTGAAAGGATGTGCTGCAGACGATTCAGAAACCAAATGGGAAAAGAAAAGATGTAGTAGGCGTACTCGAAATAAGAGGAATACTCGGCTCCCATGGACTGGGTAATCATTTTCAGACCAATGAAGATGGCAACCCAAAAGCCAACTGTCGACCCCGTACTAGAATCATCAAACAGCCACCATCCTATTAATGCTCCAATTCCCATGAATACGCCAATAAACATGGCAGCTTGAATGAGCTGCTCACGGAAGGCATAAGCCACCAGGGCGATAATAATCCAAATAATAATAGTAAGCATCAGCCAATATATTGAATTGCTAAACTTTTTAGGCGT
>Ga0310697_10005501_pt1 | contig 12202 bp, 7 predicted proteins | sample 172DNAGHGlowgp2_FD_203883 | JGI IMG/M metagenome (GOLD analysis project Ga0310697, IMG submission 203883) | Sheep rumen microbial communities from Palmerston North, Manawatu-Wanganui, New Zealand - 1728 DNA GHGlow gp2 (v2) (version 2) | ecosystem: Host-associated > Mammals > Digestive system >... | reverse complement strand
TGTTAATCAGAGGGTCCTAGGTTCAAGTCCTAGCTGGGGAGCCAAAGCGGACAAATTGCTAAAATCGGCAGTTTGTCCGTTTTCTTTTTCTCCGTAACTCTCTGATTTCAAGCCGTATGTAAAGAGGAACTCGTTCTTGGAAAGAGGTTCAATATGATTGAGAATCTTTAGGAATTGCTCTAAGCCTGTCCTCCCATTGCTTCGTATCGGAATAGTAATATATCCCTTCACCGAGCCTTGTTCCAAACCAGACCATATAATTCAAACTATCCTCCTTCTCATAGCAAAACAACACTCCATCCTTGTCATCCATTATGTTGATGCGTATTGATTCGTCCAACCCGATACCTTCCAAAGAATCAGGCAACGAATCATTTGCGGCTCTATACTCTTCTATTCTTTCTACAATTGTGTTACCTACTTTTATATTCTGTTCTGTGTATGAGCGAAGGCAGGATGAAAGTAGTAAAGCAGACAAAAAGAGTCCCGATATGGAGCATTTCTTTTTCATATGCGAAAGATAGGAAAAAGGTTGGTGGGTTCCAAAAAAGATGAGTGTAGCTATCACTGTTTCATCTTATCGGTTTGCGCCAACAATGGGTTCAGCCATTCATGATTGTCGTTAATGAAATCCACGACTTTGAGGAAATCCCGCCACAGGTTCAACATTTCGTTGTTTTTGGGAGCACCTGAAAACCAATCACTTACGCAAGTGGTTGGTTTTTCTTTTTCTAGGACAGTTGCAAAATAGTTGCAAAATCAACGTGTTTTAACCCCCGTTTAACAGCGTTTAAATGCGGGTTTCGATTTCGAATAAAGGAATATAAAAGCAGTCAAATTCGATATAAAACCGGGCATCACACCCTAGTCCGGGAGGCAGATGGATTGATCAGGCTTTTCAAAGGTCGGTAGAATCCCTGACAATCCCAAGATGGGCATGTCGTTTTTTCAGGAAGCAGGCTTGTAATAGGATTTGGAATCAAAAGGGAGCATTGGTTAAATGCGGGATTTGACGAATTGAAATAGAATCGTTATTTTTACTTCAAACCAAAATGGAAATTGATTATGCAAGTGAATTGGAAAAACTTAATTAACTGGATTTATGAGAACGGCATCTTATTACTTATCGCATTTCTTCAAATAATACCTCCAATCCTAAGGTTGTTTCCTTGTTTGAAGGATAATGAGTGGGTAGGTGTTTCCATTAATTGTTTGATAGTTATACTAGTGATTATTATCCGGGAAGTTCGACGAAGAAAATTGAGTAACGACACTAATCTAAGGTTTAAAAATGACGAGGAGGATATTCATGATTTAAGTGGATATACCGGTGACTTAAGTGCCGCAACTGTGACTATATCCGGAAAAGTTGAGTCTTTCGGTACATTGCTTAATTCTATGTACAAAGAGATTCAGCAACTTAAGCGATCTTGTGGATATCGAAGAGGGCGGAGTTAGTAGTCGCTTTTATAGCTATTCTTCTTCTCCCACTTAGCGCTTTCTTTAACACTATTTGCAGAATAACGGTCACCCCTTTCGAGATGACCGTGGGCAGACGGGCCCTGCGCATCAATTCATGTAAGTGAAATTGAGATAGTAAAACGCCTCTTAATACTTATTTTGATAATAGGTCTCGTAACACTGTTACCCTATTTTTGAACACCTCTATTGCTTTTACTTCTTCACGGGTGAGTCCCTTTATATTCTCCCCACAACTGCTACAGAATTCGACATCAGAATTTGTCCTATGCCCATGAGCGCAAATGAACTTCTCGACCTCTTTGCGGAACAATACATCTTGAACAACTTCTATTCTGCCAACATCTGGCAAGTGTTCCAGCGCTTCGAGCAATTCTTCCATGTCTTGCAGATCTGTTTCGGTATATGAGGGCTTATCTGCACCTAGAATGGCTATAGCCCGCTTAGTGAACCCCTCATGAACAAGAGCCAAGATACTCTTTGCATCAAAAAGAGAATGCTCCTTTATTAGCAAACGAGCGGGATCAAACCCTTTTTCTAGCCTAATCCCTTCATAGATTCCTTGAACGGCAATATCCCTATCAACCAACGATATCAACTGCCCAAGATTCGTTTTGAACTTCTCCCGGTAGTCAGATTCATTAGGTTGAGTTAAAATCTGGAAATACTTCATGGAGAGTGGAAGGACATAGTCGTTATCAGGATACTTGAGAATGGGTTCCCAGTCTCTTTCCATCAAGTATGTCTTCTCGTCCTTAAGACGCTGAAGGAAAGCCCGTTTCGCTATTTCATTTACTAGCATAGTGCTTGAAACACTCTCGGAAGAATTATTATCTTCTACTTCTTCATCAAATTGGATCTTGGCCGCAGTTCCAACTGCAGTAATCATAAACATAGACATACCCTTGCCTGAGATGTTATCCATATCAAGTGTAAGTCCGAGAATACTATTAGCTCCGAGAAGCTGAGCCTTATTTGATAATTCATCTAAAGCTTCATCATATAGGCTCTCCAATTGACGGCGATAGGAACCAGAACGGCCACCAAATAAATCTGATACACTAGCAGCGAAATCAGACAAAAAACCAGTACCGGCAACGATATGGGAAGAGATCACCCCAAAGTATTCTGTGGCCTTACCATTGTCGACAGAGTTTGTAGTTGAAATGAATACTCTTTTCATAATGTGACACCAATTAAAACGACATAGTTTAAACTACTAAGATAGTAAATAGTAATTAAGTGAACAAAACTCTCAATAACCTATCTAAAACCCATTCATTCTTTAGATGGAAAAACCTTAGCAACCTGACCACGGTTTGACACAAATAGAATGAATGAGTGCTAATCATGACTATGATTAGGAAAAACGACCACCCCTTCCGAGCTGGCCCCCCCCCGATAGCTGTGCCTCATTTCCGGGATGGTGCCGTATAGTTTTTTCGGGAAAATGCTTATTTTTGTAGATACACTGAAACGCAACTGATATGGAAACGGGAACCAAGCAACGTCAGGCAGTTAAGGCGTTTGTCAAGGACTGGACCGGGAAAGGATATGAGAAAGGAGAGACTCAGCGATTCTGGCTGGATCTCCTGCATCGTGTCTTTGGGGTGGATAACCCCACCCAGATCATGCAGTTCGAGATCCCAGTCAAGACCATCACGAAGGAGAAGGGATCCGATTTCATTGACGCGTATATTCCCGCCACGAAAGTTCTCATCGAACAGAAAGGTTCCAAGGTCGATTTAGCCGCCAAGGCAAGGCAGTCCGATGGATCCGAACTTACCCCTTATCAGCAGGGACGCCGATATGCTGCCGGTCTTCCTCTGTCCATGGCGCCGCGTTGGATTGTCGCTTGTAATTTCGACACCTTCGAGGTCCACGACATGGAGAGGCCGAACGATACTCCGGAAATCATCCTTTTAAAGGACCTGGAGAAAGATTTCCATCGGCTTTCGTTCCTTATCGACGATACCAACGTCCATCTGAAAAAGGAGCTGGAAGTCAGTATCCAGGCCGGTGAAATCGTCGGAGTCCTCTATGAGAAGTTCCTTGCTCAGTATATCCATCCTGAGAATCCCGACAGTCAGAAGAGCCTGAACAAGCTTTGTGTGCGTCTGGTTTTCTGCATGTATGCCGAGGATGCCGGTATCTTCGGAACCAAGAATATGTTCCATGATTACATGGACCAGTTCTCGGCCAACGAATTCCGGAAAGCGCTCATAGAGCTGTTCCAAGTGCTGGACACCGCTCCCGAAGACCGCGATCCATACATGGATGAGAAACTGGCAGCATTCCCGTTCGTTAGCGGGGGTATGTTCGCCGGTGATATCGAGATTCCGAGAATCACGGAAGAGATACGAACCCTCATCCTGCAGCGGGCCAGCGACGATTTCGACTGGAGCCTGATCTCGCCGACCATCTTCGGTGCCGTTTTCGAGTCCACGCTGAATCCTGATACCCGCCGGGCGGGTGGGATGCATTATACCTCGCTGGAGAATATCCACAAGGTCATCGACCCGCTCTTCCTGGACGACCTGAAAACTGAACTATCCGATATCAAGGCCGAGAAAGTGGTTCGGACGAAGAAGACGAGAGCGGCCGAATTCCAAGACAAGCTCGCAGGTCTGAAGTTCCTGGATCCTGCCTGTGGATCGGGTAATTTCCTGACAGAGTCCTATACTTGGCTTAGAAGGCTTGAGAACGAAGCCATCAAGATTCTTTACGACGACCGTGTCATAGGTGGCCTGGCTGATCCTGTCAAGGTTTCCATCTACCAGTTCTACGGTATTGAAATCAACGATTTCGCCTGCTCCGTCTCCCAGGCAGCCCTCTGGATCGCCGAGACCCAGATGCTGAAGGAAACCGATGCCATCGTGGGTTATGACCTTGAGCCGCTTCCGCTGAAGGATTATCACAACATCCGTGAGGCCAATGCTTTACGGACCGAGTGGTCCTTGTGGGAGGATGCGGGAGATTCGACCATCGTCTATGCCGACCATACGCATCTTTACCCCGTGGACAGTTATCCTGCCGCCCTCGAAGATCCGGCCGTAAAATATGGAAGTGTGGACTTGTATAGTCCTGATATACAGATTCATCCCGTCGGAAAGAACAAGACATACCATCAGGTTAAGTTCGACTTCATTATGGGTAATCCGCCCTTCCTGGGTGCCAGGATCATGTCTCCCGAACAGAAGGACGACCTCGTCTCCGTTTTCGGCCCCAAGTGGAAAAATATCGGCAATATGGATTATGTGACCGGATGGTACAAGAAGGCGCAGGAAATGATGATGGTCAATCCTGACCTTCGAGCCGCTCTCGTATCGACGAATTCCATTACCCAAGGCGAACAGGTCGCCAACCTATGGAAACCGCTCATGGAAGCGGGCATCCATATCGACTTCGCCTGGCGAACCTTCATTTGGGACAGCGAGGCAAACCAGAAGGCCCATGTGCATTGTGTAATCATTGGGTTCTCCTCTTGTCATTCTGAGCGCCAGCGAAGAATCTTTGACGGCGAGAAGATTATCCCTGCATCCAACATCAATGGCTATCTGATTGATGGCGAGAACGTTTTCGTGGAAAGCCGACAGCATCCTTTATGCGATGTGCCGGAAATAGGGATTGGAAACAAGCCTATCGACGGTGGTTTCTACCTCTTCAAGGATGACGAAAAAGAGGCTTTCGTAGCCAAAGAACCCGGCTCAGAGAAGTACTTCCGCCGCTGGTATGGTTCTGACGAGTTTATCAACCGTCGCCCCCGTTGGTGCTTGTGGCTTGGTGATGCAGATCCAATGGACCTGCTCAAATTGCCGGAATGCCTGAAACGGATTGAGGCGGTCAGGGATTATCGTCTGGCAAGTCCCAGCGCTGGAACAGTGAAATTGGCGGAAAAGCCGACCCGGTTCCATGTTGAGAATATGCCGAAAGGGAACTATATCGTTATCCCAGAGGTTTCTTCACAGAGGAGGCCATATGTCCCGATGGGATATATGGATGATACTGTTCTCTGTAGTAACAAGGTGAGGCTTTTGCCAAAGGCTTCCCTCTATCTTTTCGGAGTTCTGAATTCATCAGTACATATGTCATGGATGAGAGTGGTATGTGGTCGATTGAAGAGTGATTATAGTTACTCAGTGAATATCGTCTACAACAACTTCCCTTGGCCCACTCCTACCGATGCCCAGAAAGCCAGGATTGAAGAAACGGCCCAGGCCATCCTGGACGCTCGCCAAATCTATCCGGAAGCCTCTTTTGCCGACATGTACGGCAATCTTATCCTCTTCCCTGACCTGATGAAAGCCCACCGAGCCAATGATCTTGCCGTCCTCGAAGCCTACGGTTTCCCCAAGGATGCCAGCGAGTCTGAAATCGTGGCGAGGCTGTTTAAGATGTATCAAGAATTGACGAAATAGTACTTTCATCGTGGGATATACCAGGAAAGATAGAATGATGAATGGGATGTGGTCTAAATCATCTAAGAGATATGCGGACCGCATGGAAAGGAACGTCATCATACTAGGGTTAGCGCTTGGCGCAAGTCTTTTATCCGCCTTTTCCTCAATAAAAGTTCCCAGTGCTTTCCCCCCTTCAGTTTCCAATCTTACGTCAACCCAGCAAAAGGATACGGTGAAGTCTTCACGAAGATTGTGTATTGTTCTTCTTTTTTTTGCCCCCATTTTACAGGTTTTAGGTTATGTCTCCTTTGCTTACTGGGGGTGGTGGGCTTTCTTTTCTCTACTTGTCTTCTCATCACTGCCGTTATTGTTTCTTGGAGTTGCCGGAACGGAAGCATCTTTCCTTGGCCAATTTAGAATAGACGTTTACAAACGAATACTAGTTTTTGTTATTATTGAAGCGTTTTTATATTTCATTTCTAATCTGTGGCCCGTTTATGTCTGGGATGATGATGTAACAGCTTTTTCTTATATTTTAATGAGTTGTCAATCAATCCTTTCCATCACCCTTATTTATTACTCATGGAAAGAGTATAAAGACAAAATAAAGAATATTGAGTTGACAACAAATCATCCGGAGACTGAAGAGGATAATACTCTGCAATGATATGTCTTAATGGAATGCTGGATGCAATTGAATAGAAGACAATTCGTTTCATTGCCCTATGACTGACAGGCGGGTCTATAAAGGTGTCATTTACAAGTATACTTTCCCAAATGGGAAGGTGTATATTGGGCAGACTATACACCCTCGTTCCAGAAAAACACAGCACTTATGTGAGAGTACCGGTGCGCGACATGTTGCTTTTTGGCGAGCATACAAGAAATATGGTACTGTAGATTATGAAGAAATAGAGCAGGTCGAGGAATCATCCAAAGAGGCCCTTTGTGAGAGACTGAATATCCTTGAACAATCCTATATTGCCGCATATCATAGCACGGATCCGGAGTGTGGGTATAATTTAACCTCTGGTGGTAGTGTTTTCGTTGTCAACGAGGAAGGGCGACGGCATATGAGCGAAGCCAGAACGGATAAACTGCCTGTTCTTCAATATGACTTAAATGGAAACTTTGTTGCCGAGCACGAATCAACAATTGCTGCCGCTAAAGCAATAGGTTCTCGTGCAGGATCTATATGGAGTTGTTGTTTAGGAATTGCATCAGGAAAGAGAGTAAAGAAGGCTCAGATTGTTAAAGGATACACCTTTAGATTCAAGTCGGATTTCCCAGATGTTCCTTCTCATATAGATTTGGATATCACTTCAAACAAAACGAAAGTCCTTCAGTTCGCTCTGGATGGCAGACTAATAAAGGAATGGGATAGTATTACTGAGGCTCATCAAGCTTTGAATTGCCATGAATCGGGAATAAGACAGTGCTGTAATGGAAAGTATCGCCAATGTGCTGGTTTTATGTGGCGGTACCGAGATGATTATAAAGAGATACCATCTTCGATCGAACCTGTCAGGAAAAGGATTAACCATGGTTTTTCCAAACTATCAGATGCACAAAGAGAAAAAGGGAAGAGGGTTTTTAGGGAGAAGTATTCAAAGCCGGTTCTTCAGTTTGATTTCGATGGGAAGTTCATCAAAGAGTATCCTTCACTTAAAGCAGCTGCAGAAGATCTTAATGGGGAAAGTGCGACAATAACAAATGCCTGCCAGCAGAACAAGTCAAAAACCGCTTATGGATACCAATGGAGATACAAGGAGGCTATTGATGACCCCTCTGAGGGTATTAAACCATTACAGTATGCTTCTGGTGGGGCTAAGAAACCGATTTTGCAATATTCCGAGGAGGGTGATTTCCTTCGTGAATGGGACAGTTTAAAATCAGCGACGGAGTATTACAAAGTGTCCAAAGGATGTCTCTCTGCCGCTTTATCAAATAAGAGAAAGATGGCAATAGGGTTTATTTGGCGGTACAAATAGCGATTTCTTTTAAAAAAAAGATCACCCCGAAGGATGATCGTTTTAGATAGCAAAAGAACAACCATTATGGCTCGTCCCAATCTTCTTCAGTAAAGCCTTCATGTGTTCCACTGATGCAGAAGGAGCTGTCGAAATCGACCGGAACCACCCGAATGGCGGGGGATGTATATTCTTGCTTTTTCAAGGTTTCCATATCTATTTCAATGTAATCTTTATTCTCTCTTTACCGTCAGGGCCGATGACCGTCGATTTCTCGAAGATGGGCTGTCTCTTGAATGAGGGGATTGAGTGTCTTGGCATGGACAATCGGGCTCGGTCGGCTTCGATGTTCGGCAGGTCGTATGTCACGAAATCCTCGTAATTGTATTCCCAATTCCTGCCATAGGCGAGTTTGTGGATTTTGTAATAAATGGCTTCCCTGGAGGGGGCGTTGAAGCCGCTGTCGGTGCTGTTCATGATGCTTTCCGGCGTGGAGCGCCAGGCGCCGGTTTCGTAAAACGCGCCCTCGTACACGCCGATTCCTGTTCCCGAATATCGTGGATCGTTGATGAACTTGGCCCATTTGATCGTGTCGTCGGAGACAAGGTCGACATTCTTCCACATTCCGTATGCGAAGCAGAACTGCCACGAGGAGATCTCCCAATCTGGAATCGCATACGAGTAATTGGTGTATTCATCCATCAGGAAACCGAAGGAGTGGCCGAACTCATGGCGGACAGTATAGCCGAATCTTTCGTCATCGGGACCCGAGATGAATGCCACGGATTCGGAAACTCCGCCATGATAATCATCTCTAAGCGGATCGTTCATATAATCACCAGTCGTTGACGATTGGAACCCGGTAGCGGTACCATCCGATCTGTCGCTGTTCAAAATAATCACCGGAGAACATTCTCCCGGGGAGGAAACGTTGGCCGCACAAGCATAATATGATTTCCAGACCCAGCCTTCCGAACCGAGAGGTCCGCTGTCAAAACATGAAAGAGCCGTGGACTTCCCGATCACTTCGTTTTCGGAAACGGCATAGACAATATAGATGTTGAATAAGTGCTTGAAGGATTTGAAAGGCTCCACGTCAAAGATGGCATCGATGGCTCTCTCCATGTCCGCATCATATTTTCCGTTGGCAATGAGCCTGTCGGAATAGGCGTCGCCCATCACTACCAAGTCTATACCCGCACCCTCGGATGCGAGTTGAATTGTACGTACAGTCTTGTCCTTACTATAATCAGAACTACAATACAAACCTTCTTCATTTTCAAAGTCTACATCAGGAAGCGGGGAACCATCAGTATACCATATATATTTGCTGTCTGAAAGAAGGGGGGATGCTGCAATTAAAGCCTCCTTTGTCGCAGGTGTACAACGAATATGACACTGCTTCGCCAATTCGCCAAGAAAATGTCCGGCACCATCATTATTATTTGATTGACTTAGGTCGAACTCCCCTAAATCGAGTGTCGTCAGTTTCCGCGTGTTATAGAATGTATACTCTGCATCAGCTATTGTTGTCGGATTAAAGCTACTGATGTTAAGGTGTTCAAGATTGTCACATCCGTAAAACATGCGCCTATATGAAGGTACATTTTTCACATTAAAAGATGATAGGTCAAGCGACCTTAAACTATGGCAATTCATAAACATGTCAATCATCATCGAGACATTGCTTGTGTCAAATGATGATAGATCTATATATTCCAAACTGCTACAACCCTCAAACATACTGTGTATCATCAGTAGATTGGGGGCGGACGAAGAGGGCATCGAAATATCCTTCAAGGATGCACAGTTCTGAAACAGAAAAGAGAGATATAAAACGCTGGATAAATCAAATGTGGAGATATCTACGCTCTTTAGGGAACGACATCCGGCAAACATCGCCCCCATATTCTCCATTTTACTAGTGTCGAAGGATGACACATCAAGAGTTCTTAAGTTCCAGCAACCGCTGAATAGTGCTGATGCGTTAACAACCTTTGACGTGTTAAAATGTGTGACATTGATGCTCTCAACAGTCAATCCGGAAAACATTGCGGTTATATCGGTTGCGCTGGAAGTATCAAAACCGCTCACATCCAATTGCTTAAGTTTGGAACAACCGCCGAACATGTTCTCAAAGGTTGTGACAGAATGGGTGTCAAAACTGCTCACGTTAAGATTAGTCAAATTACTGCAACCTGCAAACATTCCAGACATACTAGTCGCGTTAGACGTGTCAAAGTTGGAAACATCTATTTCTTTGAGACTCAAACAATTATAGAACATGTCATCAAACCGCGATACATCACTTGTATCGAAAGAGGATAGATTTAGAGACTGAAGACTATGACAATTCCAGAACGATCTAATCATGTATTGCACATCGGTGACATCAAACATCGACAGATCCAGGCTGCGCAGGGATTCCCAGCCTTCGAAATTCACGTTGTAGCATTTATAGGCCTGTCCGGTCGTATAGAAATGGACTGTCGTTCCAACCTGTTCAAAGTAAATGGGCTCATAATCGCTGTTGCTTTCGCTGATTATTGTTTCTGTCGTCGTCGGATCGGACACATGGAAATATGCCTCGCTAATGGTTGTTTTGTCAACTCCCTCCGGCAGAAACTCATATGGCAGCAAAGCCATACTATCATACACCCTCTTGAACTTCAGGTCTTTATCGGCCTCATACAGACGTTTGAACACGGAGCGCTTAAAAAGAACCGGAGGTAAAATCGTCGTGGCGGCAGAGTCCTCTGTATAATAGGTTATCTGAATCTCTCCTCCGTTCCAACTGTTTTGTTCGCTGGCGGCTATAACGGCGTAGTAATACTTCTCTTTTTCAAACACATTGTTGGGAGCAAGAATCGTAATTGTGTTACTGCCGGACACTTCGCAAACGGGACCGTCCGGCCACACCGACATTTCTCCAGCAAGAGCATTGGGGCCTGTAGATGTAATCACCAATTTCTTGATCCCCTCGTGCGCAACGGAAAACTTGATTCCCCCGCACAGGTTGTGAAACATCAGGCTCTCATTGTCAGAGACGGCATAACTGACAAGCATCCCGTTTCCGAACGTCCCTTCTTTGGCGGTCTGCTCGGTGGGAATGGTGAAAATAACAGAATTGCCGTCCATCCGGTTGGCCTCATTGTACGGATAAATCGCCGTGAACGTCGCCCCCTGGAGGTCGCCGCCGATCTGTCCGACAAAATCGACCTTGGCCGCCGGTTCCGTGTTGGTGGCAGTCAACTTGTACTCGCCGTCCTGCCCGTCATTGACAAATAAGCTGATCTCGTCCCCCGGCGACCACCAAACGCTCCCGTCCTCCTGGAGGACAGTCCGGGTGTCATCTTCCGCCCAGCCTGCGTGGAAGACCACTTCGTGGAGGTCTGATTTTGTGTATTCCGGGATTTCCGTTTCCCTTTGGCAGCCCGCAAGGGTCGCAAGGCAGGATAATGCGACGGAAAAGGCAAATGATTTTGAAAGGTTCATAATATGTCTAGACATTCAAATGGGCAGTGTTATTATTTGAGCATTTCAAATATAGAAAAAAAATTGGAAAACGGTGTTTAGCGTTAGATTAAAATGCTCAGCACCGCCCAATCCTCCTCATTTATTCATCCAGAAACATCCATCCCGCATAATTAATTAACCCGGAAACATGTAAACGAGGTAAAAAAAGAACCCGGATAAGTGTTTCAGCGTAAATAATCTACTGGAAACACTGCATCACGGGTCATTTAATATGAAGAAAAGATGTTTTGGGGATAATTAATTGAGCTGTTGGTTGTTTTGCCCAGGAAACGGGCCCACCTCGATTCTGAGGCATCTGGGGCGCAGATCAGGCTCTTTTTGCGCCCGAAACAACAAAAAAACGCGCCTCCGGGGAGTACGCGCGAATCGGTTGTGTGTCGGTAAGGACATCAGGAAGACCTTCGCCGGTTTCTGCGGCTAAGGATGATACAACTGATGAGAATGGTGAGGATCATATTCATCTATTAGATGCAGAATCCTCACCATTCGTTTCATCCGAATAACAAGTGTACGACAATTATTCGATATTCTTCCGCAGGTAGATCCAGTTTTCCATCTGGCTGACGCCGGGCTTGGGGCCGGTGAACAACGTGGCGGCCTTCGCGTCGCCCTTGAGCCACCAGTCGAGCCAGGCGGTGGCCACCTTCGCATAGTCGCCGCCGAAGGGCTGCATGTAGGTGCCGCCGTGTCCGATGCCGTCCAGGCTGGCCAGGAAGGCGGGCATCGTGCCCTGGAGCTGCTTGAAGTCGTCCAGGCCGTTCTCCCAGGCGATGTCGGTCGTGCCGCCCAGGATCCAGATCACGGACTTCTGCTTCA
>Ga0310697_10005497_pt1 | contig 12210 bp, 9 predicted proteins | sample 172DNAGHGlowgp2_FD_203883 | JGI IMG/M metagenome (GOLD analysis project Ga0310697, IMG submission 203883) | Sheep rumen microbial communities from Palmerston North, Manawatu-Wanganui, New Zealand - 1728 DNA GHGlow gp2 (v2) (version 2) | ecosystem: Host-associated > Mammals > Digestive system >... | reverse complement strand
TGATACTAACACCATTCTGGTCTCAGGGTATCGGCACGGAAGCCGTGCGGCAGATCTGCGGGATTGCTTTCCAAGAGTTGGCTCTGGAACGCATCATCGGCGAAGTGTTCCCGGAGAACCTGGCCTCAGCCCGGGTGCTGGAGAAAAATGGATTTCAACTGGAGGAGACGAAGGTTGGGGCTGTCGTGAAGGATGGGACAGCGATGGATGTGAAGGTTTTTATCCACTTTTTGCGCAAGATTTGAAGCAGTTTTGAGTTATTTTGGCATGAGGATGATTACTGAAAGAATAATATGCTATGCGGCACTTGTAGCTTTGCTGAGCGGTTGCAATGGCATCGAAAATCCGGAAGGCGACCTGAAGGGCATCAAACTGGAGGACTGGCCGATGACAGACTGCTCCACAAGCACAGGTCCCGTTCGGGATATCGTGGCTTACAGCCTGCTGGGGATTCCATATCATTGGGACATAGACTGGCTGGGAGCGAGTACCTATATTGTCTACCCTGATTTCTCCGGCTTTGATTTCTCCGAGTTTTACCGCAAGAATCCGTGTAGTGGCACGCATGAGGCCTATATGAACCTGATTGAGGGCAGTACCGACGTCATCATTGCAAGCCGGGATATCTCCCGGAACGAGAAGGCATCCGCGACGGAACTTGGCGTAACGTTGGAGACATCTCCGCTGGCCATTGACGCCCTGGTGTTCATCGTCAATCCCAAGAACCCCGTCAAGAATCTTACCTCTGACCAAGTACGTAGAATCTATACCGGAGAGATCACCAACTGGAAGGAAGTCGGCGGGGTGGACCATGCCATCACGCCCTATATCCGGGATGCCGACTCAGGCAGCCAGGAAAAAATGGAGACGCTGGTTATGGAGGGCCTGACGATGATTGATGGGGAGTATATGCCTGAAATCATCGGTTCCATGATGGATTCACCTTATCGGCAGCTTGAGTTCAATGAGTATGGCATTGCATATACGCCGTTTTTTTATCGTACCGCGATGGTCCGGGATTTATCAAATGTGACCATGCTTTCCATCGATGGCGTGGCACCCACCAAAGAGTCTTTGAGGTCGAACAAGTATTCGTTTGTGTCGAGCATCTATGCTGCGGTCCGCAAGACGGAAGATCACGAGAGTATGGCGTACAAGCTCTATCAGTTCCTCTTTACCAAAAAAGGTGCGGACATGATTGATGAGAGCGGGTATATAGCCATCAGGTAATCCTCCAGAGAGCGTGTACTCAAATTCGTATTTGTCGGTCTCTTCCACCCTGACAACAGTAGCCCCTCGACCCCAATCCATTCACGGGCGGAATCTATAACGGGAAGGGAAAGTGATTGAGCAGTATTCAGTTATTGGGAGATTGGTATAAGAGAGGGTGTGATTTTTGCAAAAGAGCAATCGATATGCGATCAAGAGTCATCACTCTTCTCACCCTTGCTCTGTTGCCCACGATGCTATGGGCCAGCGGCAACACGGTCGGGCGGGGAGATTTGTCTGTCTCTTTTGAAGCCTCTCACTCAAATACTCAAATGGTAGATACGATTCATATCAAAGGCCCATTGGGAAGCCTTTCTGCCGAAATGTTGCTTCCCAAAGGGTTTGACCGGGAAAATGGCCGCTGTGAGTTGGTCATCCTCCTGCATGGTTTTCTGGGCTCAAAGAAAGCGGCGCCACTCGGATTTCTGGCTCGGATGCTTGTCGAACAGGGATATGCCGTTTTGCGGTTCGATTTTGACGGTTATGGCAAAAGTGAAGGTGCGCAGGTTACGAATACGGTCCCGGGAATGATTCTGGATGCCCGGGCGGTATGGGATTATGCATCGGCCCTCCCTTATGTCCATCGGATTGTCCTCCTCGGTCATTCGCAAGGCGGAGTCGTAGCAGGGATGCTTGCCGGCCGGCTGGAAAAGGCCGGAACACCCCCGGCAGCACTGATTCAGCTCGCTCCGGCTTCTATCCTGAAAGAGTATGCGAGACAAGGACGTTTTCTCTCGGCCCATTGTGACCCGGTCAATCCGCCGGATAGCATCAATGTGTATGGATTCAAGTTAGGGCGCGAGTATATCCTCTCGGCGCAGACCTTACCGATTGAGGAGGAGTCTGCCTGGTACACGGGTCCCGTCTGTCTTCTCCATGGCACATCAGACCGAATCGTCCCCATTTCTTGCAGTGAACGGTATCATCAATTGTATCGGAACAGCGAATTCCCCCGCATTCGCGGGACAGAGCATTTGTTCCTGTTCCATCGGCAGAAGGTGCGCCACCTGATTCTGGAATTCCTCTCCCGACAAGAAGAATAAGCCCCCAGCCCTATCCATTCTCGGGCGGGAACTCTATCGGGAAAGGAATGCGATTGAGCTGTGGTCCATACTCCCTTTGGAAGAACCTCATCATCTCCAAGTATAAACCCTATCGGAATGATTTTTGCTTGATTTACAGAGGTTTTATTACTTCATCATCATAACATCTTCATCCTACCGATGAATGACTTCAAACGTGCCCTGCTGATTGCATTGAGTTCCTTACTCATTTTCGCCGTCCTATGGTTTAATTGGAACGTCTGTGCCAACTTATGGATATTCCCGAATGATATTATCGGGACATACTATGAAACCCCTCTTCCCAATCATAACAGACTCTCCGTCGAAGTATTGGGGCATGGCAGAATCGCCGACAGGGACGATGAGACAGTCGTTGATGGAATCCGTGAATTACAAGTCGTGGGAGATTATGTTGTCGGGCGGGATTCCACTCAGTATTTCTCTTTGAATACGCTTACACAGGAAGTTTGCTATTTTGCTTCCGAGAACCAAATGACGGACTCTCTGGGAATTGACTTACGCCCCCTGTCAGAGCCAATCGAGTTTTATTGGCAGCATCGAGAGCCCTACGACATCCTAGCAAATATTGTTATAGCCATGTTCTCTCTTGGCCTTGCTGTTTATATTACAAGACAACGAAAGAGCAACCGCCCAGCTATTGTTCATATGGCTTCGACTCTTGTTTGGGGAATCCTGGGTTGTTATGTTACAATCGTCGAATCTATTCGTTTGCTTTCTTTGCTTCATCGCGAAGATGCTCATTCCTTTGTTCTAGATTGGCATATATTCTTTCTCGTTTGTGGGGTTTTGGTCATCCTTGTAACCGTTCTGAGATGGAGCCGAAAAAGATGGATGGGAAAGGCCGTGAATGTCTTCCTTTTGCTGTTTGCTCTTTTATTTACACTTGCTGTTGCGGTTTCTTCATTTGACGATGGACATTGGCGAATGATCGACCTCTTTGTTTTAGAGCCCCTCTCTGTCCTGGGGCTCTTGCTAACCATCATTTCGATAGGCATAGACTCCTCTCAAAAACTACAGAATGCAAAGACTCCTGAAGAATCTGTCTGACACGAAAACATAAGGTGATACACTCGGTAACGGTGTATCACTTTTTTGTATGACGGCGGCATTACCCTAAGGAGCGGACGACGGGGATTTGCTGTGTATCGTGACGGTAAGAGATTAAGCCCCCTCCGCCCCAATCCATTCACGGGCGGAAAAGATGTATAGTCCCCCCAAATTTACCGGTTACAAGATGCCGTAGGATTATTGGAAATGATTGTATATCTTTGACTTTTGAAGTGTGTTGCATTTTTCATATAGATTTTCTAATGATAGCACTAAAGAACAATAAGTCCTTTCTCTCCGTCCTGAATGTAGCGTCATCCGTTATATGGGGAGGGCTTGGTTGCGTTGTGACCGTACTGGAAGCAGGTCGGATACTCTCGGGGAATCACACGAAGGATGTTGATTTATGGGACATCCTTCTCCTTCTTGATGGTATTATCCTTATCCTCGCGGCCATTTTGATTTGGAATCGGCGAAGGGTCGTAAAGATGATTGTCGGCCTCTTTGCTTCCCTGTGCTCTTTCATTGTTCTTTTTACGGTTTCACTGGCGGCAGCGGCAGGACATTGGCCACCGCTCAGATTCTATTTGGTCATATCAATACCTGTTGTCGGTTTCCTGCTCTCTATTCTTTCACTGTTCTGTTTGCCACCTAAGAACTCGAAGCAGGTCATAGCGGAAGAGCAAGTATCTCGTTGAAAGATTATTTAAGGTGATACATTAGGCAACGGTGTATCACTTTTTGTATATCGGCGGTTATAATTCAGCGGTTGGATATTCGGCGGTTTTGTTCTATATTTGCCCATGGTCGCGGATTTTTGAACTTATTTGCGACCAGTAGTTCTTTAGCACATATTAAGTCGCACTTTTCGACGGATAAAACGGCGGATAAACGGGCGGAAATCAGCTGGTTAGAGCGTCGGATTCATAATCCGGAGGTTGTGGGATCGTCATTTTGGACAACAGGTATATAATTCCCGAAAATTACTATCTTTGTCAGAACCGGTTATCTGAACATATGGAGAAGAAATACAAAAGCTTACTGATTGGTCTTGCGATCATCCTTGTAATCAGCAATCTTATCATATTCTATTATTTCAAGATTGCAGGTTTGGATCCTTCTACAACCAAGTTGGTACTTGGGGTGAGCATTCCTGTCCAGATTATTGCCTATGGTCTGGTTGCTTGGTATTTTCATAAAGTGAGCAATAAGTAGTCATCCTCCTTAATCTTGTCGTTCCATATGCCAGAAGGACACTCACAACAGATTTAGGGGCCTGGGCCATGTCCTTGTATGCATTGCTTTGGTCTATGCAATATGCTTCTTCATCAAGAGAAGAGATAAAGGAGAAGATCGTAATTGAAAATGGCTGAGACCCTGTTTTAGACCAAGGAGAACAGCCCCAGGATTCTCGGCAAAAAGACCATTACGCCTATCACCGCAGCTGTATTGGCACAGAGAAGAACCTGGAAGGTTGGATACTATTCATTTTACAAGTCGTTAATAATCAGATGAGTATAAACCGTGCGGTTCCCAGCCCTGTTACAGAACAGTCCATTTCCCACCCTTGTCGGGGCCTTTTCTTTGGATGAGGCCCTCGGCCTTCAATTTGGCCAGATGCTTCTCTATGGCTTTGTCGGTAATACCGATGACTTCGGCCAGTTTACGGGCGGAGTATTCCGGATGGGCTTTGAGCAGGGTAATGATTTTCTCCCTATTTTTCAAAAAGGATAATGAAGAATCTTCGGCACCTACGGATTCGGAATGACATCTCGGAGTGCCCAGATCCTTTCAAGGTCTTCCAGGAATTGGTTCGATATTACTCCGGTTGCGGGTACATAACGGATCTTTCAATCAGGCATCGACCTGATCGAATTGCATCCGATGTCCAGGCAGCGCCACGTTTTCAAATAATCAGTCCCAGACGTCCGTCTGCTTGCCGACGCGTCCGGTATAAACGCCGTTTTGCTCAAGATACTTGCCGCGTCGGCACGCAGAACGCGCTGGAAGGGCGTTTTCCCGCATTTGCGGCCGGCCGGCCAACCCACGCACACACACGCACGCGCACACGCACACGCATGCGTAAAACCGTCACTTGACCACATCGTCCGGCTTCAACTTAGTGACCGGGCCGAACTTCGCCAGGTCATCCATTCCAACCGTATCCGGATTGCCGGCACCGGCAACCCGGGAGTGGAAACGGAAAGCGACGAATGGCATTTTTATCAAATCTTCCTTGTATCGAGCCCTATAAAAGAGTATCTTTGTCGATAATGCACGCTTAAATGAGCGTAAAAGATGACGGACCTGATCAGATCGCTTGCAGAGAGTTTTAAAAACAACCTTATCGCCGAAGACCGGTACAGGATGATCCTGGACGGCCTTCAGGTGACGCTGCTCATCACCCTGTGCTCCGCCCTGCTGGGCACCCTGCTGGGCGGGTTGGTGTGCTGGATGCGCATGAGCCGGCGGAAATGGCTGCAGCAAATTGCCCAGGTGTATATTGAGATCATGCGCGGGACGCCCGTGCTGGTGGTGCTCATGCTCATGTACTACGTGATCATGGCACCGCTGGACGCTACGGGTATCGTGGTCGCCATCATCACTTTCGGCATGAACACCGCCGCCTACATCAGCGAGATGCTTCGGACCGCCATCCAGGGCATCGACCGCGGCCAGACAGAGGCAGGCATGGCACTGGGTTATACGCCGCGGCAGACGTTTTTCAGGATCGTGCTTCCGCAGGTGATCAGGGCCGTGATGCCCGTCTATCAGGGCGAGGTGGTGAGCCTGCTCAAGGGAACCAGCATCGTGGGCTACATCGCGGTCACCGACATGACAAGGGCTTCCGACCTCATCCGGTCCCGCACGTTCGAGGCCTTCTTTCCCCTGATCGTGACGGCCGTCATCTATTTCATGGTTGCCTGGCTGATCGGGCTGCTGCTTTCCTCCCTGGTCACCCACCAGCGGAGGAAAGCCCTTGCCAGCGCTGCCGTCCTGCTGCTGTTCGGCCTGGCGGGCTTCGTCCCGGCATGGTTTTCCTCCGGCAGGGAAGTTGCGGAAAAGGATGTCCCGGCCGTTTTCAAGGCCCTTGACGGGAAACGCGTAGGCGTCATCATCGGCAGTATTCAGGACATTGCCGTCACCGACATGGCGCCGGGGGCGGATATCCAGCGGCTCGCCTCCTATGCCGATATAACCTCGGCCCTGGAACTGGGCAGAGTGGATGTAGGCGGTAGCGAGAGCCTTACCCTGACTTTCAACCGGGAGTTGGCCGCCAAGGTAGATTCGGTGGGGGCAGGCCTTGCACCGATCCCCATAGGTGCCTGCTTCGGGCAGGGCAATACCGCCCTGCAGCAGGACTTCAACCAGTTTCTCGCCGAGATTCGCCGGGACGGCACCTACCAGGAGATCTACGACCGCTGGCAGAAAGCCGAAGATCCTTCCTCCCTCGCCGTTCCTGAGCAGCACGGCACCGGGCGCACCCTGCGTGTGGCCACTTATCCGACCATGCCCCCGTTCAATTTCATCTGCGCGGGAAAGCCCTCCGGCCTGGAACCCGACCTCCTGACGGAATGGGCCAACCGGCGCAACTGGCAGCTGGAGTTTCAGATCGTGGACTTCACCGGACAGATTCCCGCCGTCCAGACGGGCAAGGCCGATCTTGCCATGGGCGCCATCTCCATCACCGAAGAGCGCAGCAAGCAGGTTCTTTTCTCCGACGGTTACATTGAATCGCGTATCCTGTTCATCACGCGGAAGGGAGAAGCAGGACTGCTGACAGGAGGTACGCAGCCGGAAGGTACGCAAGATGGCGGGGGCAAGCGGCCATGGCTATGGGCCATCCTTCTCGCAGGCGCCGCCGCTGTCTGGATCGTCCTTCGCCGCCGGTCCCTCGCAAGGTCTTCGTCCGCTTCCCGGACCGAACCTTCCGCCCCCGGTACGCCCCTCATCCGCATCTCCCATCTGAGGAAGAACTATGGCAGCCTTCAGGTGTTGCGCGACATCAATGCCGATATCCACCGCGGTGAGGTCATCTCCATCATTGGCCCGTCGGGGACGGGGAAGAGCACGCTTCTGCGCGCCCTCAACCTGCTGGACCCGCCCTCCGGCGGAGAGATCCTCTTCAATGGCGAGAACATCCTTTCCAAAGGTTATCCCATCCACCTGCTGCGCCAGAAGATGGGGATGGTTTTCCAGGGATTCAACCTCTTTGCCCATAAGACGGTACTGGAGAATGTCATGATGGCCCCCTGCCAGCTGCACGGAGAAACACCGGAGAAAGCACGTGAAGAGGCCATGGCGCTCCTGCGCAAGGTGGGACTGGCCGAAAAGGCCGGCGTCTTTCCGGAGAGTCTTTCCGGCGGGCAGAAACAGCGTGTAGCCATCGCCCGCGCCCTGGCCATGAAGCCGGAGGTCATCCTCTTCGACGAGCCCACATCGGCCCTGGATCCCACGATGGTGGGCGAAGTGCTCAGCGTCATCCGCCAGTTGGCAAGGGATGGTATGACCATGCTCATCGTCACCCATGAGATGAAATTCGCCCGTGACGTGAGCACCCGCATCTTCTTCATGTCGGGCGGCTATATCCATGAGGACGGAACGCCTGAACAGATTTTCGAGGCCCCCGTCCGCAGTGCCACCAAGGCTTTCATCCAGCGCATCCGCAAGGAGGTGTTCGAGATCGACGGTCCCGATTTCGATTTCCTGGGCATGCACTCTTCCATCAATGCCTTCTGCCACAAATACGGCCTCGACGGGAAGCAGGAGACGGCCCGGAGGCTCTGCGACAAGATGCTCGATGAGGTGATGGCCGCCTACCGCCCCATCACGGTCCGGATCACCCACAGCGAGCAGTCGGGGGTCACTTCCCTGGACTTCATGGTGGAGAAAATGGAAGCGACGCCGCTGAGCGGGGAGCAGCGGGCCGACCTCGCCGGAGAATGCCGCCGCGTCGTGGAAGAACCCACCGAGCGGGGGGTCCGGATCAAACTGATCCTATAACATCAACCATACCATGACAAAAAAACTTATGTACCGGGCGCTGGCCGCCGTCCTCATCCTCTGCGGCACGACGGCTGTCCTGACAGCCTGCCGGGAATCGAAAACGCAGAAAGCCGAGGTGAAGAGTGAAGAACTGATCCGCACCTCGCAAAGCTGGGACGGCGTGGAATTGCCCGACTACTTGGCAGGTCGTCCCGAACTGGTCGCGGTGAAATATACCTTCCCTGCCGGAAAAAAGCTGGGCTGGCACCACCACCCCGTGATGAACTACGGCATACTGGTGCAGGGTGAACTGACCATCATCGGCCAGGACGGCAAGGAAAAGACCGTACACGAGGGCGAAGCCGTCGTCGAAATGGTGAACACCATCCACCACGGCGAGAACCGGGGCTCAAAGCCCGTCATCCTCTACATGTTCTACCTCTCGCAGGAAGGTCTGCCCCTGGCCGTCCAGCATCCGGAGATTCCGCTGGACTGATATGGGACCGATTCACGGAACCATGCGGAAAACCAGGTGTTTCATCCTGCGTCCAAGACACTGGGCAGAATAGCCCTACTGTCCCAGAAATGCCGCGCAGCGCTGCGCGATATTCTCCCGGAGATGGTCTCCGTACCAACGGATCTCGAAAGTGTGGTAGCAGCCGTCCCGGAAGTAGGGCGGCCAGGAAGAATCCCCTTCATAGCCATCGACCATGAGCAGTTTGGACGCCGGGTCCAGGGTCACCGTCAAGGTGTCGAAAAGCACGGCCGGGGTGGCGTCCGTCACCCAGTTCACCGGATTGATCGCCACGGAGTTACCCTCGCTGACCAGCGGATTCGCCGCCTCGGGGGTTTCCACGGAATTGTAACAGATCGTGACGCCCGTGTCGTCGCCCCCCCGGGCGGGACGGATCCAGGGTGCTTCGGCCAGGTCGTCCCCCGTGATCTTCCAACCCAGCACATAGGCGGCGACAAGGCGGGGGCGCAGCTCCTCCGGCATCTCCTTCAGCAGTTCCACCAGCGCTTCCCCGCCCTGGGAAAAACCGGCAAGGACAAAGGGGCGGCCGCCGCTCAGGTGATCGACATAGTATTGGAAAGCCCTCCGGACATCGCCCATCGCCAGCGGGAAGCGCCGGGCGATCAGGGTGGAATCGGCATAGGTTTCCATGGTCACCTGCCGGTAGAACGGCGAGTAAAAATTCAGGTCTCCGCCCAGGATCCGGTCCACCCCCTGCATCTCCTGCCGGATTCCCGGACAGGCAGCGGAATCCGCTGCGGGCGCATGGTGCATGACCCTGCCATTCACTTCGTAATCCAACGTTTCCGTGGAACACACATAGAAAAGATCTATCGCCCCGCCCCGGTCCGTCACATACCACGACGCGTCCGAAGCATAATCCGGGGCGGCCGGGACCTGCTCCTTCGGGGCACAGGAGGCGGCCAGCACCCCCGCACAAAATACAGTCAGCCAACGTTTCATAGGATACAAATGTACGTTTTTTCGGGGAGATTGCCTATATTTGTTTCCGAACCGGCAAAATCAAAGGACCATGAAAAAAATCCGTGCAAAAAAGGGCTGTTTTGCCCGAATTTCCAGGAGAATGACCGATAATCGGGCAAAAGCCGCCGTCTTTGCCCTTTTTTGCCTTGCCGCCTGCGCCCAGCCCGTCTCCCACGTGCCCGAAGGGGCCACGGTGTATGACCTCCGGACCGGCGCGCAGCTGACGGAACGGAAGGCGGCCAAGGCCGACGGGTTCTACGGCACCTTGCAGCGGAACGGCCAGGCCATCGCCTTCGTCCGCTACAATCCGCACGCCTTCCAGACCACCGTCGTCGCGGCCGAGGGCGAGCAGGCCGACAGCACCAGCGCCCTGTGCCTGAGGTATGACGCCTTCGCCGGCATCAACGGCAGTTTTTTCAACATGAGCGAGCTCACGGCCGTCACCCTTGTGAAGGACGACGGGTTCATCGTCGGAAGGAACGTCTCCATCGACCCTACCCGGGCCAACGGGGCCGTGGTCCTGAACCCCGAGAGCGTCGATTTCGCCGCCTGCGACACCACCGATACCTTTGACCTGGAGTGGGAAGTGATGACCTCCGGGCCGATGCTCTTCGACGGGGAGCAGACCTTCACCTACGGCGAAGAGCGGGACGACTATGCCTCCTTCTTCGGGAAACGGCACCCGCGCTCGATGATGGGCAAGGATGCCGACGGCGGCGTCTGGATGGTCGTCGTGGACGGCCGCTTTCCCGGCGAGGCCGAAGGGATGAGCATCGAAGAGCTCACGGAACTGGCCCATAGCCTGGGACTTACGGAAGCCCTGAACCTGGACGGCGGCGGTTCCTCCACCCTCTGGGTCCTCCCCGCAGGCGTGCTGAACCACCCCTGCGACAACCGTCGCTTCGACCATGTGGGGCAGCGGATCGTCCCGAACGCCATCGTCGTACGATAAACAGCCTCCGCGCATTTTTTTCGGCAAACCCTTGCAAATATCCGGAAAAAGTTCCATCTTTGCATTCCCAATTCAGGAACAGGGGCGTAGCTCAGCTGGTTTAGTGCGCTTCAGTCACATTGAAGAGGTCATCGGTTCGAATCCGATCGTCCCTACAAAAAAAGAGAGCCGTTGCTCTCTTTTTTTTTGAGGGGGCTCTGCCCCCTATTATCCCCCGCGGCTCCCGGCCTATAAGTCCTGACGGACACGGCCTCTGCCGGGCGCTCTGATGAGCGCCAAGATTTAGTTTGAAAAAACGGAGTTTTCATCTTTTTTGTCTATCTTTGTACGATTTATTAAACCATGCCTTTGACAAGGCAAACGTTTGTACTGAAACCTTATGAGTAAAGCCTATATTTTTCCCGGACAGGGTTCACAGTTCCCCGGCATGGGGAAAGCGCTGTATGAGCGCAGCGAACGGGCCCGGGAACTGATGGACAAGGCCAATGATATTCTGGGCTTCTCCATCACGGAAGTCATGTTCGGCGAGGATGCCGAGGCCCTGAAGGCCACCCGCGTCACCCAGCCCGCCATCTTCATCCACAGCGTCGTGCTGGCCCTGTGCAGCGGCCTGGAGAGGCCGGCCATGGTCGCCGGGCACTCCCTGGGCGAGTTTTCCGCCCTCGCCGCCGCCGGCGCGATGGAGTTCGAGGACGCCCTGAAGCTCGTCGCCATCCGCGCAAACGCCATGCAGAAGTGCTGCGAGAAAGTCCCCGGCACCATGGCCGCCATCATCAAACTTCCCACGGAAACAATCGAACAGATCTGCGCGTCCTGCCCCGGCATCGTGGTCCCCGCCAATTACAACAGCGAGGGCCAGGTGGTCATCTCCGGCGAGGCCGAGGCCGTCGCGGAAGCGTGCGCCAGGATGAAGGAAGCCGGCGCCAAGCGCGCCCTGCCCCTCGCCGTAAGCGGCGCTTTCCACTCCCCGCTCATGGAGCCGGCCCGGCTGGAACTGGCCGAGGCCATCGACAAGACCCCGTTCCGGGTCCCGCAGTGCCCGGTGTACCAGAATGTCACCGCCCTCCCCTCCTCCGACCCGGCTGCGATCAAGGAGAATCTCCTGAAACAGCTTACCTCCCCGGTGCGCTGGACCCAGACCGTGCGGAACATGGTGGCGGACGGCGCGGACCATTTCCTGGAAATCGGTCCCGGCACCGTGCTGCAGGGCCTCGTGCACCGCATCGCGCCGGAGGCAGTCACCGAAGGATTATCCGAATAAAATTACCACATAAACCCAATTAACTGTTATGGCTAACGAAAAGAAATTCATCACCTGTGATGGTAACTATGCCGCTTCGAACATCGCCTATCTGTTCTGCGAGCACGCCGCC
>Ga0310697_10005495_pt1 | contig 12212 bp, 5 predicted proteins | sample 172DNAGHGlowgp2_FD_203883 | JGI IMG/M metagenome (GOLD analysis project Ga0310697, IMG submission 203883) | Sheep rumen microbial communities from Palmerston North, Manawatu-Wanganui, New Zealand - 1728 DNA GHGlow gp2 (v2) (version 2) | ecosystem: Host-associated > Mammals > Digestive system >... | reverse complement strand
TATCAAGCTCCCTGGCGATGTTTACGTGATTCCCTACTTCCCGATTTCGGTACACTTGATAGATGTGGTCTTGATTTTTGTAATAGGCATTGCCCTCTGCGTTCTGGCGACGATTTTGCCCGCCTGGAAGGCAAGCAGGCTTGACCCCGTGGGAGCGATTAGACATGAGTAGTTTGTTACAGACAGTCGACCTCCGGCGGGTTTTCTCCGAAACGGGTGAAGAACTTGAAATCCTCAAGGGCGTAAACTTTTCCATGGAAGCGGGAGAGCTGGTGGCTCTCACCGGTTCTTCGGGGTCGGGCAAGTCCACCTTCTTGAACCTGGTGGGCATGCTGGACACGCCCACTTCCGGCGAAATCCTTTTCAAGGGCAAGCCTCTTTCCAAGTTCAGCAGCCAGGAGCGGGACATGTACCATCGGGTACAGGTAGGGTTCGTGTTCCAGTTCCACCATCTGCTCAGCGAATTTACGGCCATCGAGAACGTCTGCGTTCCGGGCCGCATCTTGGGAACTTCCGAGGCGGAATGCAGGGAACGGGCCGCCATGCTTTTGGAGACGGTGGGCCTTAAGGACCGCCTCAAACACTTGCCTAGGGAACTTAGCGGTGGCGAACGCCAGCGTGTGGCTATTGCCCGTGCTCTCATGAACCATCCGGATTTGGTGCTGGCCGACGAGCCTAGCGGTAACCTGGACGAGGCCAATTCCCAGATGCTCAACGAGCTGATTGGCGAACTGAACGAAAAGTTCAATCAGGCCTTCCTCATCGTGACCCACGACGAAAAATTGGCTAGTTTTGCCAAACGCCGCGTGGTCATGCACGGCGGCATTATTCAATAATTCCGAATTAGGAAGTATGAATTAGGAATTGACTCTAAAAAAAATTATATTGTCTAAAAAACCTAATTCCGAATTCCGAACTCCGAATTCATAATTAACAATATGTCTGAGAATAACGGTATTTTTTCTGCAAAGGCAAAGGCGGTCCTCCAGGCGGCCCGTATGGCGGCCCGAAACCTTGGAAGCGACAGCATTACGGTGGAACACCTTCTTTTGGGGCTTGTCCGTGAAGATTCGGGCTATGCTTCAGAAACCTTGAAGGCCCTGAAGGTGAACCTTGCGGAACTGGGGGAGGTTGTCCAGCGGGCCCTCACCAACGACGGCGGCCTCATGACTATCGGCGGCGACAACCGCGGAGGCCTTTTGGCCTTTACCGCCCGCACCAAGGCGGTCATGTTCAACGCCGCAAAGATTGCAAAAGAAGAGGGCGACCAGTATATCGGTCCCGAACACTTGATGCTTGCCATACTCCAGCAGAGCGATTCTCCGGCGGCGGCCACCCTTTCCACCTACAACGTGACCTTCGAAAGTTTCCAGCAGGCCCTGGACCAGCTCAAGCGGGGCTGTGCCGACGACCAGCCAGACGAACCCATTTCTAGCCCGAGACAGGGCGGCCCTCAGGGGCGTCCCGGCTCCAAGTCCAAGACGCCTATCCTGGACCATTTCGGCCGTGACCTGACGGCCCTGGCCCGCCAAGGCAAGCTGGACCCCATCATCGGCCGCGAGCAGGAAATCGAACGGCTTATCCAGATCCTCTGCCGCCGCAAGAAGAACAATCCCGCCCTTATCGGCGAGCCAGGCGTAGGCAAGACCGCCATCGTCGAAGGCCTGGCCCAGAAAATCGTGCAGAAGAAGATTCCCGAACTCCTCATGAACAAGCGTGTGGTGACTCTTGACGTTGCCGCCATGGTGGCGGGCACCAAGTACCGCGGCCAGTTCGAGGAGCGCGTGAAGGGGCTTATCATGGAACTCCAGCGTGTGGACAGTTCCGTTATCCTCTTTATCGACGAACTTCATACCATCGTAGGCGCGGGCGGCTCCGAAGGCAGCCTGGACGCCTCCAACATTTTCAAGCCGGCCCTGGCCCGAGGCGAGCTCCAGTGCATCGGTGCCACCACCATCGACGAATACCGCAAGTATATCGAGAAGGACGCGGCCCTGGAACGCCGTTTCCAGACCATCGTGGTGAACCCGCCCAACGCCGAAGATTCCATCCTGATTCTGGACGGGCTCCGTGCCAAGTACGAGGCCCACCACAAGGTGCGTTACACTCCCGACGCCGTCCGTGCGGCGGTCCTGTTGGCGGAACGCTACATCAGCGAACGTTTCTTGCCCGACAAGGCCATCGACGTGCTGGACGAAACCGGCGCCCGCGTGCGCCTGGATTCCATCTGCATCCCTCAGGACCTGAAGGACCTGGAAGACGAACTGGCAGAAACCAAGCGGCAGCTGGACGACGCCGTGGCCAACCAGAATTTCGAGACGGCCGCCTCCCTCAGGGACAAGACTGAAGAACTGGAAAAGCAGGTGATGGAACGCCGCGACGCACTGTCCGCCGACAAGGAATCCGAAACCATTCCCGTGGTAGACGAGAACGCCATCCGTGACTGTATCAGCAAGATGACGGGCATTCCCGTAAGCCGCCTCGCCGGCGAAGAAGCCAAGAAACTTTTGCACCTGGGCGACGAAATCAAGGAACGCGTCATCGGGCAGGACCAGGCCGTAGATGCCGTAGTCAAGGCAATACGTCGCACCCGCGCAGGCATCCGTGACACTAAGCGCCCCATGGGGAGTTTCCTGTTCCTGGGTCCCACCGGCGTAGGCAAGACGGAACTTGCGAAGGTGCTTAGCCTTTCCCTCTTCGGTAGCGAAGATTCCATGATCCGTATCGACATGAGCGAATACATGGAAAAGCACAGCATCAGCCGCCTCATCGGAGCGCCTCCGGGATACGTGGGCTTCGAGGAAAGCGGTGGCCAGCTCAGCGAGAAGGTCCGCAAGCGCCCCTACAGCGTGGTGCTTCTGGACGAAATCGAGAAGGCTCACCCCGACATCTACAACCTGCTTTTGCAGATTCTGGACGACGGTATTCTGACCGACAGTTACGGCCGAAAGATCAACTTCAAGAACACCATCATCATCATGACCAGCAACGCCGGCGCCCGCGAAGTCCGGCACAGCTCCGGCATGGGATTCACCAAGATGGGGGAGACCGACGACTACGAGCGCATGGAAACCGCCATCCGCGAAGAGGTAAAGCGCGTCTTCTCGCCGGAGTTCCTGAACCGTATCGACGAGCAGATCGTGTTCCGCCCGCTGTCCAAGGCAGACCTGGTGTCCGTGGTGGATATCCAGCTCTCCTTCTTGCAGAAGAACCTCTCCGAAAGGGGAATCCTTCTGGAGGTGACCCAGGAAGCGAAGGAATTCATCGTGAACCACAACTACGATTCCGCCCTGGGGGCCCGCCCCATCCGCCGCACCATCCAGAACCTGGTGGAAGACGAAATCGCCGAAGGGCTCCTCCTCGAGACCATGACGGACTTTTCCACCATCACCATCGGCGTCAAGGACGGCAAGCTCTCCTTCGCCTGCGAAAAGATTCCCGAAGACGGCACGAATTCCGGCTAGAATTTGGCACGGGCCTTGCAAGTAACAGAAAATCCGTGGACTTTCCACGGAATTTTCTTTTTTGCCCTTTAGCAAGCGGAAAGTAATAAAATCAACATTTTACAGGCAACGTCATTTTCTATCTTTTGGGCCGAAATTTAACAATCAACCCAAGAGGTTCAACAATGGCTAAAATTCCTGCAGTTCTCATCTTTGGCGCACCTGGTTCCGGCAAGGGCACCGTTGGCGCAAAGCTCGCTGCTACCACCGCCCTCAAGCACATCTCCACGGGCGACATCTTCCGCGGCATCGCTCCTTCCAGCGAATCCGGCAAGCTCCTCGCTTCTTACTCCAGCAAGGGCCTCTTGGTTCCCGACGAAGCCACTGTGGAAATCTTCGGCCGCTTCATCGAAGGCCTGGTGAACACCAACAAGGTGAACCCGGACAAGGACACCCTCCTCCTCGATGGCATTCCCCGCACTGTCGCCCAGGTCAAGCTCATCGAATCCGTGGTTGACGTGAAGCACATCTTTGTGCTGGACATCAAGGACGAAAAGACCATCGTGGCCCGCCTCCTGAACCGCGCGAAAATCGAAGGCCGCAAGGACGACGCCGACGAAGCCGTCATCAAGAACCGCCTCAAGGTCTACAAGGAATCCACCGCCAAGGTGCTCGGCAAGTACAGCAAGTCCATCATCAGCCGCATCAACGGCGACAACACCCCCGACGAAGTCTTCTGCGACACCCTCGCCGCCTACGTGAAGTTCTGCAAGAGCGCTTGCAAGGCCTGCAAGAAGGCTACAAAGACCGCAAAGAAGGCCAAGAAGAAGTAATCCAAGGGTGGGGGAGGAATCCCCCTCGCTCCTGCGACTTGTCATCCCCGCGAAGGCGGGGATCTCCTAGCCGCATCCGCTACCCCCTCTGCGGGGGATACCCCCGCAACGCCCCCGTTTCACGGTTGTGAGAAGAATGATGGATGTGGAATGTGTAGTGAATTCGTCATGTTCGCGACCTGTGGTGAGCCATGTCGAACCAAAGCGAACATCCGCTAAAGATTCAAGTGGATCCTCGACTTCTCGAGGATGACATTCTTCGAGTCTCGAACCTCAAGCCCCGAGCCTCGAACCTCGAACCTAGATTTTTAAACAAAAGGAAATAACATGTGGGACCAAAAGTATATCAAGGAACTGGAAAACCGTAACGCTGTCCGCGACGCTGCCGGCGGCGAAGCCCGTGTGGCCCGTCAGCACGAACAGGGCAAGATGACCGCCCGCGAGCGCGTCGAATACCTGTTCGACAAGGGCACCTTCGTAGAGATCGGTGCTTTCCAGCAGTCCGAAGCCGCCTACCTGCCCGAAAAGAAACGCCTTCCGGGAGACGGCGTGGTGACCGGCTACGGCAAGATCAACGGCCGTCTGGTCTATGCCAGTTCCCAGGATTTCACCGTGAACGGTGGAACCCTCGGTGCCGTGCATGCCCAGAAGATTTGCCACGCCATGGATCTGGCGGTCAAGTCCCGCGCTCCTTTTATTTGCATCAATGACGGCGGTGGAGCCCGTATCGAAGAAGGCGTCCACGCTCTCGACGGCTATGCCGAAATTTTCAAGCGCAACACCCACGCCTCTGGCCTCATTCCCCAGATTTCCGTGGTGCTCGGCCCCTGCGCAGGCGGTGCCTGCTATTCTCCGGCCATTACCGACTTCATCTTCATGGTGGAAAACACCGCCCAGATGTTCATCACGGGCCCGGGCGTGGTAAAGGCTGTGACCGGCGAGCAGATTTCCGCCATGGACTTGGGCGGTGCCCAGGTCCACAAGGCCACCTCCGGCGTGGTGCATTTTGCCTACAGCGACGACAAGTCCTGCCTGGACGGCGTCCGCAAGCTTCTGGGATACTTGCCCCAGAGCGCTTTCGAGCGTAGCCCGGTCACCAAGTTCAACTACAAGGACCGTTCCTCCCAGATTCAGGACATGGTTCCCGAAAATTCCAAGAGGGTCTTCGATGTCCGCGGGCCCATTTCGGTCCTGGTGGACGAAGACAGTTTCTTCGAAGTCCAGCCCGATTTCGCGAAGAACGTGGTGGTGGGCTTTGCCCGCATCGAAGGCAAGGCCGTGGGTGTTGTGGCCAGCCAGCCCCAGTACCTGGCAGGCACCTTGGACATCGACGCCAGCGACAAGGCTGCCCGCTTTATCCGCTTCTGCGACTGCTTCAACATTCCTCTGCTCACCATGGCCGACGTCCCGGGGTACATGCCCGGTAAGAAGCAGGAATACAACGGCATCATCCGTCACGGTGCCAAGTTGCTCTACGCCTATGCCGAAGCTACCGTCCCGAAGATTACGCTTATTATGCGCAAGGCCTTCGGCGGCGCCTACATCGCCATGGACTCCAAGCATCTGGGCTCCGACTACGTGCTGGCCTGGCCTATCGCCCAGATTGCGGTGATGGGAGCCGAAGGTGCGGTAGATATCATCCACAAGAAGGAAATCGCCGCCGCCGCCGACCCCAAGCAGGCCCGTGCGGACTTTATCGCCCAGTACGAAAACGAGCACCTGAACCCCTATATTGCGGCAAGCACGGGCTCTATCGACGAAGTGGTGTCCCCGACGGAAACCCGCGCCCGCATTATCGCGGCCTTCAACAGTCTCGAAGCCAACAATCCCATTCCCACGGAATGCAAGAAACACGGCAACGTACCGCTATAATGGCTGCTCGGCTCATTCTTGTAGCTGAGTCTCCGGAATCGCCTCGCTTTCGCCTTCGACGACTCGTCAATACGAGTCGCCTACGGCTCACGGGTAATGGCTGCTTGGCTCATTCTTGACTCGATTCTTTGCTCCGCTTTCGGGCGGAGTTTTTTTATTCCGTCCTGTCGTCTTAAATTTGTTTATTAATAACATAAAACTATCATTTCAATAAAAACAATATATTAGACAATATTGATTTGCCTTAATATATTTAGTGTGTCCTTCAAAAAGAGTTGCTTGTGGTGCGACATGAGTCTTTGGGTATTGTAGAGGATTGTGTAGGTTTCTAAATTTTGTATGTAAGGTGGTAATTGTGATTAAATTGAAAAGTTTGCTCTTCTCCCTGCTGCTCACCCTTTTCGCTTGTGTGCAAGGGGCGTTGGCCCAGAGCGCGCCTGCGGGCTTGTCTATCGACACGGATTATAGTCCCAATGAGGCCGGTTATTACTATGTGAACCTGCCGCGAGAGGATGAAACCGAGGTGAATCTTCAGAACAGTGATCTGGTGTTCAAGATATATGACAATGGCGGCAAGGACGGACTCTACAACTGTGATAGTTGGGAACCTGAAGATCTTCTCCTTCATGCCCCCAACGGCTATGTTTTTGAGGTGACAGGACGCATTGATTATCTGGACGTTGATGACGAACTGATTATTTACAACGGTGGAAACCACCGTTCTCCTCAACTTTATTGCTATGGTTGCGACGATGAAGACTTCCGTTCCGTAGATAATATTGGTACTTACGAGACCCTTGATAACGTTATGTTGGTAAGTCATGAACCTGGCTCAAAACCTCAAGAGGGTTTTGAACTGACCGTACGGATGAAGCCCAATGCCCATATCCACAACATTTCCTTTAATCAGCAGTCGGGTGGGACCTGGACGGCGAATCCCAGCAGTACCGCCATTGCTAGCCGTTATGTGGATCTTACCTTTACTCCAGAAGCTAACCGTGTACTGACATCGCTAAAGGTTATCAAGACCGGCGATGCCTCTACCGAGCTTTCGCTTACCAAGTTAGGTGAAAATAGCTACCGCTTTACCATGCCCGACTACGATGTTACCGTGGTTCCCAGCGCCTATGATTGGGAATGGACTAGTGGGAATACTATTGTCCATCTTGATAACCAAGGGGTTCTTACGGTTCGTGCTATTGCCGGTCGCGATGGCGCTATGGCAGATTACGATAATACACCTGATGTTCCCTGGCTGAGCAAGTACAATGATGTCACGAGTCTCGTTGTGGAACATGGGGTGACAACGCTTGGACGTTATGCTTTCTTCAACCTTGGGAATTTAACCTCTGTCTCGTTACCTGATGGCTTAAGGGAAATTCATCATGGTGCGTTCTGGTACTGTGAAAGACTGCCCGAAATCACGATTCCCTATACGGTTACATCGGTGTCTTCTAATGTTTTCTACTACGATAGATCGGTGGCTCATGTCTATAACTATGCTCATGCCGAAACAATCAGTTGGGATGGCGACAATACGGATTTCAAGTCGGGCAAGAAAACGCAAATGCATGTACTCCCTTCACAACTTGCGGCTTATCAAGAAAAGTTTGGTGATGCGCTCAACGTCAGCTTTGTAGGTGACTTGACCGCATCGGGCAACTGGACAGACGCCGGTAAATATGCCGCTAGTTTCTCGCAGCAGAATGGCAACACCATCACCATTACCAACGAGGCCGAAATGGCTCGCCTTGCCTATATGGTGAATAATGCTCAGAATACTTATGCGCACTACACATTCAAGCTTGCTCGCGACTTGAACATGGATAGTCATGGCTGGTCGCCTATTGGCACAGGTCCCTTCTCTTACCAATTCCACCAGACTCCCTTTATGGGAACATTTGATGGTCAGGGCCATACGATTAATGGCATTATTGTCAATCGTAGCGGTTCGGCATATAACGGACTTTTTGGTTTTGTAGGCGGATTGGATGGTTATTATGCATATGGCGAGGTGAAAAATCTTAGCCTAAAGCAGAGCAGCATTACGGGCGGTAACCATACCGGAGGCCTGGTGGGTTATCTTCAGTATGGTCGGGTGACCAACTGCTTTACCGATGCCGCTGTGAACGGGGGACAATATGTGGGTGGTCTTGTGGGCACCATGGAAGGTCATTCGACAAATGATATTACAGCCTACGTTACCAAGAGCCTTTATATGGGTAGTAATGTCAGTGGAAACCAGAATGTCCGCGCCGTAGTGGGATACCGTAAAAGTATTGATTATTGCTCTATCACATCTTACTACACCAATAAGAACGTATCTACAAAGACACAGTACGATGTCTATGCCGTTAAGGCGTTCGATGATAGTTCTGAAGATATTACAGTCACTTTCAGTGACAAGGGCAAGGTTGTTTATGAGGGTGACACCTACGTTGCTACCGACGGCAGTGCAACCTTTACCGTCCGCGGCACAGACCCGTACCGTGCTCTCTCCAGTGTCGCCGTCAATGGGAACCAGATTGCCACAGCGGCAGGAACTTTCTCTTTTGAAGATTATTCCAGTGCGGAAGCCTGCCATATCAGTGCCACGCTTAGTAGTGCGCAACTTGATGGAAGCGGTACACCGGATGACCCCTACCTTATCTCCGACATAGATGACTGGAACCTGTTTGCGGAACTGGTGGCAGGCGGCGCTACCTTCAGTGGTAAGTTTGTTAAGCAAACAGATCAAATTGGCCAACAGGGGCAGGGTAGTGGTCCGCATAACGGCATTACGACTATGGTGGGCAAAAGCGAGGCTCTTAGTTTCCAGGGCACCTATGACGGCTCTAAGTATTACATCATAGGCTCTATCAATAGCACTGACGACTATGCCGCGCCGTTCCGCTTTGTGAAGAATGCAACCATCAAGAATGTCGTGGTGGCGGGTACATTCAATGTGGGCAAGCACGGTTCTGCCCTTGTGGGTAGAACCTACGGAACCACGCTCATTGATACCGTGTGGGTGCATGTTGCCTCCATCAGCAGTTCCCGCAATGACAACGGTAACCGCTATATGGGCGGAGTGGTTGGACATGGTGGTAGTTCTACGCTGACCATGAAAAACATCCTTTTCGAGGCTGACATAACGAATGACGGAGACTACACTGGAGGCCTGTTGGGTTGGACCGATGGCATGACCCTCAGGCTCGATAGTTGCACGTTCCACGGGAGTTTCTCGGGTAACGGAAAATTCCACCCGATTGCAGCGAGAAAATCGTACGCGGTTATGCGCACTACTGCCAACAATGTCTATTTCTACACTGGGCCCAAGAATATTGAAAACGCTCATATTGCCGTATCGGCTATTCGCGTACAATCTGAACCCCCTGCTGATGGCAGCTACGGGACAGCTGTGGATGCCTTGACCGGTAATAAGACCAGTTACTATTACAACGATGCTCCCCAAGGGTTCCATATCGACTATGACAAGGAGCGTGGCTCGGTGGGCTACTACTTTGTCAATATGCAGTGCGAAAACATGAACCAGCGAGTGGTGGTTGGCTCCGGTATGACCTCCTTTATGATCTATGACGATGGTGGAAAGTTGAGTAATGCATGTGGCGCAAATGGTGATTCAAAACTGACAGTAGTCGCCCCCAAGAATCTCCTAGAGGTACAGGGCCGGGTTGTGGGTTTGGATGTGGAGCGCGACTATCTCTCTATCGGTGACGATGCAGGCCACACTCTGTTCTATTTTGGTTATGGAGATTTTGAAGATCCCGAATGGGCGGATATCCCAAGTGCCACTACGGCAGGCCATGTACTCTATGTCAGCACCGGTAACGAAGCAGATGGCCAGTATGATGGTTATGAGATACAGGTGACGCTCCAGAGCGACGGAAAGTTCCATTATGGTGCCGTGACGGTCGAATCCGACTACTCGTTGGCAACTATCGATGGGGCCTATACGGGTGACGAAGAAACGGTTATCCCTGAAGTTATAACAGTTGGTGGAGTCGTACTAGATCGAAACTTTGAAATAGGAAAACTCTCTACCATCATGCTGCCCTTTGACATGTTGGACTTTGGTGGTCTTATTGACTTGAATCGAGTCCATGGTGCAAAATTCTACGGACTGTCCCAGATGCAGTATAAAGACGGCAAGTGGACGGCTGGTGCAACGGAGATAACTGGTTATCTTACCGCCAATATACCCTATCTGGTTGAGCCTACGGCCACAAGAATCACCTTTGACGGTGAAGCGTATTTGAACACGGGAGAGGCTAGCAACCGCAAGACTGCCCGGGACGGCTGGGAGTTCCGTGGGACCTACAAGCGCTTCGTGTTCGGTGATTCTTCCGAAATTCTTGGAAGTGCCTACGGCTTTGTGGCGAAGGATACGGTTCTCAGCGGCAAGCAATTCTCGGCAGGCCAGTTTGTAAAGGCTGGTCCCAGGGCCTACATTCCGCCCATGCGCGCCTACCTGGTTCGTGTTGACAACAATGGTAGCGCCAAGAACGCGGGCGGTTTCGGTGAGTTTGGCGAATTGCCCGAAACCATAGATCTGAAGATTATGGACGAAAACGGCGTTGTCACCGAGATGGCCTCCCTCAATACCCGTACCGGCGAAATCAAGCGTGACCGTTGGTACGACCTGCAGGGCCGCAAGCTGAACGGCAAGCCTGCCGAAAAAGGCAGGTACCTGCACAACGGCAGGGTAGAAGTGGTTAAGTAGGCTTGTCATTCTGGAGGCCCTCCGGGCCGATAGAATCCATGGACCCTATCGCCCTTGACGGGGCTCCAGGGTGACATATTAGTGTTTCACCCACTTTTGTCATGCCCGACTTGTTCGGGCATCTCTTTTTTATACTTTCTTCTGCACAATTATAACTTTAATCTATTATTTCAATAAAAACTGGAATGGACGACTAGATTCGTCCATTTTCTGGAACCATTGGTTGCGAACGGAACAAAAAGTTCCGAATAAAAAATTCAGTTTTCTGAAAAAGGCAAAAAAAAGCCCCAATTAAGCTCCTTTTCTAAATAATTTTGAAGAAAAGGAGCTTAAAATGTATATCAAGAAACTCATTTATCCACTTTCTGTCGTATCGGTTGCCCTAATGGTGGCCTGTAGCGACAATACCACCACTTCGGCCTCAGAAGACGACGGAATCGCCACAACAGAAGAGGTGACCACCTATACTTGCAACGACGGAAGTGTTGCCAACAGCGCAGACGAATGTGTAAGCGGGGTTTCCGATTCTACGACCACGACGGTCTATGTCTGTAGCGATGGCTCCCAGACTGCAAACGCAAGCGACTGTGCTGCCACCGTAGCCGGAAAATCCAGCACTTCGGGCAAGTCCGCCACTTCCGGAAACGACAACGTTTACGACCCGACTTCTAGCCAGGAAGTTATCGAACAGGTGGTGGCCGAGGCGGTCACCTACCAGGAAGCCGAAGGAGACCTGAAACTCACCTTTAGCGAGTCGGGCCTTACCGTTGAAAATGACGGAAATTCCTGCGTTACCGTGGACAACGAAAAGAAGATGGCGACCATCACCTGCGCCGGCAATTACTACCTCTCCGGCAAGTCCAGCGATTTCCAGGTGGTGGTGGCCGCCAGTACGGACGCCCTGGTTTACCTCTACCTGAACGGGCTGGATTTGACAAGTGCCTCCGAAGCCCCCTTCTATGTGCAGAGTGCCGAAAAGGTGTTCTTTATGCTGGTGGACGGCTCAGAAAACAAGTTGGCCGACGCTTCTACCCGCACCACCATCTGGAAATACACCAAAAACGGTTCTGCCAAGGAAGATACCACTTCGGCTACCATCTACGCCAAGGACGACATCACCTTCAAGGGCAACGGAAAACTGACGGTGACCGGCAATTACAACAATGGAATCCATACCACCAACGACCTGCGCATCAAGGATGTGCCCACCATGAATGTGACGGCCAAGAACAACGCCATCAAGGGCAAGGGCTCCGTGGATATCGAGGGCGGTATCTACACCATCAAGGCTACAAATGGTGACGGAATCAAGAGTGACGAAGGGGAGGATGAGGGCTCCGT
>Ga0310697_10005494_pt1 | contig 12214 bp, 9 predicted proteins | sample 172DNAGHGlowgp2_FD_203883 | JGI IMG/M metagenome (GOLD analysis project Ga0310697, IMG submission 203883) | Sheep rumen microbial communities from Palmerston North, Manawatu-Wanganui, New Zealand - 1728 DNA GHGlow gp2 (v2) (version 2) | ecosystem: Host-associated > Mammals > Digestive system >... | reverse complement strand
GGCCTAAGTTTACCTTACTACGACTTTTTGACCATTTCTTATGAATATACCCTTGCTGGGAGTATCGATTCGCTGGCCATTTAAGTTATACCAGGCATCATCGTCAGCAGGGGATTGCGACCTGACCACAGACTTGATGCCCGTCTTGATAACAGAACCATCCTTCAGCTTGAGAACCAAGACTTCGGGTTCCTTCGTTGTCATCTGAACTATATCAGAACCAGCTCTCGCGGCAGAAGTCAGATAAGAGGAAGGGACAGGCAGATAGACAGAACCGGCAGGAAACGAAGAATTGTCTTCGCCTAACGGTTCGAACACACCGTTGTTAATAATGCAATTGGTGAAACCATCGGCTGTAGTTTTCGTGACAGCTGTCGCCTTTTCGGCATCGCCCCGCAACATATTAATATAGGTATAGGCCGTAGACGACTGAACAGAAGGAACCTTATACTTTTTTCCGCCAGTACCAATCAGAACAATCGGCATACCAGGAGCGGTATTCAACACACGGGTCAGGAAAACTGTCTGTGCTTTGTCGAAACCGGTTACGGTATAAGCATTAAGACCTTCCACCTTTGTGAAATCCAAATCGTTCTTACACACATAGCCCATCATACCTGACTCATTCATTGTGAATTCAAGGTCTGGTCCAGTACCAGACATAGCACTGCTAGGCAGCTGGAGATAACAATTGCCGGCAGGATATGTTTTGGATGAAAGATAATCGAAACCACCATTTATCAATTGCAAGTTAATACGAGAGGGATCCACATCAACATCCGTATTCGCATTGCCCTTAAAATAATTTGCAGGATAATAGGTGCTTGATGTGGTGATAGGAACCGCAAATTCCCCTCCATTTTCACTAATCAGCAAAACCGGTGTTCCAGCTGGGACATCTTCAACTCGTGTCAGGCAAATGGCACGATCGTCCAAATTTGCAATAATATCATCAGGCATATAGTAGCCTGTGGCAATAAAGGCCTTTAAACCTTTAACTGCACTGAAGTCAAGATCTTTTCCACTCACGAGTGTGGACTTGCCAGAAGCACTAATTCTGATGAGGACTTCATTGCGCACCGTAACAGCAGCATTAGCCCCGTCGGCCTTTGCCGTCTCCTCCTCTGGTGTTGCCCAAAGCACGGCCTTGGTAGAGGCTTTTAATTCTCCTGTTTTCACGTCGTCTGAAGCCTTCAAAGTAACGGTAGCAATGGCTCCATCGCCTATAAACACCGAATTATTTCGAGAGAAAGCAATAAAATAATAGGTATTGTCCTTTCCCTGACTGATAACCAAATCATGGTCAGGAGCCACAGCTCTGTTAAGGCTGGCGTCCGGGGTCTTGCTCTTTTCTGATAGAGGAATGCTGATACCTTCCGGCAATGTAAGCTCAAACTGGAAAGCCGTATATTCTGTAGAAGGCTTGTTCAGTACGACCTCCATTTGAGCAGTTCCTCCTGGATACATTGTTACATCTTTCACAACGATCTCATCCTTCTGAGCAAAAGCAAACGTGCTACAGAAGGATGTTATCAAACAAATAATTAACTTCTTCATTATAATTAAAGTCTATTTGGATTTCAAGATTTTCACGATGTCAGCAACATTAATCCTATAATCATTGTTGACGTCGGCATTATGGAAGATGAAAGTATCTCTACCCATGATGTAGTCGACATATACGCTGATGTCAGAAACCTCGACTGGCGCACTGGCACACCTTAATGAAAAAACAATTCCATGAGCCGTTTCACGTTTTCCAATTCTGGTGCCAGAACGACCGGAATCATTGTTAGCACGAGCAGCAGCAGACTTGTCAACCAAGTATATATATATATAGGTATCTCTATTGACATTATATGGCACCTCCAGCCACCGACGAGTAGTGCTGGCCACCTCTACAGGGGCCGCATCGCCAATCTTCACATGGTAGGCATAGTTGGATTCCGTCATAGCTTCCAATCCGATAATGCCCTTTCCTCTGGCAACCATCACTGTGATACCACCTGCAAAGTCTTCAGCATAACCCGGATCACCAGGCCAATGATTAGTAACATGATTGCGGACTTTTTCATCCAGATTTGAAACAGCGATATCCGATAGTGTACTACCAATATAAATTACGCCATTACCATCTTCATCCACACAGCCATCGCCTTTTGATGAGTCCAATGTAAACAAAATACCCTTATATGAGTAGTTGGACAAATTTTCTTTAGACAACCCAGATTCGAAGGTGGTCGGAGTTCCGATATAAAGCGGGAAAATATTATCATCTAAATAGACATCGACACCTGCCAGCCCAGAAACATACACATTATTCGGATGAAAAACATTAACATCACTCGGATGAAAAATATCAACTTCATTCGGAAGAGGAACATCAACACTGAACTCTATAGAGATTTTTTCATACAACATGCCACGAGACAATGTAAGCTCATATCCCTTACCATTATAATTCAATACGCCCAATTCTGTTTGTCCGACATATGCCTTGATAACCAGGCTGGGACTTTGCTGACATTGGACAAAGATACTCTCGAGCTTTCCTGAGAACCTTTGTGAAGATGTCAACATCAGCGAGTTCACGGCTCCGCCATTAGCACTGAGGGAGAAGGATAGAGTATTTTTATCTGCAGAATAGCTTAAGCTACCGACGGATCCATTAGTGACATATGTCCACGTAACGTATTTGTTTGAATTCATTATTTGTCCTTCCGTTGAAGAAGTAGCATAGGGGGTACCAAACTCAATCCAATAGGCCTGTCCTTTCAATGAGCACATCAACATAGGCACGGCCAACAGCAATGCCTTCCAAAATTTTGAAAATCGTCTCATCATCCCCTACTCATTATCTTAACGTAGTCTCACCATCAGTATCTTTTGTCGCAGATTTGACCTGCAAGAGCTCCGACTGCAGCTGGCTGTTCACCAGCTGCAAGTCCTGGACTTGCTTCAGCAGGGCTTCCTTCACCTGATTCAGAGTCTGCTTCTCCTCCTCCAACTTGTCGAAGGCTAGCAGGGCTTTCTCATAGCCTTTTCCCACACTGTCGAAGCTCTTCTCCAACCGCTGGTAATCGTCAAACAAACGCTGCTGCTCATCGAGACGGCGCTGATAGTCTCTCAAAAGATCGGCAGAATCCTCTGAGTGCTTCTTCGTCACTCTAAGCTGGTAAATGTAGGCGATGGCCAACAAGACCACCAACACTCCTAAAATAATATCCAACACCATAAACCTACCCTTTCTTCCTCTCAATCTTCATAAACTGTGGGAAACCTGTCATCTCCAACACCTCGTAGATGTTAGGATTCACATTGATCAGTTTGACCTCACCTTTGTAAGGTACCAATGTCCGCATGGCTTTCTGAATCACACGCAGTCCGGAACTGGCCATATAGGTCAGGTCATCGCAGTCGAGCACCAGCGTCATGCCACCCTCTGTCAGCAATGGCATTAGTTCGCTTTCAAATTTTGCCGCCCCAGAAGTGTCGATGCGGCTGTCGGTCTTGAAGATGGTCATTCCATCCTTTTTTGTAATCTCAGACATAGTTGCAATATTTTAAATGATTATAATTGTTTATTGTTGTTTACCACTAATTCGCAAGCAGAGCATAGTCAGATCATCACTCTGTTCGGCATCACCGACATGTTCATGAACGTCAGCCAAAAGCATTTTTACAGTCTTTTCAGCATTCTCAAAGTCATGACTCTGCATCTGGCTGAGTAGACGATCATCGCCATATTGCCCATGAAAGGCGTTCTCTGCCTCATTCAATCCATCGCTATATAAGAAGAACGGTTTCATACTGATATCCTCAAGAGACTCACCGATATAAGCCATCCCAGGCCAGAAGCCAAGCGGGGCATTGGGCTTCATCTCCAAGAAACGAGCTGTGCCGTCAGTCTCCTTAATGACAGGTGGATTATGACCGGCATTACAGAAATCCAGATGACCAGTTTTCAGGTCAGCCACACCAATAAACATGGTGACAAACATACTATTTTCGTTATTCTCTGATAGCACATCATTCATCCGAGTGGCAATCTCGGAAGGCGGCAATTGTTGTTTGGATGCCACACGAAACAGATTGACAGCCACCGCCATAAACAGGGATGCCGGAACGCCCTTGCCACTGACATCACCCAGACAGAAATAAAGTTTCTCGTCAAGGACGAAATAATCGTAAAGGTCGCCACCAACGGCCTTAGCTGGCGTGATGGAGGCATATAGGTCTATATCGGTGCGATCTGGAAACGGTGGGAAAACCCGAGGTACCATGCCCATCTGAATATCACGAGCAATTCGTAACTCGCTCTCAATACGCTCTTTGGCTGTAGTCGTCTCTTCCAACTGGTCGTAGGCCGTCAGCAACTTGCTGTGAGCCGTTTCCAGTTCACCATGAGCTTCCTCTAGTTTAATATGGGCGGCCTTCAACCTTTGGGCTGCTATATATCGAAAGATGATGAAGATGATAAGTGCTGTGATGATTAGACTGACAATAATGAGGATATTGCGATTGCGTTCTTCCTGCTGCTGCAGTCTCAAGTGCTCATTGTCAAAACGGGCATTCATCTCCGTCAGCTGCTGCTTGATATCGTGGGAGTTGATGGAGTCATTGATGGCATACATTTCATAATAGAGACGTGCAGCCTCCTGATAACGTCCCAATCCCTCAAGGATCTCCGCTCGCTGCTTTCGTATCTGAATCATCACAGACTTATCATCTGAGTTCATCGACAAACGCACATTCTGATCATTAAGAGCTAAAGCCTCTTGGTAATGATGCTGCTGGCTTAACAAGGTCGCTTGATAGTAAAGCCACATTCTGTTGATAAATGAGTCTTCTCCATGAATACGTTTCTTCATCTCATCCAGCATTGCCCGAGCCTGTTCCAACTGACCCTGTCCTAATGCCGCCTGAGCACAAGCCATATAATAATAACCCCAACGAATGTCGGATTCTCCATCGCCGTCTGCTATGTCTTTTTTCTTATAATAATCTGTCAAGAACGACTTCCATCTGACTGTAAGCTGCTCCAATTCTGCATATCGTTTCTGAGTGGACAGTTCATCAGAATAGTATGAAAACACATCAGATAGCTGCATGGGCATCGGCGTTACTTGCATCAGCAACTCAATACTCATTGCATAAGAATTGGCCGCCTCATCAGGGTTATACATATTGGAATAAACGTTACCCAAAACATAGTAAGCCATACCCATTCCAAACTTATCCTGGCGTGCCTTAGCATCATCAAACATCAGGTTGGCCTCCTTCAAAGCCTCACTAGTTTTTCCAGCGAAATTATAGGTATTCACTAGAAGAGTCCATGATTCAAAATAATTCTTCCACGACTTATTGACCTTAAGAAAATCAAGTAAGTCAGGTGTCTGCTGATACACAGAGTCACTCAAATCATTATTGTAGAAAAGGATGAGTTTCATGACCTTGACATCTCCAGCCTTTTCCAAATTCCGCTGCCGCTCAGTCTCTACAATAAGGTCATTTATGCATCGCAATTGGTAAGACAAGTCTGTGCTCTCCAAACTCATTCGATACAGTCTCTCATAAAGAGCCAACCGCAACTCGCCCTGAGAATGGAGTATTTTTTCTCTGATCTCCGCAGCCTCATCAGCATGGATGGCTATAGCGGAAATCAGCATGATTATGGTTATGGTCAGTCGTGAGAGTCGCATAATCAGTCACCAAATCTCTACAATTTGGCTGCAAATATAAGCATAATTCCCGAAACGGCCAAGCGTTTCGGGAATTATTTTATTTTCTTCAACTTTGTCAAACCTATGACAAAGCCTACAAACTCATTCTATCAGAAGAACAGATAGCGGTTGTCGACCACGTTAGCTTTCTGGTAAAGTTCCTGCATGAAGCGCCCTGCAGCCTGCTGAGCACGCTGGCTGAGCATCGTTTCTGTCGACTTCTCATCGAACTTAGCACCCTCACGGGCAGCCTTCTTAAGCACTTTGAAGAGGAAGGCCCCTCCATTACCCTTGACGAGAGCCTTGCTGAAGTCACCCTGCTTGAGGGCAGAAACAGCTCCGGCGAGGGCGGGCTCACTCGAGCCAGTGGCCTGTACGAACACAGGAGCTCCGAATGTGATCTGGTTGACAGAATCAACACGGGCACCCTTGGCCTGAGCAGCAGCGATATCAGCCGCACCTGCAAGTTTGGCTTTGATCTGTTCAAACTTCTTATCACGAAGGACCTCCTGCTTCACCATATCCTTGACAACATCAAGAGGACGGTAGCCGACGGGATGAATCTTAGTAAGGGCGACAACCATGAGATTGTCGTTGCTGCCACACTCATAAAGCGGGCTGACCTGACCCTCCTTGGCATCGAAAATCCACTTCATAGCCTCTCGGGTAGCACGGACACCGGCCACATTGTGCTCGGAGTTGTACATATCCTGACGCTCCTGAACTTTGTAGCCAAACTTGGCTGCATTCTTCTCCAGCTCCTCAATGGTCTTGTTCTCACTCACAAACTGGCTGAACTTATTGTAAGCCTCGGAGTAAGTAGCCTTCGAGAAATCGATGGTATGCTTGACAACTGCCACATCGAACTTATCGACCAATGCCTTACGGGCTGTCACCTGAAGAACGATATTACCCTGAGAGAACTCGAGGTTCTTAATATCATTAATGGCAAGGGTGTTAATGCTGTTAAGATAGTTCTTTGACTCTTCGTCCATGGAACTGGAGTTCTCATACATGGCTGAGGTGAGCCACTGCTTCTGACCCGTCTGGCCATATTTCTGAGCCAGTTCGTCAAAGTCGGCACCACCCTTCAGAGCCGTATAAATACTGTCAGCCGTCTTACGAGTCTCTTCGAGAGTAGCACCACCCACCTGAATCTGACGGTACTCGATGCTGTCAGGCATTTGAACCTTTGAAATCAGCTTAACCACGTTGAGAGTATTATCAGACTTCGTCTCAAAAGGAGCAGAGGTCTGACCGACAGACATCGAGTCGATCTTGGCGGCGATGTCCGAAGGATAGGCACGCTTCGTGGCTGCTATACCGGTATAGGGGAACTGAGACTGAGCCTTACGAACCACCTCAGCAGGACTGGCACCACTCTGAAGTTTTTCTGAAGCTTCTTTCATGGTCGCCATCAGAGCCTGACGGTCGGCTGCGGAAGCCACAACCTGGAAATCCACATACTTGATGTCGCGTGTCTCAATAGTCTGCTTAAACATTTCTTTCTGCTCATCATACTTAGCTTTCAAGTCTGACTCGCTGATCTGTACATCGTTGTCATTGATCGTATTGTAGGCTATAGAAGCCAGTTGAATGTCGCTTTCCTGATTCTGAGCCTCATATGACATCCTGGCAGAAACAGGGTTCGACAGCAGACTGTTGGCCACAAGAGCCTGATACTTCTGAGCCAGAGTCTGTGTGCGGAGCTGCTTCTCGATGAACTGCCAGAACTGATAAATCTTCTGATACGACTCTGCCATCTGAGGATTGGAGCCGTTCTTCTTATAATCTGCCAGGAACTTAGTGAGCATAGTCACGTCAAAACGACCCGTCTGCTGGTTCACAAACGGAGAACGAAGAAGCATAGGGTTGGTACCCTCTTTCATGATGTTCTGCAGTTCCTCGTCGGTGACGGTAAGACCTATCTTTCCTGCCTCGCTGGAAATAATCTGCTCGTTGACGTATGAGTTCCACACTTCGTCTTTCAGACTATTGAGCTGGTCTTCCGACAGGTTTTCTACACCTTGTGTCATCTTCAGAACCTCCTGGTACTCATCGACCAGGGCCTGATATTCCTGCACATTGATTTTGTTACCTAACACTTCGCCAATCTGCTGACGCTGCTGGTTCTTGGTTGCTTCGCAAGAACGGAAAGCCTCCTCAGCAATGAAGGCGAAAAGGCCGAGACCGATGATAATCACCAAGGCCACGCCTCTCTTTCTGATTTTTCCTAATGCTGCCATAATTATATTTACGTTTATTTGTTTACGATTTACAATTTGGGGTGCAAAATTACGACTTTTCTTTGAAACGGCGAAATTTTTTCCTTGAAATTTGCTATTCCATGACCTTTAGCCGTACAAGTTCTATCTTTGTCGCTGAATTTTTGACTATTTTGAACTCATAATCACCTATTTTAATTATCTCATTCAATTTGGGGAAAGACTGGTACTCATGCAGGATAAGCCCCCCCAGTGTCATATATTCGTCACTCTCAGGCAGTTCAAGATCGAACATCTCATTGATTTTTCCAATCTCCAAACGGGCAGAGAGGATGTATTCGTGGTCGGAGAGCTGCTTGGCCACATGGGTGGAGTTATCATGCTCATCTTCAATCTCGCCAGTAATCTCCTCCATAATGTCTTCAAGAGAAACCAATCCGCTTGTGCCACCAAATTCATCTACGACAATAGCTAGGGAACGCTTCTGCTGCATCAGCACGCCCATCAGTCTGGAGGCCAGCATGGTCTCTGGGACGAAACTGATCTCACGGATCAGTTGAGAATGGAGAGTGGAGAGTGGAGAGTTAAGTGTTTCTGAAGGATTGAGCCGGAACATGTCACTGGAATGAACATAGCCGACAATATGGTCAATATCCTCGTGATAGACGATTATCTTACTATGGCCACTCTCGATGAACGTCTGCATGAGTGCTCCGATGGTGGCAGTATCCTCTACGGCATCTATCTCTGTCCGGGGAACCATACAGTCACGTATCTTGGTCTCGGAAAAGTCAAGCGCATTCTGGAAGATCTTCACTTCCTCACCTACCTCATCCTCATCTTCAGCGTTGTCAATACTGGTCTGAACCAGATAATCCAGATCGACCTTGGTAAACTCACGACCCTCACTCTGCTTGTTCATGCGGATGCCCACCAACCGGAGCAGTCCTTTCGACAGCAACGTTGCCAAACGGGAGATCGGATAAAGAACGACATAGCATACGTAAGCCGGTATGGCAAAGAATGTCAGCATGGTATTGGGTGTGTTCTTGAAGATAGTCTTCGGTAGAAACTCACCTGTAAAGAGAACTATTATTGTTGACAAGAGTGTATCTGCCGTCACCCGGATGCCGTCGCTGAAAGGCTGGAACAGTGTCGAGTCGAAAATTCTGGCAAAAAGGATACCATAGATGACCAAGGCGATATTGTTACCCACAAGCATGGTCGACACAAAGTTGTTGGGATGTTGATAGAACACGCTTATTGCCTTTTGCGACAAGCCGTTTTTCTCACGATCCATCTCGGCCAAGAGGCGGTTACTCGACACAAAGGCAATCTCCATACCTGAGAAGAAGGCTGAAAAAAGCATTGCCACTAATAATCCTATAATTAACTCACTCATCAGTTTCTTCTTGCATGTTTCTGTGTCTGGGGACGCAACACGGGTTCTGGAGCCTTCACCGTGTCGGCAGCAGAATTCTGTTCCTGAGGTTTTTCATCGCCCGTTATATCCTCACGCTCAAATGAACCCTTGGAGTTGCTGACAGTATAGTGTGTCATTTGTTCGTCGCTCAGGAAATATGTTCCTTCCATAGTGCGTTCTGGGGTCGTCACTCTAGAAAAAACATTGGAATAGAGTTCATGCCTCATGCCATCCCAATATAGTTCTTCACTCTGATAAATCAGTCCGTTGACATTACGGATACGGACACGTCCCCGGAGGTGCCATAGTTTCTTTTGGTCAAAATACCAAGCTGTATCGGCCTGAACATAGGCCTGGACATGGAACTTCTCGTCGAACTGTTCAAAGAAGACGCCCTTCTCAAAAGTCCATCTCGACGGTTCACGGACGGTGTTGACATCCCATCGCTCAGTCACAATTCGGTACTTGATGACACCAGAGTCACTAATCAACGTATTCACTCCGTATGAAACCATCATAGAGGCAGAGTCTCTGTCATAGATGGGAGGAGCTGTATGCTCCGCAGGCTCTCCACAGGAGGTAAAGAGTGATAGGGGAAATGTGAAAAGTAGCGGCAGTCCTATAAACCACCACTTCATACCCTTTTCAATCCTATGCTCCTCGCCTTTCACTTCAATCACTCAACCTTCATTTTCGAGAACCAGCGCTCATTGAACGTCAGACCGATATTCAGTCGGAAGGTATTCTCTGTAATCAACTTGTCGGCAGAACGATGTTGCCACTCTGCACTGATATTCAACAACGAACGGTTGTTGTAACCATTCATGATAGGTATGCCCAGACCCACACTGAAGTGGATGTCTTTCGGACCATCCTGCCCATTAATATAATAATAAGGTGTAGAATAGCCAGCACCAACACGATAACGAACATGATGCAGCACGCTACGGGTACTCCGAGGATTGGGGATCCACTCAGCGCCCACATTCACCTTATAACTATCTTTCAACAGTCCGTCTTTCAGACTGTATGTGTTGTTACTGAAAGCCGGGAACGACAGCGATCCCCACTTCTGCATGCGGAAGTCTGCTCCGAGACGTAAGTTCAAATCTTTCTGATAGGCTATGCCAAGGCCGAATGACGTAGGCAACGCCAAGCCATTAGAAATCATGAACGAAGTGGTGTCAGACTTCAGAAGGTTCGAGTTGGTTGAAACAATCCTTCCCTCGGGGTCTGTGCCCAGTTTATGTTTAGGGCTGAATACAGCACCTATGGTAAGCATGTCTTTCCCGATAGGCTGTTCATACTGCACACCGAAATCAAGCTTATAGTTGCTCACCGAAGCGGTGTACTCCTTAAAAAGGATATTGGCCTCGGTGGTACTAATAGTGCCGGCACTCCTTTCAATATCGCCCCAAATATACGAGAAATTGAAACCTACAGACAACTGCTTGAGTGCACGCCATCCTGCACCTAAAAAGAGTTGGTTCAATCCACCTTCGCCCTTGTATTGAGAATACATCGCCGTCTCAGTACCCGACAGTGAGGTAGTTGACGTATAATTATATCCAACGTTCGAAAGAGGCATCACGCCAAAACTGACGCCCACGTTCTTAATCAGACGGAAAGAACCTGTCACATAGTCGAAGCCGCCACTCTTGGCATTCAGTTTACGACCGTTCTCCTTGAAGTTCGTAATCTGACCTGACAATCCGGCATCAAAAATCATGGTAACCGAGTCGATGGAAGAATACGAAGCGGGATTCATCGGATTCACCTCATTCCCTTTCCTGAAGGCAAGACCGACGCCCCCCATACCTTTATTAAACCCTACGCCCTGATCTGACAGGTCGCCAAGACCATACTGGCTATAGGGAGAGTTTGTTCCACTTTGCGCAAAGGCCGTCAAGGTTGTCATGGAAAGGACTACCAGACAGCTGATTATTTTATTCATATCAATGGTTCTTTTTCCGAAGATTTTCATTTCAGGGTGCAAAATTATTAAAAAAAAAGAATAAAAACGCTTTTTACTCAAAAATATAAAGTAATTTTGCATCGTGAAACAAAAAAATAACTTTTTTAGGAGATTTTGCCTCCTGCTTCTGGGTTTTCTCTCCATGACGGAGATGATGGCCGACAAAGATCTCAAACCTCAATATCTGGAGCAGTTTGATTCGGTGGAAGTGAGTCTGCTCACCTGTTCACCTCATGAGGAGATATATAGTTTATATGGTCATACGGCACTACGGTGGCACGACCTGAGGAAAGGTGAAGATATCGCCTTCAACTGGGGTGTGTTCGATTTCCGGAAACCGTTCTTCGTTGGGAGGTTCGTTTTTGGCCTGACCGACTATGAACTCGGAGCATATCCATACCCCTTCTTCAAACGGGAATACGTGCACTATGGCAGTGGCATTACCGAGCAGGTACTAAACCTCACGTCAGAGGAGAAATTCAGGCTCAAAGAGGCTTTGGTGAAAAACCTGCAGCCCGAAAACAAGGTGTACCGTTATAATTATTTCTACGACAACTGTTCGATGCGTCCAAGAGACATGATTGAACAATGTATCGTCGGAAAAGTAACGTATGTTTCACGAGAGGATTATCAGCCGACATATCGGGAAATGGTACACAGCTGTGTAAGAAACCATCCCTGGGCAGCTTTTGGCAATGATCTGTTGTTGGGTCTCAAGGCCGATTTCAAGACCGACCAGCGTCAACAGGAATTCCTGCCAGAGAACCTCATGTACGACTTTGACCGCGCCACCATCTATGTCGGTGGTGAATACCGTCCGTTAGTCAAGGAAAGACGTATTGCCCTACAGCCTGGCGTCCAGATTATC
>Ga0310697_10005493_pt1 | contig 12214 bp, 5 predicted proteins | sample 172DNAGHGlowgp2_FD_203883 | JGI IMG/M metagenome (GOLD analysis project Ga0310697, IMG submission 203883) | Sheep rumen microbial communities from Palmerston North, Manawatu-Wanganui, New Zealand - 1728 DNA GHGlow gp2 (v2) (version 2) | ecosystem: Host-associated > Mammals > Digestive system >... | reverse complement strand
CCCTCTCCAAAGGGCGAGGGGAGTAAATAGACCATGCTGTGGGGCATGAATATGAAACAGCAGCGCCTGACAGATACTCGTTACTGAAGGATTTTGCCCGACATAACAGGCTTTCAGGTTTTACGCTTTAAGAATGAAGAGATAAACGACGATCTAAAAAGAGTCGTAATGAGAATAAAAGAGTATTTGTCTAACAGTAGTAATGACGCCCCTCGCCCTTTGGAGAGGGGAAGGGGGTGAGGCTCTATGTATAATTTCGGTAAAATAGCCATCATCGGAGGTGGCTCGTGGGCCACGGCCATTGCCAAGATTGTGGTGAGTCACACCCACCACATCGGATGGTATATGCGGCGCGACGACCGCATCGAAGACTTCCGTCGGATGAAGCACAACCCAGCCTATCTGACGGGTGTCCACTTCGATGTCGATGAGATTTACTTTTCTTCTGACATCAACAAGATTGCCCAGGCCTACGATACCCTCGTCTTCGTGACGCCGTCGCCCTATCTGAAAGGACACCTAAAGAAGCTCAAGACCCGCCTGCGCGACAAGTTCATCGTCACCGCCATCAAGGGTATCGTGCCCGATGAGAACCTGTCGTGTTCGGAATACTTCCATCAGGTTTTCGACGTTCCACAGGAGAACCTTGCCGTCATCGGCGGACCCTCTCATGCCGAAGAAGTGGCACTCGAGCGACTCTCCTATCTCACCGTCGGCTGCACCGATGTGGAGAAGGCACGCGCCTTTGCCAATGTGCTCACCTCCGACTATATCAAGACAAAGACCTCGAGCGATGTCCTCGGCATTGAATATTCTTCCGTTTTGAAGAATGTCTATGCCATTGCCGCCGGCATCTGCTCAGGACTGAAATACGGCGACAACTTCCAGGCTGTACTGATGTCGAACGCCGTGCAGGAGATGGCCCGCTTCCTACAGGCCGTCAACCCCATCGAACGCAACATATACGACAGTGTCTACTTGGGCGACCTTCTCGTCACCGGCTATTCCAACTTCTCGCGCAACCGCACCTTCGGAACGATGATTGGCAAGGGCTACAGTGTGAAGTCGGCTCAGATAGAGATGGAGATGATTGCCGAGGGGTATTTCGGCACGAAGTGTATGAAGGAAATCAACCGACAGATGCACGTCAACATGCCCATTCTCGATGCCGTCTATAACATCATCTACGAGCGCATCTCGCCGAAGATAGAAATCAAACTCCTCACTGACAGCTTCCGATGAAACTCAAAGTCTTTCTGGTTGCATTCCTCTGTGTGTTGACCTGTCAGGCGCAAACACCCGCTGAAACCAACGCCCACCCTTGGAAGGGTCGGCGCGTAGCCTATCTCGGCGACTCTATCACCGACCCGAACGTGAAGGCCGGAACCGAGAAGTGGTGGTCGTATCTCGGACAATGGCTTCAGCTGACTTCTTTGGTCTACGGCATCAACGGGCAGCAATGGATTCACATGCCTCAACAGATACAGCGTCTCTACGACGAGCAGGGACAGAACGTTGACGCTATCCTCATCCTGATGGGAACCAATGACTTCAACGACGGTGTGCCCATCGGACACTGGTACGACGAGAAAGACACTCTTGTCTATGCCGCCACTGGACAGCCCCAGGAGTTGGTAAGCCGCCACTATCGCACGCCCAACACTGATGTCACGACACTTTGCGGACGCATCAACATTGCCATGCGCCAACTCAAGACCCTCTACCCCACCCAGCAAATCATCCTTCTAACACCCATCCACCGAGGCTACGCTTATTTCGGCGACCGCAATGTGCAGCCGTCAGAAGAATACCAAAACAAATGCGGTCTTTTCTTCGACAGCTACCTGCAGGCCATTCGTGAGGCCGGGCAGGTATGGGCGGTGCCCGTCATCGACCTGGCCCAACTCTCTGGCCTTCTGCCCACACTGCCCGAATACCATCGGTTCTTTGCCCATCCGAAGACCGACCAGCTGCATCCCAACGACAAAGGGTACGAACGCATGGCCCGTACCCTTTACTATCAACTGATTTCTTATCCTTTATAATTACACACAACCGATGATGTCCTTCAGTGACTGACAGCCGTGACTGTCGAGCCAGTCGTTGATGCCGTCGCGCACATCAATCGTCACATGGGGATTGATGAAGTTGGCTGTACCTATCTCTATGGCAGTGGCGCCAGCCATGAAGAACTCGATGGCATCGTCTGCCGTCATGATGCCGCCAAGACCTACGACGGGAATAGAAACCGCCTTCGCCACCTGCCACACCATACGCACGGCCACAGGCTTCACGGCAGGACCAGAGAGTCCACCCGTACCGATAGAGAGGCGCGAGCAACGGCGCTCAATATCAATGGACATGCCCATCAGCGTATTGATGAGCGACACGGAGTCGGCTCCCTCGGTCTCACAGGCTCGGGCGATGTCGGCAATACTCGTCACATTGGGCGAGAGCTTGACGATAAGGGTCTTATGATACCTATCACGCACTGCCCTTACCACACTGGCTGCTCCCTCGCAGGTCGTACCGAAGGCCATGCCTCCCTGCCGCACATTCGGACAAGAGATATTGAGTTCGATGGCAGGTATCTTTTCCAAAGCATCGATGCGGGCGGCACATTCGGCATAGTCCTCAACGGTAGAACCACTGACATTGACTATCATCCGCGTATCAATGTCTTTTATCTGCGGATAGATATGCTCACAGAAATAGTCTACACCCTTGTTCTGCAGACCCACGCAGTTGAGCATACCCGACGCCGTCTCGGCCATGCGCGGATAGTCGTTGCCCTCGCGAGGATGGAGCGTCGTTCCTTTCACAATGATGCCGCCAATACCATCGAGGGGCACCAAGTCTTGAAATTCCAACCCATAGCCAAACGTTCCGGAGGCTGTCATCACCGGGTTCTTCAGCGACAGGGAACCGATGTTTACACTCAAATCTGCCATAACAATTCATCAATATTAAACACAGGGCCGTCCTTGCAAACACAAAGGTTGCCCTTCACGGTTTTCTCAACACAGCACAAGCAGGCACCAAGCCCGCAGGCCATCATATTCTCCAGTGATGCCTCACAAGCGATACCGTGTGCCTTGGCATAACGTGCCACTGCCATCATCATAGGCTTCGGTCCGCAAGTGGCAATACTTCCAAATGATTTCTCTTTGAGAATGGAATGATTGGTCACGAACCCTTTCTCTCCCATCGAACCATCTTCCGTGGTCACATAGACAAGGCCAAGTTTCCGGAACTCATCAAGCAGAAGCACATCGGAGGCTGTACGGGCACCAAGCAGGAATGACGGTACGAGTCCTTGCTCCACCATCACCTTTCCGAGAAAAAACATCGGAGCCATGCCCACGCCGCCTCCAACCAAAAGCGAACCCTCCTGCACTTTGAATGTATTTCCCAACGGAAAGAGGCAATTCACTTTTTCTCCGGCTTTCAGTTTGGTCAGCCTACGAGTGCCATTGCCGATGGCAGCTACCAACAGCCAAAGCTCATTACGCGCACGATCTATATTATTAATAGAGATAGGGCGGCGAAGGAATGTCGAAGGCTCATTATCAATGCGCACCTCGACAAACTGTCCGGGCAACGCCTCGGGCAGTGCCTCATCGTGCGTAAGCTTCATCAGCACATGACGGTCGGTCAGCCATTCAACACTCGTCAAGGTCAAATCTATCAGATATTTCTTCATCATTGTTTCGATACATACTCGAGCCACGATTGTTCTTCATCCGTAGGCTGAGTTTTCATTCATCCTTTTACTATCTAATCAATATGTCATTGTCATCGTTTGAGCAGGCAGCCAGAGCGACTGCCGCCATGACATAAAAGAAAACTTTGCTTATTCTCATACTTATAGAAATGTGATGCTTGAGCACACTTATAGAAATGTGATGCTTGAGGGTTGCTGATTCTCCGTCTTGACGACATCCGGGAACGTGTAGATGTTGCCGCTGGCGGCTTGGTAATACTTGATGGTGACGCTCTCACCTTCGCTACGTCCGAAGATGGTCAATTGGTCATGATTACTTTCCCCGTTGTTGACGCCGCGACACTCGTCACCTACAAAAGCAGCAGAGATGTCGCCGACGGCGGGTGTGACAGAGGCTTTGGCCAACAGGGCAGTGATGTCGAAAGTCTGTACTACCGGGTACTTTGAAGAACCAAAGGTGAGCTGGGGTATGAAGTCGGTGCCCACTCCGATGTCCCTGCCTATGTTATAAGTAATTTCTGCAGTTCGTGCGAACAGTTGCTTCAGCTGTGCATTGTAATACTTCAGCGTGACGAGTAGCTTTTCTCCGTCGTTCTCATTGCCCCATGCCTTCAGGAGGTAGGTGGTGGTGTTCTGCTCTGGACTGCCCAGAAGGAGGGCGGGCCCCTGTACGGCGCGGCACTCGTTTGCCACGAAGATAGCCATGAGGTCGTCACTGCTGGTGTAGGGTCTCAGTGCGTCTTCAATCTGCACCTTTATGATGCTCCAGTTCTCATAGTTCTGGATGTCCGGTTCTTTCCATTCGGGACGCTCTTCGTTGCCCTGCCAGTCAATCTGCCATGTCGGAGCCTGGCTTACCGTGGAGACGGTGTAGCCCTCGGCCTTCGGTTCGTCGTCGTCGCTGCCGCAAGCCCCAAAGGTGAGGCTTGCCAGCAGGATGATGGTTGAATATAGAATATTGTTCTTCTTCATAGTTTATTTGATGATTATTTTTCTACCATTGAAGATATATACTCCTTGCTGAGTGGGACGCTTGGACAGCTGGAAGCCGCTGACGGTATACCACTTGCCGTCGGCCATGTCTGCATGGGCGAAGCTGATCTGGGCGGGTTTGTCGGGGCTTCCGATGACGGCATTGGGTTCATATACCATCACCTCGCCGGTGGCAGCAACAATCTCGCCGTCGCGTTCGATAGCAAACCAAATGCCGGTCTGCATATCTCCGCCGATGCTCATGTAGAGCGGTTCGGCATTCTCTTCGTCGGATGTGCTGCGTACCGTTACCTCACCCATACGCTCGCCATTGGCGTAAGCAACCAAGACGTCTCCTTCTTCCGTCTCGAAGCCATCTACTACAGCACTCACCGTCATGGTTGTCTTGGTATGTGCCGGAGCTGCTTGAGTATTGACTACGTTCCAGTCGTCGAGGAATGTGCTTCCAGGTTCGTAGAACGGATAGCGGAAGCTGACCTTACCGCTGCCTTTGCGTAGGAGCATGTATCCCTCGCCGGGCTTCATGTACTCCAGGTTGCCGCGCCAGCGTCCCGCACCGCCAGAAACGGTAAAGTAGGCAAACTGGTCGTGGCTCTTGATGACATCGCCGGGCTCGGCCTTATCGTAGTAGTCGGTAAGGGCTGTCTCCACAGGCAGGTTCAGCATCGGTGTGTAGCCGATGGCGTTCCAGCCTTTGCTAACCCAGATGGTGCGCTCGTCCAGAGCCTTTATCAACTCGCCGGCAATGGGGAACTGGATATTCTGTGCCACTTTCACGGCATAGGCAGCCTTGTGCGTCAGCATGAGACCTTGTGTCTTTTCGGATGACAGCCAGTGGCCGTTCTCGTAGAGCAGGGTGGTCTGTCCGTTCAGTTCCGTCAGCATATCACCCTCTTGCCAAGGCAGTCCGCCCAAGAGGAGTTCGAGGTTTTCCATCTGCTCGTTCTTAACATTGAACGATACCCAGTTCCAGCCTTCTTTCAGGTTCATCATCTGTACATAACTCGTGCCGCCTTTGAATATCACCGGCTTGTCGAGTCCTGCGATGGAGTCGGCTTTGAAGGTCATTGTCTGCTTGTCGTTCACCGTCAGTGTCAGCTCGAGGCCTGTAGAGTACTGCCACAATTTGAAGTAGAGCTCACGACCTTGGACCTGATTGTCGTAGGTGGTCAGGAAGACATTGCTCTCGCCGGTCTTGGCAGAGTATTCAACTCTTGTGAAGCCATGACAGACGTTGTTGCGGTCGAACGCTCCAATGATGTCGTGGGGGTCGATGTCTATCTGGTCGTTTACATACACACGTCCGATGATGTTCATCGAGTTCTCCAGCAGTTCGCTGTCCACGTTCCATGCCCATTCTGGCAGATAGGCCTCAACGGTCACTGTCAGGTAAAGCGGCTCAGAGACATCTTCCTCGTCAACCAGGTAGAGGATCTCGTCATAGGTGCCCACGTTCAGGTCGGGGTTCACCTTTCCCTGGATAGATACCCAGTCTTGCGGAGCGATGCGGTCGGTGTACTTGTCGAGCTTCAGCCATGACGGACAGTTCTCGATGGTGTACATGTGGCTGGCAGCGCTGTTGTTGGCAACTGCAAGATAGATGGTTTCTCCGTAGCCGTAGGTCACAGACTGCGAGTAGCGGTTGCTTATCCACTGCAGTGAGCTGTTCGTCACATAGTAGCTGGCCGTCTGTGGCGAAGCCATAGCATTGCCGTTTCGGTCTTCCACATCGCGCAGTGTCACGTAGATATTGCGGCGGTTCAGGCGGGCGTTGCTCTCGTTGATGCCCACATACAGCTGGTTGTCCTTGCCCACGAAATTGAAGTTCAGGTTCTTCAGTTCCTCATTGGGCACTACGGGTGCTGCCGTCTCGTGGGTGATACGGGTGATGATTTCTTCGGGCGAAGCGATGAATACATAGTCGCGTACCAAGGTATCTGTCGGCTTCTTTGTCACGGGGTCGAGCTCGTAGCGCACGTTGCCATTGTCATCCAGATAGAGTTTCTTGCTGTACGGATAGGCAACCATCTCCAGGTCGTTGTCTTTCTGGCGCTCTTGCCTGTCGAAGGCTATGTAGGTCAGCAGTCCTGCTTCGTCGCCCTTCGGGCTCCTTGTGGCATAGTTCTGAATGAGTGTTAGCGGCAGGGCCTGTGCGAAGAAGCATATCTCGTCGATATTACCTGTCAGCCAGTTGCGTGTGTCGACGGTGGCAACAGCACTCTCCTGGCCGGGCTCGTCGTAACGTGCGGCGCCGATGAGCGGGTGTCCGCCACTGATGCCGCCAAGAGAGTCGGCCGCAAACGTAGACCGCAGTATCTGGTCCACATAGATATTGGCCACGTTGAACGCGCGGTTTACCGTCATGGCCAGGTGGTGCCACTGTCCGTCGCTCCAGTCACCGGGTATGTCCACGGTCATGCCGTGAGTCTTGTAGCGCAGCTTCTCGGCTTCGAAGCCCAGACAGAACTGGTTTTGGGCGTTAATCTCGTCTTTGCGTCCGGCGCCGTTCGCGACGAGTACGCCGCGGCCCTTAGCATCGGTCTTGAACCAGAACATCAGCGTGTAGTCCTGCTCTGCCGTGCGGTTCAAGGCATCCTGTGTCAGGGCAATGCCCTTGTCGTCATTCTCTACGCGTAGTGACAATCCGCGAGGCATGGCCCACGAGGCTCCCTTCAGTTCGGCATTGGCACCCTGTGTCTTGTCGAGAGCGTAGTTGCCCGTTCCTTCATTCATCGGATAGTAATCGACGAGGCCCATCTCGTAGCCTGTCAGTCGTTTCGAACCATAGGTGGTACCGATTAGTCCGCCCGTCATGGCTCGATACCACAGTCGGGCTTCCATCATGCGTCCCTCATAGTAGCTGCTTTCGGTGGGGTCGTTCTCGTTAGTGCGTCCGAAGATGAGCGTGCCCGTTCCGTTATAGGCTTCTTTCATGGTGCAGGCACCAATCTGCTTGCCGCCGTTATAGAATGTCAGCGTGCTGTCTTCCTTGTTGATGCTCATTGCAACCTGCGTAAAGGCTCCCTTCACGATGGCTGCGTCAGAAAGGTATTCATTGTCGTTGACGACAGCCTTCAGCTTGAGGTCACCCGTGAGCCACAATTGCAGTTTCTTTCCGTTGGTGCCGTGTGAGAAGATGGGCATTTCGCGGCCCGTCTCATCGGGTTTCACCATCAGGTCGACCGTCAGGCTCTTGCCGCTGAAGTTGCGGCGTGCCTCGGTCTCCACGCTGGCTTTGCCGTCGAATTGCAGCGAGACGGACTCTGTCACGTTGTCGTTGTTTACCTCGCCCTTCACCTCGAAGTTGGTGATGGAACTCAGGTAGTTGTGTTCAATGTCCTCCGAGAAGTTGAAGATGATGTTGTCACCCAGCGTCAGCACGCCGCTCTTTGGTTCGGGAGCTCCGAACAGCTGTGGCCGGCGCGTATCCTTCACGCCACTGATGATGGGCGATGCCGTAGTGAGGAACGAGTTGCCGTTTCTGCAGTACAGCACGGCCCTGAGGTCGTAGGCCTTCTCCATCACGGTGCCCTCTCCGTAGAAGTGGGTGGTGATGTTTCCGTTCTCGGGTATCATCTCGCGAACACCGCTGGCCTGGGCCATCAGCAGTGAGTCGGCATAGTAGGAACAGAGGTTTGTCCATGAGTCTTCGCCCCGCAGCGATTCCTTATACTGGAACTCGATGTGGTCGAAATTGCGCTGGTGCTTGTTGAAACCGTTGATGGTGACGGGCAGGAACCAGCCTCGACGGTCGTCGTACTGGGCATTGGTGTTCATCACCCATTTGTCGCCCGGCTGCGCGATGAGGACCGGTCCTGCCTCGTGCAGGTAGTGCACGTCAAAACTCACATAGTTCTGTGTGTTGGCGAAGTCGCCTTGCGATGCAACGCCAATCTTCAGACCTTCGTAATCGAATTCCTCACCGGCATATACCTCCATTGTTTTCTCCATGACTTTGCCGGGGTAAAGCACGACTGTCATGCCCGAGCCTGTCAGCGGGGCTCCGTCAATGAGAATTTTGGCGCCCTTGGGATTAGACTCCATATCCTGGATGAAGGTGAATATCGTCAGTCCGCCGGTGGCCGCCTCGGGCTGTTCGCTCTCGTTGGTGAGGTAGACCTTGAAGCGTGCGGGGTCGCCGATAGCCACACCGCTCACGCTCTGCTTGTCAAGCGTAATCTTCGGGTTGCAGATCTTCTTGGTCCGTTCGTCGAGAATGCGCCCTCTGTCATAGAACAGGGTCTTGCGCTCATCCTCATAGGGGTTGCAGGTGGCACCGCCACGGGTACGATAGACGAATCCTCGTGCATAGCGTGCATTCTGCATATCGTTGTCACGACTCAGGTAGCCTCCCACATAATCGGTCATATTGTTGAAGTTCTGTTCCGTGAACACATCGAATTGGCTGACATCTTTCACATAGTCGGCATCGGTCAGCGTTCGATAGAGATCGATGTTCAGATGGCTTTTTGTGTCCATACTGATGTTGAAGCTCTCCTTCCTGCTGAAGGTCTTTGTCTCTCCTGACACATCCTTGACACTATAGTTTAGCGTGGGTAGGATGCTGAATTTAAATGTCTTGCCAAAGAATGCCATTTTCGACGAGAAGGCCGGGTTCTTATTGTCCGACGACTCTGACGAGCTGGCCGTTGCCGATGTGTTGATTTTTCCCCACAGGGACTTGACTATTTTTGAAACAATCTTTATGCCAAAGATAGAACTGGCGGCCAGCGAGGCATCGGCGCCCGATTCATCAAAATAGTTGCCTGAGATAATGCCCGGGAGGTGGTAGTAGTTAGAAATGGAGTATTCGCTCTCGAACTGCTCGGCGTAGGTTACTTTCGTACCACCGTCAATGTCGTAGTTGGCCACAAAATCGGTGGCATTCAGTTTCTCTCGCTCGTTCTGGGCTATCATCTGTACCCAGCTGAATATGACCTGGTTTATCTCGGCCACCTCGTCAGAGGGGGTATCGCTGACGCTGGCAGGCACATGTATGACGTAGTTCATACTGTCCACGGGCTGCATGGTGCTAGTGTAGTAGAATATCTCATCGCCTTTGGTATTGACCAGTCCGAAGTTTTCGCTGTCGGCCGGTACGAGCGAACGATAGACGGGCTTGCCTGTGGCATCAGCCTGTCGCTGTGCTTCCTCGGCGGTGCCGATGAACATCAGTTCGCGCAGTTCCTTCACCTTTGCGGGAATCAGTTCGTTGAGAATGTACTTCTGGGAGTGTATAAACTGCGACTCTATCTTCGGTCCGTAGCCTATCGACTCGTCACGCACCAGGTGGTATTTATTACCTTCTTGGTCCTGTCCCTCGGCAATGTGTACCAGCGAGCCATACTTGTTGGTGATGCCTGCCGTAGTACCGCCGCCCAACCGACCCAGCATGTGCTGGTAGATGCTGTCGGGTATGGCCCTGATGGTGCTCATGGGCGTCACGATGATGTTTTGGACTATGCCGATATAGAGGTCAGCTTCGGCCCCCACCATGGTGGCTGAACTGCTTGTGGTGATGTCCTGCGTCACATTCATCGTGTAGGCGAAGCCACGATGGCCTTGCATATCGAAGGCATATTCGAATTCCAGTACTTTCTCCAGGTTCGAGGAGTTGATGATGCCATTGGTATGGCCTATTCCGCCGGCTGCGGCTACGGCACCCTGGTAGTTCTCCAGTGTGGTGCCCGATGCCCACGAGAGTGCCAGTCCTGAATGGAGGCTCATATCGAGCGTGTAGCTATATTTCAACTTCGAGCCTTTCGACAGCGTGGCCGTGCTGCTTCCTCCCGGCGGGTCGCGCAGGATGTCGATGAGTTGTGGCTGACCATTGACGAGCACATCTTTGTTGTTGCCTGTGGCAAACATGTTCAGCACATATCCTTTGAGAGGTTCTGCCTCGTAGGTGGTGCCGTCCTGGGTCAGGGTCATCGTCACGGTCTTCACGGCATTCTCGCCGGTCAGCAGGCGTGTGGTCTGCCCGGCCTCCAGATAGAAGCGGCCCTGTCCGTTCTCGTCCAGATCGACGAACTGCTGGTTCACTCCGTCCTTCAAGCCGTTGTGGACCGTCACCCGTCCGCCGCCAATCTTCACCAAGTCTACCTTTCCTGTGCGTTCATCATTATTATATAAATAGCGCTCGCCAACCTGAATTTCGATGGGATACTTGCGCTCCAGACTGAACACGGGGTGTCCGAAGGTGTAGTCGGCAGTGCCGGCCATGACAGGCTCTGGACCATGGTCTTCGGCAGGATCATTGTCTTCCGTGCCCCGGCAGGTCAGCGACAGCTCACTCAGTTGAAGCTCATAGCCTTCGTAGGTTCCGATGTTACCCCATGTCGAACTGAGAACCTCTAGACGGAAGTACTGGCAGAAGGTGTGGTTGGGTACATTGAAGTTATATGTCTGACAGTTGAAGGCTCCCATTTTGCTGTCGACGGTTTCCATCAGTGTAGTCCATTCGTCGTCCTGATTGGCTTTGCCGAGCAGACGCATGGCCTTGGGGTTACGACCGTCGTAAATCTCCGTGTCATTACCGGTGGTCAGGTTGAGCGACTTGAGGCTGAATGGTGCGTCAGTGTTGAATTCTACCCACCACCCTGATGTATCGGAGACGACACACCATTTGGTGTTCGGGTTGCCGTCGAACATCATCTTGTATGACTCTGCTCCTGTCTTTACATGGCTGGCATCTGTTGGTGTCAGTTTAGGCGTATGGGTGTAATGGTCATAGGGGTTGAAATACTCCTTGTATCCCGTCATGGCCTCATAGGCCAGTGGCACGGTCACTTTGTCGCCTCCGGCAGTCCTGGCGACATAGCTCTTGTCGCCGAAATAGTCGAAGGTGTCGTAGCCCACCTGGCGGTAGGTGATCTCCACAGGGGCATGGTAGATGCGGTCGTAGCGGTAGTTGTAGATTTCTTCGGGCTGGCTGACGTTGATGCCGTCTGCACTGACGAAGGTACCCTCATACTTCACGGTGTCTGGCGTGAGACTCTCCGTCAGGTCGATGACCTCGCTCACCTGTCCGTCCTGGAACAGTGTGGGATAGCCCTCGCAATACACCTGCTGCACCTTCCATCGTACGGGCGGCAGCATCAGCACATATTCGCCGGTCACCGAGTCGGGCCTGACGACCATGCGCTTGCGCTGCACATCGGCTATGGTCTTGTGGCCCTTGCCGCCCGGGTGGTCGAACGTGAGTTGCCGTGTGCTCTTTGTCGGGTTCAGGTTGTCATAGACCAGCCACGACGTGTTGTCGCCCTCGAGGGTGAGCACCATCGTCAGGTCGTCACCGAGGTTGTTGCGCGAGAGGTTGTTGTCCAGTGGCAGCGAGCCCTGGTCCTTGCCGCCCACGACGCGTCCGGTGACTTTCACCAGCGTGGCATCGTAGAAATAGGTCTGTGCGACCTTGTCGTCCAGCACTAAGCCGTCGGCACTCTTGTAGTAGCCATTGTTGACGAACGTGTGGCCTTGCATGACTACCTGTATGGTGTC
>Ga0310697_10005492_pt1 | contig 12215 bp, 9 predicted proteins | sample 172DNAGHGlowgp2_FD_203883 | JGI IMG/M metagenome (GOLD analysis project Ga0310697, IMG submission 203883) | Sheep rumen microbial communities from Palmerston North, Manawatu-Wanganui, New Zealand - 1728 DNA GHGlow gp2 (v2) (version 2) | ecosystem: Host-associated > Mammals > Digestive system >... | reverse complement strand
TCCACGGAGGAAGGGCGCGATGCCAGCGGCATAGTTGAGGTGCTCCATGCCTTCGAGGTCTTTCTCGGTGTAGGCAGGCTTCACCATGATGTGCTCGTGGGTCTCCCACAGCTCGCTGTTCGGCAGGATGATGCCGTCGTGCTTAGGTATAGCGTTGATGTTGATGTCTTTATAATTGGGTTTCATCGTTTTTTCCTTTCTTTTTAACACGGGGAAACACTCTTTCTTTAGTCGTCATGGCGGAGGAACATCCGCCATCTCCTAAACAATAGGGATAACCCTTGTATTCAGGAGATTGCGGGTCAAGCCCGCAATGACGGCAAAGGCCGTGTTGTGTGTCCCCTGGTTGATCATTTTGTTATACCTAATTGCTTTTGGAACTCCGTTAAGGTCTCAAGCACATTGCTCTTGACGTGGATGAAATGCTTCAGGCCAGCCTCTTTGAGGATGTCGGCGGTGCCTTCGGGGTTACCGGCGAGCACCACGATGGTCTCGTTCTTCAACTCTTCGAAGATCTTGAGGGCATTGCCTTCGCCATATTCCTCGTCGGAGGAGCAGATGACCACAATCTCGGGCTTCACCTCGCGGGCAGCGGCGATGCCTTCGTCCAAGGTCTTGAAGCCTGGGTTGTCAACGACTTGGAAACCGGCGCAGGCGAAGAAGTTGGAGGCGAAGTTGGCGCGGGCCTTGCGCATGGCGAGGTTGCCGTAGGTGAACATCCAAGCCACAGGACGCTTGTGCTCTTGGGCATAGACGTCAGTGGCAAAGCGCAGCTTCTCGAACTGCTGGGCGGCACGGAAGGTGACGATGGTCTCGACCTCGGCATTGGCGTCGCGGCGGTCGTCGGCTTCCATCACCCAAGCCTCGGGCGTGAACTTCAGCGTCTCAGTGAAGTTCGGGAACTGGTTGGTGCCGAGGATGGTCTCGCGGCGGGTGGCCACGTTGCTGAACTTCTTGGCGGCGCTTTCCTTGATGAGACCTTGAATCATGCCCTTGCGGACGGCTTCGAGGTAACCGCCTTCGTCTTGGATCTTGTTGAACAAGTCCCAAGCGGCCACGGCCAGACTCTCGGTGAGGTTCTCGATGTAATAGGAACCGGCAGCGGGGTCGGCCACCTTGTCGAAGTGGGCCTCTTCCTTGAGGATGAGTTGCTGGTTGCGGGCGATACGGTCGGCGAAGTCGGTGGGGATTTCAAACGGCGTGTCGAACGGCATCACCGTGAACGAGTCGACGCCACCGAGGACGGCTGACATGGTGCCCGTAGTGGTGCGCAGCATGTTGACGTACGCATCGTAGAGACTCATGCCCAGCTCGGCGTTGGTAGCATGAATGTGCATCTTAGCGGTCTCTAAGCCTGTCGAAGGGCCGTACGCATTCACAATATTCGCCCACAGCAGCCTATACGCTCTCAGCTTGGCCATCTCCATGAAGTAGTTCTGGCCGATGGCGAGGTTGAAGCGCATCTTCGGAGCAATCTCGTCGATGGTCAGGCCTTTCTCGGTGAGTTTGTCGAGGTATTCGGCACCCACGGCGAGGCTGAAGGCCATCTCCTGCACGATGGTGGCACCGGCGTTGGTGAACACGTGGCCATTCACGCCAATTGTTTGGAAGTCAGGCATATCGGCTTTTACCACAATATAGCCAAGTTCCATGTCGGCACCCTCGTTGATGTACCACACGCCGCGACGCACGTAACGCGTCAGCGGGTCGTAGTTCAGCGAGCCTTTGATATCCGGCACCTTCGAGAGCATCTCGAGCAGCGGCAGATGGTATTTGTTGTTGTAGAAGTTGATCTCCACGGCCTTTTGGTCGATGCCGTTGAGCAGCATCGAGATGGCGATGGGGTCGTAGGCTTTGTCGTACTCCAGCTTGAAGCCGATGCTGTTGGCGCCGCGGCTGATGGCGTTGAGGGCCGTCTTGTTGGCCTCGTGCACATCCTTCACGGTGATGTCCTGACGGATGAGCCATTCGTTGCCTTCGGCCTTATTGCCACGGACGTAGGGGAACTCGTTGGGGTTCTGGCCCGTCCACGGGATGTCGGCCAGGTTCTCGGCACGGTAGTAAGGCCTCACGTTGAAGCCTTCTTGGGTGCGCCAAACCAGCTTTTTGTTGTAGTCTGCCCCTTTGAGGTCCTTCTCGATGACGGCTTCCCATTGTTCGGTCGTCACGGGAGGAAACTCCTCAAAGAGTCTCTTTTTTTCTTCCATGTTGTTGTATTTGATTGATATTCTAATGTATGACTTTGCTTATGCGTACATAATAATCTGCAAAAGTAAGAAATAAAGCGATTGGGCAAACTTTTTTCCGTACTTTTGCGGCAAATTTCAACAAACATGTTTACAAGGCGTAGAAAATGGCGTGTGCCGGCCGGACAGGAACCGACAGCATTGGACAAAAAAGTGATGGCGTTGGAGGCCAAAGGCGCTATGGTGCCCAAGCGCACCCTCATCCGCACCCCTGAAGAGATTGAAGGCATCAAGCGGAGTGGCGTCATCAACACGGCCATCCTCGACCTCGTGGGCGAGAAGATCCATGCAGGTATGAGTACCCTCGAAATCAACGATTTAGTGCATAACTACACCATCGAGCATGGTGCCATCCCTGCCACTTTGGGTTACGAAGGCTATCCCAAGAGCGTGTGTGTGTCTGTCAATGAGGTGGTTTGCCACGGCATCCCGTCGGCCAAGGAAATCCTGAAGGAAGGTGACATCGTCAATGTGGATTGCACCACCATTTTGGACGGCTTTTACGCCGACGCCTCGCGTATGTATGTCATTGGCCAGACCTCGGCACGCAAGCAAAAGCTGGTGGATGTGGCCAAGGAATGTCTGTATGTCGGCATGGAAGCCGCCAAACCTTTCGGCTATGTCGGCGACATCGGCAACGCCATCCAGCAGCACGCTCACAAGAATGGCTTCAGCGTGGTGCGCGACCTCTGCGGTCACGGCGTTGGCCTTAAGTTCCACGACGACCCCGAGGTGTTGCATTACGGCAAGAAAGGCACGGGTATGCTGCTCGTCCCAGGCATGGTGTTCACCATCGAGCCGATGATCAACATGGGCACGTGGAAGGTCTTTATCGACAAGGCTGACGGCTGGACGGTCATCACCGAGGACGAACTGCCCTCCGCACAGTGGGAGCACACGTTCCTAATGACCGAGACGGGGCTGGAGATTTTGACGCATTGATTTCCTAGAACTGGAAATAGATAAACGACTGCAGGTCGGCCGTGATGAATTGGTATATCACGAACACGATGAGGACGCAAACCACGACCATCAGAGGCAGGGGCATCTTGGCGAACCAAATGCGATAACGGCGCTTGAAGTTCTCTGGCAGCCAGTGAATGATCAATCCTATCAGAATGAGTATGAACACGTTGCTATAATGAGTGATGATGGTGGGCACCTTGCTCCAGTCCCAATGGCTGCCCATCTGGTTGACCATGTTTTTGGCGGTGTTCCAAGCGGTTTCGTTGGCTTCGGCAGGGTCGAGGTTGGAGCCGCTGCGGAAAAACAGTCGCGTGAAGGTGATGAAGGTGAAGGTCTGGAAGATGGCCCATGCGTCTTGCAGCCACTGCCATGCCTTCTTGCCGCCAAAGAGGTTGTAAAGCATCCGTATCATGTTGCCCGACAGCACAATCATGAACCACACAAACAGCACGGTGAACACGGGTTGTGGCACAAACACACACAGCACGCGTAGCAGGATAGTAGTTGCCAATATAAACAAGGTACGGCCGTAGATGCTCCAGTCTCTCCAGAACTTGTAGAAAATCATTCCGATACCGTTCAAGCCGCCCCAGATCATGAAGTTCCACGAGGCCCCGTGCCACAGGCCACCGAGCAGCATCGTATCCATCGCATTGAGGTTGGTGGTGATTTTCTTACGTTTTTCGGGCTTGAAGAGGGCCACCAATACCAAGATGACGGCCAACAGACCGATGCCTGCGCCAACCCACCAGTTGCCCGAGAGGAACACGGCGATGGCCGAAATCACGATGATGATGCAGTAGGTGCCGAAGGTGGCGTTGCGGTTGCCGCCCAGCGGGATATAGAGGTAGTCTTGCAGCCAACGCGACAGCGACATGTGCCAGCGTTTCCAGAACTCGCCTGGGTTCTTGGCTTTGTAGGGCGAATTGAAGTTTTTGGGTAGGTAGAAGCCCATCAGCATGGCCACACCGATAGCGATGTCGGTGTAGCCTGAAAAGTCGGCGTACACTTGCAATGAATAGCCAAACAAGGCCATGAGGTTCTCGAATCCGGTGTAAAGCAGAGGCTGTTCAAACACGCGGTCGATGAAGTTGACGGCGATGTAGTCGCTCAAGACGATTTTCTTCACCAAGCCGTTCATGATCCAGAACACAGCGATGCCAAACTGCTTGCGGCTGAGGAAGTATTTTTTGTGGAGTTGCGGGATGAACTCGTTGGCCCTCACGATAGGACCTGCCACCAACTGCGGGAAGAAGCTGACGTAGAAGCCGAAGTCGAGGACATTTCGCACAGGCTCGATGCGCTTGCGGTACACATCCATAATGTAGCTGATGGCCTGGAAGGTGTAGAACGAGATACCCACAGGCAGCAGGATGGTATCCACGCTGAAACGGTTGTCGCCCGTGATTTGGTTGCCCACCCATGAGAACACGTCGAACACACGGAAATCAAGGCCTGTCAGGTCGTTGAGCACATCGGTGAGGAAGTAGGCGTATTTGAAATAGCACAGGGTAGAGAGGTTGACAATGACACTTAATGTCAGCACGAAGTTTCGGCTGCCGTCTGTCTTTCGCGTATGGAGCCACTTGCCCGCAAAGAAATTATATAAGGTGGTGAAAATCAGGATTAAGACAAAGAGTCCGCTGGTCTTGTAGTAGAAAAACAAACTCACGAAGAACAAGAAGGTGTTGCGTAGCAGGCACTTGTTTCTCAGTGGGTAAAAGAAGGCGAACACGATGGCGAAGAACGCCCAAAAATAAAACTGGGTGAACAGCAGGGGGTGAGCCTTGTCGAACGAGAAGACCTTGGTCAGGAAATCCAATGCTATGTTGGGGTTAAATGCCATTTATCGTTTCGCGTCCAGTCGGATGTGTTCTATATATCTCGTAATCAAAGCGTTGTAAAGGAGGTCGCCCAAGAGCATATAGCCTTCGTTGGTGAAATGCACCTTGTCTTTCTTGGCGAGGCCGGCATCCTCCCAATCTTGCATCGACTTCAGTCCGCCCATGATGTCGAACTGGTCCCATACGGCGGCGTTGTATTGCTTGCCCATTTCCATGAAGGCGTCTTCCACGATTTTGCCGTTGGTGTTGACTTCATAACGTGTTTTCCGTTTGACTCTCACGCGCTTGAAACTGTCGTTGTTGGTCATAAACAGTAGGGCGCAGTCGGGGTTGACGCGTTTGATGACTTGGATGAGTTCGTCGTAGTTTCTCTTGAAGGTTTTTTTCTCGAAGTCATTCTCTGCTGCGTCGTTGATGCCGATGCCGAAGATGATAAGGTCGGGGCGGATGAGTTCGAGGTCGCGCTCGAAGTCGTCGCAGCGCAGGTATGACGGCACGCTTGCGCCGTTGACGCCTACGCCATGTACGCTGATACCTGGCATGCCGCTTTCCAAAAGCACGCCTGTCAGCGTAAACTCGCCAGGGACCGAGTCAAACAAGATGCAGATGGAGTCGGTGAAGTCGGGCAAATCAAACGTATAGGTCGACTTCCATTCGTCGTATTGTCCATGGAGGATGGTGCCGTCGTAGCTGACCACGGGCACCACGTTCTCGGTCTCCGAGAATCCGATGACGGTCACCTTGTTGAAGTCGAAGTCAGGAGTGAGGTCGGTGGGGTTTTTCTCGCGCGTTATGATGCTCACTGTGGCCGTCGAGTCGGTGGTGGTGATGGCGGCGCCGGCCAGTCCCATGCGTTTGTCGGTCTCCTTGCGGACGGCGTTGCGGCAGTAAGCCCATGTACCCGTCGAGCGGACGAGGAAATGCGAGGGGTTGTTGGTGCCGCCTGCCGAGAAGGGGAAGACGAAGTTTTGTCCACCAATCAAGTCGGTGCCGATGCTCAGCAGGTCGTCGCGGAATTGCTGGGTGAACACGCCTGCCTGCACATGTGAGCCGCCGATGTGCATGATGCTCACGTTGCCTTCGCCGAGGTAGACCACGGAGTCCATTTTTTGGAAGAAGCGTTCCATGGCCAGGCTGTCGCCGGGATATATGATTTGGTTGCGCTCAAAATGAGCGAACTTATACTTGGGCACGGGCTTCAGCAAAGGCAAATCCTGAGCCAAAAGCAGCCTGCAAGTCAACAGTAATCCTATGAAAGCCATCCACTTCCTCATTTTTTCTTGCTATATGATGGTTGATAGAACGGCATCTTGATACGTCCTGCAGTGCGGATGGAGTCCTCGCGTTGGTCGAGGTTGATGAATTCGATGACCTTGTCGCTCGGCACATGCTGGCGCAGCTTGTAGAAATCATAGTAAGTGGTAAACGACTTGGCGAGGTTGGAGCCGATCTCTTGTGCACCTTTAAAGGTGAAATGCACGTAGTCGGGGCCTGCCAGCGGAGGGCTGTGTTTCACCCATTGTGCCATGGAGCCTTCGCCGCCCATGACGTTGAACATATCCCAATAGGCCACGTCGTTGCGCAGGGCCATGACGCGGAGCGAGTCGTTCAGTTCGGGCAGGTTCTTCCATGTGCCCATCTTGCCGCCATAACTCTTGCCCATGTCGGCAGGGCCGATGAAGAGCAGGGTGGCTTTCGGGGCGACGCGTTTCATATATTGGATCTGTTTCTCCAGTTCGGCCATGTAAGGTGTGATGTTTTTCGGTGAGCTGATGGCCGGCATGCGGTTGCCGCCAAACTGCAGGATGATGAGTCGGGTGCCGAGCAAGTCGAACGACTGGCGCATGGTGGCTTCGTTGATGCGGGTGAAGATGGTGCCCGAGCAGCCGCGCAGCGCCACATTGTCGATGGCCACGCCTGCGTCGCCGTCGAGGAGCACGGCATAGATTTCGGCGTTGCCGACGAAATTGATAGTGCCGCGTTTCGCGTCTTCGGGCAGGATCCAGGTGACGAGTGAGACGCTGTCGTTGGCAGCCAGCACCTTCGATTCGGGAGACATGTTGTCGCATTTCAGCGTGGCCGTGAAGCCTTGGCTGTTACGACCTAGCAGCACCGAGACCGTGGAGATTTCTTTGGCTTTTTCGAAAGCCTGTGAATGGCTAGTTTGTATGAACGTGATGCTGCCGCTGCCTATCACTTGGCCGAACTGCGACATCACGCCGTAGCGGTTGTGGGACGCCCGATTGGCATCACCATACACCATATAACGCTGCAGGTTGGACGAGTGCTGCGACACCGAGATGGTGGCCACGGGTTGTATGGCAGGAATCATATTGGGTCCCGATCCGCCAAAGAACTCCTGCAGTTTTTGGCGCAGCACCGACGAGATGCGGTCCATCTCGATCTGTGAGTCGCCGTAGTGCATGATGCGGTAGGTCTTGCCTTCTTCATCGGCGTGTTCCAACTGGTAGAACAACGAGTCAAAGTAGGTATAGTCGTCGTTGGGCAGATAGATGCGGTTAGGGTTCTGCTTCAGATAGCCACGGTAGTAGCGCATGCTGTCGAGCAGGTTGTCGGAGCAGGTCATCTCAAAGCTCTTGTTCACCTTGTCAATGACGGCATCGACGTCCACTTCGTCTTGGGCAGGTGCCATGTCCTCGGCGTAGGAGGGGAAGTGCAAGGTGTATTTGCCTATGGCCAGTCCTTCGGCAGGGAAGAAATACCAGACCACTCCTAAGAGGAGTATCACCGAAAAGATAAATATAAGCGTGCGTATGGGTTTCATCATTTCTTGATTATCAATGTTTGTCCTTCACGGATTCTGTCGTTCTTCAAATGGTTCCACTTTTTCAGGTTGGCTACCGAAACATGGTACTTGGCCCCAATGCCCGAAAGGGTGTCGCCTTTTTTGATTTTGTATTTTATGGTCCCTGAGCTTGTGGAAGGGCCCGAGTTAGATGCTGTTGTCTGTTTTTTCGGTGCTTCGACAGGCTCGGCAACCTTGTTTGTCGGCGTTTGACTACGTCGAATCTCGATTTCGACAGGCTCAACGACCTTGGTCTTTACTACAGAAGGCTCCACCGCCGTGGCTGTGAACTTGAGTTTGCCTTGGTTGCCTTGATAGACGCAGGCGATGAAGTCGGGGATGACGCGGATGTCGGGCATGAGGTCTTGCTCGTAGAAGTCCCACAAGACGGGTTCACTGCCGTGATGAATCAGCGCATGACTCAACGAAGTGGGGCTGTTGGCAAAGGCCAAAATGCTGTACCACCAATCGTTGTATTTCTTGTGCAAGTCGTTCAGGTAATCCAAGGCGGCCAGCGTGGAGGCTTCCACCGACAGACGTTCGTCGCGGCGTTCGTCGATTTGTAGGCCGTAGCGTATCCCGATCAAGGAGGGCAAGGCCCAGTAGCCGCAGCGGTCGCCATGGCTGTAGTTGGCCTTCATGCCGCTGAGGGCATAGGGCAAATATCTCAATTCCAACGGCATACCACGTTGCACCAAAGCCGTGTCGATGAAGGCTTGATGATTGGTGAAAGTCTTGGGGAGACTTTTGTCGGCTAACTGGTTGATGGTTTTGTCCAAGGCTTTATGGTAAGGCAGGGGGATGTCTTTTTCCATGCCTTGCAGTTCTTTGGCGATGCCATCACTGTCTGACGACACGCAGCAATTGTGTGCCGCGAGGCAAAAGATGCACGACCATATTATGAATAAAGCCTTGAATTTCATTATTTTGCATAAAATCACAAGCCATTATTGATGGCTCGCAAAATGAACGGCAAAAATACATAATTCTTTTGGATTAAAGCCTTGTCATTTTAATAAACTTGAGAATCATTATTTTTTGCTACTTTTGCACCTTCAAAAAAGCCATAGGATGCCACAAATTGATAGGACACAGGAACTTGAGACGCTGAAAATCAGCAAATTGTTGTGGATGTATGCTTTGCCAAGCATCATCAGCCACATCATCGCCTCGATTTACAATATCGTCGATCGTGTCTTCTTGGGACAATATGTGGGTGCGCTTGCCATCGCGGGCCTTGCCATCACCATGCCTATCATGAACATCATCCATGCCTTCGGCTCGCTCGTGGGAGCAGGTTCGGCGGCGCGCATGTCGATAATTTTGGGCAAGAAAGACTACAAATGGGCCGAGGACATCTTGGGCAACAGCCTTTTGCTGACGTTCTTCTTCGGCTTCCTCTTCGTCACGGGTGGCTATCTCTTCATGGACAAAATCCTGACTGCGTTTGGCGCTTCGGCCGACACCATCGCCTATGCTCGTGAGTATATGGACATCGTGCTGCCGGGTATGTTTATGACCACGTTGTCGTTTAACCTCACCGGCTTGATGCGTGCCACGGGCTATCCCAAGAAGTCGATGTGGATCATGGCGGGCGGTGCCATCCTCAACATCTTTTTGGATGCGCTGTTCATCTATGTCCTGGACTGGGGTATCGCAGGTGCGGCCTGGGCCACCACCATCTCCATGACGTGCACAGGCATCCTTGCCGTGTGGCATTTTTTGCAAAAGAGTTCGTTCATCCGCTTCCGTCGCCATGCTTGGAAGCCGAAACTCTATATCTTCCGCAACATCCTGATGATTGGCATGAGTCCATTCTCGATGAATTTGGCCGCCTCGTTGGTGGTGGCACTGCTCAACAACCAGCTCATCCTTTACGGTGGCGATTTGGCTGTGGGTGCCTACGGATTGGTCAATACTTTCGGTAGCCTCAGCGTGATGCTGATGGTAGGTCTCTGCCAAGGTATGCAGCCTATCGCCGGTTATAACTATGGTGCAGGCCATCCTTTGCGGTTGAAAGAGGTCTATACCTTAACAATGAAGATAAATGTGTTGATGGGTGCCGTTGGAGCCTTGCTAGCCTTGGCGTTGCCTCATGCTATGCTGCGGTTGTTCACAAAGGAAGAGGAACTCATCCAAATCGGCATACCGGCCATGCGCTTCATGATGGTGATGTTCCCTTTGGTGGGCTTCACCATCACCAACTCCAATTTCTTCCAGAGCATCGACAAGCCTTGGATTGCCATCGTCACCAGCCTCTCGCGTCAGGTGCTGTTCCTCACCCCGATGATTTACCTCATCCCGCCTTTGTTCATCAAGGCTGGTGGCTTGGGACTGACGGGCGTGTGGGCCTCGATGACCATCTCTGACGTGCTCGGTGCCGTGCTCGCCTTCGTTCTGATGCTCAGCCAACGTCATGTGTTTCAACCTACGGAAACCGAATGAGAGACCTTTCCAAAGCCATAGCGACACCGAAAAACACCCATATCATAGACTCTTTTCTCGTCAAGAGCCGCGATGAAATACGCGCCTATTTGCAGGCTTTGCGGGAGGCGGTTGCTCCGGAGATGGCGGTCAACCAGCGTGACCTTGAATCGCAGGTGCGCGAATGGCGGTCACATAATCTGTTCTACAAGTTTCATGTGTTTCGCAGCCGCACCCGGGACGTCGACCTCGAGTTGAAGCAAACTTGGTATCGCGAATGGTTTTGCCGTATCGTGAGTTTCTTCTATTTTTGGGATTGAAGTTTTTGTGCCGCCTCCCATAGATTCCCTGCTCTCCCACTTGCCCTTGCAGGAATGGCATGGGATCTATGCCTGTTGAGGCCGTTCTTCAACGGCTTTAATCCATTCAAAAGCCTTTTTTTCGTTGCTTTTCCCGAAAAAGTCATTACCTTTGCAAGATGAATCCCTTTGCTAATTCATAATAATAAACCTATGAAAAGATTTCATTTATTGACGACCCTTTTGGTCCTTTTCCCTGCCTTCCTCTTCGCAGGCGAAGGCATGTGGATTCCCATGTTGCTGCAATACAACGAGAAAGAGATGCAGGAGATGGGCATGAAAATCACCGCTGACGACATCTACAGCATTAACTACAGTAGCCTGAAAGACGCCATCGTGCTCTTTGGCGGCGGCTGCACGGGCGAAATCGTCAGCGACTACGGCCTGCTGCTCACCAACCACCACTGCGGCTACGATTACATCCAGAAACACAGCTCCGTGGAACACGATTACCTCACCAACGGCTTCTGGGCCATGAACAGGGGAGAGGAGTTGCCTTGTCCCGGCCTCAGCGTCATCTTCCTTCGCGAGATGCGCGACGTGACGGCACAGGTGCTCGAAGGCGTCACCGACGACATGGCCGAAAGCGACCGTCAGGCCAAGGTGGATGCTAACATCAAGAAGATCGTTGCTGCCACGGAAAAAGAGACAAAATACAAAGTCAGCATCAAGCCTTTCTTCTTGGGCAACGAGTATTACCTGCTGCTCAACGAGGTCTATACCGACGTGCGCCTTGTGGGTTGCCCTCCGAGCAACATCGGCAAGTTTGGCGGCGACACCGACAACTGGGTATGGCCTCGCCACACGGGCGACTTCAGCATCTTCCGCGTGTATGCCGACAAGGACGGCCATCCGGCAGTGTACGACAAGGACAACGTGCCCTACAAGCCCGCCAAGCACCTCGACATCTCGCTGAAAGGCGCTGAAGAAGGCGACTTTGCCTTCGTGTTCGGCTATCCCGCCCGCACCAACGAATACCTACCCGCCGTGGCTGTCGACCAGGAAGCCAACCTCATCGATCCCATCACCGTAGACCTGCGCGGCAAGGTGCTCGACATCTACAACAAATACCAGGAGCAAGACCCCAAAGTGCGCATCCAATACGCTTCCAAGCATGCCGGACTCGGCAACGGTTGGAAAAAGTGGATGGGCGTGACCGAGGGCATCAACCACTTCCATGGCGTGGAGAAGAAGCATGCCTTCGAGCGCGACTTTCAGGAGTGGGTGCTGGCTTCCCGCAGCCGCCACATGTATGTCGACCTGCTCAACAACTTCAAGAAAAACTACAAGGACCTTGAGCCTTACGAATTGGCTTACACTTACATGGCTGAAGCAGGTCTGCGCATCGAACTCGTCAGCTTTGCGGGACGTTTCTCGCGTCTGCTGGATGTGACCAAAGACACGCCGCAAGACGACATCGACCGCATGGTGAACCAGCTGAAGAGCACCTCCGCCAGTTTCTTCAAGGACTACTACGAGCCTATCGACCGCGAGGTGGCTGTCATGGCCCTCAATGAATACCTGAAGGCACAGCCTGCCGACTTCCGTCCTGCGTTTTTGAACGACATCA
>Ga0310697_10005491_pt1 | contig 12216 bp, 10 predicted proteins | sample 172DNAGHGlowgp2_FD_203883 | JGI IMG/M metagenome (GOLD analysis project Ga0310697, IMG submission 203883) | Sheep rumen microbial communities from Palmerston North, Manawatu-Wanganui, New Zealand - 1728 DNA GHGlow gp2 (v2) (version 2) | ecosystem: Host-associated > Mammals > Digestive system >... | reverse complement strand
GTGTCGGGATTGGCGCCGGGCTTGTCGATCTTGTTGATGGCGAACACCATCGGGACGCCGGCGGCCTGCGCGTGGGCGATGGCTTCCTTGGTCTGGGGCATCACGGCGTCGTCGGCAGCGACGATGATGATGGCGAGGTCGGTCATCTGGGCACCGCGGGCACGCATGGCGGTGAAGGCCTCGTGACCCGGGGTATCCAGGAAGGTGATGCGGCGGCCGCTGTCCAGTTTCACGCTGTAGGCACCGATGTGCTGGGTGATGCCGCCCGCCTCGCCGGCGATGACGTTCGTATTGCGGATGTTGTCCAGGAGCGAGGTCTTACCGTGGTCCACATGGCCCATGACGGTGATGACTGGCGGACGCTCCACGAGGTCCTCCTCGTTGTCCGGCTCCTGCTGCTCGATCTCGTTGGTGAGTTCGGCGGTGACGAATTCCACCTTGTAGCCGAATTCCTCGGCCACCAGGACGAGGGTCTCCGCGTCCAGGCGCTGGTTGATGGACACCATCATGCCCAGAGACATGCAGGCGCCGATGACCTTCACCACCGGGGTGTTGTTCATCAGGGTGGCGAGGTCGTTGACCGTCACGAACTCGGTGACTTTCAGTACCTTGTTCTCGGCCATTGCCTGCTCCATCTCCTCCTGGGAGCGGATGGCGGCCATCTCGCGCTTCTCCTTGCGGTGTTTTGCGCCGAAGTTGTTCTTCGTTTCGTTCATCCGGGCGTAGGTCTCCTTGACCTGCTTCTGGATCTCCTTCTGCATCTCCTCCTGCTCGGCCTCGGTGAGAACGGGCTTGGCGAAGCGGTCGCCTCCGCGCTTGCGGCCCTTGCCGGAGGCCGCCTGGTCCTGCTTCTTGGCACCGCCGTTCTTGTTGCCGCCGTCCTTCTTGGGATTGCGGTCGGCCTGGACCTTGGTGACATCCACCTTCTGGGAGCCACCGCCCTTGATGCGTTCGCGTTTCTTGCCCTTCTTCGGGTCGAACTGGGTGAGGTCGATCTTGCCGACAACCTTGAGCTGGGTCGTCGCCTGCGGGGCGGGAGTCTCCGCCGGGGTCGGGGCGGAAGGGGTCTCCACGGCGGCGGGGACGGCTGTCTCGGGTTCTGCGACGGGCTCCGGTTCCGGGGCCGGTTCCGGCTCGGGCTCTGCGACGGGCTCCGGCTCCACGACGGGTTCCGGCTCGGGCTCGACGACAGGCTCCGGCTCCGCGACGGGCTTCGGTTCGGGCTCTGCGACGGGCTCCGGTTCCACGACCGGCTCCGGCTCGGGCTCTGCGACGGGTTCCGGTTCCACGACCGGCTCCGGCTCGGGCTCTGCGACGGGCTCCGGCTCCATGACGGGTTCCGGTTCGGATTCGACGACGGGTTCCGGCTCCACGACCGGCTCCGGTTCTGCCACCGGCGCGGGCTGGGTTTCCACGGTGGACCGGGAGAGGTTGTTGCTTTTGATCACGGTCACGCGCTCCGGCTCGTAGTCTTCTTCCTCTTCCCGGGCGGCAGGCCGCTTGGCGGCCTTGTCCAGGATTTCGGTGAGCTTCACGTCCACCTTCTCGGCGGCTTCCTTGAGCTCGAGGTCTTTGCCGAATTTTTTGTGAAGATCTCCGAGATACTCGTCGGAAACCTTCATGTTCGGGTTGGGATTCTCGATTCCGGCTCCCTTGGAATTCAGGAAGTCCACGAGGGTGTCCAGCCCGATGTTGAATTGTTTGATCAGTTTGTTCAGTCTGATTTCTGCCATATAGTAACCCCCGGTTTTAATCAATTATTCTTCGAATTCGGAACGCAGGATCTGGAAGACCTCCTCCACGGTCTCGTCCTCGAGGTCGGCACGGCTGGCGATGTCGGCCGGCGAGAGGGCGAGGACGCTGCGCGCGGTGTCGCAGCCGATGGCCTGCAGGCGCTCGATGATCCACGGGTCGATGTCGTCCGTGAACTCGGTCAGCAGGACGTCTTCCTCTCCGGCCTCGTCCTGCGGAAGTTCGCGCCAGACCTCGATCTCGCGTCCCACGAGCATGCCGGCGAGCTTGATGTTGCAGCCGCCCTTGCCGATGCCCTTCTTCACTTCCTCGGCCTGCATATAGACCTTGATCTTGTCCTCGGGGCTTTCGCCCAGGTCGATGCGGGAGATCCGGGCCGGGTTCAGGGCGCGGGTGATCATGAGCTGGGTGTTCGCGGTCCACTGGATGACGTCGATGTTCTCGTTGCGCAGCTCGCGGACGATGCCCATGATGCGGGAACCCTTGACGCCGATGCAGGCGCCGATCGGGTCGATGCGGTCGTCATAGGACTCCACGGCCACCTTGGCGCGCTCGCCCGGGATGCGGACCACCTTCTTCACGGTGATCAGGCCGTCGTAAATCTCCGGCACCTCCATCTCGAAGAGTTTCTCGAGGAAGGAATCGGTCGTCCGGGAAAGGATGATGTAGGGAGTGGTGTTGTTCTTCATCTCCACGCTCTTGATGATGGCGCGGATGGTGTCGTTCTTCTTGAAGCGCTCGCCCGGGATCTGCTCGCTCTTGGGCATGCGGAGCTCGTTGCCGTCCTCGTCCAGGATGAGGACCTCGTTCTTCCAGGTCTGGTACACCTCGCCGGTGAAGATCTCGCCCACCTTGCCGGAGTACTTCTTGTACACGTTGGCCTTTTCGATGTCCATGATGCGGCCCTGGAGGTTCTGGCGGATGTTCAGGATGCCGCGGCGGCCGAAGGAGGAGAGGCTGAGCTTGCGGGTGTAGGTATCGCCGATCTCATAGTCATCGTCGCCGGTCTCGGCCGCGATCTCATCGACCGTGATTTCCGTGGCGGGATTCTCGACCTCTTCCACGACCTCGAAGTTCTGGTAGATCTCGCAGTCGCCCTTGTCCACGTTGATGATCACGTCGAAGTTGTCGGCGCTTCCGTAGGTCTTGGCGAGCTGGGTGAGGAACACGTCCTTCAGCACGCCCAGCATGACGGGGCGGTCGATGCTCTTCTCTTCCTTGAAATCCTTGAATGCGTCGATCAAGGTAATCTCTTTTTCTTTGTCTTTTGCCATGGTTATGTCTTGTTATTTGAAATCGATGTACGGGGTGACGGAGTTGATCTCGGCGAGCGGGCACACGTCCTCATGCTCCACCTTTTCCTTCTTTTTCCTGCCTTCCACGGCCTCCAGGGCCGTATATTGCAGGGTGACGGAGTCTTCCGTCGCGGCCGTGAGGGTGGCGACGAGACGCCGTCCGCCCCTGAACTTCACGTCCACCTTCGACCCGACGGCCTTCAGGTACTGCCTGAGCACCTTGAAAGGACGGTCCAGCCCGGCGGAGGAAACCGTGAGGGAATAGTCTTCCACATCCTGGTCGAACGCGGCATGCACGACCTTGTCGATCGCTGCGCAGTCGTCCCAGTCCACGTCCCCTTCCTCCTTTTCGATGACGATCTCCACGTCGTTCGCGGCGCTTACCGTGACCTCCACGATGAAGCACCCTCTTTCCTGCACGGCCGTCTCCACGGCCCGGATGATATCTTCCTTTTTCATTCCTCTGTCATTTCGAGGATATTCCTCTGTCATTTCGAGCTTGTCGAGAAATCTCCATATAACAAAAAATAGGGGACCGTCGTCCTCTATCTCGTTCACGGGTGCAAAGATAAGCAAATTTTGCGGAAATACAAAATATTATTCCCCTTCCTGACGCCGGACGGCTTCCCGGAAGAAGTCCTTGCGCTGCTGCTGGGTGATGGGGTGGCGGGAAAGCCGGGAGGAGGGCTGGAGACCGTCGGCCAGATTGCACACGAACAGGTCGTCGATATCCGCCAGATACAGGCGGTCGTAGCGGAGTTCCTGGCTCCGCTGCAGGCCCAGGGTATAGTTCAAGGTCCGGAAGGCCTCCACCTCACCCAGCTGGTCCTTGCAGAAGACGAACAGGCCGGTCTTGTCGAAATGGCCGTAGAAACCGTTCCCCACCTTGTACACCTTGCTCTGGATGATGCGCCTCAGGGGCAGGGCCAGCGCCCAGTAGGACAGTTCCCGGGTGCCGATATACCGTCCTCCTTCCAGGCCGTAGGCATAGCCCGTTTCCAGGATTTCGGCCAGGTCGCCGTCCTGCGGGGCGGGGGTTGTGCCGGAGATATCGGCCATCAGGGCCGCGGCGGCATCCTTGGACTGTTCCATGGCGCGGGTGACTTCGATGCCCAGGGTATGGCCATCCGCCGACTGCAGGTCGGGGCGGTCCCGGCCCACGAGCGAGACGAACTCGCCGCCCAGCAGGGTCGAGAGGGTAATCTGTGCATACTGCTCGAAAAAGCAGGTTCCGAAAGGACGGTGTGACATGGCTGTCTGCGTGTTGTGACCTCCAAAGATAAGCATTTGTCTCGGAAATGAAAAGTACGTATCTTTGCACGTCACAAATAAACGACTATGGAATTCACCGCAAAACAGCTGGCGTACGTGCTGCGAGGCACCGTGGACGGGGACGAGAACGCTTCCGCCGCCAAATTCGCCAAGATCGAGCACGGGAAACCCGGTACCCTGAGCTTCTTCGCAAATCCCAAATACGAGCAGTACGTCTATACCAGCGAGGCGTCCATCATCCTGGTGGACAAGACTTTCGAGCCCAAACAGCCGGTGAAGGCCACGCTCGTGCGCGTGGACAACGCCTATACCGCCATCACCGAACTCCTCAAATATGTTTCCGACAAGAAAAAGAAGGCGCGCTCGCACCGGAGCCTCCGGGCCCGCTGGTTCTGGACGACGAAGTTCGGGAAGAACGTGTATCTCGGGGCTTTCTCCTTTGTGGGTCACCATACGGTCATCGGAGACAACACGCAGATCTACGAGAGCGTGTATATCGGAGACGACTGCCGGATCGGCAAGGACTGCATCATCTATCCCGGCGTGCGTATCTATGCGGGCACGGTCATCGGTGACCGCACCATCCTCCATGCCGGCTGTGTGATCGGCGGGGACGGTTTCGGGAACGCGCCGCGCCCGGACGGCAGTTGGGAGAAGATCGAGCACCTGGGGAACGTCATCATCGGCTCCGACGTGGAAATCGGCTGCAACACCACCGTGGACCGGGCCCAGATGGAATCCACCATCATCGGAGACGGGGTCCGGATCGACAACCTGTGCCAGATCGCCCACAACGTCGTGATCGGGGACCATACCGTGATGGCCGCGCAGGTGGGCATCGCCGGCTCGACGACAATCGGCAAATACTGCATCATCGCAGGCCAGGTCGGTATCGCCGGGCATCTGAAGATCGCCGACCATACCACGCTGCTGGCGCAGGCCGGTGTAATCGGCAACATCCGGAAGGAAGGCACGACGCTGCTGGGGTCCCCCTGCATCGACCCCAAGCAGTACATGCGGGCCTACGCGAAGTTCCGTCAGAGCGGGTCCGAGTAGCCCCTTTTTGCGGAATATCGGATTTTTGCTTATCTTTGCAGACTTACTGGAAAAGTTTTACGAAGATAAGCGCTGATGCCCTGTAACCAGCATACCATCCGGAAATCCTATTATTTCGAAGGAAAAGGTCTCCATACCGGGACGTATTCCCACATGAAGCTGATGCCCGCTCCGGCGGGCCACGGCATCAAGTTCCGCCGGACCGACCTCCGGTCCAGGCCGGTTATCGAAGCCTTCGCGGAGAACGTAACCAACACGGCCCGGAGCACCACCGTATCCCACAACGAGGCCGTCGCCGTCACCATCGAGCACATCATGTCGGCTCTGACGGGACTGGGCGTGGACAACGCCCTCATCGAACTGGACAACATCGAGGTTCCCATCCTGGACGGCAGCGCCCGCCCGTACGTGGAGGCCATCCTGCAGGACGGGCTGAAGGATCAGGGCGTGCCGCGCGAATACATCGACATCCCCCAGTCCCTCGAAATCCGGGACGACCGCAGCGGCTCCTGGGTGCGCATCGAGCCCGCCGCCGGCCCTTCGGCCGACATCACGGTGGACTTCAATTCCAAGATCCTGGGCATCCAGTCCGCCCACTGGGACGAGCATGTGGACTACGCCCGCGAAATCGGCGTGTGCCGTACCTTCGTCTTCTTCCATGAAATCGAATACCTGTTCCGGAACAACCTGATCAAGGGCGGCGACGTGGACAACGCCATCGTCATCGTGGAGCATCCCGTGAACGAGGAGCAGCTGTCCTCCATCGCGCGCCTGTTCGACATGCCGGACCTGCAGGTGACCAGCGAAGGCTACCTGAACAACCTGCAGCTCCATTTCCCGGACGAGTGCGGCCGGCACAAGCTGCTGGACCTGCTTGGGGACATGCGCCTCGCCGGCGGTTACCTGAACGCCCGCATCACGGCCTACAAGCCCGGACATTCCATCAACACGAAGGCTGCGAAAGCGCTCCGTGCCCTTTTGAAATAACTACAGACTATGAATACGAAGATCCATCCTCTGGCCGTCGTCAGCCCCAGCGCAAAGCTCGGGGAAGGCGTTGAAGTCGGTCCTTTCGCCTTTATCGACGACAATGTCGAGATCGGTGACGGCTGCAAGATCCTTCCGCATGCCACCATCTTCTCCTACGTCAAGATGGGCAAGGACTGCACGGTGTTCCCCGGTGCGGTCGTCGGCGCCGTCCCGCAGGACCTGAAATTCGAAGGCGAGGTCACCTACGTGGAGATCGGTGACCGGGTGACCATCCGCGAGTGTGCCACCATCAACCGCGGCACGAAGGCCAGCGGCAAGTTCGTGACCAAGGTGGACAGCGACACCCTGGTGATGTCCTATGTCCATATCGCCCATGACTGCCACATCGGCAGCCACTGTATCCTGGTGAGCCACGTGGCCCTGGCCGGGGAGACGGATGTCGAGGACTGGGCGATCCTGGGCGGCGGGACCATGGCGCACCAGTTCACCCATGTCGGCCGGCATGCCATGGTGGGTGCCGGTTTCAAGCTGGTCAAGGACATCCCTCCGTACGTACTCGCCGGCCGCGAGCCCGTGAGCTTCGAGGGCGTGAACCGGGTGGGACTGGGTCGCCGCGGCTTCTCCGAGGAGAAGATCAACGAGATCAAGGATATCTACGAGACGCTGTATTTCAAGGGCATGAACGTGAGCGACGCCCTCGCCTACATCGAGCAGAACTTCCCGAAGACGGAGGAGCGCGACACGATCATCAGCTTTATCCGCAGTTCCAAGCGGGGGGTGATCAACAAGCCCCGGGACCCTCGCCGGTAAGAGGTGATCCTTACCACGGCATATTTTCCGCCGGTGGCGTGGCTTGCCCTCTGCGCCCGTGACATGACCCTGTCCCCGGACAGGGTTTCTCCTTCCACGGTCTGCCTGGAAGCCTGCGAAACCTATCAGAAGCAGTCCTGGCGCAATCGCGCCTGCATCCTCGCGGGAGACGGCGTGCAGATGCTCCAGGTCCCGGTGGTCCATGCCGGTTCCATGCGCATTACCGAGGTACGGGTGGACTGGTCTACCCCCTGGCTTGTCCGCACACAGCGAGCGCTGGATGCGGCATACTATACCTCCGCTTATTACGAGTATTACCGGGAGGATCTTTTCGCCGTGATGGACCGTCGTCCGGCCCTTCTGTGGGAGTGGAACCTGTCCCTGATCCGCTTCCTGCTGGACAAGACCGGTCTTGCGTGCCGGTTTGTGCCCACGGAGTCGTTCACGGCTCCCGGCACGCTCCCCGATGATTTCCGGTATTCCATCCACCCCAAACGTCCGGACACCGTTCTCCGGGACCTCGGTCTGGAAAAACCTTACTACCAGGTCTTTTCCGACCGGTTCGGCTTCACCCCCGGCCTCTCCGCCCTGGACCTTCTCTTCAACGAGGGGCCGGACGCGGTGCTGTGGCTGAAACGGCTGGCCTGATACTCACCGCACGGCATCCCGCCGGGGCGGAACGGGCTTGCCTTCGAAATCCACCGGATACAAGGCGCCGTCCCGCTCCAGGCGGTCGATCATCTCGTCCAGGAGCCGGCGGGCGATGCGGCGGTGCCGGTGTGAGGCTTTCCCGGACAGGAGGTCATGGCTTTCGGAAGGGTCCTCTTTCAGATTGAACAGGGTACACTGCGGATAGTCCGGGTGCTCCGGATTGTAGTAGTAGATGAGTTTCCAGTCGCCGTGGCGCCAGGAGGTGAAATAGCTGCCCCGGTGCCGATGCGGGAAGTGGCAGAGGAAGGAGTCCTCCCGCCCAGGGTCGCTGCGGCCTTCCAGCAGGGGCGTCAGGTCCCGTCCGTCCAGGGGATGACCGTCGGGAAGGGCTGCTCCGGCCGCATGGGCCAGGGTGGGATAGAGGTCCATGATGGTGCCGACCCGTTCCGTGACGGTGCCGGCGGGCAGGGAAAGGGCATTCCTTCCGGGCCGGGCCCAGGCGAAGATGCACGGCACACGCGTACCGCCCTCGAACTCGGATCCTTTCTTGCCCCGCAAAGGAGCCGATGAGCCGATGTCATGGCTCCCGCCCAAAGGTGCATCGGAGCCATTGTCTCCCAAAAAGATGACCAGGGTGTTTTCCGCGATGCCCAGCTTTTCCAGATGGTACAGCACGTCGCCGAGGGATTTGTCCATGCCCTCGATGAGCGTGGCATAGCCGCGGGCGGCCGGGGTGTAGGAGGTATCGGCATAATGGGCGGCGAAGCGGCGGTCCGTCTCGAAAGGATTATGGACCGCGTAGTGGGACAGGTACAGGAAGAAGGGTTTTCCGGCCGCGACGGCCGTATCCACCTGCGCCAGGGCTTCCAGGGTCAGGGCCTCCGTCAGGAAAGTGTCCGTTCCATGGTATTTGTCCAGCCCCGGCACGGCCCGGGAACGGACGCCCCGGATCAGTCCGTAGCCGTTCTCGCCCAGGTAGCTGCCGGGTTCGCCGATGGAGGAACCGGCCACATTGACCTCGAACCCCAGGTTCAGCGGGTCCTCTCCTTCGCTGTGGAAGGGTCCGAAATGCCCCTTGCCTACGTGGATGGTCCGGTACCCGGCCTCCTGCAGGACGCGGGGGAGGGTGGGATCGTCTGAGCGAAGTCCCTCCCAGTTCCAGTCATAGGGTCCATACTCGTCCCGGTTGTTCTCCTCGCTGCGGATCCAGTTCGTCGTCCGGTGCCGGGCGGCATCCTGTCCGGTCAGAAGGGAGGCCCGGGAGGGAGAACTGACGCCCTGTGCGTAAAACTGGGAAAACCGGATGCCCTGACGGGCGAGCCTTTCCATATTCGGCGTCCGGTATCGCCCGTTCAGCGGATGCCGGACCGGAAGTCCTTTGGAATCAGTGAGAAAGGATACCGACGTGTCCATCACGCCCATATCGTCCACCAGGAACAGGACGATGTTCGGCCGCTCCTGGGCCAGGGAGTCGGTGACGGCCCCCAGGAGGCCGAGGGAGAGAAGGATCCGCCTGTCCATCACTTGATCCGGTAAATCCGACGGGTGTCGGCGGTAATCCTGTAGGTGTCGTCGATGACATGGCCCGCGATGGCGACCACGTGGTGCGCATCCGTCAGTCCGCTGTCGCGGACGATGACTGCCTGCCGCTTGTCCACGAGGGAGAAATGCCGGTCCTTGAACCAGTCCTGCAGTTTCCTGCGTCCCCGCATCCCGAGGGGGCGGATCCAGTCCCCGGCCACCCAGCGGTCCGCGACCAGTTCCCCGTGGACCTTGTCCGCGTCCACGGCGAGCACTCCCGCGGGCATGACGGGGGAACGGCCCGGCTCCCAGGCTTCCTCCGTGACGGTGATTTCCGGCACGCCCGCGCTTTCCTCCCGGACCAGCCGGCCGGCGGCGCTCACGAAGGGCCCCGCGCGTTTCCCGCTTACGCCGCTCCGGACGATGTCCGTCGCCTGGGCGATGAGCGGGGCGCTCAGCCCGTCCTCCTCCAGGATCCGGTACAGGAGGTATTCCCAGTGGGAAAATGTCCGGAGCAGGGCCGTGTCAATACGTTTCCCGTCCCAAAGCAGGGAGGCGTTCTCCCGATAGTAATCGTCGGCGATGGCGGAGACCATCGACAGCCGTTCCATGTCCTCGGCAAGCGTCTTTTCGAAGGACGGGTTGATTTCCCGGAGGACGGGGAAGACCTGGTTCCGGAGCTTGTTCCGCTTCACGGTGTTCTCCGCGTTGGTCCGGTCGTCCCGGTAGGGGACCTTCCACTGCGCGGCGAAACTGTCGATTTCCGCTCGCGTGAGCCCCAGCAGGGGCCTCCGGAGCGGGATGTCGGAAAACTCCGGATCGGGCAGGAAAGAGTCGGCTTTCATCCCGGTGAGTCCCTTGATACCGGTTCCCCGCAGCAGGTTCAGGAAAAAAGTCTCGGCGTTGTCCCCGGCGTGATGGGCCGTCAGCACGGCTTCATACCCATGCTTCCGGCACAGCTCGCCGAACCACCGGTACCGGAGCTTCCGGGCGGCCATCTCGATGCTGATGCCTTCCGCAGTTGCGACGGCTTCGGTATCGAACGGGCGTACGTGGCAGGTGACACCGTGGCGCTCCGCCCATTCCCGGACCAGGGCCTCGTCGGCGTCGCTTTCAGCGCCCCGGAGCCGGAAGTTGCAGTGCGCAACGGCAAAAGGCCCGCCTTCCCGGCGAACCTTTTCTGCCAGAACCATCGAGTCCCGGCCACCGCTGACGGCGACAAGGACCATGGCCGTTATTTCTTGTTCGCGATCGTGTAGGTGAATCCGAACTCGAAGAATTCCTTGAACTGGACGGCCGGGACCTTGGTCCCGTCGGCGAGCGGCTTCACCTTGACGAGGTCGTCGTAGATGAGGTTCGTGGAAATGGTGAAGGCGAAGTACTTGGCCATCTTCCAGAACATCTTGTTGTCCCAGTTCACGCGCATGTTCTGGGGCTTGTTCAGGTAGTTGGAGAACAGGACGAGCTGCGTGGTGTAATTGAAATTGTCATTGATCACCCACTTGGCGTCCACTTTGAGCTGGGCACCGAGTTCGAAGCGGAACGGCTTGAAGTTCTCGCCGTCGCCCTTGTCCAGTCCCTCTTCCCGAAGGGGCATGCCGTATGTATTGCGAAGGTACGGGTCGTTGACGATGACGAAACCGCCGGTCAGGGGCGCGAAGTTCACGCTGAGCCAGGGCTTCGGCGTCCACAGGATACCGATACCGAGGTTCGTGTAGGCCGGGGAGAGGAGACCGGACATCAGGGTCCGGGCATCCAGCCAGTCCTGGATGGTGGGTTCCTCACCCTCGCCGTTCTTGGGGGTGCCGTACTTGTAGTTGTTGTTGAACTGGGTCTTGAAATCGAAGTTGACCGAATAGAACAGGTGCTTCACGTCCGTCTTGTAGCCGTATTTGGACTCGAAGTAGATCCGGTCCTTGGTCTTCTGGAGGATGGGTTTGTCGGCTGAATACATGAAGCCGTAGTCCAGCTGCAGGCGGTTGTTCCAGGTGGACTTGTCCTTCGCATAGTTCGCGTTCGCGTCGATGGCGGCGGACAGGGTGTAGGTGTTATAGCCGCCGGCGGCCCAGTTCCACAGGGCCGTCTGGCCGAAGTTGATCTGGTTCAGGACGGAATTGGTCCAGTATGTGGGCTTGGGGGCGACGACGGGAACGTCCTGGGCGGCCGTGAGGGCGGCGGCAGCCTCGGCGGCCGCTTTCTGTGCGTCCTGTGCGGAGAGGACGGCGACAGCGCTGAGCGCAGCCGCAAAAAGGGTAAACAACTTCTTCATAATCTTCTTCTAACCTTTTAATTATCAATAGGAACGGGCGAAAATAACCCGCTGGTGCGACGGCTTTCCGCTATACACGCACCGGCCTTCTTCCTCGCAGACGAAACTGTCCACAGGGATGCAGCGGATGGTCGCCTTGGTCTCTTCCTGGATCCTGGCTTCGGTCTCGGCGGTGCCGTCCCAGTGGCACAGCAGGAAACCGCCCTTTTCGATCTCTTCCTTGAACTCCTCCCAGGTGTCCACCTTCCGGACGTTGGCGGTGCGGAAGTCGAAGGCACGCTGGTAGATGCTCTTCTGGATGTCGTCCAGCAGGCCGATGATCCGCTCGTCCAGGCCCTCCAGGGGCTCGGTGATCTTTTCGAGCGTATCGCGGCGGGCCACCTCCACGGTACCGTTCGCGATGTCGCGCGGACCCATGGCCAGGCGCACCGGAACGCCCTTGAGCTCCCATTCGGCGAACTTGAAGCCCGGACGCAGGTTGTCCCGGTCATCGACCTCCACGCTGTGGCCCTTGGCCTCCAGGGCCTTCTTGACCTCGTACATCTTGTCCAGCACGAGATTGCGCTCCTCGTCGCTCTTGTAGATCGGGACCATCACCAC
>Ga0310697_10005490_pt1 | contig 12217 bp, 12 predicted proteins | sample 172DNAGHGlowgp2_FD_203883 | JGI IMG/M metagenome (GOLD analysis project Ga0310697, IMG submission 203883) | Sheep rumen microbial communities from Palmerston North, Manawatu-Wanganui, New Zealand - 1728 DNA GHGlow gp2 (v2) (version 2) | ecosystem: Host-associated > Mammals > Digestive system >... | reverse complement strand
AAAAATGTAATTTTAATACGTTTTTATGGTCTGAAAAATGTAATATGCGTTCAGGTACATCGCCTGGCCCTTCTCCTGAATGACAGCGAATAGAAGTCCACGATGACCTCGCCCAGCATAGGATTCTCGCTGAGGGACCTGTGGTCCAGCTTGAAACCGCATTTGATCAGCACACGCGCCGAAGCGGGATTGTTCGTGAGGCACTGGGCCCAGACCTTGGGTACACCGGTCGCAACCGCGTATTCCAACAGACGGCCCAAGGCCTCCGTGGCGTAACCCTGGTTCCGATATCTCGAACCTATCCAATAACCGATCTCCGCATCCTTGGGGCCCTTCTTCAGTATCTTCGGTTCGCGGAACAGCTCTATACAACCAATCATCCTGCCGGTTGTCCTTGAGAACAATCCGTAGAGGTCCTCCCTGTCCATCCCTTTCTCTATGAAATCGATGCTGTCGTCGATGGTGACGTGCGGGGGCCATCCTGCCATCCTTCCGACCGCTGGGTCGCTGGCGAGATCGAACATCTCCTCCGCATCATCCAGCGTGAACCTGCGAATGATGAGGCGCTGTGTGGACAGATCGGGCTTCTCCATGATATCCTGAATGATGGCATCGGTGATATCTCTAACGATGCTAATCCCATCGTAACTGAGGCATCAGTCCCTCTCCGAAGGAAGAATGGAAAGGACTTTGTTCAGACGTACCTCTGAAGATTGTATGTCATCTTGGAAAGGAGGGGCCCCCTTACGGGGGCTGAAATGTTTACTTCCTTCTGTTGCGGAAGGTGACCTTTGATTCCTTCATGTCGATGACGGCCGCTTCCAGCTTCTTGATCAGGTCGGACATGGTCTTGGTGAGGTCGTATCCCACTTCCTTCATCATCAGACCGGTCCCGTTGATGAACAGTCTGGCGGTGATGCTGTACTTGGGGTTGCCTCCGACCTCGTTGTACCTGGAGACATGGATGTTCAGGGACTCCGGCTTGTATATCTTGGAGACCTTCGTTACCATGTTCTCGATGTCCTTATAGATGGCATCGGTGTAATCCTTCTCGTCATCCTCAAGACCGCTGATCTGGACGAACAGCATGTCCCTCTCCCTGCATGCGGAGATCAATTCGAGGACATCGTACTCGGTGATGATACCGACCAGGGTACCGCTCTCTAACACCGGAAGGGTGGAGAATCCGTTGTCCACCATTATCTCCACGGCCTCTGCGACCTCCGAGTCCCACTCGATGGTCTTGGCTGAAGTGGTGGATATGGACTCGACGGTAATCTGGGATCTGGAGCTCTTCGCCAGGTCCCCGATGGTCTTGTTGTCCTTCTTCCAGTTGTTGTCTATGATCTCCCTCATTCCCACGACACCGACCACACGGTCACTGGTATCGACGACAGGAAGGGTCCTGATGTCCTCTCTGATCATCAGATCGAGGGCGTCGTCCATGAGGTCGTGCTGCTTGACTGCCTCAACTGGGTTGGTCATGATCTCCCAGACCTTGATCTCCTTCAGGGCCTTGATGTCCCTGACGATATCGATGATCTTGTTCCTCATGATCACTCCGACGATCTTCTTGCCGTTCATTACGGGGATCTGCCTGCAGTTGTTCGATATGAACATCTCGGCGATCTTGGTGATCTCCAGATCCACGGTGGCGGTCTGGATGTTGCGTATAAGGTTCTTGACCTTTGCATCCAAAGAGACACTCTTCTTCCTGAGGATCGCCGAATATGTCACGACACCTATGTATGATCCGCCCTCAAGCACAGGGAGGTCCTGATACTTGCTCTCCTTCATCACCGCCAGAGCGTTGGCGATGGTCGAGTCGGAGTCTATGGTCGGAAAATCTGTGGACATAATCTTCTCGACGGAAATGCCGTCGATCTGTGATCTCAGCATGGATAGCTTCTTCAGATCTTCTAGGTCCTTTACACCCATTTTTACACCTCGTATATTGAATTGTTATTCGGATAATATAAAGACAGCATGTTAGTCGGTCCAGAATGCTGGATGTATTGTCGGATGTACCGACCGAAGATGAGAAGAAGTGACCGGGATCCTTCGATCCCGGTAAAGTGTTATATACTTAAAGCTCAGCGAAGGGTTTCCCGGCCAGTAGTGCGTCGACGATGGCGGGCACTTCCGATGCTGGAATGCGCTTCTGCTCGGTGGAATCCCTGTCCCTGATGGTCACGGTACCGTTCTCAAGGGAGTCGTAGTCCACGGTTATGCACCACGGGGTACCGACCTCGTCCATACGGGCGTACCTCTTACCGATGGTACCCGAGCCATCGTAGTAGGCCTCCACCCTGCTGGTGTGGACCTTCTCGTAGATCTCCTTGGCCATGGTGTCGAGACCGTCCTTCTCCATGAGAGGGAACACTCCGACCTTTATGGGCGCCACGGCGGGCGCTAACTTCAGGACAACGTAATCCTTCTCGGGATCGTATGAATATGCATGCTCCAGGATGGAGTAGAATATCCTGTCTAGTCCGTGGGAAGGCTCGATGACGTGGGGTATGACCCTCTCTCCGGAGACCTTCTCCTTCCTCTTGACGACCTCGAAGAACTCGCTTCCAAGCTCGATCTCCTCTCCGTCGACTGTGACCTTAAGCTTTCCGTCGACTATGGCGGAGGGCGGAAGTGCGCTGATCGCTTCGGAGATCGCCTTGGCCTTGCCCTTGTACACGGGTCCGAGGGCCTTGCTGTTGGGGTTGATCCTCTCGACCTCCGTCTCCCTGGGCTCTTCATACTTCTTGAAGTGCGTGAGGTCCTGTCCGGAGAACTGTGCGTGCCTGGAGAGGTCCCAGTTGCCCCTGTCCGCGATACCGACGATCTCGGTCCACCCGTAGGACAGCAAGACCTCTGCATCCCAGCAGTCCGCTGCATAATGGGCCATCTCGTCCATCTCGTGCTCCCTGAACCTGAGCCTCTTCTCGTCGATTCCCAGCGAGAGTAGCAGCTGCTTGGTGGTGTACACGAAGTATGCCAACACACGGTTGGCTATGACCTTCTTCTCGACGGCCTCCTTGACCGTCATGGTTGTGAGCTCGAGTGTCGTGTTGGGGATCAGGTCCAATGTACCGTTCTCGATATCAGGGAACCTGACCCAGTCCTTGTCCTCGGGGTCCACGAAGAGTTCGACCTCCATTTGGTTGAACTCCCTCATACGGATCATTCCCTGCCTGGGAGCGATCTCGTTCCTGTAGCTCCTTCCGGTCTGTATGACACCCATGGGGAGCTTGTCCCTGTTGTAACGGTACAGATTCGCGTAGTTGACGAAGATACCCTGTGCCGTCTCGGGCCTCATGTATCCCACACGTGCGTTGCCGGGACCGATGTTGGTCCTGAACATGAGGTTGAACTCCTCGACAGGACCCAGGTCACCTCCGCAGTCGGGACATTTGATGTTGTGCTTGACGAACGCCTCCTCGAGCTGCTTGGGAGTGAGGACATCGGGGTTGTCGTAGAAGTCCTTCACCAGGTGGTCGGCCCTGAAGGGGGCCTGACATTTGCTGCAGTATGTGATGAGGTCGGCGAAGTTGTCGAGGTGACCGGAGGCCTTGAAGACCTCCCTGGGATTCACCGTCTCGGAATCGATCTCCACGAATCCCTCGCGTCCCTTGTAGATTGATCTCCACATCTCGATGATGTTGTTCTTCAGGGCGCATCCCAGCGGGCCGTAGTCGTACATTCCCGCCACTCCCCCGTACATCTCGAAGGAGGGCCAAATGAAGCCCCTGCGTTTGATCACGGATGCCAGATCGTTGCTGCTGTTGTCCGCCACGAAGATCACTTCAGAAGGGCCTTGAGCACGTCCACATCGTAGATCATGCCGATGAGTTCGTCCTTTGTGCCGTGAACGGGCAGCTGTCCGAAATCGTGGTTGAGCATCAGTTTTGCGACATCGTTGAGGGTCGTCTTCTTGAAGACCGTCATCGGCTTCGTGATCATGAAGTCCTTGACCTTCCTGTCGTCCTGCAGGTACCTGTCCGTGGCCGCGTAGAATAGCGGGAGGACGTTCCTGTATCCTGCGAGGTCGCTGTCGTCCGTGATGCCCAGGAGCTTCATCGCATCCGCGTCCTTCACCTGGTCGTCGAACAGGTCACGGTCGGTTATGATCCCGACCAGGTCGCCGTGTTCGTCCAGTACGGGCAGTGCGCTGACATCGCTGATCCTCATTGCCGGGATCGTGTATGTCAGGGGTTCGTCCTGGTATGCAGTGACGCATGTGGTGTTGATGACGTCCTCCGCCGTGAGCGTTGTCTTCATTCCGCTAATGATCTTGAGCAGATCGGTAGGCGTGACGATGCCGACGAGCTTTCCGTTCTCCACGACGGGAAGCCTGTGGATCCTCATCGTGTAGAAGATCTTGGCCACTTCCTCTATGGTGGCCTCGGGAGTGATCGTCTTGATCTCCTTCTTCATGATCAGCGAGAGCTGGTCCTCCTCGAACTTGCGGAAGATGTCCCTCCTGGAGACTATTCCCACGAGCATTCCGTCGGAGGAACGGACCACCGGTAGACCGGTGAGCTTGTTCCTGACCATCATGTTGATCGCATCGTTGCGTGTTCCGGGGACCTCGCACACTATGGGTGCGGGGACCATTATGTCTGCTACAGTCTTACTCATTCAGTTTACCTCCGGCGCCCTTACGACCATGACCGGACAGGAAGCGGCCCTGACTACTCTCTCGGCGACGCTTCCCATAAGAAGTTTGGACATGCCGGTCCTTCCCAGCGTGCCCATGACGATGATATCGTATTTTGAGGACTCCTCGAGGATGACCTTGACAGGTGTGCCTTCCTTGATGGAGACCTCTGCCTCCACTCCGTTCTCCTTTGCTGTGTTGAGGACGAAATCGACGGCTTCCTGTCCCTCCTTCTCGAGGGTCTTGTAGACATTCATGACGGCCGTATCCATCGGCATGTTCGTCAGAACCGTCTGATCAAGCACATAAAGTGCTGTAACCTTTCCGCCTGCCATCTTCGCCAGTTCGATCGCCTTCATGATCGCTGGCTTTGTATACTCGCTTCCGTCCGTAGGAACCAGGATCCTATCGAATGCCATACTTATTCACTCCTTCGTTCGATTCTAACACGGAACGGGGCCGATGGACGGGTGTCACCCTTATCCCTCTGCGGGATGACCGTCAGATACCGTTCCGATATCTGGTACTCCATCCTTCTCGTGCGATTTAATAACTTGCTCGGGTTTGCCAGTGCCTTCCACACCTCTCCGGAATCGCCGTCCTGTTTGGATACCAGCGATGAGAACACGCTGGCCTCGGATATCAGATCCGGTTCGCACAGCATACCGTTGTCCGTACCTATCATCACATCCGCCCCGTTGTCGAGCATGCGGACGATAGGAGTCTCCTTGCCGAAGTAGGCGTTGGATGTCGGGCACACGGCTATCGGCACCTCCGCCTCGGCGCATTTCACCATGTCGCCGTCCGTTGCCTCGCACATGTGGACGATGAATGCGGGATCCAATGAGAGAATGGTGTCGATGTCCTCGCGGACCCTCTCGCTGGCATGTATCGCGAATATCTTCCTCTCCCTGCGTACGTGATCGGCCACCGATTCCAGATACTTGGGATCCATGTCCGAAATGCTGGGTATTCCTATGCCGTCGGCGACGGAGAGGATGTCCGATACCTCTTCGGGATCGTATTCCTTGGATATCGGACGGCCCAATATGATCGCATCCCTGCTGCATCTGCGCAGTGCCTTGCACCCCTCTGTACCGCCTTCGCGGAAGTCGATGAAGGATGCGGAACCGTATCCTGCGGATGCTCCGTCGAACCTGCGTATGTTGTCCTCCAGAGCATCGGTGTCGAGACCGGAGAGGTACCTGTGCTTCAGACCGTCGGGTGGTGCCACGAGCTCCTCCAAAGTAAGACCGGGAGGGACCTTCAGTCCGTAATCGCCGCAATGGGTGTGGGCGTTGACCAGGTCTTTTATGAAAACGGCATTGAAATCGTATCTGTCCGGTTCGGAATGGTCGATCTCCGCCTTACCATCGGCGCATACCACCGTGCACGGTTCCAGGGACCCGTGCTCTACTATGTATCCTCCTGCGGTGAAATCCGCGGGCCTTCCGGTGGCATTCATGTATGCAGCATACCCTGATGCGGATAAAAGGATGTCCGAATCAGGCCCAATAGGGCTTCTTGGCGAACTTATAGGCCATCATGGTGGCCGTAGTCGCCTCTCCGCAGGCAGTCGTGATCTGCTTGTACTTGCCCTCATAGGAGACGACATCCCCGCATGCGAATATCCCGGGACGGTTGGTTGACATGTCGAAGTTGACCTTTACGAGACCGTCCTTGGTCAGTTCGATGCCCCATTTCTTCAGATCGTCCAGATCCGCGGAGATTCCGATGTTGATGACCACGAGGTCCGTCGGGATGGTCATGTCCTCCTCGCCTATGGTGAGCGTGACTGACTCCACCTTATCCGTACCGTTGATGGATTTGAGGTTGGCATTCATGATGGTCCTTACATCACTCTTCTCCAGTTCCCTCACGGTGGACTCGTCGGCCCTGAACTCCGCCCTGCGATGGACAAGCGTGGTCTCTGCGACCTGTGTCGAGATCATGGCCATGTCGATGGCGCTGTTCCCGCCTCCGAACATTGCAACCTTCTTGCCTACAAGAGCCTCCTTGGCTGGCAAAATGTACGTTACGCCCTTGCCGTAGAACTCTTCCTCACCCGGACATCCCATCTTCTTGGGCTTGAAGCTTCCCATACCGATGGCGATGATGACCGATTTGGTATGATATTCGGCGAGCTTGGAGACGACTATGAGCTCCTGGTCGCCGTTGTTGATCTCCTCGACCTTTTCGTTCTCCTTGATCTCGCAGCCCATGGACTCCGCCTGGGCGTAGAGCTTGTCGGAGAGCTTCCTGGCCTGGATGGTCTCGAAACCGGGATAGTTGTGGATACCTTTCTCGGGATACAGGCTGACGAGTTGTCCTCCTACGCGTCCCGAATCGATGATAAGTGTTGTCATACCTTTGGATCTAGCATAGATTCCTGCTGTGAGTCCTGCGGGTCCCGCTCCGATTATGACGACATCGTAATTCATCGTCCGCCTCTATCCGAATCACCGTATTAAAAAATAGTTGGTCGTTCAGAATGCCACATCGACCCAGAATCGGGACACTCGTTTATCTATGCCGAACGCGATATGCACCCGTGGGGTAAGACCATGGACAAATCCGAGATTTATTCCGAGAAACTCATGAACCTGATCCTCGACGCGATCGAGGAGGTCATCGTCATCCACGATGCGGACCATAACATCCTGTGGATGAACCATGCTGGAGAGAGGGCTTTCGGCATCAGGGTCGAGAAGGCGCTTGAGATGAAATGCCACCAGCTGTTCAAGAACTCGATACCCTGTGCGGACTGTGATGTGGGAACGATTGTCATCGGCGAGCCCACGAACACCGTGCCCAGGAAGAAGGTCATACCCACGACGGGAAAGATGGTCGAATGCAAGACCATCCCGTATTACAAGGACGGTAAGATAGAGCTCGTCATACAGTGCCTCCGTACCGTCAATGAAGACAAGGAGTGAATCAGATGGTATCCATACCCGATCCAGTAGCCAAGATGATCCAGAGCCCGGACAGTCACAAGATCCTTGCGACCGTCTCGCCTGACGGAAAACCCCATGCCATAGTCTGTGCTAGCCTCTCCATGGTCGGGCACGACACGATACTCGTCGCAGAGGTCTTTATGCACAGGACCTGCGAGTACCTCAAGACCAACCCCAACGTGGAGATCCTGGTCTGGCAGGGGAAGAATGCATACTCGCTCAAGGCCGCCACCACCGGAAGGCTCGTTGAGGGTGAGGCATTCGACAAGATGTACGCTGCGATGGACAGGTTCAACCTCACGACCGTCGCTGTCTGGGAATTCAAGGTTCTGGAGATCTGGGACGAGAGTGCATCACCCAGCGCCGGCGATCAAGTGGCCTGAACATGGAACCAAGACAGCATAAGAAGCTCTCGGAGATTCTCTTCGTCGTCGGCGGCATATGCATAGTCGTCGGACTGATAGTCCTGTTCGGCTTCAACATAAGGCTCCTCGGAGCTATCATCCTCATAATCGGATGTGGCTCCGCACTGATCGCCCTGCCGACGTTCATGCTGCTCTCGATGTACAACGCAACGAGGCCAAAGAAATGAATCGAGTAGGGTCCGACATGATGTAAAATCATGTCGGTTACCCTCTCACACCACCGTACGTACTTCTCGTATACGGCGGTTCGCCAGTCTGGTATGTGCTTCCTCGTACATCTGGAGCATATCTGGGAATCCCAGGGATTCCAGGTATCTGTTGGATAGGATGGATTGAAGGGGCCTGAATGCCGACATATGCCAAGTCCCGTGGGACCTGGCATATATTAGGCATCCTGCAACCTGCCATTGGTTCGGTCTGATGGCCATTAACCTCTTGAACCGATTCTTCGATGTCTTCCATTGGTGCCAAATCTTGGCACGCAGCTTCCTGCGTGCCCATTTGACCAAGCTTTGGAACTGCCATCTCGATCCTGCCAGGGCATAGTAGTTGACCCATCCCCGAAGATATCCGTTCAGCAACTCCAGGCATTTCTGGACTGACCATCCGCCAATCTCGTTCAGATAAATCCTCACCCTGTCCTTGAACCTGTCCATTGCCTTCCTATGGATGGCAACCTGGATGATTCGGGTGCCTTCGCGATTGGCGTAATCGCTAATCGTGAACCCAAGGTACTTGACCTCGGTGGCCTTCGCTACCTTGCTCTTATCGGTGTTGACCTTCAGCTTCATCGTGTTCTCAAGGAAATCGATGGATGAGGACATCACACGTTCGGCCGCTCTTTCAGAGCGGACGAGGATGATGAGTCGAATAAGGAGGGGGGATTACTCCCCTCCCCTCTTCTAAGAACGGACCGTGGGCCTTTCAGCCCAGTCCGCTCAAGCCATTGAGAACTCTGTTTCTCAGAGCGGTCAGCTTGCTATTTCCTTGTCTCTGTGACCACGGTATTCTCTAGAATACCGTCTTCTGTACACAAAGTATTCAGGGTTAAGGTATGGGTTTTCATTCGCCCTGACCTTAATGTGTCTACGAATACGGATATCTACCATTTTGAAGAGTGTAGCCTCTTTCGTGCAGAACGTCCATTTGCGCTTACCTACTCTTTTCCAATATCTGTCGTAGTGCCATTTACGTCCCTTTCTCGGATGTCTGTGATTTGCCCATCTTAGCAGACATTGGACCACATAGTGGTCCACGTAAGAGAAGGTAGTTTTTGCGCACGATGCGTTGTGGTAGTTGCCCCAACCTCTCAGTACGCTATTCAATCCCCAGATTATCTCGTTCTGCGTTAAAGCAAGTCCTTCTTCCAGAATAATACGATGGATTTTGTCCGTTATGGCATTTAGAGATGCCTTCGATGGGCGGATAATCATCTTCTTCCCATTCCACTTGCGGAAGTTCCAACCCAAGAAGTCGAATCCTTCTGAGACATGGACGATCTTGGTCTTCTCTTCAGAGAATTCCAGACCACGTTCGGATAAAAATGGGACTAGTGTCATTTGGACCTCTTCGGCGAGTTCCTTGCTGGGGGCCGTTACAATGAGATCGTCCGCATATCTTATCGGGTGGATTTTCTCTCCTGGAAACTGCTCTCTGAGCAGTTTTTCGATTCCGTTTAGTGTCATGTTGGCCAGAATCGGGCTGATGATTCCCCCTTGTGGTGTTCCGTCTTCCGTCGGAAATAATCTTTCATGATAGACAAAACCCGCCTTGAGGAACTGCCTCAGCACCTTCCTTTCCATCGGTATATTGTTCAGAAGCCATTCATGAGAAATTCTGTCGAAACAGCTCTTGATGTCCGCGTCCAAAATCCAAGGATTTTGGTTGTGGCATGATGTGCATTGGAAGATCTGTTCGGCCGCGTCCTTACAACTTCTACCGATTCTGAATCCATAAGAATTCGGGTCGGCGGTTGCTTCCTGTAAGGGGTCCAATGCTAGCGCGTAAAGCGCTTGCATCGAGCGGTCGTACATCGTAGGTATGCTGAGCGGTCTCAGCTTCCCTGATTTCTTAGGTATATAGATGCGTCTTAGGGGTGCGGAGTGATATCTGTCTTTGTTAAGTGATATTACCCCCTCATATTTCAGAATCAGACTATTCCAAGTGGTTCCGTCGACTCCTGAAGTATATTTCCCCCTATTCCTTTCTGTCACTCTTCTTACTGCGATAGCCCTCCCGTAGAAAGACCTTGTCAGTAGATGTTGAAGACGTTTGACAAGATTTCTCTTGCCTGCAAGCTTGGCCTCGGCTATCCTACGTTGTAGACGACTGACGTATGCTTCGGCCTGTTTCCAGTCTATGGCGTCCCATGAACTGTTCTTTCCGATAGCGTCCGCTGGATTCTCGCCCTTGTTTGGCGTAATTGTGACGTCACAGCGTTCATCGTCCTGCATCGTTCTCCTTCCGTCAATGACCTGCGGTACGTCTGCATCCTTTCGGATTGGCGCATTCGCGCCTATCCGTCACATTACATGACGGCCTTAGCTTCTTACCGCTTCCTATTCCCTCTGCTTCTTGGCCATTCCTCACGGTCTGGTTTCCCTTTCGGGGAAGCATAGGGGTTCCCGTGTTCCGTTAGTCAGATAATATATCGGATTTAGGTGCCGCCGTCTAACCCGGGTTCGCTTTGTCTGTTTGACACGATCCACGACTTATGACCGTGTCCCTGGAACCTTGCCTTTGGCAGTGCGTTCTCGTCCTATTGTGGTCGATTCATCGTTGTTTTCGCACATTTTACGCCTGTCGAGCTTTATCGCGATTCACTGTATGTTCACCATGTCCGACTTACCCTAGCACTTTGAAACCGCAACGCCGACTCCATTGCACATTGTCCCGAGGGCTTCACACGTTGGATTACTCCTGGCGCATGCCTCGGTAGGGTCAGACCAAACAGATAGTCTGGCTACTTCGTTTGTTTACTTTTCACAATCCTCCTAACAGCTTTCACGTCGCACTGTCGTCGGCATATCTGCAGAAACGATGGCCCCTCTCTTCGAGGAGTTCGTCGAATCTGTTGAGGTATATGTTGGCCAACAGAGGGGAGAGGTTCCCGCCCTGGGGGGAACCTCTCTCAGTATCCTGTACCACTCCGTCGACCATGACCCCGCTCTTCAGGAACCTCTTGATGGTGATGAGAAGAGTCTCGTCACGGATGGTCCTGCGGAGGGCGTTCAGAAGCATGTCATGGTTCAGGGTATCGAAATACTTGGACAGGTCGATATCGACCGCCCAGGTGTATCCCTCTTTGTAGTCGTTAAGAAGCTTGGTCACCGCCTGATGGGCGCTCCTTCCTGGTCTGAATCCGAAACTGGATTCCGAGAATATGGGTTCGTATATGGTTGTCAACACTTGGGCGATGGCCTGCTGTACCGCACGGTCGAGGACCGTGGGTACGCCGAGATTCCTCTCGCCTCCATCCGGTTTGGGTATGGTGACACGGCGGACCGGGGACGGGAAGTATCTTCCCGCCCTCAGTTGCTCGTATATCTCGTTCCAATGCTCTTCGACGAACCTCGGCAGTTCGGCTGTGGACATCCCGTCCACGCCTGGCGCACCTCCGTTCGCCACGACCTGACGGACCGCCTGATCGAAGTTCTCACGCGTGAGGACCTGGTCCATAAGGTCGGGTACGTTCAACTCGCCCCATGTTTCGCGTATGGTGAAGTCAACACCGTCTTCGGCCATTTGGACTTCCATTCCTCTGGCCTTGAGGTAGTCTCTCAGTCTTTTACGTTGACTCGGCATTTCATCATCACGCTTCCACCCTCGGCGGGTTGTAAACTGGCGTTCGGCCCTTCCCAGAGCTCCTTCCTCGGCACTCTTCACGGTACTATGGCCTCTGCTGACTTCTCACTGTCCCCGCGCACATCACTGTGCGCGGTCACCTTTCTTGGGGCAGGGCAGTGAGACCTCCCCAGGTATGCATGGTCTCTTTCCCCCCATTAACCTCCGCATCTATCTTCAGGACTTCGTAAGGATATCGGACTTCCCTGTTTTATGCCAGGTCATCCGTCCTGAGCGACCTCGAATGCGGTTTCTGTACGTAGGCTCGGGGTTTTGTCTCGGGCCTCTTTCAGCCATGACCCTCACGGGCACAGCCTTGCCTCTGACTAGCGGTTCCCTCC
>Ga0310697_10005489_pt1 | contig 12217 bp, 11 predicted proteins | sample 172DNAGHGlowgp2_FD_203883 | JGI IMG/M metagenome (GOLD analysis project Ga0310697, IMG submission 203883) | Sheep rumen microbial communities from Palmerston North, Manawatu-Wanganui, New Zealand - 1728 DNA GHGlow gp2 (v2) (version 2) | ecosystem: Host-associated > Mammals > Digestive system >... | reverse complement strand
GCCATTTTATTGCCTTTCACTTCCTCTGGAATGATGTGTGATTTCAACCCATTAAGCGTTTCCATGTCGAACTTGTACACCAGCTGATAGATGTCGTCCAACGGTATGCTGGCCGATGTTTGCTGCCGCCACAGCTGACAGTTCCTGTTGCTGTTCAAGTTGAAGTTCTCAGCAGGATTGCCTGGCAAGTCCACGAGGTGAAACAAGTAATATCCCGATGGGGAATAAATATCAGGGCTACATGCCAAGGCATGGCCAACAACAAACATGAAGCTAATTGAAGCGATAAATCTGGCGTATCTCATCGGTGCTGAAATTTGAAAGATTGGCTGAATCAAGGTGGTATAGTATTACAGATGCAAAATCAGACTTGTGAATTTTGATGCGCAAAAGGCTGTCCAAACTCCGAAGATCTTCAAAAGTCACACGCTCTTCGCGCAACGTATCGCCTTCGTCAAGTTCTCCAGTAGGCATTTCATGGAACAAACCTCTGTATGCATCATCGTGGAACCACACATACCAGCTGAATATGGGATAAGCAAAGTCCAACGGCAAGCCGTAGTTCTTGCCCTTCAAATGGGATTTCACATCGTCAAGGTCGAGAATAGAATTCAGTGTATTAGGGTTGGTGACATTTCCTGTGTTGTACAGCATCAGCACACCTCTGTCAACTGGGGGACAGGCACAGGCCAGTTGCCACAGTCTTATGGTGCAGCTCAACTCAATGCCGTATGGCTCCAGCTTCTCTTTCACAGACTTGCAGAGCGCAAAATAGCCGTTCTGCGTCTGCTGCGTCCAGTCACAATCCAACTGCACCTCGCTTATGTGACCCAAATCATGAAAATCTGCAATGTTAATCACTCGCTCCACAATTAGCCCTGCATAGTCTTTATTCGAATTGACTATTTGCCTCAACGCATCAATAGTGATATAAACCACGGGGATAATCTCGACATTCTCAGGAACGGAATCCTTGAACGCAATCGTGGCATTGGGCACCGCCTCAAAGTCAAAGTCACTTTTCACGCTTTTGTCGGCTGGCACCACATCGAAGAGGCGAAGATAGAGCCTTTTCACATTATGTTCTTCAATGAAGTTCCATTCCGTCTCGTTGAGGTCAAAGACTGTTTTCCAATAATAGATGCTGTTCGCAGGAGCGTGATGTTCGGTTTTTTCATTCCGCTTTTCCGCTTGTGGGGTCGGAGAGCACCCGACCCCGGCAAGCATCAGCAACGTAAATAAAAAGTGTTGCGGTTTCATAATCATTACATCGTTTTGCGTCATTATTATGATGCAAAATAAAAGAACCCCGAATACCTGACCAAACGATTTTCGGGGTTCTGTATGAAATGACATTTAGGTGTATGAAATACAGCTTGTGGAGTGATTTCGTAAAACTACGGTTTTTCTCTCATCACCAAATAATTGATATTCCTCCACTTTTTGCTGGTCTTGGTATTCGGGTCGCCAAACTCATGGCGTTGGCCATTTGCATCAGTCGCCCATCCGTAGGCGTTGGCACCAACCAAATAGATGGCATTATCTACGCCCAAATCCACTAAAGCCTGGGCAAAATCATGGAACGACTCAATGCTGAGCGTTTCCACGGTGAAGATCTCACCACCTCGGTCGCACAAGGCTCGGCGTACCGCCTTGCCCTTCAGCTCATTTTCAACGAGATTTCCTTTGTCCACCAAAGGGAACTGACGGAAGAAATAGCCACCTTTCTCGGTGGCTTCCTCAAAGAGAGGAGAATTGTCGGCTACACCTACCGTCACCGTGTCGTTGATGATGGCGCAGTAGCCTTTTTTGGAAAGTCCCCAAGCCAAAGGCTCGCCCTTCAGCACAAAAGCACCCACGATGCCGCCGTTGTCGGCTCTGATGTCAGCAGCTTGTGCCGCGAAAATAATGCTCTGATCGTTGCGGTCAATGTTCCCCACATACAGGCTCATTCTCACTGTATGAGGTAGATACAACCTCATTGGAATGTCGTTGATGGTGGTGTCTGCTATTTCAACGAAACCTTGCCCCGTTTCCTCTGCTTTAGCCAATGGCGTTTTCATCGTTGTTGTTTCCTCTACCACATTTGAAGGCTCGAAAACGCCCTGCTCAGGGTCTCCAATAGGTGATGTTGGCTCTGATGGCCACACCTGCCAAATAATGATTCCGATAATAACGCCAGCCAGCAAAAGCAGCAACCATTTCCAGCCTTGCGGCTTGGGCGGCTTTTCCTCGCCAATAACGCGGATTTCGTCGTCTCTTATTTCGTTGATTTCTTTCATTCCTTTGCCTCCTTCTCAATCAAATCCTTAAGCTGCTTCAAAGCCTCCTTCGATGCCGATACGGTATGCGTAAAACGCGACACATCCGAAAGGATGAGCTTTTGGCTTTGGATATTGATATAATAGATATAGTTGCGATTGATGATAAGCCCCCTGCCTATACGGATAAACAGGTTGCCGTCGGTGCCGAGTTGTTCCCGAATCATATTCTCAACCTGCCCGAGCTGGAACGTGAGCATACGCGTCTCGTTGTCAGCCTGCACAAGGTTGCAGTAATTGCCATCCGACGAGATAAAGACAATCTTGTCGGGCGCGATGCGCACAAGGTCAGTCGTAGTGGATATGATCAGATACTTCTTCAGCATGACGAGGCAAAAGTAGCAACAAGTTGGGATTGCAAATATAGGTTATTTGTCGAAATGTACGAAATAGCCATAAAAATGTATGAAATGGTAAATAATTGTCCACCTTCTCACAGCTATCAAGACTTTGGATTATCCCTTCCATATTGACCTTAACAATACGCAAAAGAAATCACAAATCCGTGTCAACGCCGTGTCAACCAAATCCATTATTTTGCACAATTATGATAATCTATCATCAGTCTCAAAAATCGACCTTACTTTTATAATAAATTGGTTTTCAATATATTAAATAAATACAAGTAAGCAATTATACTATTTATAATGACGAATTATGGTGCAGGTTTCGATTCCGTTATGGGCTACAAATCAAACTCCTAATTGATTGAGAATCAGTTAGGGGTTTTTCATTTGCCCCTAATTTGCCCCTTCCATGTCGCGTTTCTATGTATTTTTTAATCCCCAAAAAGCTTTCATATTAAGAAAATTTGTACCTTTGCAATCGAACTACAGAGTTCCGAACTATTTAGTTCTAATGTAAAGAACAAATATTCAATAATTTAATATAGTGATATATGAAATTCTTTGACAGGAAATATGAAATCAAGAAACTACAGGAAATAAGAGATCTCTCGCACAGTGCGGCTCAGTTTACGGTGCTGACAGGACGAAGGCGCATCGGCAAGACTTCGCTGGTGATGAAAGCATACGAAGATGAGACTATCTTGTATTTCTTCGTCACTAGAAGCACAGAGAGTGTGCTCTGCGAAGAGTTTGTGGAGGAGCTTACCGAGAAGCTGCAAATTCCCATACTAGGAAAGGTGGATCGGTTTGCCGACATCTTTGACTATGTGATGGAGCTATCGAAGACCCGTCCTCTGACACTGATGATAGATGAATTCCAGAATTTCAGCCGCGTGAATGGAGCCATCTTCTCGCAGATGCAGAAGATTTGGGACAAAAAGAAAGGGGAAGCGAAGATCAACCTGATTGTGTGTGGTTCGGTGTGTTCGATGATGACGAAGCTGTTCCGCGACAAGAAAGAGCCTCTCTACGGACGCCAGACTGAGTTCCTGAAGATTGAGCCGTTCACGCCTTCGATGATAAAGGAGATTCTAGGATATTACCATCCTAATTATACCAAGGAAGACCTATTGGCATTGTACACCTACACGGGAGGCGTTGCAAAATACGTTGAACTGCTGATGGACGCCGGCGCCACTTCGTCCGACAAGATGCTGGAACGTATTATTGCCAAAAACTCATACTTCATCTATGAGGGAAAGAACATGCTGATTGAGGAGTTCGGGCGCGACTACGGACGGTATTTTGACATCCTGAAACTGATAGCCACGGGGCACAACACTCGCGGCGACATTGAGGGCATTCTGCACTCGGAAGTGTCGGGCTACATGACCAGGTTAGAGAACGACTATGGACTGATTGCAAAGAGCAAGCCCATGTTCCAGAAATCAGCCAACAAGAACATCGTCTACTCGGTGAGCGATTTGTTCCTGCAGTTTTGGTTCCGGTTTATTTACAAATACAACCATTTCATAGAGGCAAATGCCTATGGGAAACTGATGGAGATTGTGAAACGCGATTACAATACATACACGGGGAAAGTGCTGGAGCATTGGTTCAAGGCCGCAATGAAGGAGAGCGAGCAGTTTACGCACATCGACAGCTGGTGGGACCGCAAGGGCGAACATGAAATCGACATCATCGCAGCGGACGATTTGGAAAAACGGGTCACGTTTTATGAGGTGAAACGGCAGCGTAGCGAGATAGACTTAAAGGTGCTGAAGGAGAAGACGCAACGGTTTAAGGAAGTTACGGGAGAGTTCAACAAGTACGTGTCGTACTTGGCTGGTCTGAGTATGGAAGACATGTGACCTATAAGCCCCATAACAAGAAAATCCCAGCCGAAGCCAGGATTTTCAAGAACCAAAAACCAAAATTTATGAAACCTTTTACTTGCGACTGCTTTCGCAGCCACAGGTCTTAATGATAAGAACCGCTGCAAAAATACTACTTTTTGATTTTTTTCAAGTTTAACTGACAAAAAAACGCCCGTTTTGGAAAAACTTTCCACTTTAGTTGTCCTGTCCATACGTTTTGCGCATAAAACACAGCATCTAATGCGATAATTCTGCACTTTTTATCCGTTTTCCTCTTGACAAAATGGTTTTTTCTTCTTATTTTTGCATCCTAAAATTCAAAATATGCATACTATGGAAAAATTCATGGACAAACTCACCGAGGCCATCATCAAGAACGACGGTCTCTCCGAAACCGAAGCCAAAGCCAAGCTCAACCTGATTTACATCAAGATGGGTCAATCAGAAATCAAGCAGTTCGTCGACGAATTCATCGACTGGCTCATGACCGAAAAAAAGCTGAACTACAAGGCCATCCTCCAAACGCCCGACACACAGCTTCACGACATGTTCGTTTCCGAGTTCAAGCACTAATACTCCAGCTGACGCACGTCAAAGTGACGCATCTCATACAGGTCGTCCAAGTGCTTCTTTAGCCTGCGTGCCATGGGACGGAAGGTGTAGTACGTAATGGTGGCTGAGATAGGCGCGCCCACCAAGGGCAACACTTTGCCCGCCCCCTTCGCAAAGCCCTCTTTCGTCATGTTGATTCCAATCCACTGCGCTATCTTGATGGCATATTTTGCCATGAGGGTCTCCGAAATCTTAATGCTTGCTTTCTTCGACGCCTGAGCCACAATCTTGCCCAAGGCCTCAATGGCCAATTTATTGCCCATCATCACACCCACAAAGAGCGTCATGATGTTGAGCGACTCATCATCCAACTGGTTGTTGATGTCGGTCAGCGGCGGCCATCCATAAAGATACATCAGCTTCTGCATCAACGACAAGACATGTCCATAGAACTGTGCCAGGTCCGTGGGGATGGTACCCGCCATCCACCAACCGCCCGGCAACCCCATCAGCGCCGATGTGCCACTCACCATGGTCAGATGATAGCTGATGCACTGGTTGGCCAACTTGTCGATTTCTTTCTTGGTCAGCACCTTGGTAGGACTCTCATTGATAGCGGTAATCACTTCCATGGGCGTGCAGAATTTGGTCAGCTCTTTGGTCAGAAACTCGTCACGGTCTACCTTCACAAATGGAAGCTTCACGCTGGTGGAGAGCACTCTGTTCCACAAGGCAAGGCTCTGTGTGTTTTTTTCAATGGTTTCTTCGCTCATTGTTATTCTTTTTTTCGCAGGATTTACGCAAACTGTGTTTTTACGATGTTCTGGCTGCCACGGTGCGACAGTCCTACAACTCTAAACTCTAAACTAATACCCATATTTCTCCTTCCACTTCTCCCTCAGGTTCTTACGCAATTCACGCTCACGGGGATTATCTTGTGGTACATACAAAACCGTGCCAGAAATTTCACTTGGCAAAAATTCTTGCTCCACGAAGTTGCCTTGATAAGCATGGGCGTACTTGTAACCATCAGCATAGCCAAGGTCTTTCATCAATTTGGTCGGGGCGTTGCGCAGGTGCAACGGCACTGACAAATCGCCGGTCTTGCGCACCAAGTCCTGTGCCGCATCGATGGCCGCAACTGCAGCGTTGCTCTTGGGCGACGAAGCCAAGTAAGTCACCGTCTGCGCCAAAATGATACGGCTCTCGGGCCAACCGATCTTATTCACGGCATCGAAACAGGCATTGGCTAACAACAAAGCGTTGGGGTTGGCGTTGCCAATGTCCTCGGAAGAGAGGATGAGCATACGGCGGGCGATAAACAAGGGGTCCTCCCCTGCCTCGATCATGCGAGCGAGATAATATAAGGCCGCATTGGGGTCGCTGCCGCGCATACTCTTGATGAAAGCCGAGATGATGTCGTAGTGCATCTCGCCCTGCTTGTCGTATTTCACGAGGTTGCTCTGGATGCAATCGGTCGTGAAGTCGTTGGTGATGACCAATTCTTCTGCGGACATGTCCAAATCATTCAGCGAAGTGACGACCAACTCTATGGCATTGAGCAGCTTGCGCCCGTCGCCACCGCTGATCTGCATTAAGGCTTCCGGTTCCTTGACGGTAATCTTCTTGCCGAAGTCGTATTCCAACGCCTTCACCGCCTTCGTCAGCAGGATTTCAAGGTCTTCCTTCTCCAGCGACTTGAGCACATACACCTGACAACGAGACAGCAAAGGTGAGATAACCTCAAACGAAGGATTCTCCGTTGTGGCGCCAATCAGCGTGACCAAACCACGCTCCACCGCACCCAGCAGCGAATCCTGCTGCGACTTGCTGAAACGGTGGATTTCATCAATAAATAAAATAGGTGCCTCAGGCAACATCCGCGCACGGTCGATGACCTCGCGCACTTCCTTCACTCCGCTGCTGACGGCGCTCAGCTGGAAAAACTGGCGCTTCACCTGCTTCGAGATGATATAGGCGAGGGTCGTCTTGCCAACGCCAGGCGGTCCCCAGAAAATCATGGAAGGCACGCGCCCCGTCTCGATGGCACGACGCAACACGGCATGTTCGCCAATGATATGCTTCTGCCCGATATAATCGTCAAGTGAAGTCGGGCGCAAACGTTCCGCTAATGGGATGGTGGATTGCATTGCTGATTATTTTATGCAAAAGTACAACTATTTCTTTTTTCATTTGCCGAATAACGGAAAAACATATTTGCGACCGCCAACTCTCCAAGTAAAAACGCGCCAACTCTCCAAGTGAAAACACGCCAACTCTCCAAGTGAAAACACGCCAACTCTCCAAGTGAAAACACGCCAACTCTCCAAGTAAAATCACGCCAACTCTCCAAGTTTTGTTGTGGATATTGAAATAATTCGTATTTTTGCAGCGTCATAAAACGAATTATAAATGGCTGAAAGAATGTATTTTTCGAGAATCTGCGATGATTTAGTGAAGGAAAAACTATCGTATTCTGGCGCGCTGCTTATTGAGGGCCCAAAATGGTGTGGAAAAACCTGGACGGGCAAACACGCAGCGAAAAGCGTTTTGTATATGCAGGATCCTGACAAAGGCGCCAGCTATATGCAATTGTCAAGAACGATGCCTTCAAGGCTGTTGAAAGGGGAAAAGCCAAGACTTATCGACGAATGGCAGGAAGCCCCGGTTCTTTGGGATGCCGTGCGCTTCGATGTGGACCAGACGGGCGAATGGGGGCAATACATCCTTACCGGCTCGGCCTCTCCGCGCGATGACAATATGCCGAAGCACACTGGGACAGGACGAATTGCCCGTTTGAGGATGCGCCCGATGACTTTGTTTGAGTCCAAGGAATCCACGGGGTCGGTGTCGTTGCGTCAGCTGTTTAAGGGGCTGGATGATGTGGATGGAGAGAATCCGCTCAGCATCCCCGATTTGGCCAAGGTGATTTGCCGTGGAGGTTGGCCGGAGGCTGTGGCAAAAGGACAAAGCTCGTCCCACATTGCGAGGAACTATGTGGATGCCGTTGTGAATGTGGACGTGCAGAAAGTGGATGGCGTTGAGCGAAATCCTTACAGGGTGAGGCAGCTGCTGCGTTCATACGCGAGAAACATTTCCACAATGGCTTCGTTGACCACCGTTCTTGCCGACGTTCAGGCCAACGACGTGGCGTTTTCCGACACTACCATGTATGGCTACGTCAATGCATTGCGAAGGATTTTCTTGATTGAGGACATTCCCGCTTGGAAGCCTTCGTTGCGTTCGAAGACAGCCATTCGCACTTCCGACAAGCGACAGTTTGTGGATCCGTCGATTGCCACTGCGGTGTTGCGTGCCGATGCCGACAGCATTTTGGACGACTTCAATTATTTCGGCTTCCTTTTCGAATCGTTGGTGGCGCGGGATTTGCGTGTCTATGCGCAGGCCTCAGACGGAGAGATTTTCCATTATCGCGACAAGGACAATCTTGAGGCCGATTTGGTCATTCGCTTGAACGACGACCGTTGGGCGGCAGTAGAGGTGAAGTTGGGAAGTGATGAGATTGAGGAAGGGGCGAAACACCTCATCGAACTCCGAAACAAGGTGGACACCTCCAAAGTGGGTGAGCCTTCGTTCTTGATGGTTATCACCGGAGGACAGTTTGCATACCGCCGCAATGATGGCGTGTTCGTGGTGCCTATTGGGTGCTTGAAGGATTGAGACAAAATTTCTCTTCCACCATCACAAACTGCAATATTTTTCCTATTTTTGGCAAAAATATGTTCATCAACAACGACAAGACATCTCAATGAATAACATCAAAACCTTTCTTACCATTGCCTTTTTGGGCTTGTTCGGCAATGCGTTTGCTTGCACCAACTTCCTGATTACCAAAGGCGCCAGCACCGATGGCTCCACGATGATCAGCTACTGCGCCGACTCGCACATCCGCTACGGCGAACTCTACTTCACCCCTGCCGCCGACTGGCCGGCGGGCAGCATGCGCGTGTGCTACGACCGCGGCACCAACGCTCCGCGTGGCAGCGTGCCGCAACCGCCTCACACTTACCAAGTTGTAGGCTACATCAACGAACACCAAGTGGCCCTTGGCGAAACCACCTTCGGCGGACGCGAGGAACTCATCGACCCGACAGGCATTGTCGACTACGGCAGCCTGATGTTCATCGCCTTGGAGCGCAGCAAAACAGCCCGCGAAGCCATCAAAGTGATGGCCGACTTGGTGGAAGAATACGGCTATGGAAGCGACGGAGAGTCGTTCAGCATCAGCGATGCCAACGAGGTGTGGTATATGGAAATCATGCCCAAAGGCTACACACCCAAGCTGACCAAGACCGGCGACACCATCAATGCCGACCGTGGCGCAGTGTGGGTGGCCATCCGCATCCCCGACGGCTACGTGAGCGGTCACGCCAACGCAGCCCGCATCACCACCTTCCCCTTGCGCGACGGCAAGAAATCCATCACCGACAAGGACTGGAAGAAACTATATAACGAGGAAGTTGAGGTGATTTACAAGCACGACATCATCGACTTCGCCCGTCGCAAGGGCTACTTCAGCGGCAAGGACAAGGACTTCGACTTTTCAGCCGCCTATGCCCCCGTCGACTTCAGCGCCGCCCGCGTGTGCGACCTCCGCGTTTGGACCATGTTCAACAAGGTATGCGATGGCATGGACGAATATTGGGACTATGTAACGGGCAAGGACCTGACGCATCGTATGCCTCTTTATATCAAACCCAACCGCAAAATCAACCTCAACGATATGATGGCCTTCCAACGCGACCACTTCCAAGGCACAGAATTGGACAAGACCCAAGACGTTGGCGGCGGTCCCTTTGGATCGCCCTTCCGCTTCAACCCGCTGTATTGGGAATACGACGGAAAGAAATACCTCAACGAGCGTAGCATCGAGGTGGTGCAGACAGGCTTTTCGTTCATCGCGCAAAGCCGCAACTGGCTCCCCAACCCCATCGGAGGCATCATTTGGTTTGGCGTAGACGACACCAACTCAACCGTTTACACGCCTTTCTACTGCTCCATCACTGAGGTGCCGATCGAATACCGCCAAGGCAATGGCGACATGCTCACCTACAGCGACAACGCCGCCTTTTGGACCTTCAACCGCGTGGCACATTTCAAATACCTATTTTATAATAGGGTGATTGGCGACATCCAGAAAGTGCAAAACGAACTGGAAAACGGCTATCAAGAGCAAGTGAAAGCCAATGACGGATTAGCCTTGGATCTTTACAATCAAGACCCACAGCAGGCCATCGACCTCCTCACCTATTTCTCCAACCAAGCCGGGCACAACACCGTCAGACGTTGGAAAGAATTAGATAATTATCTGTTAGTGAAATATTTGGACAGCAACGTGAAGCAAGAAGAGAACGGCCAATTCAAGCGCAACGGTTATGGCTATCCGGCAAAACCAAAACAACCGGGATATCCAGATTCATGGAAAAAGGCTGTGATTGAGCAGACTGGAGAACGTTTCAGAAGACCTGAATGATTGTTTGAATCTATGCTTGAAGGGCTGCCATACCATGGCAGCCCTTCAAGCATGTTAGTCGATCAAGAATTAATCCAACAGCCTTGCCCCAAGCCTTTCCAACGGCTCATCAGGCAGGTCGGTCCATGTTTCAGTGGGTTTCACCGTTTCGTCAAAGACATTCCTAGTCGTGGTCAGTTGTTTTTTGGTGAGATAATTGCAGCTCACTTTTTTCCCTTCGCCCGAGTAACGTGAAAAACCATCTTTTTCAGTGCCAATTAGATAGAAATCGTCATCTTGGAAATAAAAGAAATAATCGTTTTGATCCGTTTCTGAACCACCCGCCGAACTAAAAAACTCAACACCGAACCTCAAAACACCTTCCTCTGTGATATATGAATCCACCGTAACAAAGGTAAACTCATCCTCTGCTCCAGGTATGGTGTTTGGGTATTCCTTGAAAAGTGTATACGTCTCGTCGTCTTTGCCGAAATAAATGGCCAAAACAGGCTCGTTGAAGTTGTATTCATAGCCGTCGGAACGAGTCATCATATTCTCTGGGTTGCGGGGCGTTGCCACAAGTACCAGATCCGGAAAATCGTCGTCGTTGAGGTAACCTTGTAGATAGCAAATCGTGTCGCAATCCTTAGGAAACACATCTTTTGCGGTGCCTTCATGCTTGAACAGTATCGCATCACTCAAGTTTTCCACTGGAATAGCAGCAGCTTGTTCGATTTGTTGTGGGGCCGATTCCCCATTGTTTTTGTTGTTACCTTTTCCATCGCACGAACACAGTGCAAATGAAATGACAGCGAGTAGAATAAATACTTTTTTCATAACTAATTATTTAGGATTATACTTCAATATCTTCTTATTCCATAATGCTATTCCATGATAAATTGTTCAATTTCATCCATGTTGCCAAAATGGATTTCCTCAAAGACCAGATTGCGTTTGGGGATACTGACAGTTGTGGCAGGTTTGTCGTCCTCCTGCTCTGTCTTTTTGCCATTGACGAAATCGATCAACTGATAATACGAGCCGCCGCCATCGGGCCATACCATCGACTGCTCAAACTCGATGAGACGATAATAGCCATAGCCGTTGTCGCGGAATGTATAGGACTTTTCTGACTCCGTAGTAGCATTGACAATCAGGGTCCCTTCCTCGATGTAGGCATAGGTTTCGGTGTCTCCGTCAAAGCTTTTGCCCTGGAACATCATGTTGTAGGAGCCGAAACTATCCCCATAATAAACCGCAAAGGTCGAATTGAGGGCATTGACGACCAAGTCGAGAACACCGTCATTGTTGAGATCGCCCTCTTCGTAGGTCGGATTATGCTCCGACGCACATAGCTCTTCCTTGGTCTTTCCCGACACCTCAAAGATGTTCAAGCCGTCGTCTTCAACATATTCGTCAAACGCACATACCTCGTCACCGATCTTGAAATCCGAAAGTTTCTTCAAAGGAACATCTTTCATTTCGTAGGTATCGGTCCTGTGATGATTGATGTCTGTATCCATTTCATGCCAATCCACATCCACGACAAGTTTCTTGTTGACCAAGTCATAATTGACGACATTGTCGTCGTCGACGCCATACGTCATGACAAAAGAAGTAAGGTAGAAGTCGTCATCCATATACTTC
>Ga0310697_10005487_pt1 | contig 12220 bp, 10 predicted proteins | sample 172DNAGHGlowgp2_FD_203883 | JGI IMG/M metagenome (GOLD analysis project Ga0310697, IMG submission 203883) | Sheep rumen microbial communities from Palmerston North, Manawatu-Wanganui, New Zealand - 1728 DNA GHGlow gp2 (v2) (version 2) | ecosystem: Host-associated > Mammals > Digestive system >... | reverse complement strand
TTATCTTCGAGACGGCATGCTTTGCTGCTATTGAGGCGAATTGGCTTGTCGCCACACCCTTGCCTTCACCATTTTTATTTTGCAAAGATACTTATAATTTCACGATGCAAATATACGAGAGACGCGTCAGTGAAAACGAATTAATAGAATCCACCTTATATGGAAACGCGGTATACCCCAACCCAAAGAGTACCACTAAAGTCAAAACGACAATACCCAAACATCAAATCGGCAAAAACAAGGACTATTATAGACACACGACCATCCCACAAACAAGAAAGAGTGCTTCCCCCGACCTAATCATGGATAATAAAAAACCTCCGTTTCACAACGGAGGCTAAAACAAAAGCGTATGAAAAAAAATATTATTACTGCCTTCTTATTTCTGTTTGAGGAATTCCTGCACCTGGTCAGAGGCAACAATAGTCTCTTGGAAAGTGTAGGCATTAGTTTTGGGAGAGCGTACCATGCGGATTACCTTGGCATAACTCTTGCCAGTGGCGGTTTTAAGGGTTGCAACAACTTTCTTTGCCATAGTTCTCTATCTCCTATCTTTATTTGATTTCTTTGTGAACAGTCATTTTCTTCAAGTACGGATTGTACTTTTTCAACTCCAAGCGCTCAGGAGTGTTCTTCTTGTTCTTGGTGGTGACATAACGGCTCATGCCAGGAACACCGCTATTCTTCTGCTCAGTGCATTCCAAAATCACCTGCACTCTTGCATCTTTGTTTTTCTTTGCCATTTTACTATTCTATTGTTTCTTTCTGTTTCGAAACGTCGATGTGACGAATGATTATTGCCTTTTACAGTTTGAGTTTGAAGAAGGAAAGAGCATCAACAATCCATACTTCATACCTCGAAAACGGTTGCAAAATTACAACTTTTTTTTCAATTAGAGAAACTTTTCCTTAAAAAAGTACCACTTTATTCTGCAAACTGATTATTTACAGCATTGTAGCAACCAAATATTTTTCTGTTTATACCATACAACCATCTTCAAATGTGAATATACCCGGCCATTCCATATGGATTTTGGACGTCTGGAATGGAAGTCATTTTGTCCATTTCATTTTTCAATCTGACATAGTGAAACATATGGCATTGGCTATTCATTAGCATACGTACCGGAGAATTCATCGTCATCAACATCGTATACCACCTCATCGTACTCGCGGTGAGGCTCTACCACAGTATCCTTCTTAACATACTCCCACCCCCGGGGCGGACGCTTGCAATTGCTCACACTACCTTGAATATAGGCAATCTCTTCCTCTGTAATCTCACGGTCGCCAGGTATAAAACGCTCACGCCAGAATGGGAAATCCTCAGCCAGTTCGCCCGAATAATAGAAATCAAAACCAATGGCTCCAAACGTGTATGTTTCGCCGTGTATTTTGATATGGCTGCCACCGCAAACCGGGTTGGCTTTTGGCACCGACTGGGCAAACCCCACATTGAACAGCGTAAAGAGTATATCTGGCCGATTGCTGATATCATGCCCGGCACGCTTCCATTGGAGCATCGTCTGGTGCAAAATACAGGCAGTATAGAGATACGAGTAAAGATGGTTGCGATAGTCCACCAGACGCCTGTACCGTTCGTCAATCTGAGCCTGTCCGTCAACAGTATAGTCAAGCAGATGCTCATACCGAGGTCCCATATAGAAAGGCGATGACGGGTCCTTCATATGGTCCTCAATAGCCTTTGCGGTAGACATCTTAATGCCGTTCACACCATAGGAAAACTGCGACTGCACATTAAGGACCTTCACAGGGCCAAGATACCGTTTAAAAGCCTCACGATTAGTGTTGAAAAGCCTAATCTGTTCACCGATTAAACAACCCACTATCAACCGGGGCTCAACACCTGTCAAACGCCCGGCCTCTGTTATGAGAGCCTTGTCACGGACTATAGCATCTTTAAGTGCAGGCCACTCAGCGCCCCTCATCCATGGAATCACGTTCTCCGCCTGCTGCTGGGGGTGGCTTGACAATACCTTTTCCAATTCGCGCAGCAGGTTATTGTAGTCTGTCAAATCGTCGATATAAATACTGGATGCCGCAATCATGCGATCCACCAAATTGGGATCGTGGCCAAACTGGGCAGCAGTCGTGATGCTTTGGGCATTGATGGGGTAAAACTTGCTAAACGCTGCAAGTTTTAAATACTGACGAACCCAACGTTGCTGCACCTGACTGGCGGTAAGGGTGGAATCCTTCAGCCCCACCATCTCGTCTACCGAGAGCATGTAGCGCGAATTCCGGTCCTCTGCGCCCTGGTTATTCGTTAAGCCCAACTGATAAAATGCCCATGCTCCTATTATGGCAAAACCGGCCAAAGCAAAAAGCCATACCACAATATCGAGCACCTTGCGCCCAAAACTGCGCCGGCGCCAGTCTTGAAAAGCTATGCCAAGTCTCGAAGCCATGCCACCTTTTCAAAAAGTGTAACATCCATCAATACAAAAACGATTGCTCCGGCAATGTAACCGGCAAGTGCTTTGAGAGTGATATTCTTGAGATACCAAATGAAGTCTATCTTCTCCATGCCCATCACAGCCACGCCAGCGGCCGAGCCAATAATCAGAAGGCTTCCGCCCGTACCCGCGCAATAGGCCAGGAACTCCCAGAAGGGGTGATTCACTGCAAACAGGGCACCGTCGCCGAGAGGATACATCCCCATCACGGCAGCCACCAGTGGTACATTGTCCACAACCGACGAAAGAACACCGATTATCAAATCGATCAAGAAGAAACCTACCGGCTCACTTCCCAAATGAAGGTCAAGGAATGTATCGTTAAGCCCTGTGGCCAAACCGCCCAAAATGCCTGCCACCTTTAGGCATGCAACAGCCATAAGAATGCCAAGGAAGAAAAGGATAGTGGGAACATCAATATGCTCCAACGTACTGACAGCCGTGGGCAACCTATGGCCATCCTTCTCATACTTGCGGCTTACAATCTCCGTGGTAACCCACAAGACCCCAAGTCCAAAGAGCATACCAAGGTACGGGGGCAAGTGTGTGATGGTTTTGAATATCGGGACAAAAATCAATGCAGCAACACCCATGATAAGAATGAGGCGACGAAGATGTACCGGAACTTCCACACCGCTGTTCTCACTCTCCGGCCGTGTAATCTCCCCCTTGAGGTTTGCACCCACAATCATAACGGGCACCGCCATGCACACCAACGAGGCCAAAAGCGTCTTCACCATAATATTAACAGTGGTCACCTGGCCGCTTATCCAAAGCATAATGGTCGTCACATCGCCAATCGGACTCCATGCACCGCCCGCATTGGCCGCCAAGATAACCATACCGGCAAACAGCCAGCGCTCCTTCTTGTCACCAATCAGCTTGCTCAACAGCGCACACATCACAATGGCAGTGGTCATGTTGTCCAGCAAGGCTGAAAGGAAAAAGGTCAGTAGGCTCAACTCCCACAAAAGCTTCTTCTTGTTGGTTGTGGTAATCTTGTCCGTAATAATGCGGAAACCCTGGTAGTCTTCAACAAGGGTAACAATAGTCATGGCGCCCAAAAGGAAGAAGACAATCTCGGCCGTCTCACCCAGATTCTCCACCAGATTGCCAGATATGAATGTCCGCCATTGTTCTATATCCAGGTCGGGGCGGAATATCACATTGCAAAACGAAAAAACCGCCCACAATGCCGTACCCAACAGCAAGGCAGTGGCAGTCTTATTCACCTTAAGCGGGTGTTCCAAAGCTATACACGTATAGCCTACTATAAAAAGAGTAACTAAAGCAATGACCATAATGTTTGATTTTTAGGTTAATATCATCTTCTTTTCTGCTGCTTCTGCATCTCCTCCGTCATGCGCTGCATCTCCTCCAGCCGTTTCTGGAAACTGCTCTTCTTCTGCGGAGTGTTCTTATGCTTGGCATCATAAGCTGCCATGCGCGCGCGAACCTTTTTCTCGCTGGTGAACCTGCGGATAAGCACCATCTGCAGCATAGTGATTGTCAGTGAGCAAAAATAGTACAAGTTGAGGCCTGCAGCCATACTGTTAAACATAAAGAGCATCATAAACGGCATAAAGTACATCATAAACTTCATACCGGGCATACTGGCCTGGGCCTGCTGACCCTTCATCGTATACCATGTATAGAAAAACTGCATGCCAAACATCAACAGGCAAAACAGCGACACATGGTCGCCATACAGCGGGATGTTAAACCCAAGGTCCAGGATACTGTCATACGTCGACAAGTCGTCGCACCACAGGAAAGACTTCTGGCGCAACTCGATGGCCACAGGATAGAACATAAACATAGCCGTGAGGATAGGCATCTGGATAAGCACCGGCAAACATCCCGCAACCGGGCTATATCCCGCCTTCTTCTGCAACCTGGTCATCTCCTGCTGCTTCTGCATAGCCTGCTCCGGATTGGGATACTTCTTGTTCAGTGCCTCCATCTCCGGTTTAAGGATGCGCATAATGGCCGAACCCTGATAAGACTTGAACGTCAGCGGGAAGAGCACCAAACGCAGCAAAATAGTAAACACAATGATAATAATACCGTAATTCCAGTTAAAGGTCTCAAGGAAATTGAAAACCGGAATAATCAAATAACGACTCACCGACTTCGAGAAAATCCACCAGCCCAAAGGCAGCATCTTCTCAAAACCGCGGTGCATGGCACGCAAGTCCCTATACTTCGTGGGGCCGAAATAAAAATGCATCCCCATCGTGCAGTCGCGGTCACTGTGATAAGTGAGGCCAACCGTACTGCTCATGTCGCACAAATAATTGGCAGCCTCGTTGCTCTTGTCGGTAACCTGCGAGAGCATAGCGTTCTCAAACACACTGTCGGCAACCAGTATAGCGCAGAAAAACTGCTGCTTAAACGCCACCCACTCCACCGAAGTCTTCACATTCTTGTCACCGTCTCGTCCACGGCCCACCTCGTCCACATCATCCTTGGCGGCCTTGAAATAAATGCTCGAATAAAACTTCTCGGGGTCCTTGTTGCGGTTACGGCTTCCACGGCTGCTGGCATCCACCTTCTCCTGGCGGTTCATCCGGTTGTGCCATTCAAAATCCATATAATCCGTGGCGCGCACCACATTCTTCAACCCATGGAAATTAATCTCAAAATTCACATCATACTCATCGCCGCCTATCACATAATGGAACTCCACATACCTGTCCATGCTCGTCCCGTTGCTGTCGCCCACATAAGCGCGAAAATGCAAATCAATGGCCTCGTTAGAGGCAATCTGATACACACTGTCGGTACCAATCCTCAACAACTTGCCGCCATACTCCCTATAAGGCACAAACACCAAATCCTTAGTGTTAATCACCCTCGTGTCCTCAGTCGAGAAAACCAGATTCATATTATCGTCGGCGGGACTGATCAGCTGCAACGGCAAACTGTCGTAAGTGGTATACTCACCCAGCACAACCTCGCGTACCTGCGCACCCATATTAGAAAACGTCACCGTCATGCGCTCATTCTTCACCGTCACATTCACCGTGTCGCCGAAAGCGCTGGCATTGAACACACCCATGTCGCCACGCTGATGACGCTGCAACTGCCGCTGGGCCGACGTGTCGCCCTGCATGGCCAGACTGTCCAAATGGGCCTTCACCGCAGCCACACTGTCGGCATACGCCACACTGTCCATATAAGCCTGGCGAATGGAATCATTCACACGCTGCCGCTCGGCAATCTCCTCCTTGCTGGGGGCCACCCACCACATGTAACCGATGAAAATACCAAAAAGCAGTACAAACCCGATAATCGATTTCTTGTTCATATATTACTGTTATTCATTAATCTTTATTAAAATCACTCTTCGTATAAGAATTTGCAAAGTTACGATTATTTTCCAATATCTTCAAAGATAAAAAATATTTTTCTCAAAAAGAGTAGATTATTCAAAAGAAATGTGTAATTTTGTAATCTCAAATAATAGTGTATCATGAACAGCAAGAAAATCCATTTATCGCTCATTTTGTTGGCAGTTATGCCCCTTTTCATCTATGGTTGTAAACAGCCCCAGCCCCCCGCCGAACCCGTTTACGACACCATAGCCCTCAACCCGGAGCCCGAACCCGAGCCTGAGTCCGAACCCGAAATAGTACAACCCGCACCCAAACCCGCACCGCGGGCCATACAGCGGAAAGAACCCCAAAAAGACGAAGTCCTCTACATCTCCGGCCACGGAGCCAACGGCCGTGTATGGGGTCACATCACCATGAAAGGCGACAAAGGCCGCGGCACCGTCACCGACGAACACGAAAACGCGCTCACCGTCACCTGCACCCGCAAAGGCGAAGAACTCATCTGCTACGACCAGAACAGCCGCCAATACATCTTCAGGCTCTAACCCAACCATCCCACCCCAACTAAGCCACAGCAATCAAAACCCGCCCCACCGGTGCACCGCCCAACAACAGCCGCAAGCACACCCCACCTATACACCTCCCTCGAAATATGCGCAGGGGCGGGTGGGCAAGCCTTGGGCTTAGAGCAAGCCGGCTTCCAACACGTTGCAATGGCAGCAACAGAACCCGACTACCGCGAAAACCTGCGCCTTGACAGACCCGCAATGACAACTAAATAACAATATAATGAAAACCACCCAAGAACTTGAAACCATCGCCACGCAAGTGCGTCGCGACATACTCCGAATGACCACCGCCGCCAAGAGCGGCCACCCCGGCGGCTCCCTCGGCACCGCCGACTGGTTTGTGGCAATGCAATTCAACATTATGGACATCGACCCGGCCCGCTTCACCATGAGCGGCAACGGCGAAGACATGCTCTTCGTGTCCCAAGGCCACATCACACCCGTCATCTACAGCACCATGGCACGCCGGGGCTACTTCCCCGTCCAGGAGCTGGCCACCTTCCGCCAGTTCGGCACCCGCCTGCAGGGCCACCCCTCCACCACTCACAACCTGCCCGGCATCCGCATGGCCAGCGGCTCCCTGGGGCAAGGCATGAGCGTCGGCATCGGCGCCGCCCTCGGCAAAAAAATGACCGGCGACCAGCACCTCGTCTACACCATGCACGGCGACGGCGAGCTGCAGGAAGGCCAGATATGGGAAGCCGTCATGTTCGCCGGAGCCAAACACGTCGACAACCTCATCGCCACCATCGACTACAACCACCAGCAAATCGACGGCACCACCCAGCAAGTAATGGACCTCGGCAACCTCAAAGCCAAATTCGAAGCCTTCATGTGGACCGTCGTAGTCATCGACAACGGCAACAACATGCAGCAAATACTCGACGGCATGGCACGCGCCAAATCCCTCGCCCGCCAAGGCAGCCCCGTCTGCGTCATACTCACCACCGAAATGGGCTACGGCGTAGACTTCATGCAAGGCATCAACAAATACCACGGCTCCGTGCTCAGCGCCGACGACCTGCCGCGCGCCCTGGCACAACTGCCCGAAACCCTCGGCGACTTCTAACCACCGGCCGCCACACCACACACCCAAGCCACCCGGCCCCGCAGGCCGGGTGGCATTCACCCCACAGCCGACAACCCATGCGCAGACTCATCATCACCGCAACCCTGCTGCTGGCCGCCCTCGCCGCCGCCGCCCAACCCAAGCCCGGCCACGAAACCACCCGCCTGCTCATCATCCTCGACTGCTCACAAAGCATGTGGGACAAATGGCAGAGCGACACCAAAATCAAAGTCACCCAGCACGTCCTCCTGCGATTCATGGACAGCATCTCGGCACACCCCGACATGCAAGTGGCCCTGCGCGTATTCGGACACCTCAACCAAGAAGGCATATCCACCCGCCTCGAAGTACCCTTCGCCCCCGACAACGCCTACCAGCTCAAAAGCAAAATCAAAACCCTCGTGCCCAACGGCGGCTGCACCGCCGCCACCGCCCTCGACCACGCCCTCGCCGACTTCCCCCGCAACGAACCCTCACGCAACCTCATCCTCATCATCACCGACGGCACCGACAACACCGGCGGCGGCATATGCCAAATTGCAAACCGCCTGCAACAAAGCGGCAGCATAGTCCAAACCTTCATCATAGGCATCGGCAACCCCGCCGACTTCGCCCAGCAGCCCGACTGCGCCGGCCGCTTCACACTCCTCGCCAACGAAGAACGCTTCGACGAAACCCTCCACCAAATCTTCTTCCTCTCCGACCAAAAGGCACTCCTCACCCTCACCCTCGTCGACAACGACAACCGGCCCTACCACACCGACGTCCCCGTCACCTTCAACGACCACCAAACCAACACCCTCCGCTACACCTTCAACTACCACTACAACACCGAAGACCCCGTCGACACCCTTACCATCGACCCCCTGCCCGACTACGACATCACCATCCACACCCTCCCGCCCGTCAGGCTCGAAAACCGGCACTTCAAACCCGGCGTCCACACCGCCCTGCCCGTCCGCGCACCGCAAAGCACCCTCACCCTGCACCACGAAAACCGCCGCACCCCCTTCCTAACCCCGGCCTACACCGTCCTCGTGCGCCGCCACGGCGAAACCGCCCTCCTGGCCACCCAGCCCATGGGCGCCCCCCGCAGCTACCTGGCCGGACAATACGACCTCGAAATCCTCACACTCCCCGTCACCCGGCTCGAAAACGTAAAACTGCGCGGCGGCACAGCCTCCGACCTCCAAATACCGCTGCCCGGCCAGCTGGCCCTCAACAAACCCGGCACCCCCACCGCAGGCAGCATCCTCCAGTTCCAAGGCAACAGCCTGCAATGGGTGTGCGACCTCGACCCCTCCAGCCCCACCGAGCGCATACTCCTCATGCCGGGCGACTACCAGCTAATCCTCCGCCCCCTCAACGACCCCAGCGCCCTGCGCACCGCCCGGTTCACCATCCGCACCGCCCAGCAAACCGGCCTCACCGTTGAATAGTACTGCCTCCCCCACCCCTACACCCATCCCCGGCCGCTCGTCCGTCCACACTCAGCCCACAGTTCTTCGACAGTTATACCAGCCCCCGTCGAAGAAGTGTGGAACAACTGCCCTATAACTGCAGGCGAACGATTGGGTCCGCCACGGCCCCGCAGCGTGCCGGAAACGCAAAAGCCCCCGCGGCGCTGCCGTCCCGCCGCCCGCCGCGGGGCCGACAAAGGCAAAAAAAAAGCCGCCCGATTGGAAAAAAAACCGTATCTTTGCAACGTCAAAAGCTGTACGCCGATGGGACATGCCGCCTTTACAGCATTGGGTGACACCCAGAAACAGGCTCCGGCCACCACCGCCTACCGGAGCCAGGTCGTTTCTGCGCCCTACCGCCGCCCAGCACTTTGTCGGCAAAAAACATCATTACATAACACCAATCACTATCATGAAAAGGATTGTCACAATAGCCATTGCCTGTTTGCTGGCATGCGCCTGCGGCCACACCCGGCAGGGGCTGACCTTTAACCCCAAGGACGGAACCGAGGCCGAGCTCACCATGCCCGACGGCCGGGTGGTGAAATACACTGCCTACGAGCGCCTGTATTATGTGCGCCACGTGGCGGACACCGCCTGCCAATACATGAACATCTACGTGCCCGAGGGGGCCACCAAGCAGTCGCCCATACTGCTGCGCACCTATGTAGGGGGCTACATGGCGGCCAAGGCACGGCGGCCCCAGGCCGGCGACGCCACGGGACGGGCGCTGGCCGAAGGCTATGTGGTGGCCATTCCCGGGTCGCGCGGGCGCAACTCGGTGCAGGACGGAGTCTACACCGGCCGCGCACCCAACGGCTTGCTCGACCTGAAAGCGGCCGTGCGCTACCTGCGCCTGTTTGACCGCACCATGCCCGGCGACGCCGACCGCATAGTGATTGACGGCACCAGCGCGGGCGGGGCCATGGCCGCCCTGGTGGGCGCCACGGGCAACGCCTTAGTGTACGAACCGCTGCTCGAGGCCATGGGCGCGGCCAAGGAGAAGGACGATGTGTTTGCCGCCGTGTGCTTCTGCCCCATAACCGACCTCGAGCATGCCGATATGGCATATGAGTGGCTCTACAACGGAACCGTGAGCCGCCAGCAGGCTCCCACCGGCCAGCGCACGGTGAGCAACGAGCTGAAGGAGCAGTTCCCCAATTACCTGAACAGTCTCGGCCTGCACGACTGGGATGGCAACCCCATAACGGCCGACAACTACACCCGGCTGCTGGAACGGGAGCTCATCCGCTCGGCACAGACGGCCAAGAATGCCGGGGCCGACATAAGCGACACGCTGGGTTTCACCTTCAGCGAGGAGTCGGTGGGCGGCATGCCCCCGCTGAACGGGAGGATGGCCAATGCGCTGCAGATTCTGCCCGCCCGCAAGGCTCAGCAGGGGGAATATGTGGTGGGGATTGATTTGCCCAAATACCTCAACTATGTGGTCAGCACCCAGCCGCTGAAGGGTGCCCCCGCCTTCGACAGCAAGGGGGTGGCCGGACAGAGCGCCTCGGGCGAGAACGAGTTGTTTGGAGGCCCGGACGGCGGCAGCGCGAACTTTACGGTCTACAGCGCCTTCCGCAACGGGAGTGACCTGCCCAAGGAGGTGGTGGACAATGTTTATTTGATGAATCCCATGAACTTTATCGGCACCTTGGCCGAGGAGGGCGACAAGAAGGGAGAGAAGCGGCTGTCTACAGTCGCCCCCCACTGGTATATCCGCCACGGGGCAAGGGACCGCGACACGGGGTTCCCGGTGCCGCTGAACCTGGCCCTGAAACTGCACGACGCGGGGTGCGACGTCAATTTCCTGATAGCCTGGAACCGCCCGCACAGCGGCGACTATGCGCTGGACGAGCTGTTTGGCTGGCTCAACGGCATTACGAAACAATAGTGGGGGTGGCATGGGACGTTATTGCATATCGTTGGTTGTGCTGGCGGCAATGGCGGCAGGCAACGCCTGCGCCCAGCCCGCGGTGGTACCCCCCACCCGCCATGACGTGCCGCTGAAAGGGCCGGTCAGGGTAGTGCAAACCGCTCAGCTGTGGGAGTACTGCCCCGACGACGGCGCGGCATTTGCACAAGTGGTCACCAACTACTACAATGCCGGCGGACAGCTGGTGTGGGTAATCGAGCAGTCGGCTGACGGCCTTTACAGCAACATGGCCTACCACTACGACGGCAGCGGCCGCCTGGAAAAAGTGAGCCAATGGCCGCGCGAAGCTTACACCGACCTTTACCACTATACCGCACAGGGGCAACTGGAGTCAGTCGAAAGGCGGTTTTTGAACGAGCCGTTCGACATGTACAACACTACATGGGTGGTGGTGGAGCGGGACAAGAAGGGCCGCCCCCTGCGCATTGCGGGCACTCCGGGCGGGGACAAGGAGGTGACAACCTATGTCTACGAATACCGCAGCGACGGCCTTAAACTGACCGAACAGAGCAGCAAGTACGGCACTTATGTGCAACGGTACCACAACAGGCAGGGGCAGGTGGACAGCTTGGTTTACAAATACCACAAGGATGTATATACCTACGATGCCTCGGGCAACCTGTTGCGGGAGTTCAGCACAGGGCTGCCCGATTTCCCCAAAGGGGCGACGACCGAGTATAAGTATCCGTCAGAACCGTACATGACTGACCGTTACGGCAACTGGCTGCAGCGCGAAGTGACAGTGCCCAGCGGCGAAACCTTTATCGAGATGCGAACCATTTTATACTATGACGACTGATTGATTGTACCATGGCATTCGATTTCAAGAAAGAATACAGGCATTTTTATCTGCCCCCGGCCAAACCCATGGTGGTAGCGCTGCCACCCATGAATTATGTGGCCGTGCGCGGAGAGGGTGACCCCAATGCCGAAGGGAGCGCATACAAACGGAGCATCGAACTGCTGTATGGCATTTCATATACCATCAAAATGAGCAAGATGGGCAACCATGCCATGGCTGGCTACTTCGACTTTGTGGTGCCACCGCTGGAAGGGCTCTGGTGGACCGATGGCGAGGTGTTTGACTATAAAGATAAAAGCAGGCTTCGCTTTGTGTCCATGATACGGTTGCCGGACTTTGTGCAACGTCATGACTTTGAATGGTCTGTGGCTGAGGCATCGCAAAAAAAGAAGACCGACTTTTCGTCGGCTGAGTTTTTCACCTACGACGAGGGGTTGTGTGTGCAGTGCATGCATATCGGCCCCTATGACGACGAACCCGCAACCATCGCCAGTATGAAAGAGATAGTTGCGCAGAACGGATACGCACTTGATTTCAACCCCACCCGTCACCACCACGAAATATAC
>Ga0310697_10005486_pt1 | contig 12220 bp, 5 predicted proteins | sample 172DNAGHGlowgp2_FD_203883 | JGI IMG/M metagenome (GOLD analysis project Ga0310697, IMG submission 203883) | Sheep rumen microbial communities from Palmerston North, Manawatu-Wanganui, New Zealand - 1728 DNA GHGlow gp2 (v2) (version 2) | ecosystem: Host-associated > Mammals > Digestive system >... | reverse complement strand
TCTCGCTATAGACCCGCAGGCCACTTATATTCAGACTAGAACCCAATGGGAAACGATATATGACAGAGTCGTTGACATGAACAATCCGAACACTATACCAATTCTTGTCCGCAATTCAATCCAGAATGGCGAACCGTTCACCGACGAAGACCTCGAAACTGCATTCCCAGGAAAATCAGCCAATCAAGTTATAGCATGGTTCAACAATATCATAGGTAATGATAGCGTTCTTGGCCCACAATTGAAAAGGCCGTTACAGACATCGGCAGAGTTGTTCCATTTTATCAAGAACAGGACAGACCAGTCAACAGACCGAAGCCTTAAAGGTTTGTTCATCAAAATCAATAAGATTAAAGATGAAAGACTTGGAAAGAAAGTTGAATATAACTTCAATCAGTTCAATATATATTACGATATCCGTTTCACAAAACCAAGGGATGCTTCTAATGATAAATGGAGTAATGCTGTGAGACGTTTCGACAACAACCTGACTGGAGATTTGACTGATTACGCAAAACAACAGTTGGCTAATGCCATCGGGACCGAAGAAAATGAAGAAACCCAAAATCCAGATGTGGATAAGTTGGTCGAAATATTCAAGAATTATGACCACAATTATGCCCAAGCGGTTTATTACGCCCTAAAGGATTATATCACAATAGAAAAAGGCGGCAATGACCCTATGGAGAGATACAACCAGACCCCTATTGACGACGCCACAATCAAAAATGGCTGTTATCAAATGTTTAAAACACTTGCTGATGCTGAAGTGAGTAAAACAAATGCCCACCAGAGTCTGAAGGACCCTAAAATCGAGTTCATTACTTGTATGCTGCTGACGGTTTTCCATATCGACTACACTAAAGGCCTTGCCGCATTCCCAGCAATCAAGGACGATGTTGAATTCCATAACCAGATTTCTGATGTTAGACGTGGTATGAACCAAATACATAAGAACGTGTACTCGCTTATTGTGCTACCAAACAAACAACCAACCCAGGTACAGATTGCTGAACATAAAATAGAATGTATGAATCAAGTTAATGAAAATATAGTGGATGACGTGCTTGACGCATACCATCTGCTTGATAACAACGCCGAGAGTGACTGGTTCAGGCCAGAGCCTGAATCTGTTGAAGAAAACGCCAAGAGTTATGGCTATGCGGATGCTTTCAGACATATCCCAGCGGACCAGCCGCAAGCTGAAGGTGCCATTGACACCGAGGAAGAGGAAGACCCGACCGTTATGGAGGCTACAGCAAAATTTTATAACATATTGGAGAGTATTAACCGTTATTAAACAATGGATAAAAAAAACGATATAGCAAGGATAATAAACGAGGCTGTTGGTGAATATGTTGACAGTTACACAGACAGGCATGGTAGGAATGTTTCGATTAACACACCAGAGGACCTAGAGCATGGGGGTATGTTCACATTTTCATGTACGAAGGCCAGACCTGAGGATTTCAAAAAATCGTCATTTTCCAGAGAGTTTAATAAGGAGAAGAGTGGATGTGCAGCCTTGGGTTTCGGGGTATATTCGAGAATGAATCCTTTCGATGCTATACGTTTCGAAAGGGATTACGGGCATACGGTTATTAAGGTATGGATACCTGACTTTAGCCGATATATGGTCAATTTAAATGACGGGCCAGGCTATTTGGATATGTACCGAAAGATATATGGCACAGACGACCCAACAGAGCAGTATAGAGTTATATTTGGTGATGATTGGGAACATTATTATAAAATAAACGGAGACCGTCCAACCAGTATGTGTGGGGAAGGAAAACGTGAATATGATATCACCCAGCACTACAACATCAACGGTTACATATATCGTTGGGATAGTGTCATGACGTGCCTGCATAAAAATTATGGCAGAGTATACCCATACGCCTGGGCAACAAGAAATGATTTCGATTTTGATACCAGGAGGGTAAATTGGCATCCAATAAGGTCTCAAGAGACTTTAAACCAAAGTCTCAAAGCTCACGATTCATACCAAGTGCTTGGCCGCAAATACCTTGATTTTTGTGAATTATCGAACTTGTCTGGCAGTAGAACAGACACAGGCGCTGAGAATTATCGTTCAATCAACGGTTTCATGCGGGTTAAGAGGAATTTTGATAAAAAATACAATTATGTGTGGACTGAATATCTAAGGGAACCTGGCGAAGATGTCGAATTCCTTGTCAACAACATATGGTTTAATGAGGCCGATGACTTTGAGAGACTTGATATGCCAGACATGGACGGTTGTATCGGAGCCAGAGTGAAATTTGATGGTTGTGATAGACTAATACCACCAGAACTTAGACAAGAAAACGGTGAGTATTTTAACGGTGGGTTGATGTTCATTATGAAACATGATGACGGTAGTTTGTGCGGTGGATTCTATCCGACGCCAGCCTCATACCCAAATCACCCAGTGGCACATCTGGATTCTGACTATAACCTTGTAAGCGACCCACAAGAGAATGTCGCGGAGGGTAAAGGTTTGTTTGGAAACATCCTCACCGAGGCTATTGAAGAATATGCCCCTGAGTTTACAAGGGACAGTATTTCAAAAGACAACCCAGACCTTTATATTTGTTATCGTTTGTCAGACAAGGTGAAAGACGGTATTGATATAGTATCAAGTATCTGCAATAACGGTTTCAGTAATGAATTCAAGGGCCAGAATCTTGAAACTGGGAAAAATATGTTGAATAATAGCGACCGTACAGTGTATGTCGGATGGGGTGTGTACGGTAATCAAATTCCTATCGGTGTCCGTAGGGCTTATGGTAATATCGAGTGGATGTACGGTATACCGAAGAAGTTTGTTGATGAACATTTCCTTTGCGCAAACGACAAATACAGGCTTGGTAGCGGCGACAGGCTCTCCAAGTACAATATCAAGGAAAATTTCAACGACCAGATTAAGAGGTTTTTTCCTAACGAATACGATAGATGGAGGCACCTTGGTCAATTGGGCCACATCCTTGACGAGGGCGCTAGCGGGACAGAAAAGATTCTGAGACTTCAGAACGCGGTGCTGACAGACGACAGTCGCTCGTTTGCTGGCGGTCATGGTAAGGCGGATGCGGTGATGCAGAAACACGGAGTGGGTGGATACATATATTACGGCAGGCAGGACGGAAACTGTATCTTCTGCTATGACACAAGTATGTGCATACCGTTAGCTTATAGGGAAGTTACAAACAATAAAGATGAGGCTGGTCCATGGAAGCGTGTCAAAATATACGACCAATTGTGGGATAAGACGTTCAACGGCCACGACCCTGTATATTTCCTTAAAGGAACGTATATGGATTATGAGAATGGTCCTAATATTAGAGGTGACAACGACCATAAGGCGGCGATATACCAAAATTCAAGGGCGAGGGTCAGATTCGGTTTCATGCCTGTACGGAAATATATAAATGGAAAGCCTAAATGGAATTTTGTGAAACGCGATGCTAATGATGAGCCTATTCTGCTGACCGATTTCTGGTTCGACGATGTTTCTGAGCCTGAGAAATTCGAGTTCGATATCAACGGAAACACTGAGACAATGATATATTCGGCGGTTTCATCTAGCCAGTTTGCCAGATACTATAAAGATTCGGATTATCTTTACTTGGACTTAGAATATGGGGATATATTCAACAGTCTGTCTGACTTGGAAAACAGCAGGATAGGGGAACTGAAAGATATTGTCCAATGTGAAAATTACAACTTTGATTAAATTGTTATGCGGGACAGGATACGTACAGTTACAAAACAGGTTCTCAACGAATATCTAGACATGAACTATATGATGCCTTTGAAGATGTATTTGAATATGTCTGACGAGGACAAGGCTTATGAATGCGCTGGGCGTATGTCATGGATGTTAACTGATTTTATAGCTGGTAACCCAGAAGTTGATGAGATTATAGAAGGCCTTATTGAAAAGGGAAAAATTGCAAGCGATGTCTTTGACCGAGATAGTTATGAAATCGCCGAGATTATCGGCCCGCTATTCCACACAGTCCTGGCACCGTATGCGGACGACTTTGTCAATTATGTCGCACAGCAAGGTGACACAGACGAGCCTTTGTTCGTTGTTGCCGACTATGAGAGGGATGTTAAGAACGAATGGCTTATCCATATGACAGATAATTTGCTAGGTATTTCGCACGAGGGGTTCAACATCGGCGTCTCTATCGATGAACTTGCTTACACCCCTGGCCGAGGGACGACTGATTACAAGTACGGTCCAGGGTATAATTTTGCGTTCACCGCCGACAATGCCTACCATGCCGAGAGGACTGGATACGGTGAGTGCTGTATCCTTTTCCAAGCGAGCGGAGTTCAAATCTACCATTACGGGGATGAAGAGCATCAGGTTATATTCTATGGACCGTCAGCCAGAAATTTGATATTCATTTACAAGGAAGAATACGGTGATTACAGTGGCAGTTGGGTTATAAAAAGTGAAATAACTGGCAGGTTGCTATGCCATTTTGATGATTTGCAGGGGTGTGTTAATTGGGCGATACAGAATTTCCCGCAATACAGGAACCATCTGGTCGGAAGGTATAAACAGAGGGTCGGTTTTGAGAAGCGTAGGGCAATGCCAGACGAAAAGGCCTGGTGGCGTGATAAGAAAGAGAAAATCGCCGAGAGTGTCGGAAATCAGATGGACGATGGTATTTTCTCAAGATACATGAAACTGACATGAAGATAACGCTGACATATAATGATATCAAAAAACTGGTGCTGGAAGCGGTGGATGAACTCACCGCAATGCACAACACCACCTCAGACTTCGACCGTTTCGACACGAACTATGTCAATAGCGGCCTTGGCTCCCAAGCCTATGGATGGGGCCTGTATTTCTCCACCGACAAGAACGTCACCAATGGATACAGGGAAGAAATGGTTGCCAATACAGACTCCGATATGAATCCGTATCAGAATAGTATGGATTACGTTGATGTAGTAGGAAAGAAGAATCCTCTACTTGCCGTCGGTAACGGGACATTCAGGAGAAAGAAGGGTGCTTTTGAATATGTCGTGGAACTCCCAGAGGACAACGGCCACAACTACATAAACTGGGATGGGCCAATGATAGACGGTCTTAACTCCAAGTACGGTATGCCAGAATACCCATGGAGTTCGTTTGGTTCGCAGTATGTGGGTATAGCAATGAGGATACCTGGCGGTGCCAGGAAACTCAGCCTTGACCTTGACGATATGGGATACGACGGCATAAAGGTCGCCCCGTTCAGGAACATGGAGGGCAACAGGGTTATGGAAAACTGCAATTACGTCATATTCAATGAGAAGAAAATCAAGATTATAGACAAAATTGCCCATATTCCTACAGTTGTACCCAAAAGCCAGTTTTGTTATTTTACGAGGGGCAAAAATACAATGGGCTTCAACGTGTTTCCGATAGCCGTTGAGGACAAGGAACATCCTAACTTTACCCCGAAGGTCGCCATGGTCGACGTACATGGGGACGAAATAATTGGAGGGTTACAGTCATATATTTGTGTGAACACAGGCAATTTCAAAGGATATGTCGTTATCAGGGAAGGGGATTACAAGGCCAACATACTGGACGGGAAGACAGGTGAACTGTTGTTCAAGAATTGGGCGACAGACATCCATAGAGCCCATAAGGATGACCCTGAAAACCTGCTCATAGTGCATAACAACAAGGACAGATGCAATGTGTTCAATGTCGATACCAGGTCGTTCATGCTTAAATCGTGGTATCAGGAGATAGACCATTGCTTTATTTTCGATGGAGGCAGTGCGTTTATTGTTGGAATCAACGGTAAATGGGGTCTGTCAGTGAACGGCAGGAGACCGAGAGGCAGATTATATAATGAATTGCATTTGTCCGACCACATAGATGGTATCCCTACATTTGTTGGGAAAACAGACGACATGATTTTCATATTTAATGTGTACGGATGTATTTATTACAAAGGACAATACCACAAATGACGATAGCACTGACATACAGAGATATGCACCTCAATTATCCTCACAATCACGCTTATGACGCGTTTGTGATATTCAATGACAAAAAAATCAAGATAATCAGCAAAACCACACATATTAAAGGAACCAAAAATCCAACGAAACCGCTATATAAACCCAATTTATAAGCTTTTTTTTAAAAAAAACGCATTTTTTTGTATTTTTGATATTTTGTTGTATATTTATATTTGAAATAATTTCGACCAATGGTTAAAACGTTCCAACATATAATCACATTGTGTGCCAAATCAGCACGACCGTCCGAGTTTGTACTTGGTGGAAGTGATGACAATAAGTATGCTCCAGAATGGGGTACGCATGGAACGTCAAGCATAGGATAGAGACACAATAACCCCCAACATATATTCCCACTGGCTTGACGTAAAAATCAAGCCTTTTTTATTATCAATCGGAAAAAATTTTTGGGGTGGAGTAATAAAACGCTGGAAAATGCGTTATAGCCGCGTCGGACGGACAAATCCGACAGAGTTCATTGAAAAACTGAAATGCAAAAAAAAAATTGCGGAGTTGTAATAAAACGGAAATTGTTCCGTTATTAGGCTGTCAGAAGTGAAAAACTGACACTGTCCAAAGAAAAAATTGCGACGATGCAAAAAAAATGCACGTTTTTTTGGAAATATCTGAATAATGTTGTATATTTGCATTTGTAGTTTGAGCTGAATATGGTGGATGTGGTATCAACTTGATGGGTACTGACACCAAAGGACAAACGAGAACTTTGACATGTTGGGTATTGGTTTAAATAAGAGAAACTAAAGAATACGGCTGCCGCAGCCCGTTTCCCATTTGCCTTGAGAGTATCGGCACTGGTATTGAAACCTGGTTGTGACGGCTTAACGCCCAGAATCACCCCTGCCATGAGAAATGGCGGGGGACATATATGGGCAAACTGCGGAAATAGCTCAGTTGGTAGAGCGCAACCTTGCCAAGGTTGAGGCCGCGGGTTCGAGTCCCGTTTTCCGCTCAACTTTCCACCCTGTCGGGCTTTCGTCTCAGCGAGCACGGGTCGGTAAACCGTAACCGAAACGGGCCGCTTTTTATTTCAGGAGGGGTGGAACAATGGAAGTCACACAGCAAAAGTTTTCCAAACAATTCAATCAACGTGAAAACTCCAACCGTCAGAATGAAAGCCGCACCCGACTTCTGGTAATCAATGAAAGGCGGACAGCAACAACCAATGTTCTGAATCATTTTCTCGGAAAGAAAAATGCCTTTTGTGTGATTATATCAGCCCCCGCCGAGGGCCGACGCATCGCTGAATGGCCGACGTTAGCAAACCCGCCGACAGAGGCCGACCCAGTGAGGTGACTTTGGCAGAGAACGGGCGGCGTGAAACAATGTAGCGCCAGCCCTATTTGGAGAGGTGGCAGAGTGGTTTATTGCGTTTGTCTTGAAAACAAAAGCCCGCTTACGCGGGCCCAGGGTTCGAATCCCTGCCTCTCCTCTAATTTCCTGAACCCGCAGTCGTTAAGCGGGCAATGGTCGTTCTCGACATTGAACCTTCGGTTGGTAACGACAGCCGATGTGGGATGTGTCGGGGATAAGTACGGTCGTCTAGTGGTCTAGGACGGCCCCCTTATCGGGGGGCAAACGCGGTGTTCGAAGCCCGTCCGTAGTTCAAAGTCAGGCATCGCAGCGTCTAGTTACGCATGAGCATTTCGTGAGCAGCGTGAAAACGTTACCGCCGTTATCGACGGTACGCCAAGAATGACAGACATTGGCGCACGGAAGCCTACCGAGGCCACACCATTTGCCTCGTTTATAAACAGGTCTGTTACCCAAGAAGCCCAAAGGGTTTTATGATACCGAAAAAAGAGGACCAACGCAAGAGTCAGAAGCGATAAATATTAGAAAGATAGGCTACCGCAATTAGGATGTTAAGATAACCACAGAAGTTGGCTCGAAAGCGGGAAATAATATTTAAACTTCAGTGGGTGTCCGCTTGTGGAGGAAACTTATACCAAAGTACGGTAGGAGGCGACATTCGGACACTATCACCGCGCGACTCGACAAATGATACGCTACATGGCGTTTTCTACAAAACTGTTGCGTTGTAAAGCCGTTGCAGCATTATGCGTCAATAGCAGATGCCCCATCTATGGGTTAAATAGACGCTTGGGGCGCTGCCTCAATGGTACAGGAACGGCTTTGCGAGCCGTTATTTCTCAGTTCGAATCTGAGGCGTTCCACAACAAACACAAACAAACATGAAAGTTATAAACCTCTTTGCTGGCCCTGGTTGCGGAAAATCGACCACAGCGGCTGCATTGTTCGCCCTGATGAAAAGACAGGGACTGAACGTCGAGATGATAACCGAGTTCGCCAAGGACCTGGTCTGGACCGAGCGCAACAAGGAGCTGGGCGACCAAATCTACATTTTCGGGAAAATGTACCACAAACTCTGGCGGCTGCGTGACAAAGTGGATTATGTCATAAACGACAGTCCGCTCCCTTTCTGCCACTACTACGACAGGGAGAACATCCCGCACTTCAAGGAGCTAGTGATGTCGGCGTTCAACTCGTTCGACAATGTCAACTTCTCGCTTGTGCGCAGCTTCCCTTACCAGCAGGAGGGCAGATACCAGACGGAGGCTGAGGCCGACAAGGTGCACAAGGAAATCATGGAGATGGCCGAGGACAACGGCATCGAAATCGACTACTTTGTGACTGGGTCGGAACCTGAGGTGGTCATTTTGGACTTTCTCAAACTGCATGGCATAATTTAAGTTTACGCATACAAAAAAACTGGGCCTGTGTAAGCCAGGCCCAATCTGGGTAGGTAAACCGTAATTGGTAGCGGGCGGGTCTGTAAAACCCGTGCCTTAACTGGCTCTGGAGGTTCAAGTCCTCCCCTGCCCACTGAATTGGCCGTCTGGATAACCCAGTTCCAGGCAGGGGTACTCAGTGGCCTTAATTTTGAAAAAAAATATAGTGCGGGGTCGTCTAGTGGTTAGGACACCAGCCTCATAAGCTGGAGATTCAGTGAGTTCAAATCTCCTCCCCGCTACCAATTAAAGAAAAACAGAAGGTGGGCTTGAAAGTAGCCATCCTTTAAAGAGTGACAGACTGTAACGGAGGACAAAAATCCTGGCATAATATAGGTCTTAAAAGCCAGGGTTCCTTATCGGCAGCAAGTAAACGTGAAACGTGACGTGAACACTATGATGACTACATTGTCAAATGATAATGCTTACCCATAGCTAGTAGGCGGTCTTTGGTGTAACAACACACTGGATTTTCTTTATTATACGGAAAACATAGGATAGCAGAAGGTAGGCTTGAAAGTGGCCATCCCCTAACGAGTGGTAGCTGTATGCCAGTGCGGGTCTTGCCCCACGAGAACGGCTGGCATGACGAACAGAGTAAACGTAGAACGTGACACCAACATGACGTTGAGTATCCCTGTGAGAGTCGACGAGGGCAGGTTAACGCGCCATGTAGCCTGAGACACGGCTTGCAACTGAAGGTGGCCTTTGGTGTAACAACACACTGTTATCCTTTTATTAAAGAACTCTTGAAAGGACTTCTGCCATGAAAGGAAGTCGTACAGCAAAGCCAAAAAAACTTCAATGTGAAAGCGCGGCCAGATATTTGCCGAGTGGCGCATCGGCTGCCTGAGTGACCCGCAGTAAGATGCGGGAGCTTGGGTCCGTGGATATCTGGCAAATTCGGGTAGTAGCTCAGTTGGTTAGAGCGCTAGTTTTGGGAACTAGAGGTCGGAGGTTCGAGCCCTCTCTGCCCGACAAAACGTATAGAACAAAAGCCTTAGGCTTATGTCAAGTGGCCGCACCAAGTACAAGTGCCACACCTGGCTTTACATGGTTACCGCTTTCCCTGGAGCGGTTATAAAATAGCACAGCAGGGGTAATCGACCTCTTAGCTCAGTCGGTTTAGAGCTACGCCCTTTTAAGGCGTGGGTCCTGGGTTCGAGTCCCAGAGGGGTCACAATCTCGACCTGGCAAGGTAGAAGCGGATTAACCGCCGCGTTCGGGTTCTTCACGGTATTCAGCCGTCTCGGACGGCTTCCCGCACCGTTCTTGCCCGAACAAACATGGCCCGTTCGTCTAGTGGTCCAGGACGTAAGACTTTCAATCTTATATTCAGGGGTTCGAATCCCCTACGGGCTACAAAGGCTTCGAAAGAAGTTAGGTGTCCTTGGGTGGCATAATTACCCACCGACGTTGGTCTAAACAACCAACAAACCCGTAGCGTCCCTGCGTGGGCACCCCTTGCACCATGAATGTACAATAGTGGCGCAAGGAAATGCGGAAAATAACAAACGGAAACGTTTTAGAGATAATGGGAGTCGCACAGCAAACTTTTCAGCATCAAACTTTTAATTTGACGAGCTTTGACTCCTGAAAATGTAATTGACAATCCATAATAATGGACGACTGGTAACACGCGTTAAGCCCAGGGAACAGCTAATCGGTACATACGGTTAGGCGAATTCCTGTAAATCGGAATACGTTCTTGTCAATTTTTTATGCCGATGTAGCTCAGCTGGTAGAGCACGTGATTTGTAATCTCGGGGTCGGGGGTCCAAATCCCTCCATCGGCTCAATGTGTAAATAAATGGACGTGTGGTGTAATTGGTAGCATATCTGCCTGTCACGCAGAAGGGAGCGCAAGCCATTGCGGGTTCGAGTCCCGTCATGTCCGCAAAAAAATATCTCTCCATAGCTCAATTGGATTAGAGCGTTTCGCTACGGACGAAGAGGTTGGGGGTTCGAATCCCTCTGGGGAGACAAGAAATGACGTTTTTGAGTTACGGAGTTCATCTACACACCGTGGCCAAGTGGATATCTGTTGTGGGCACCACGTAAAAAAAAACTCGTGTTGTAACCCGCCAGGGTGTGTGGGATAGATAAAACACCTACTTTGGGAGAATAGCTCAACTGGCTCAGAGCAATTGACTGTTAATCAATAGGTTGGGGGTTCGAGTCCCTCTTCTCCCGCAATCCGACACACACCCTCGCCAGTAAGCGCGGACCCGCGCTGGCAGATAGCACGGACTTCCGCTGTACCGTGTGTTTAAGGGTCCTGGTCGCGGGAACGCGGCCAGTGTTGCCACGCATAAGGTAAGACATGGCAAGTACCCGCGTCGGGTTAAATGCCAGTATAGAACAGGCAGCGGGCTGGTGCAAGCCTTGGCGGACTGGTTCCGAGCCGCGCGATGCAAGGACACGAGGATGACAATCTAGGCCTCAACGCGGAAGTAGCTCATTTGGCAGAGCGATAGCCTTCCAAGCTATAGGTAGCGGGTTCGAGCCCCGTCTTCCGCTCAATGTGCTGGCTGTGGCCAGCACGCAAACCCTTTGGTGCATAACGGTAACACATGACGCTAAGCGTTAAGTTTCCTGTTCGACTCAGGAGGGGGTTCTATTCGGGAGCTTAGCTCAGCTGATTCAGAGCACCTGCCTTACAAGCAGGGGGTCGCTGGTTTGAATCCAGTAGCTCCCACAATGCGACCGTGTTGATAGGCCGAGGAAAGGCCGTTTGGACGAGGTTTCGATACCTCCAGGTCCACGAAAGTTCACCCGTAAGGCTTGGACGCGCTACCAGCGGGTGATAAGACGTCCGAATTTGGGCCTGACAGGATTTGACAGCGGTTGAGTATGAGGCAGGGAGCGTTCGCATGTTGCATTAAACGGCAACGAAACAAACACCTACCGCATGGCTGCCTAAATTTGGCACCCACAGCGGGGCTGGCGACGAGCCAAATCGTCGCTCTCGAACATCATTTACTTTCATGACAAGCCAGTTCTACCCTGAAATGATATACGGTTATGGACAAGGTGTCCAGGCACTGACGTTAAGACGGGTGTGAGTCCTGGATTAAACAGCTACTACGCAACGGCCTTGCTCGGACTGGTGACATGGAAGTATTTATATATGCCCAGGTGGCGGAATTGGCAGACGCGCCAGCTTGAGGGGCTGGTCCCCGTTACGGGGGTGCGGGTTCGAACCCCGCCCTGGGCACCAAACGGATATGATGTATAGAGGGTTACCCAAGTTGGTGAAGGGGACAGTTTGCTAAGCTGTTAGGTCGCTACGGCGGCGCGTGGGTTCGAGTCCCACACCCTCTGCAAAAAATATGGGGTAAATGGAAGTAGTGCCGTGGACGGTTTGAGTCTAGGGCATGAAAGTGGGTTCGAATCCCATATGCTCC
>Ga0310697_10005484_pt1 | contig 12222 bp, 8 predicted proteins | sample 172DNAGHGlowgp2_FD_203883 | JGI IMG/M metagenome (GOLD analysis project Ga0310697, IMG submission 203883) | Sheep rumen microbial communities from Palmerston North, Manawatu-Wanganui, New Zealand - 1728 DNA GHGlow gp2 (v2) (version 2) | ecosystem: Host-associated > Mammals > Digestive system >... | reverse complement strand
AAGTCGAAGTAAGGAATCTTCTTGGTCTCAGCCTTCAGGATAGAGCCGTCGAGGATGGCGTCGATGATGCCGCGGGTATCGGGGATAGAGATACGCTTGCCCGTGCCGTTCCAACCGGTGTTCACCAGGTAAGCCTTGGCACCGCTCTTCTCCATCTTCTTCACCAGCTCCTCAGCATACTTCGTGGGATGCAACTCGAGGAAGGCCTGGCCGAAGCAGGCTGAGAAAGTAGGTGTGGGCTCGGTGATGCCGCGCTCCGTACCGGCGAGCTTTGCCGTGAAGCCGGAGAGGAAGTAGTACTTCGTCTGCTCGGGGGTCAGGATGCTCACGGGAGGCAGTACGCCGAAGGCATCGGCGCTCAGGAAGATCACGTTCTTTGCCTCGGGGCCGGCGCTCTTACCGTTCACCTTCTGGGCAATCTTCTCGATGTGGTTGATAGGATAGCTGACGCGGGTGTTCTCGGTCACGCTCTTGTCGGCGAAGTCAATCTTGCCAGCCTCGTCAACGGTAACATTCTCGAGCAGAGCGTCGCGCTTGATGGCTCCGTAGATGTCAGGCTCGTTCTCCTTAGAGAGGTTGATGACCTTTGCATAGCAGCCACCCTCGAAGTTGAACACGCCCTCGTCGTCCCATCCGTGCTCGTCGTCGCCGATGAGCAGGCGCTTCGGGTCGGTAGACAGTGTGGTCTTACCCGTGCCAGAGAGGCCGAAGAAGATAGCGGTGTTCTTACCCTGCATGTCGGTGTTAGCCGAGCAGTGCATCGAAGCGATGCCCTGCAGGGGCAGATAGTAGTTCATCATTGAGAACATACCCTTCTTCATCTCACCGCCGTACCAGGTGTTGATGATGACCTGCTCGCGGCTGGTAGTATTGAAGGCTACGCAGGTCTCTGAGTTCAGACCCAGCTCCTTGTAGTTCTCAACCTTTGCCTTCGAAGCGTTATAGATGACGAAGTTAGGCTCGAACTTCTCCAGTTCCTCAGCGGTGGGCTGGATGAACATGTTCTTCACGAAGTGTGCCTGCCAGGCCACCTCCACGATGAAGCGGACACACAGACGGGTAGCCTCGTTGGCACCGCAGAATGCGTCGACCACGTACAGCTCCTTGTTGCAGAGCTCCTTGACGGCGATTTCTTTCACGGTCTTCCACACGTCCTCGCTCATGGGGTGGTTGTCGTTCTTGTATTCCTCAGAAGTCCACCACACCTTGTCCTCGCTCTGTGCATCCTTCACGATGTACTTGTCCTTAGGCGAGCGGCCGGTGTAGATGCCAGTCATCACGTTCACGGCGTCGAGCTCGGTGTTCTGACCCTTGTCGAAACCGGTCAGGCCAGCCTTGGTCTCTTCCTCGAACAGAAATTCATACGACGGGTTGTGAGCAATCACCTTCGAACCGGTGATACCATACTTCGTTAAATCCAAATTTGCCATTGTTACTTTGCTTTATTTAAATTAGATACTGTTTTTCTTTTACGCCTGCAAAATTACAAAAAAGTTGAGAGTTGAGCATTGGGCATTGAGAGTTTTTACCTCTATTTTAATGTTTTTTAGATACAAATCAATGTACAAGAATGTCTGCCTGACACTTTTTGCAAGGCTGACTTTGCAATTTTCTGACTATCAGCGCGTTGCAATTCAGCCTGAATTAGCCTTTAATTCGTGCTGAATTGCAGGCTAATTCAGGCTGAATTGCAAGGCCGTTCGTACTGAATTGCAAAAGGCCTTTTACGGGGGGGTGATTACTTCAGCAGTTCCTCTACTTTCCTGTAGAGTTCGTCGCCCCGCAGGTTGGCTGCCACGATGCGCCCGTCTTGGGCAACGAGCACGTTGGTGGGGATGGACTCCACCCCATAGAGGCGCGCCCCCTCACAGTCCCAGCCTTTCAGATCGCTCATCTGCGGCCACATCAGCTGCAAATCGCGGATGGCATTGAGCCACGCCTCGCGGTTGTTGTCGAGCGACACGCCCACAATTTCCAGCCCCCTCGGGTTGAAGGCGGCATAGGTGCGCGTCACGTATGGCATCTCTGCACGGCAAGGGCCGCACCAGGAAGCCCAGAAGTCTATCAGCGTCAGCTTGTTCTTCGCCACAAAGTCGCTGACGCGGATCACCCGGTTGTCGGTGCCTGGCAGGGCAATGTCAATGTACTGAGGGGCATCGGCATCCTCAACGGCCTCGGCTGCAGGGCCGGCCACTTCACTTTCCGTGGCATCGCCGGCGGCGGCAACGGCGTTGCTGCCCTTGGGCGGCTGCCCGCACGAGACCGTCAGCAGCATGGCCGCCAGAATCGTCATGTAGAAAGAATGTTTCATAAAAAAGATCTGATTTTTGAAGTTTCCGTGTGCAAAAATAAGAATATTTTCGTAAAAGATGCGAATATTGGGCGGAAAATTATTACTTTTGCCGCCAAATAACTAAAAACGAAGATGAAAGTAATCAACATCAGTGAGCAAAACTCCGTCGTCAACCAGTTTCTCTACGAGCTGCGCGACAAGAAGTATCAGCAGAACCGACTGCTGTTCCGCAACAACATCCGCCGCATCGGTCAGATGATGGCCTACGAACTGTCGAAGACATTTGACTACCGTGAGCAGAAGGTCACCACGCCACTGGCCGTGACCGAGATGATGCTGCCCCACGACGAACTGCTGGTGGCTACGGTGCTCAGGGCCGGCCTGCCCTTCCACGAGGGATTCCTCGACGTGTTCGACCATGCCGAGAACGGCTTTGTGTCGGCCTTCCGCATGTACACCAACCGCGAGCATACTGAGGTGGGCGTCCACACAGAATACATCGCTGCTCCCAGCGTGAAGGGCAAGACGCTCATCATCGCCGACCCGATGCTGGCCACGGGCGGTTCGATGGCCGCTGCCATCGAGTCGCTGACGAAGTCGGGCAAGCCCAAGCAGATTCACGTCTGCTGCGTCATTGCCGCACCCGAAGGCATCGAGGTGGTCAAGGAAGCCCTGCCCGAGAACAGCGTCATCTGGTGTGCCGCCATCGACCAGGGCATGAACGAGCACAAGTATATCGTGCCGGGGTTCGGCGACTGCGGAGACCTCTGCTTTGGCGAGAAACTTTAGTTTACATAACATAAATCACATGAAAAAACTCTTTCTGACCCTGACGGCCACCCTGCTGACCGTCATCTTTGCCGCGGCTCAGACTGCCGTGACCCCCCCTGCCGACGCCGAACAAAAGGACTACTCGTTCTTCGGCATCTATCACGACCCGCAGAACGGCGAGTCTACCGAAGAGGAACCCGTCAAAGTGGCCGTCAGCGGCACCGACATCTACCTGCAACTGCCCAACCCCGTGAACGGAATGGCCTGGATCAAGGGCACCATCGAGGGCGAAAAGGCTACCTTCCCCTGCCAGTATCTGGCCAGCTACCAAGGGAAGCTGTTCTACGTCACCGGCCGTTCTGAAGGCGATGTCATCGGCCCGATTGTGTTCAGCTACTCGGAAGACATCATGACCTGCTCCGAACAGTACCTGCAGTTCACCGACGACCTGGCCGGACAGAACGTCTACGGCTACTTCACCGGCATCATCGTAAACAAAGTGATACCCGACGACGATGTCGTTCAGGTGCCCGGCGGACTGCAAACCCAGGCCTACGAGTTCGTCGGAAACAAAGTACTTACCGACCAGGAAGGCAACTATGCGGGCTATCAGGAAACAAAATTCGATGTGAAGGTGGGGTTCTACAACAACAACGAGATCTACGTTCAGGGACTGTGCACCTATCTCCCCAACGGATGGGTGAAAGGAACGGTGACCGACGGTTCATTCGGCGACAAGACCGTGACCTTCAAGGCAGGCCAGTGCTACGGCAAGTTCGGCAACTACCAGCTCTACTTTGCAGGCAGAAGCGGCAACGACCTGACCGACATGCTGTTCAACTACGACCCGCAGACCCGCACCCTGACCAACGAGGTGGGCTACTATCTCGTGCTGAACCTGCAGAAGAGCACTCCCGCCCCCGTCGAACTCTACGCCACATCCAAAATGGCCCCGAAGTCAAGCAACGGCATCACAACTCAGACTGCCGCACAGACTGGCATCGTCGAGAGCTACACCGATCTTCAGGGCCGCGTGGCTACGGCTCAGACACACGGCATGGTGCTTCAGAAGATGCGCATGAGCGATGGCACCGTGAAGAACGTCAAGGTAATCCGCAAATGAAATAGGGTTTGGCCTTGTGGGCCAAACCCTATTAATTTAATCAGTTCCAGTGGCTCCAGTAGCCTCATTGGCCCTATTAGCCTTATTGGCCCCATCAGCCCTAAATCGCCTCAATACTCAAACGACGAGCCGCCAAGGAACTCGCGGAGAAGCGATGTGGGCGGAATCTGTGCTTCGGGAATCGGGCGGATGTAACGGAGGAACTTCCGCAGACGGTAGGCCTCCGCATACTCAGGACAGTTCTCGGGCACCTGCTCCAGCAAAGGTTCGGCCTGGCTCTTGATGACAGCCAGCTCGAACAGCATAGCTGAGTTGAACATCATGTCGGCATTCTCCTGATAAGGGAAGATCCACTTGTTCTCACCCTTCCTTACCGACGGCCAGCGGCGGATGGTCTCACGGGCATTGACACCGCGATACTTGTAGTCTCTGATGATGCGCCGCAGCAGCCGATTGTCGGTCGTGGGGATGTAGTTGTGGTTGTCGAGCAGCAGGGTGGTCAGTGCCGAGGCATAGACACGGAACTTCAGGGCATCGGGAATCTGAGCCGTCAGCTCAGGATTCAGGGCATGGATGCCTTCGACCACCAGCACCTCGTCGTCGTGCAGGCGCAGTTTCCGTCCGCTCCACTCGCTCTTGCCGGCCTGGAAGTTATAACGGGGCAGTTCTATCTCCTCGCCACGGAACAAAGCTTCCAGCTGCTGGTTGAGCAAAGAAATGTTCAGGGCGTAGATGCTCTCGAAGTCGAAGTCACCCGTCTCGTCGCGCGGTGTCTCGTCGCGATCCAGGAAATAGTCGTCGAGCGAGATGGGCACAGGCTTGATGCTATTGACGGCCAGCTGGACGGAGAGACGCTTGCACGTGGTCGTTTTTCCGCTGGACGAAGGGCCTGCAATCAGCACGAGCTTGATACCTTTCCGGTTGGCTATCTCGTCGGCAATCTGTGCAATCTTCTTTTCCTGCAGGGCTTCACTGATCTGGATAAGCTGCGAGCTGTACCCCTTATCGATACACTCGTTCAGGTCGCCGATGGTACGCATACCCAGAATGCCCTGCCAGCGATGGTGCTCCTTGAAGATGCCGAACATCTTGTCCTGCATCACAATCTCGCCCAGCTCGTCGGGATGCTCACGCGACGGGATGCGCAACAACAGACCGTCGTAATACTTCTCCAGACCGAAAAGATAGAGCTGCGCGGTGTTGGTGAGCAACGAACCGTAGAAGTAGTCGTAGTATTCGTCGATATCGTAGTAGGTGGTGTAGAGCGAGCCCGTACTCTTCAGTAGCTTCACTTTCGAGAAGGTGTGCAGGATGGAGAACATGCGGATGGCTTCTTCGGTGGTTGTCTCATGCCGGTGAATAGGCAGGGCCGCATCGATAATCTCCTGCATACGCTTGCGGATGCGGCCAGCATCGTCGAGCGTCACGGGGCGTCCGATGTTCAGATCGACATAATATCCATTGCTGACGGGGATGTCGATGGCCACCTTACAAGGGTTATACAGATCGTGGACGGCCTTGCAGAGCACGAAGAAGAGGGTGCGCGTATAGGAACGGTGGCCAGAGGGTGCAGTGATGTCGAGAAACTCTATCTCCTTCGGTGTGTAGACACGGTAGTGCATGCCTTCCACTTTATTATTCACATGGGCATTCAGCGGCCCGTGTACCATCTGCATGTCAAGCTGTTCGTAGATTTCCTCAAGGGTACTGCCCATCGGAACGGCCAGAGTCTGACCGTTGTTCCGACAGCGTATCATGACGTTTTGATTCATAAGTTTAGTGTTATTACGTTGCGTTCAAAAGGTTTTCTGTCGGCAAAGATATGGAAAAATACCGACAATCCAAACTTTTTCGCCTTTCTTTTGCATTTTCATTTTTTTTTTGTATTTTTGTCCCGGATTTGGCAAACATTATTTCTTATTTATATGTCAATTTGGGTTATTTTTAAGCTTCTGGGCTCACTCGCACTTCTCATGTTTGGTATGAAGTCGATGAGTGAGGCACTGCAGAAGATGGCGGGTCCGCAATTGCGACACGTCTTGGGAGCCATGACCACCAATCGCTTTACGGGCATGCTGACCGGTATGCTTGTTACAGCCTCGGTACAGTCTTCAACCGCTACGACCGTGATGACGGTCTCGTTTGTGAATGCCGGTCTGCTGACGCTGGCGCAGGCCATTTCGGTCATTATGGGTGCCAACATCGGCACGACGCTGACGGCATGGATCATGTCGGCCGGTATGTCGTTCGACATCACCGCTGCCGTCTATCCGGCTTTCTTCCTGGGCATTATCTTAATCTATCAGAAAAAATACCGTTACATCGGCGACTTCCTTTTCGGCCTGTCCTTCCTGCTGTTGGGCTTAGGCACCCTCAGGGCCACGGGCACGGAGATGAACTTAGGCGAGAATCAGGCACTACTCCACTTCTTTAGCTCGTTCGACCCCACGTCGTTTGTCACCACCATCATCTTCCTGCTGCTGGGCGGCATCCTCACTTTCTGTGTACAGTCATCGGCAGCCGTGATGGCCATCACCATGATTCTCTGCTCCAGCGGTGCGCTGCCCATCTATCAGGGTATTGCGCTCGTTATGGGTGAGAACATCGGAACGACCGTCACGTCGAACCTGGCCGCCCTCTCCGCCAACACGCAGGCCCGCCGAGCCGCCCTGGCCCACATGTTCTTCAATGTCTTCGGTGTCATCTGGATTCTGTTCGTCTTCCGTCCGTTCATCGACATGGTCTGCGGATGGGTGGGCTACGATACAGAAATGACCAAGGAAGCCGCAGGCATTACCGCCTTCCTGGCCAATGCCGCCAAGCTGAGCTTCGTACTGGCCGCCTTCCACACCACGTTCAACGTGGCCAACACCCTGATTCTGATATGGTTCATCCCGCAGATAGAGAAGTTCGTGTGCTGGGTCATCAAGCCCAAGCGCGTCGACGAGGAAGAGGACTTCCGCCTGCACTTCATTACGGCTGGCTTCATGAAGACCCCCGAGCTTTCGGTGTTGGAGGCACAGAAGGAAATCTCGTCGTTCTCCGAGCGCATGCAGCGCATGTTCGGCATGGTGAAGGAACTGCTCATTCTCTCGTCGAGTGCTGCCAACAAGAACAAGAGCAACGAGGCCGAGTTCAACAAGCTTTACACGCGCATTGAGAAGTATGAGAGCATCAGCGACAATATGGAACTGGAGATTGCCCAGTACTTGGAGAACGTCAGCGACGCCCACCTCTCTGACGACACGAAGGCGAAGATACGCGCCATGCTGCGCGAGGTGAGCGAACTGGAGTCGATTGGCGACGCCTGCTTCAACATGGCCCGCACCATCAACCGCAAGTTTGCTGCCAAGGCCGACCACTTCATCGAGAAGCAGTATGAGCATCTGCACCAGATGATGGGACTCACCGACCAGGCACTGACGCAGATGAACCAGCTGATGGGCGGCCGCAAGGAGGCCTACAACGTGAACCGCACCTTCAACATCGAGAACGAGATCAACAACTACCGTAACCAGCTGAAGGCACAGAACATCGTCGACGTGAACAACCACCTCTACACCTACGCCGAGGGCACCATCTATATCGACCTCGTCAACGAGTGCGAGAAGCTGGGCGACTATGTGGTCAATGTGGTAGAGGCCCGCATGGGCACCCGACAGCGCGAAGTGTAGGTCTTCCCCATCGTCCCCCCCCGATTCTGCTGTATCTGCTACCCGCAAAGAAAAAGCCGTGAGTTCATTCACGGCTTTTTTCTTATTCGGACATCCACCCCTACTGTTTCAAGGCGATTGTCAGTGACGAGAGACTGGTTTTACTCCCTCTTATTTCGCAGTCTTTGTAGCTTTCACGAAATATACTATTAATAAGATGTACGCGATGAGGGCGCAGGCCTCCGACAACGGATTGGCCAGCCATTCCTTGTCAACGAAGCTGAAGCCGAAGTACAGCAACGCACAGCTCACCACACCCATCAGTGCACCGCCGGCAATGAAGCCAGAGGCTATCAGTGTTCCCTTCTCGCCACGAGCCTCGTTCACGCTCTTGTCCTTCGTACGGGTGGTCACATACCAGTTGACGGCACCGCCCACCAGCAGAGGTATGTTCAGATCCAAAGGGATGAACATGCCCAGTGCAAACGCCAGGGCAGGAATCTTACAGACGGTGAGCACAATAGCCAGCAGTGCACCGATGCCATAGAGCAGCCAAGGCGCACCGGCACCGTTCATCATGGGTTCAATGACAGCAGCCATCGCGTTGGCCTGCGGTGCCACAAGATGTCCCTCACGGTTAGGGTCGAAACCGTAGGTCTCGTTCAGCAGCATCATCACGAGTCCCACGGTAGCCGCACTGACCAGCGTTCCCAAGAACTTCCACCGCTGCTGTTTGCGAGGCGTCGAGCCCAGCCAGTATCCAATCTTCAGGTCGGTAATGAAACAGCCTGCCATCGACAGTGCGGTACAGACCACTCCGCCCATGATGAGGGCGGCCAGCATACCTTCCGAGCCATTCAGTCCCACAGCTGCCATCACCACAGAAGCCAAAATCAGCGTCATCAGCGTCATGCCCGAAACGGGGTTCGAACCCACGATGGCAATGGCATTGGCTGCCACCGTCGTAAAGAGGAAGGCAATGACCGTGACCAGCAAGATGGCGACGAGGGCAAACACGAGGTTATGCATCACCCCCAGCCAGAAGAATACGAAGGTCAGGGCCAAGGCCGTAACCGAGGCAATGCCAATGAACTTGAACGAGAGGTCGAGTTGTGTGCGCACGGGTTTCACCGCTTCAGCACCATTGCCGCCTTTCATTTCCTTGGCAGCCAGCCCCACGGCATTCTTAATGATGCCCCACGAACGGATGATGCCGATGATGCCAGCCATCGCAATACCGCCAATACCGATGCTCCGGGCGTAAGTCTTGAAGATTTCCTCCGGCGACATGTCACCTACGGCCTTTACGGCCTCTATACCGCCCATGCTTAGCGTCTGGTCGCCAAAGAGCAAGGCCATGCCCGGTACGATGAGCCACCAAACGGCCACAGAGCCCAAACAGATATAGACGGCATACTTCAAGCCAATGATATAGCCCAGACCCAGGACGGCCGCCGAGGTGTTGCACTTGAACACGAGCTTCGTCTTGTCGGCCAGCACTTCGCCCCACCCGATCATGCGCGAGGTCACCGTCTCGTTCCACCAGCCGAATGTGGCCACTATAAAGTCATACAGGCCGCCCACCAGTCCGGCCATGAGCAGCGGCTTGGCCTGCGAACCGCCCTTCGCACCGTTCACCAGCACCTGGGTCGTGGCCGTAGCCTCGGGGAATGGATACTTGCCGTGCATGTCGCTGACGAAGTATTTCCTGAACGGTATCAGGAACAGAATGCCCAAGATGCCGCCTAAGGCAGAGGCGATAAACACCTGCACAAACGAGGCTGTCATCTCAGGATACTTGGCCTGCAGGATGTAGATGGCTGGCAGGGTGAAGATGGCACCTGCCACGATAGCGCCCGAACAGGCACCTATCGACTGGATAATCACATTTTCGCCCAGCGACTTTGAGCGTCCCATAAAGGTGGAGACACCTACGGCAATAATCGCAATGGGGATCGCGGCCTCGAACACCTGGCCGACCTTCAGGCCCAAATAGGCGGCAGCGGCTGAAAAGACGACAGCCATCAACACGCCCCACGTGACTGACCACGCATTCACCTCAGGATAGGTACTGCGAGGCGACATCAGCGGCTCATACTGTTCTCCCTCGTTCAGCTCCCGGAACGCATTCTCGGGCAGCTGACTCTTGATTTCGATTTCTTCCATTTCGTTTGTCTGTTATGATTGCTTGTTTGGGATGCAAAGTTAAACAAAAATATCGACTTGCAAAAGACTTGTCTGCAATTTGTGCTGAACCATCCTGCAATCTGGCCTGAATTAGACGGTAATTCAGGCCAGATTGCAGCGTAATTCAGTACGAATTATAAACCGTTGTGAGTCAGACGGTTACAACATCTTTAGCCGTCAACTTCCCCTTCTCTTCCAGATAGTCGGCAAAAATCTTGGCCGCAGAAACAATCTGACTGACGCAGGGACGCGTCTTATAGTACTCAGCCGTGCGCTCCGATGCCTCGTAGCTGAGCGGAGCGTCCTTCTTCAGCTTCAGCAGCTCGGCGCAAATCAGCGAACCGTGCTGTTCCTTGAACCGCGCAGCCAGCTCCTGTACCACTTTATAATTATAGGACTTGCCTTCACGGTCGCCCGGTGTGGTCGACCCGCAGTCGAGTCCGGCCAGCAGCGCCAGCCCGTTCACCGCACCGCACGACAGCCGCATGCGGCCAATGCCGGCCCCGAAGCCGGCGCTCATGCGCAATGCCTGCTCCTCGGTGTAGCCATAGAGGTCAGCAAAAGGAGCCACCACCGACTGCGAGCAGTTGAAACCCTGCATGAACAGCTCCTCTGCCCGACGAATACGTTCTTCTTTGTTCAGTTTCATCCGATTACCTTTTTAATACGTCTGAGCCCCTCCATCATCTGCGAACGGGGACAGGCAATGTTCAGACGGATGAAACCTTCGCCCTCCTCACCGTACATCGTTCCCGAATTGACCTGCACCCGGCCTTTCTCCAGCAGCAGGCGGGTCATCTCGTCGCTCGAGAAGCCCGTCTGACGGATGTCGACCCACACGAGATAGGTGCCCTCCAAAGGCGTGACCCGCAACTGCGGCAGCTCCGTCTGGAAGAAACGGCACAAGGCTTCGTAGTTCTGCCAGATATACTCACAGAGCTGGTCGAGCCAGTCTTCGCTCTCATTGTAGGCAGCCTCAAGGGCTACCACCCCGAAGGGATTGACGTCGCACACCTCGTTGATGTTAATGGCGCGGTCAATCTTCTCCCGCCATTCGGCGTTCGCACAGACGATGTTGGCAATCTGCAGGCCGGCCGTGTTGAACGACTTCGACGGCGAGGTGCAGATGATGGCGTTATCCATCTGACTGACGACACCGTAAGGCACGTAGCGGCGGCCACGGAACGTGAGCTCGTTGTGTATCTCGTCGGAGACGACTATCACATCGTTTGTCTTGCAGATGGCATAGACCCGGGAAAGCTCCTCGCGAGTCCACACCCGCCCCACGGGGTTGTGGGGATTGCAGAGTATCAGCAGTTTGGCACGGGGGTCGCGAGCCTTGCGCTCCAGGTCGTCAAAATCCATCTCGTAACGATTCGGCAGGTTGCAACAATGTTGCAACTTACTGGACAAGACCTCGCAACCGTTGTTGCGCACAGAGGAGAAAAAGCAGTTGTAGACAGGCGTTTGCAGGATGACCCGGTCGCCGGGAGAGGTGAATGCTTTGACAATAACGCTCAAGGCCGGCACGACGCCACTGGTGTACTGAATCCATTCGCGACGGATGTCCCACCCGTGACGGCGATGAAACCAGGACAGAATGGCATCGTAATAACTCGCTTTGACCAACGTGTAGCCGAAGACGCCGTGCGCCACCCGCTGCCTCAAAGCCTCAACGACGGCAGGAGCCGTCTGGAAATCCATATCGGCCACCCACATGGGGATGACGTCTTCAGCCGCCTTGCCCTCAGTCAGGCAGGACGTTACCGAGTCCCACTTGTAACAGCCTGAGCCGCGACGAGGGATGATCTGGTCGAAATCGTACTTCATGAACGGGTGGTAATCACACAGTTGTTGGGCTGCTTCACGTTCTCATCGATGGTGACAGAGCCGATGGAGTCGGCCACGATATGCCCGCTGGAAGGATTCTTGATGTTCTCAACATGGCCACGGATGTCGGCGAAGACAGTGCTGTATTCGAAAAGACGGTCACAGTCAGGGGCAAAGGTGCAGTTCTCCAGCACCAGCCGGTCGGCATAGCAGAGCAGCTGTTCGCCCGACAACTGGCAGTTGACCAGACGGACGTTTTTCGAATGCCACCCTAAATACTCGCCGTCAAGCCGCGAATCGTAGATGGCCACGTTCTCACACTCCCAGAATGCGTCCTTGGTTACAATGTCGGCATTGTGCAATTC
>Ga0310697_10005483_pt1 | contig 12222 bp, 10 predicted proteins | sample 172DNAGHGlowgp2_FD_203883 | JGI IMG/M metagenome (GOLD analysis project Ga0310697, IMG submission 203883) | Sheep rumen microbial communities from Palmerston North, Manawatu-Wanganui, New Zealand - 1728 DNA GHGlow gp2 (v2) (version 2) | ecosystem: Host-associated > Mammals > Digestive system >... | reverse complement strand
CAACAACAAGGCGTTCATCGTCATGTGCAGTCAGTTTGCCATCATTCTCGGCGCGGGCATTCCCATCGGCCGCACCGTGCAGCTTATCGCCCAGAAGACCACGGACAAGCCGCTCAAGAGGATGCTGACCCATGTGGCGGAGGACGTGGAGGCAGGCCGTTCTATTTCGTCCAGCTTTGCTGAGCGCGGCGAAAAGCTTCTGCCCTCGACCTTTGTGGAGACCATCGCCGCCGGTGAACAGAGCGGCAATCTGGACAAGGCTTTCCAGACGGTGCACGAGCATTTTGACAAGCAGGCAAAAATGGCGGCAAAGGTGAAGTCCGCCCTGGCCTATCCCGTGTTCGTGCTGTTCATTGCCATTGCGGTTGTGGTCGTGCTGATGGTGAAGGTCGTGCCGACCTTTATTGCCATCTTTGACAGCTACGACGCGGAGCTTCCGCTGCCCACCCGGATGCTGATCGCTATCTCCAACTTCTTCGTGAAATGGTGGATGCCGATGCTGGCAGTCATCATTGTGGGCGTGATCGCCTACAAGCTGTACAGCAACACGGAGGAGGGGCGCATGAACCTTGCCAAGTGGGCGCTCAAGGTTCCGGTTCTCGGCAATATTCAGGAGCTGAACGCAGCCAGTGAGTTTGCCAATACCATGGCCACGATGCTGGCCTCCGGTCTGCCCATGACCCGCGCCATCACCATCACGGCCAAGACCATGTCGAACTACTACATGAGTACCGAGGTCGGGAAGCTGGCCGTCAAGCTGGAGGAGGGCCGTGCCCTCGGCACCAGCATGCGCGAGGCCGGGTTCATGCCGGACATTCTGGTGGACATGGTTTCCGTGGGTGAGGAGACCGGCGAAATGGAGCACACCCTGCACACCATTGCCGGCTACTACGACGCTGAGCTGGATCAGGCGATCGCCTCGGCTCTTGCCAAGCTCGAACCGACCCTGCTGGTCGGCCTTGCGGGCGTTGCGGGCTTCATCGTCGTCGCCATCTACATGGCCATGTTCGGCATGTACGCCGCCATGTAAGATTAAGAAAAATTCAGTAAACTTACCTATTGCATAGTTCTTCCAGTTGTGGCATAATAATAGCCGAAGAAGTATGTGAATTTGCCTCCTCTTGCAGGGGAGCCAAACCATGGTTTCCAAACCGCACCCGGGCGGTTTGAAAATACAGCAAGCTCCGGCCTTACCCGGAACGCCGGAGAAACCCAAAATCCGATTAAAAGGAGAAAAACATAAAATGAAGAAGAACAACAAGGGCTTTACTTTGGCTGAGCTGCTGATCGTTGTTGCGATCATCGCTGTTCTCGTTGCCATCGCCATCCCCGTCTTCACCTCCCAGCTCGAGAAGAGCCGTGAGGCCACCGACATTGCCAACGTCCGTTCCGCTTATGCAGAAGTCGTCACCAAGCATCTCACCGGCGAGTCCAATGTCAACATGACTGTTGAAGCCAAGCAGACCGTTCCCAGTTGGCAGGGTCCCCAGGGCACCATCGAGTACTTCAGCAACAACAAGACTCAGGCTTATTCCTACGATGCCAAGACTGCCAGCCAGAATTACACTGTTGGCATTGAGATCAACAGCACTACCGGCGATGCTACTCCCAGCGTTGGCTAAGAGATAGTATAAAACAGTTTACAAAAAACTAAAATGTTTTCCACCGTTTCGGCTCTCCGGGAAGGCTGAATGATGGTGGAATTCCCGGAATTGGGGCTCCGTCTCTGCTAGCGGGTCGGAGCCCTTCTTCTATATGTCAAAGTATATCTTTTTCCCGTTTTGAGCAAAACGAAGCATGGAAGAGAAAAAATCTTCGCTTTGCTCAGAACGGTGAATCGCACGAATGACAATGCGGAGGAGAACCAAATGAAGCTGTTTACCAAAGCTAATTCATTGGAACTGCCGCGCCGGAGTCGCCGGACGCTGTACGTTCTGCTATCTTTTCTCATTCCGTTTATTATCGTTATCCTCGGTGATGTTGCGCTGCATATGGCCCCGTTCGGAGATCATATGCTTTTGATTTCGGATGCTAAGGTCCTTTATGCCAGCGACTTGGCATTTATTCAACGTGTACTGCGCGGACAGGAGGATGTGTTATATTCCTTCAAATCCGGCATCGGCATGAACCTCATGGGGGCAAACAGCGGTTTGCTGAATCCGGCCAATGTGATTGTCCTGATGTTTGATATTTCTTTCTGGCCGGAAATGTACACCCTGTTGATGGCGATCGACATTGCTGCGTGCGGACTGACCATGTTCCTCTTTCTTTCCGCTGTTTATGGATGGAAGGGACTGGGCTTGATTTTCTCCACTGTCTATGCCTTGATGGGCTTTAATGTGGCCTATTGCTATCACTATAATTTCATCCTCAGCCCCGAACTGCTGCCACTGATCGCGCTGGGGATTCATCAAATCCTGAAAGGGAAAGGCCCCTGGCTGTATATTCTCAGCCTGGGCTATGCCATTTTTGCAAGCTTCTATTTTGGTTTCATGCTCTGCCTTGCGTCCGTTGTGCTGTTTCTATTCTGGTATATCAGGGATCGAAACAGCCTCACAACAGATAAGCGCAGAATCTGGATTAACTATACCGGCAGCTCTCTCGCAGCAGGGCTTCTGCCCGCGCTGGTGTGGATGGCGGCGTTGCTCTCCTTTTCTGGCGGGCGGCTGGAGCAGAACTCCATCACGGATTTTACCTTCCGAGAGAATATGTCCTTTGCGGATGCTTGTGCAAAGTTTTTCATCGGCGCAAACAGCATCAACGAGCAGGTCAATGGACAGCCCAACGTATTTATTGGAAGCCTTTCCCTGTTTCTCAATTTTGCCTTTTTCTCGGATCGACGCAATAGTGCCCGGAAGAAAACCACTTATGCCATACCGCTGCTTTTCTACTTTGTTACCTTTTATATCCGCGCTTTTTCCATGGCGGTTCAGGGCTTCTCAGCAACCAACTGGTTTAACTATCGTTATTCCTTTGTTTTCTCCTTCTTTATGATCCTGATTGCCTTTGAAGAGTTCTCCGTGCTGCGGGATATAGATGCGGCGGATTTCAAAAAGGCAGGAGCCGCGTTTGCGCTTTTTGTGGTGCTTGTGTTCGGCCAACGTTACAGCTTTGTCACCGGCGGCGGGATGCTGCTGGGTCTTGCGTTCCTCTCTGCCAGTCTTGCCATCATCTGGTGGAACAGAACCGATCCGGTTCGTGCCCCTGTAAATCTGATGGTGATGATTCTGGTGCTGTTTTGCTCCATCGAGGCCTATGCAAACTACGTGATTTGTACAGGCAGTTTGAGAGAGTGGGAAAGCGATCTGAACAGGTTCAAAAAAGATTTGTTTTATGGAAGTGTGCTCAGCGACGCGGTGCATGCCTCAGATCCTGGCTTTTTCCGGATGGCGGATGAACACGCAACCAACGCGCAGGCTTCCAATGATCCTCGGCTTTTCGGCTACAACGGATTGAATTATTTTGGCTCCTGTGAGAACGATTTTGTTTATCAGGGACTGAGTAAACTCGGCTTATCCCGTTGGAATAACCGTATGTGGTACACGGAAGGAAAGCCCAATGTATTTGATTCTTTGCTCGGCTTGAAATATGTAGTTTCTGAAAGAGAGCTGGCAGAGGAGAAAAACTATGAATACAAGGTCGAAATTAGCGGACACCAGCTTTTCCTGAACAAAACTGCCCTGCCTGTTGCCATGCTTGCTGCACGTGATGACAGCAACCTGGCCCTTACTCTTAATCCGTTTGAAAACCACAATGCTTTGTGGAAATCTCTTACAGGCCAGGAGAAAGACATTTTTGATCAACAGTCTGAAATAGCATTTACCTATCATGCAGGCCTCGACGGCGTTGTGGTTGACCGGGAGAAAGCCAAAGCATACAGCGCCTCTGCTTCCGCAATGACGGCCTCGGAGAGCGTCTCCGATTCTGCCGGAAGTTCTTCCACAAGTGAAAGCGGTAGCGGTTTTATCAGAGATGTCAACGCAATTCAAAGCGGAAATCATATCGAATGTACTTTTACCGCAGAACATGACGGACCGGCTTACGCTTATACTGGATTGATGATAGACGAAAAGCAAGGTTATTTAGGCGAAGCCATGTATTACTTGGGCACCTTCCGCAAGGGGGACAGTGTTACCGATTATATTCCGTTATATAGCCAGGCTACTGACGAGTACCTGAAGCTGCTTTGCGCAGAGTACTATGTCGCTTATCCCAATCAGGAAGTTCTTGAAGCATATAGCGCACAACTCCGGCAAAATGCGGGAAGTATTGAAAAAATAAAGGACAGCCATCTTGTCGGCCATGTAAGCGCAGACGGAAACAGCCGTCTCTTCTTTACGATCCCTTATGACGAAGGATGGAAACTCACCGTGGACGGACGGGAGGTGCCGCTTGAAAAGACAGCCGATCTCTTTATGTCTGCCAATATTGACACCGGAGAGCATGACTATGAAATGCGCTTTTCCCCGCGGGGGATGCAGACCGGCAGTTATCTTTCCTGTGTGGGACTGGCGCTGCTCGTGCTGCTGACCATCTACAACACTACAGACAGAAAACGGCGTATGTGTGCAACAAATAGGGAGGAGAAATAAAGCATGGATATTTCTGTCGTGATCCCGATGTACGGCTGCCGCAAAGCGATTCCCGAGCTTTATCGTCGTCTCAGCGAAACTCTCCGGACGCTCACGAACGAATATGAAATCATTATGGTCAACGACGCATGCCCGCAAAACTCCTGGGAGGAGATCGAAAAGCTGTGCGCACAGGATCGAAAAGTCATCGGTATTGAAATGGCGCGCAATTTCGGGCAGATGAAGGCGATCACCGCCGGCCTGGACTATTCAAGCGGTAAGCTCGTCGTGGTGATGGACTGTGATCTTCAGGACGCACCGGAGGAAATCCCGCGCCTGTATGCTAAACTTCAGGAGGGCTATGATGTTGTGTTCGCCCGCAGAATGCAGCGCAAAGACCCTCCGCTCCGGCGGATGATTTCCAAATGCTTTTACAAAATCTATTCCATGGCAACCGACGGCAGATATGATCCGTCCCTGGCCAATTTCAGCATTATGACCCGCCAGGTCGCAGACGCCTATTGCAGCATGCGGGAGATCCACCGCGCTTTCGTTATGTATGTGAAATGGCTCGGATTCCGACATGGCTTTATAGATGTCGAGCATCAGGCCCGACACTCAGGAAAGTCGTCTTATTCGCTCAAAAAACGGATTAAGATGGCGGAGGAAATCCTCACCTCCCAGTCCGACAAGCTGGTGCGTGTCATCGCAAAACTGGGGCTTCTGATTTCGTTTGTCTCCTTCCTCATGATCATCGTCACAGTTGTGCGTTATTTCCTCCTGCGGATTCCCCAGGGTTATACCAGCACCTTTGCCGTAATCTTCCTGATGGGCGGCCTGATCCTGTCTGCAATCGGAATCGTCGGCATTTACATCGGCAACATTTTCATGGAAGTGAAGAAAAGACCGCTTTATGTGGTCCGGTCTGTATTAAACTCCGAACGAAAAGAATGAGGTGACAAAGCATGTTCATCATCTTCGGCGCGACAGGCTTTATCGGCCTGTATACAGCAGAGCATTTTGCTAAAAAAGGGTATCAGGTAATCGGCACGGGACGGAATAAGCAGACTGCCAAGCTGCTGGAAAAAATAGGCGCGAAATTTATTGAACTGGACGTAACAAATAAGGAAGACTTCCGCAAGCTGCCGACACGGGGCGTTGATGGGGTGATCGTGCTGACCGGGCTTCTCCCAGCCAACGCAAAGGTGAACCTTGACGTTGACGAAAACGCAGCGGATTATTTCTCCGTGAATGTAATCGGGACAATAAATATTCTGGAATACTGCCGAAAGAACGGCATTAAAAAGGTGATTGGGAATACCAGTTATTCCGATGTCTCCGGCGCGTGGGGAAAGAAATACCCGATTACGGAGGATGAACCGCGTGATTTCAAGCTGTCGGGAGACCATGCGGTCTATGTCATCAGCAGAAACGCCGCAAACGATGTTATGGAGTATTATAATCAACAGCATGGCATGCAGTGCGCGTGGTTCCGTTTCCCACCCGTTTACGGCGTGGGGCCGCACAGCACCATCTATGTAAACGGCGTCGCCAAGAAGAGCGGCTATGCAACGTTTATTGATAACGCAAAAGAGGGAAAGACAATCGAGGTCTGGGGAAACCCACATCTCAAAAGAGACATCATATACGTCAAGGACGTTGCGCAGGCCTATGAAAAGGCAATCAACAGCGACAAAACATATGGGCTGTATAACATGACAGCACACGTTCAGATCGATCTGCTGGAGCAGGCGGAGACCATTATTGAAGTCTTCGGCGGAGAAAAACGCAGCGAGATCGTACTCCGGCCAGAAAAGAAAAATGCAACCCCGTCCTATTTGTATAGTATTGACAAAGCCAAACGCGATTTCGGCTTCGATCCGCAGTTTACGGATTTCCGGGATATGATGCTGGACTATAAAAACGAAATGGAAAGCGGCAGATGGGATCTCCTCGTCGAGAGCAGGAGGAAGGACAGCTGACAGAAAATGAAACAAAGCACAAAGCTCTATATCGCCCTGCATCTTTTCCTGATGTTCTATTCCGTGAGCGGCGTCGTCTCCAAGCTTGCCGCCGGGAAGCCCTTCATGTCCCCGGCCTTTATCGCCCTCTATGCCATCGAAATCCTGATCCTCGGCTTTTACGCTATCGGCTGGCAGCAGTTCATCAAGCGCATGCCCCTCTCAGTGGCTTACGCAAACAAGGCCGTCACGGTGGTGTGGGGCTGCGTCTGGGGCGTGCTGATCTTCCGTGAGCACCTGACCCCCGGCAAGATCGTCGGCGCCCTAATGGTGCTGGTGGGCGTTGCTCTCTACGGCTGGGCGGACGGAAAGGCGGGAAGCCATGAATAAACAGCTTGTCCTCTATGCGTCCATCATGCTCCTGGGCGTGTTCATCAGCTCAATTGCCCAGGTGCTGCTGAAAAAAGCGGCGCAGAAAAAATATAATTCGGTGCTGGAGGAATACCTGAATCTGCCGGTGATCACGGCTTATGCCATCTTCTTCGGCGCAACCTTCCTCAGCATCTACGCCTATAAGGTGGTGCCCCTTTCCATGGGGCCGATCCTGGAGGCCACAGGCTACATCTATGTCACGATCTTCGGCGTCACGATCTTTCATGAGAAGATCGACGCCTGGAAGCTCTCGGCCCTGGCCCTGATCATCGGCGGCATCATCGTTTATTCCGCGCTTGGGTAATACGGGAAAAATACTTGAAAGATCGGTTGGAGACGATTATAATAGGCCCGTCGAGATACCCTCCCCACGGAGGACAAAAGAAGGGGATGCACCATGAAAGCATTGAAGGAAATGAACAACCGTGAGCTTTTCGGCGTCCTGACCGGCGACGGCGAGATCGTCCAGCAGACCATGCTGAAAAACCTCATCCGCGATTACAAGGCAAAGCACCCCGAGATGGTCGGCCACCTCGGAGAAGTAGACCTCGCGGCAATTGTGGCGGAAATGACCGCCGAATGAATACGGCAGAAGGCCCCTGTCCCGTACCCGGGACAGGGGCTGAATCATCTCTTGCCAAGAAACGGCACTTTCGCTATAATGGCATGGCAATCGACATGTATCAAACGCCGCAGGAGGTTTCCTTTATGCCGTCAATGGATATTGTCTTCAATCAGATTCTGGTCATTCTGCTGTATGTGGTGATCGGCTTTGCCGCGGGAAAGACCGGACTTGTCAATCCCGAGCAGCGTAAATACCTGACGCGCGTGTGCAGCGATCTGATCCTGCCCTTCACGGTGCTCTCCGCTGCCAGCCAGAGCGTCAGCCGCCGGGAGATCGCCTCGCTGGGACTGTTGGTGCTGCTGGCGCTGCTGCTTTTTGTGCTGACCACGGCGGGCGCGCTGGCCGTGCAGAAAAGGCTCGGCACACCGCGCTCCGTGACGGTGACTACCGCCGCGCTCGTAACCTATCCGAACTGCACCTTTCTCGGACTGCCGCTCTGCCGCGCCCTCTTCGGGGAGATGGCTGTTTTGTATAACGCGGTGGTGCTGGTGGCCTTCAATGTCCTGTTTTTCACCTGGCAGTATTCCATGTTTACCGCCAAAAAGTTCAACATCCGAAACCTCATCACCCCGCCCACCGTCTCCACGGCGATCCTGCTTGTGATGCTGGCCTTCGGGATTCGCTTTCCCTCCCCGGTGGAAACCGTGGTCGCCAATACGGGCGCCATCATATCGCCGCTGTCGCTGATCATCGTGGGCGTCATGATGTCGGAAAACAGCCTTGTCAGCATCCTGAAGGAGCACCGCGCCTACGTTATCACGCTGGTGCGAAATCTCCTGATCCCCTTTGCCGTCATGCTGCTGCTCAGGCTGATCCCCCTGCAGCCCGCTGAGCGCCTGTGCCTGCTGGTGCTGCTCGCCTGCCCCTGCGCCACGCTGACTACGATCTACGCCATCCAGAACGATATGGAGCCGGAGCTTGCCGCGCACAGCGTCCTCATGTCCACCATGTTCTTTGCCGTCACGCTGCCGCTGATCGTCTATGCGGGTACGCGCCTTCTGTGAGAGAAAAGCGTTGAATAACGGGCGGTTGTGGATTATAATAGAAAGCAAAGCTGAAGCCCTGACAGAAACGAGGTGAACAGTCGGGTCTGCGCCCGACGCCTTATGAAAAAAACCATTTTGCTTCTGATCCTCGCGTTTGCCCTGCTGATCCCGTCCGCAGCCTGGGCCGCGCTGCCGGAGATCCCGGCATACAGCGGAGAAACCGTGATTGAGCTCAATCACAACGTACCGGACTTTACACCGGAAGAGATGACCGCGCAGGACTATATTTCTTACAGCGAGCTGGACGAGCTCGGCCGCTGTGGTCAGGCTACAGCCTGCCTCAGCCGGAAGGCGCTGCCGACCGCGCTGCGCGGTGAGATCACGGGCGGCCTTCCCACCGGATGGGTGGAGGCGCGCTATGACGACGTGATCGACGGATACTATCTGTACAGCCGCTGCCACCTGATCTCCTACGATTTGGGCGGGCGCAATGACGACGCGCGCAATTTCCTCACCGGTACACGCTGCCTGAACACCAGGGGCCTCCAGCCGTATGAGGAAAAGATCTCCGACTATCTTCATCGCACCTCGAACCATGTGCTCTACCGTGTCACCCCGGTCTATGAGGGGGACAACCTGCTGGCCAAGGGCGTGCAGCTGGAGGCGTATTCCGTGGAGGACTCTGGGAAAACCGTCTCCTTCAACGTCTTTGCCTATAATGTCCAGCCGGGCGTGATCATTGACTACGCCACCGGTGAGAGCGAGCGGGATCCCGATTACGTGACCCCGGAGCAGGCTGCCGCAGCCGCGGCGGCGGCGGAAGCCGCACTGAGCGCTGACGGCCCTGCTTCGACGGATGCAACCCCGGCGCCTGCTGTCACGCGCAGACCGCTCATTTCGCTGGAGTCGCTGGACTCCCTGGGCAAGGAGCGCAAGGATATACCGCCCGGCACCACCTATGTCTTTGACCAGAAGACCTTTACCTTCCACGCGACAACCTGCCCCGCCGTGGATGACATCTACAACATGAACAAAGAATTCTTCACCGGTTCACGGGACGAGGCAATCATCCGCGGATACAGCCCGTGCAGCCGCTGCAACCCGTGAATACCGCAACAGGGGAGTGAACGGAAAACAATGACAAGAGAGAGAAAACTGACTGCGGTGCTCCTTGCGCTCGCCCTGTCTCTGTCTTTGGTGATGGGCCTGCCCGGCCTTGCCGCGGCTGAGGAGACGAGCACGACGGTAAACCGCTTCAACGTGGTGCTGGTGATCGACAAGAGCGGCAGCCTTAAAACCACAGAGGGCGGCACCGACCCCAACGGCCTTCGTTTTGACGCCATGCGCCTGTTTCTCGGTCTGCTGACCGAGCGCGGAAACAACGTGGGCGCTGTGGTCTTTGACGAAAAGATCCGCTATGAATCCGAACCGCAGCCCGTGAACAGCATGGATGACAAGAAGGCGCTGATCCGGGAGCTGGAGGCCTTTGCACCTTCTTATGACACGGATATCGGCGGCGCTGTTCTGCGGGCGACGGAGATGCTTGAGGGCATGAAGGAGGAAAACGGCCTGCCCTGTATGATCCTGCTGCTGACCGACGGGAAAACGGACTTCACCAGGGGCGATGCGCTGGAAAGAAAGCGTGAGTCCTGGAAAAACGCCGAGGAAGCCCTGAAGAGAGCGAAGGAGGAGGGCATTACCATCAGCGGCATCCTCCTGAATGTGGATAAAAAGGGCGATGCCGGCAGAGCGGAGTTTGAAACGTACACGCAGGGAACGCACGGCACCTTTGAGGAGGTCGCAAGACCCGAGGATCTGGCTGCGGCCTTCCGCGGCTTCTATTCCATCATCAACAATACCGTCTATACCGGCGCGCAGCGGGTGGCCTTTTCCGATCAGGGCAAGGCGGAATTCTTCTTCACGGTGCCGAGCTTCGGCGTGGAGGAGGTCAATGTGGTCGTGGAGCATGAGACCGCGCCCGGCGACGACATGCTCAATGCGCTTGTCGGCCTTGAAATCATCGCGCCGGACGGCAGCACCTATGACTATGCCGGACATGAGCTGGTGAGCTCACGTTATATTCTGGTGAAAATCCCGACTCCCGCTGTGGGAGAGTGGCGCGTCAGCCTGACGGGCGAGCCCGAGGACTGGGTGGACGTTACGATGGTCTATAACGCGTCCATGAGCATTTCCATTGCCAGCGACAAAGAATCCGGCGTTTACAGAGCGTATTCACCCTATACCTTCACGGCGGCGATTACCGATCCCGGCGTGGAGCATGTCACGAAGGAAAACCTTGAGAGCATGAATGCGGTGCTGTCGGTTGAAAATCTCTCCACCGGCGACGTGCGGGAGTATGCCATGACCCCGGTGGATGGCGCGTACACCTGTGACATCAGCTTCCTTAAAAACGGGGACTATTTCGTCACCGCACAAGCCGGACTTGGCAGCTTCAAGGTACGTTCGGAAAGCATGGAGGTCAGTGTGGAGCCCTGGCCCCTGGTGGCTAAGGTCAACAATATCACGGATATCCTCCAGTACGGGCGCTTTGTCGGGGATTGCTGGGAGCTGGAAATCAGTGATCTGTTCGGCGTCGCGGACGCCAGCGGCATCCAATATACCCTCTCGGAGGATTATGACGGCGCACTGACGCTGGAGGACGGCAAACTGCGGGCCCGCTTCGGGGATATGGACGCGGCCTCCTTTGTACTGACGGCTTCGGACCTCATGGGGCAGAGCGCGAATGTCTACTTTGATGTGAAGGTTCCGCATGTCAGCGCTGCGGTGGACAGTGTCACAAGCATGCTGAGCGCCGGCCGCTTTGGTGATCACAGCTGGGAAATGGAGTTGAGCGAGCTCTTCCGGGATCCGATGGAGCACTCGCTGAAATACGAGCTGTCGGACGATTACGGCGGCCAGATCAGTCTCACCGACACCACGCTGGAAATGGATCTGCATGAGCTGAGAGAGGCACAGTTCAGCCTTTCGGCGACAGATATCTTCGGCGTACAGGCCGAGCTGCCCTTTGACCTTAAGGTGCCCGGACCGCAGGCATCGGTCGGCGAGATCTCCGAGACAATCAAAACCGGCCCCTTCCAGGACGGTACCCTGGAGATCAACCTGAACGGCGTTTTCCGGGATCCGAAGGGGACCGCAATGCGCTATACGCTCTCCGATGATTTCGGCGGCAAGGCTGTGATTGAAAATAACGTTCTTAAAGTAAACTGCAAGGGGCTGAAAAAAGCGGAGTTTACCGTTAAGGCAACGGACGAATACGATCTGAGCGCAGAGCTTCCCCTCGTTCTCACGGAGAAAAACATGACGGGCGTCTATGCGCTCTATGCCTTGGCCCCGGTGCTGGGCGTCGCGGGCGCGGTCACACTCATCACCCACCTGCGAAAAAAGAATCAATAAAATCATCCCTGTTCGCACTGTCGCGGACAGGGATGATTTTTTATGAGGCGGTGGATCACAGGAGCTCCTGAATGTGCCGGTAGATGGCGAGACCCTGTTCCTGCCCGAAGCGGCTGATAATGTTGCGGTAAATGATTTGCTTGCCGCCTTTTTCGGTGAAGTTTTTTGTAACAAGAGACGCAGCATAGCTGACTGTCTCGTTGTCGTATTTGGCATTGCTGAGCGTTTTGAGG
>Ga0310697_10005481_pt1 | contig 12228 bp, 18 predicted proteins | sample 172DNAGHGlowgp2_FD_203883 | JGI IMG/M metagenome (GOLD analysis project Ga0310697, IMG submission 203883) | Sheep rumen microbial communities from Palmerston North, Manawatu-Wanganui, New Zealand - 1728 DNA GHGlow gp2 (v2) (version 2) | ecosystem: Host-associated > Mammals > Digestive system >... | reverse complement strand
AAGACCTGCCAAACTGACATGACAAACCGACATTGTGCCATACTGACAAATTGTCAGCGACAAGTGACATTGTGTCATGTGGCATGACAATATATGTTTGGCATGGTTATTGCATAATATAGGGCAAGCAATTAAAATTCCCGATTATGAGCAACAAGAGAAAAGAAGAAATCATCAAAGAGGTAAACAACAAAATATTGTGCAGCGATGCCTTGACTGACGAGCAGCGCAAAGCCATTAACGACCTCCTTGCCGCATACGAGAGTGCGACATACAAAGAGTATGCAGACCGACACGGATTCTATCGTTGTGTGGTTGATGAGATGGTGAACGATTGCGCATTTCAAAGCGATGAATTGGCAAAGTGCATGGCAAACAATCATCCGACATTGCAGCAAACTTATATGCGCCATTGCTTGAAGTTCATTGAATTGATGAGCAAGAAAGAATATACCGATGGGAGGAATGAGGCATCAGTCAATTTAGCAAAGACAATAATGGATTGCGTGAAAGATGATGTTTATTTGCCGATGATATGACAAGGAATAATAAAGAAGAATAAAAGAGAATAAACAATAATAAAAAAGAAACAGCGTTATGTTAGCATCAATTATTTTGATTGTAAGTTTCGGAGCGGTGGTTTATTCCTGCATTGGAAAATAGGGACATCAATACGCAACTGCGTACACATATTTGGCACGATAATTGTATAAACGATATGTGGGTCAAGGTGCTCCACCCGAATCAAAGTGCGCACCGCAACAATTAAAATTAGAATTATGGAACAGACAAAAGAACAAAAAGTTTATGTACTCACAACACAATGGAGTGTGGATTATGAGCAAGGCAGCGATGTAGGTGTGTATGCCACAAAGGAACTTGCCCAAAAGGAGATGAAACGTGACTATAAGAATATGTGTGAGGAATATCCCGATTGGGTTGGAAGTATTGATGATAATTGTGCTGAAATGCAGGAAGAGGGTGATTATACCCGAAATCATTGCGATTGGCAGATAAAAGAGGCTGAAATTATTTCCGAATAACTTTTGTTATAGCACAACACTTAAAATTAATATTCACAATTAAAATTTAGATTATCATGGCAAAAATCACACAAGAAGAAATCAAGAACCTCAACGGGAAAGACTATGACATTGACGATACATTAAAGGATGTTGATGAGTTCATCAAAACACTTGAAAATGGGAAGAAAGAAGACAAGGCAATGCAGGATGGTCTCAATTTTCTCCTCAATCAATGGCAAACCAATAAGAAATGGTTTAGGGAACAATCGGGTCATGTCACCACCGAAGATGTTATCAAGAGAACATTTGAGTTCGCTTGGGCATCAAAAAGAAACTTTGACTATCAACAAGAAAAAAATAATTAAAATTAACAAACAAAAACATTAAATTAAAATAGAATGCAATTATGGCAAAATACATTGATAAAGACGTTTTAGCGGCGAAGATAGAGAAACGATTTGATGACTACTCAATTAGTATCTTAAAGCACTATGATGTTTGTAAGGAAGCAAAAGCATCTGAACTTGGTAAAATATTAACAATATTAAACACTCTTGAAGCGAAAGAGGTGGACTTGGAGAAAGAAGTAGAATTGTGGATGGAGGCTAATGAGGATGATGCTGGGCATTTTAGTACTCTTGGATTTGCCAAGTACTTTTTTGAACTTGGACTTAAAACACAGAAAGGAGATATGAGTTTGAAATATTATCCGAAAGAGTTTTCTTCCTATGAAGAATACGTAAAATACCTCAAAGAAAAAGGGCTTGCATTGGATGTGCCATAATAAATACGCAACACAATTAATTCAAAATTAAAAACAAACATTAATTAAAATTTTAATAAAAAAAGTATTATGAAGAAGATTTTATTTGTATTGGCAATGGTTTTATGCTGTGGGATTTTTATCTCTTGTAACAAGCAAAAAGCATTAAACAAACCTATTACGCAAAATTTAACTAACGATGAATGTGACCAATTTACCAAAATGTTTGAAAACGACTTTAATGTGAATAGTGTTGATGTTGTTGGCGAAATTCATATTGAAGATAGTACAATTGGTGTTAAAGGTGGGTTTGTTAAGCACCACAAAACATTTGGTGAATACTTTAATGAAGTAATACAAGACGAAGTAAATGATTTATTGAATACATCAACAAGTGATTTATCAACAAACGATAAAATTGTAATAGAAAAATTGAACACTATCACATATAAAAATGTTTATGCTTTTTTTAAGGAGAAAGAAATTTTGGAGTTCAAACTATGGACAACAAACAAAGAATGGATAGATACTTATAGTTCAAATTCAGACAATTATGAAGAAATATGGGCAAAGCGTGATAAAATTGAAAACAAATATGTCAAAGAACCATTAAAACGAGTCAATGAAGATATGTGGTGGATGTACTATGTTTATGAATGGAATGTGTTTTATGTGCTTGAAGAAAATGTCCATCCATATATGAAAAAATAAATTTTACCACACATATTATTATTCGTGTCATGCCGATGAGGTTTGGCACGATTTTTGTTTATATGGAGAGACATAATGTCAGTCAATACATGACAACTTGTCACAATAACTGACATTAAAAGTTTGGCACAATATTTGCTTATAAGAAAAACGAACAAGTAAAATTAAAATTTTATAGATTATGGCACACAAAACAAACAACGGAGAAAACACCATCAACAAAACTTTCATCTTCAAAGCAAAATGCGAGAAGAACGATATTATATCGTTATGGAAACCCGCAGCAGAAGAGTATTGCAACTATTATAACAAATTGAGCAAATGGATTGGTGACAGCCTCACCACAATGAAAATCGGTGACCTTGCACAATATATCACCAATCAAAATAGCGCATATTATTTGGCGGTCACTAATGACTCAAAAAAGGATTTGCCATTGTATAAAATTTTCCAAAAGGGATTTAGCAGCCAATGCGCTGATAATGCGTTATATTCTGCAATTAAGGCAATCAATCCCGAAAACTACAATGGGAACTCACTTGAAATTGGTGAGACTGATTATCGTAGATTCGGCTATGTTCAAAGTGTTATCGGAAATTTCCGCACGAAGATGTCATCACTCAAAGTAAGTGTGAAGTATAAGAAGTTTGATGTGAATGATGTTGATGAAGAGACATTGAAAACCCAAACCATCTATGATGTAGATAAGTATGGCATTGAAAGCATCAAAGATTTTAATGAATTTATTGAAGTGCTTAAATTGAGAGAAGAAACACCTCAACTGAATGAAAAAATCACACGATTGGAGTGCTTGTGCGGTTACTACTCAAAAAACGAAGAAAACATTAAAAACGAGATTGAAACAATGGCAATTTCCGATTTGCAGAAATTCGGTGGATGCCAAAGAAAAAGTTTGAATACACTTACAATCCATAAGCAAAATTCACTTATGGAGAAAGTAGGAAACACTTCTTTCACTCTTCAATTGTCATTCAATAAAAAACCATACACAATAAATTTGCTTGGAAATAGACAAGTTGTTAAATTCGTTGATGGCAAAAGAGTTGATTTGATTGATATTACCGAAAAACATGGAGATTGGGTTACATTCAACATTAAGAATGATGAATTGTTTGTTCACCTCACCAGCCCAATTGATTTTGAAAAAGAAGTATGTGAAATTAAAAATGCTGTTGGTGTTGATGTGAATATCAAACACAACATGCTTGCCACATCAATCAAGGATGACGGAAATGTTAAAGGTTATATCAATCTTTATAAAGAACTTGTTAATGATTGTGATTTCATTTCAACTTGCAATGAAGATGAATTTGATTTGTATCGCCAAATGTCCGAGAGTGTCAATTTTGGTATATTGGAAACCGATAGTTTATTTGAAAGAGTTGTGAATCAATCAAAAGGTGGTTGTTTGAACAACAAATTCATCCGTAGGGAACTTGCAATGCAAAAAGTGTTTGACAATATCACAAAGACCAACAAAGACCAAAATATTGTTGATTATGTCAATTATGTCAAAATGTTGCGTGCAAAATACAAAGCATATTTCATCTTGAAAGAAAAATACTATGAAAAACAAAAAGAATATGATATTAAGATGGGATTTACCGATGTTTCCACCGAAAGCAAGGAAACAATGGATAAGAGAAGAATGGAATTTCCTTTCGTTAATACTGACACCGCAAAAGAACTTTTGGCAAAACTGAATAACATTGAACAAGACCTCATCGGTTGCAGAGACAATATTGTGACATACGCATTCAACATATTCAAGAATAACGGATATGACACTTTGGCAGTTGAATATCTTGATAGCGCACAATTTGACAAAAGAAGAATGCCAACCCCGACATCCTTGCTGAAATACCATAAATTTGAGGGTAAAACCAAAGATGAGGTTGAAGATATGATGAAGAGTAAAAAATTCTCCAACGCTTATTATACATTCAAATTTGAAAACGATGTTGTATCAAACATTGAATATTCAAATGATGGCATTTGGAAACAAAAACAATTAAATTTTGGTAATTTGATTATCAAGGCAATCCACTTTGCTGACATCAAAGATAAGTTTGTACAACTCTGCAATAACAACAAAATGAACATTGTATTCTGTCCATCCGCATTTACCTCTCAAATGGATAGTATCACCCATACCCTTTATTATGTGGAGAAAATTACAAAGAAGAAAAACGGAAAGGAAGAAAAGAAATATGTACTCGCCAATAAGAAAATGGTGAGAACACAACAAGAAACACATATCAATGGTCTTAATGCCGATTATAATTCTGCTTGTAATCTTAAATACATTGCACTTAATGATGAATTGAGAAACGAAATGACTGATACATTTAAGGTGACAAATAGACAAAAAACAATGTACGGCATTCCTGCATATAACATCAAAAGAGGTTTTAAGAAGAATTTAAGTGCCAAAACTATAAACACATTTAGAAAACTTGGACACTATCGTGATGGAAAAATAAATGAGGATGGCATGTTTGTTGAAACTTTGGCATAGAATTTGCATATACCAATTAGAATTGAAAAAATCGCTCTTTGACACACTGAAACATACAAAAACACCACAATTTTTTAATCCTTTTCTATTTGTATTTTATTGAAATAAAATGTATTATAGTAATATATATTGTTGGATAATAGGTTTTTTATCTTAATTACAACACCTATACTACATCATCGTTGCTTCATTACATTGTTGGATAATAGGTTTTTTATCTTAATTACAACTACATCTGTCCTGTCCGCAAGTTGACGCGAATTGTTGGATAATAGGTTTTTTATCTTAATTACAACGCAGGAGAACAAGAACTTCAAGAATGTAATATTGTTGGATAATAGGTTTTTTATCTTAATTACAACACAATGTAGAAAACACTAATTCCCAGATGATTGTTGGATAATAGGTTTTTTATCTTAATTACAACGCCTAAATAAGAGTTTTCTAATAGTCGGTTATTGTTGGATAATAGGTTTTTTATCTTAATTACAACTACTTCAAGGATTGTGACGGTTGCACAAGGATTGTTGGATAATAGGTTTTTTATCTTAATTACAACGGGTTCAGCAATTAAAATTACAAGCGGATGATTGTTGGATAATAGGTTTTTTATCTTAATTACAACGAACACTCACGCTGCCCGCAATAACGCAGAATTGTTGGATAATAGGTTTTTTATCTTAATTACAACCTGCTAAGGTCATATTTTTCATTGTTCTCAAATTGTTGGATAATGTTTTGTGTGTTTCATTTTTGTCATTGTGTCACCTTAACTGACAAGGTGGCACATTTTTTATGTCAATATGTCAGTTGAGGTTTTGGCATAATTTTTGTATAATGGTAAATGGATAAGAATTGAAATTACAATGACAACAAAACAAAGGTTAATAAAGAGAATAAACAAGGCATTCGGATTTGAATTAACGGATGCAACACCTTGTTTCCACCATCAAGGTAGAAGATGGGGAAGCGGTGGTTTCAGTTGGGTATTCGCTTATCAAGGCATTGACATTGGATGCAGCGAAAGCATGACGGAATGTCTTAAATGGGAAAGATGGGTGTTTTCCAAAAGTCTTTGCGAGATATTTGAATACCACGAAAATGACACTATTGACAAATTGTCTGATTTGGTTGAAGATGTGTAGTTTTTGGCACGATTTTTGTATAATGGTAAATGTATAATAATTAAAATTACAATATTATGGATTACGATAATTTGAAAAACGCATTCTTAAAAGAAAACAAAGAACTTTTTGAGATATATGTAACCAAAGAAGTTGTAGCGACAATAAAGCGTGATTTTATCAAGTTGAACAAGGAGTTCAAGAACATCCAAGTCGGTTTGGAGTGTATGAACAAGCACGAATATTTGTATCGTGACAGGCATAGCAATAGTTGGATGTCTCACTCTGAATTGAGATATTCCCCACATTTTGATTTGGAATCGGAGTATAGTTTGCCGATATTCACGAAAATCGTTGCGGAAGAATACGGATATGACTTTTTCTTGACGGAAGATATGACATATATCAAACCGACATACAAATGTGAATCTTGCAAACACGACCCATATTATATGAAACATTTTGAAAACTATGCTGTTGTTGATGAACAGGTTGTTGAGAAATAGATGAATTTGGCATGGTTTTTGCATAATGGTAAACGGATAAGAATGAAAATTAAAATGACAAAAGGTGAAATAAAGAAAGCGTATGCCAAGTGTTTGCAGAAGAGCAACGAACTTGAACTTGCAATGCAATCTTTATCTTCAAAGGTGTCGCAAGCGTTGGGTGTTGATTATGTTGCTGACATCTGCAATGGTGATGAGATTGAATTTCGCAAGTTGGATGAACATGGGTTGGCTGATGCGAATGATTGTGTGAGAATTGAAGAAATATTGGAAAAATTGAAATAATATGGTAAACGAAAATAGTTTATTTCATTTAGTCCGTCACTATCATTTGGATAATGACGAAGATTGTTTCAACAATGCAATATCATTGGCGGAGAATGAACTTGATGAGGTTTTGAAGAGTAAGAATGAGCGTGAATATCCGCCATTTATTTATTACCTTTGCCTTGAACAAATGGATAATAATCCAAAATACAAATTCGGTAAGACATTTTGCCGAATGACTGACGAAGAGAAAACATCAGTATTCAATGAAACTATTTCGGCATTGAGAGAACTTTTGGCATAGTTTTTGCATATAGGGAAATGTAACAATTAAAATTAGAATTATGGCAACATAATGTGAGAATATTAACAATTAAAATTGCAAGATTATGAATAGCATTGAAACACTACCCGTAAGCATTGAAAGAAACGGCAGTATATACACGTTAGAGGTATATGTAACTGCATGGTCAAAGTTGTGCGTTGCATACCGAAACATTGTGGTCCCTGCTGACAAGTATTGTTCGGTAGTGATTGAGCCCGACAATTATTCATCAAAACCAAACATTGAAAATGAATCCATCGGGAATGCCCGAAATTTGGATGATGCAATTGAAATGATTAAAGAATATATTGAAAATAATTAATTATGAATACCGAAAGAAAAGAGTATATTTGTGAAAATTTGGATGAGTACAAGGAATTGCTATCATCCTTTGTGGCAACCAAAGCGTATGCCAAAATCAAGGAACACAACCTTAATGAAAATCAAGCATGGAAATTGATGGAATGGGCAATAAATTATGCCATCAATCTCTATGAGAAACGTGAAACGCTAAACTATTATGTGATGGATTTGGATTTTGAAAAATACATCATTGAAAATTTGGCATAGTATTTGCATATTGCATAATGTCAATTTAATTTATTCACCAATTAAAATTTGAATTATGACAAAGAAACAAAAAACCTATCGTGTTTCATTAACTTGCGTTTATAACGGACACATGAATATAAAGGCGGATAGTGAGGATGCTGCCTTGCGAAAGGCAAACGAAATGCTTAACTGCGAAACCTTGTCGGAATTTCCAAACTATGTGAACATGCCTTATGGAGAATTTCAATTCGGTGAGGCAACTGCCGATTTCATTGAAGAAACCTATGAGGATGATGACAATTTGGCAGATGATGACAATATGTCACCCGATTCTGACATTGTGTCAGACCAATGCGCAAGCGGTGTTGTTCGTGAGTACGATGTAATGTACTGCAACAAAGAAATCTTCGGTGATGAAGAAGAACACGAATACGATGTTGATTGTGCTGATGGTTGTGCCGTTGCGCACGCAAAGAACGAAAAAGACCCACAAATATTATTTCTGACCTATCCGAAGATGGAGGAGGTTGTCAAAAATGAGGATATGGTAGATGATATTCGTGATTATCGTGGATTGCCTTATGATGAGAAAATCCACTATGGTGATGTGATGATGTATTGTGGCAAGATTGTCGCAAAGATGAATTAAAATTTGTCACTAACACAACACAACTAACAATTAATATTCACCAATTAAAATTAATAGATTATGAAACTTTATGTATTGACTTTCACGAATGTTCACAACAACAACAAGCAGGTTGAGGTTTACCCGACATTGAAACTCGCTCAAATACACATGAAAGGTAAATGTGATGATGCGATTGCCGAATCCAGCACTTTTGACCTCATTATTAATGAGGACGATTATGGGTGTTATGTAAAAGATGTGTGCAATATAACCATTGATGGGGTTGAGATGAGTTTTCACGACTTTATTGCCCACAAAATCGTTGAACACTACTGCGAAAAAATTGAGGAGGCAAGACTTTATTACGATGTCATCTATAATATGGTTTGTGAGTTTAAAACAAGCGATTACCCAAACATTGACCATTATAGTGAGGTTGAGATGTTCATCTTCAACGACTTGCATAATACAGCATCGTTTGCGGCTGCAAAAAAACTGACAAATGGTGTTGGTCTTTCTTTTGAGAAATTAAATAGGGTTGTTGATTATCTAAATGACAATCTTGATATTTGTGACTTGGCAAAAATCATCAATGGTGAAATGATTACCCAATATAAAATCCAATACGACAATGACAATCCCAATGAGCCATTGTTCAATCATAAAAAAGTATGGGCATTTTCATCAAAATTATGGGGCGGTGCGCATTTTTCTCCCGATTTTGAATTTCGTCTCTTTGAGAAATATGATGATGCTGCTGATGCCTTGATTGAGGAAAAGAAAAAAGTATATGACCATTTTCGCTCTTATTATGCCGAAGATGAAATCATTGAAACTTCAAATGAAAATGCAAACTCAACCGAGTATAAGATTTACGAGAAAGAAAACCACGATGATGCATGGGTTGGAAAGGTTGAGGTGAGATATATTGAATAACCATAATCTTAATTTTAATTGTTGTCAGCGTGCCATGCTTTTATGAGTTTGGCACGCTTTTTGCGTATAGTAATATGTAAACGGATTGTCTAACTTAAACCACCGACAATGAAACCACCTTAATAGCATAGGATATAAGAACCAATAAGGCATGGGTTATGCCGAAAAGGGCTGAACATTTAGTAGTGTAGTAGGAGAGTGTACTCCGTCACACGAAAAGCGTTTAGGAGAGTGTACTCCAACCTACCCTTTATTTTTTTATAGGGACACATTGTCAGTCCTGCCATGACACTTTGTCAGCATGACATTTTTGTCATGTGTGTCATGCCACATTGTCAGTATGTGTGACAAACAAGTTTGGCACACTTTTTGCATATAGTAGTGTGCAGTAATAACAATTAAAATTAAAATTATGAAACAAGCGACAAAATTGGTAGCAGCGAAAAAAGAAATCGGAAGAGTAATGCAGATTGCTGAAACGATAAGAACACAAATCAAATACCCGAACAAATATGTGTTTTGCTCTTGGGGAGCACACAACTTCCAATTTGCGGTCACGGATGACAATAATTATCCTACATTGCGTTTCAAAGTGAACGGAATGAAATTCAAGGGTTATGTGCATATCATCTACAACCCTATGGACTACTATGAGATTGAATTTGTCAGCACTCATGGCAATTTGAAAAAGAGGGTTGAAATGTGCTATTTTGACCAATTGCAACAAATCATTGATGAGTTTGTTGAGAAAATTCCCGAATATGAATTTTAGTTTGGCACGATAATTGCATATAATATAATCGGTCAAGGTCTCCCACCGATATTAAGCGGAGACTACAATTAAAATTAAAGCACTATTATGGCAAAGAACAACAAAATGAATCAAATCGTGAACAACACCAACATGGAAATCTACAAGGCAAAGGCGAGAACGATTTTCAAGGAGGCAAGCAAGGCACTCGCCAACAATGAATTGTCAATTGAGGACTTGCTGAAATTGGATTTGGAATTTGACAAGGCGGTCATGGGTGTTGTTGAGTGTGGAAAGAAAAAGGCGGAGTTGGAGGAAGTTGAATACAAGGAAGAACAAACCAAACGTTTGCTCGCCCTTGCGAGAGACATCGTGTATGGCGAAGATGATGATGAAGATGATGGGGAATGTGAAAATAACGAAGAAGATGATTCCGATGCCGATGACAATTCCCATGTGAATGAAGTCTTCGGGGTGGTGTTCGGGGCATTTGGTTTATAACGATTAGCAACATGGTGGCGGGGTTGTGTTTGCAATCCTGCCATCGTTTGCTTTATCACGAAACAATAATACGCAACTGCGTACATAGACTTTGGCATGGTTATTGTATATAGTATGGCGTAGTATTAATAATTAAAATTCAATATTATGAAGATTAAGATTTTCAATTTAATTAGAACCCAATTGCACAGCGACACAAGTGTTTGGTCGTTTCCCACATTTGCGCAGGCAAGAGAAAAAATGTTTGAAGAAGTTGTAAGTGAGTTTAAAATTGACAAAGATAGACTTGCAACCAAAGACGAGCATTTCGTTTTCAATGAGTATGAAGTTTGGAAAGGTAACGATTACATCACCATTTCCGATGGCAACAAAGTTGAGTACGAAATCAAAGAAACATCAATGAACACCTACCAAATGCAAATAGAGGCAATCATTGGCAAGGTAATGGAAATATGCCCTGCTTGCGAAAAATATCGTGAACTGATTGATAATGAACTATTGTGTTACACAGAAAAAGATTTGCCGTTTTATGAGGAAGACATCAAACACTTTGTGTCTTACGAATTGGAGGAAAGACTATCAAAGTGTGCCGCTGCAAAGATTGTCAGCGGTTATGACGAGGAGTTTCAATGCAAATATTTCCAAGTCGTTGCCGATTATTTGGAGGGAAATCGTGGTCTTTCAGTTATGCTTGCCGTAATGAATGGTGAAGAAGATGCCATTGAGGATGTAAAGAAAGAAATCAACAAACAAGAGAATAAAAAGGTGTTCCAAACGGATTATGTTTGGCTTTGGAAATCAACATGGATGAGCGGCAAACATTTTATTCATCGGGATGAGACGAGAATATTCAAAAACCACGATTCCGCTTATATGGAAATGCGACAAAAGCAGGAGGAAGTAATCAAAATGTTTAGCCAACACTATAATAGTGTAAACCCATTTAGTGTAAACCCATTTGAAGACGGAAACCTTTTCCAAGTTTGTGACGAAGACAACTACGATGTTTGGGAGGGTAGAATTATCAAAATGTATATTGAAGATTAAAATTCACAATTATGATTACATTTACTATACCATCATTTATCTCATACTCACTCTTCGTGAGTGCGTTTTCAATCGTAACTTTCAAAACGCTCTGCTATATCATTGATGATATAAAGAGCAATAAGAAGCAAACAGAGAAAAAAGTCAAATCATCATTGAAGATTGGTGGAATATACGGAAAAAGACGATTCGTTGGCGCTCCAAATAACCCGTTTTCCCCTATTGGCGAGTTTGCTTATTATGTGGCAATCCTTGACATAAAGCCATCAAGGGATGGGGAGTGCGAATACTGCCAATATGTCCATTTAAATGACAAAATGTCACCATATAGCAGTTATTGTGACACTACAATTTTTAGTAATCCAGCCAATTACTTTGATGATTGGGAATATATAAAGGATATTGACTTGAACACCATAAAATTTTCATAATCTTAATTTTAATTGTTGTCAGCGTGCCACTCCTAATAAGTTTGGCACGCTTTTTGCATATAGCATAATACAATTTAGTATTAACAAATTAAACAAATAGGCAATATGATAATTATACA
>Ga0310697_10005480_pt1 | contig 12229 bp, 6 predicted proteins | sample 172DNAGHGlowgp2_FD_203883 | JGI IMG/M metagenome (GOLD analysis project Ga0310697, IMG submission 203883) | Sheep rumen microbial communities from Palmerston North, Manawatu-Wanganui, New Zealand - 1728 DNA GHGlow gp2 (v2) (version 2) | ecosystem: Host-associated > Mammals > Digestive system >... | reverse complement strand
GCTTTGCCTTCAAGTCGAAAAACTGCTTCATCATCGGGGTCAGTTCCCCATCCTTCTTTGCCATTGTCGTTAATATTTCGTTTTGTTATTCTCCATGTTTGCTTTCGTGTTTTCGGAAAGTTTGCTGCAAAAGTACAAAATAATCTCGAAACCAACAAAAAAGAGACGCACCGATTCACTGAGTGCGTCTCTTTTTTATAAAAAGGCAGTAATTACTTCACCATGATTTTCTTGCCGCCTACGATGTAGAGGCCCTTCTGTGCCTTCTCCACCTGCTGTCCGGCGAGGTTGAAGATACGGTTGTCGCCCTGACGGTCGGCGGTGATATCAGCGATACCTGCAGTATCCTGGGCCGTCTTGGTCAACTTAACCTGATAGCCATTCTTGCTGGTGTTCACGATGCCCGTCACGGTCACTTTCTCAACAGCGTCGTCGGCCAACTTGTTCAGACCCTTGCCATTGTTCACCACTAAGACCTTCGTATCGCCGTCCACCAGATAATAGGTGGTGGTGTTCACCGTCTCGCCGTCTTCCTTGTACTCTATTTCGCGCACCAGGTTGGCGGATAAAGTCACCAGGTCGCACACATGGCTGCCGGCAGCCACCTCGGCCAGTGTGGTCTCAACAGGTGCTGCCTCGTCCTCGCTCTCTGCGAAGGTCAGGTTGTCGAGCGTGGTGTTCTTGTTGCTCTTCACCTCAGGCATCAACTGATAGACCTCATAGTCCACCTCGATCTTGCCGTTGACCACGGCATTGTTCTTAGCCACATCCTTCAGGCCGTCGATCTTATAGAAGCAGAGGGCTTTGCCGTTCTCACGCATGTAGATATAGTTGTTGTCGTTGAACAGCACCTTGGCATCGGTCAGCGTCAACTCCAGGTTGCTGCTGGGGCTCTCCAGAGCCAGCAGGGCCTCGATGCTTGCCACGGGCGTAGCAGGATCATCCACGATTGGAGCACCGCCGGCCAAGGTAACAGCCGTCACCACGAGTTCCGTGCCGTAGGTTGCACCGCCGTCGTAGATAAGGCCTGTGATGTCATAGTCCTTGTTCTCGTCAAGGCCAGTGAGCAACTTTGTCTGGAAGCGGTCGTAGAGGGCCAGTTCGTCGCCGCCGGCCTGGGCCTTGCCGCCCACAACCTTCACGCTGGTAATCTTCACCAGGTCGCAGCCGTAGGCATCGTAAGTAGCCTCGTCGAGGCTGCCGATGACGGCAGGCACCACATCCTGCTTGGCACCGACGGTGACGGTCGAGGCATCGGTCTTGTCGCTCTTGATCATGGCATAGGTGAAGCCCGAGCGTGTGCTGCGCTTGCCGATGATGGTGCCGTTGAGCACCTGTCCCACCTCGGCATTGATGCCCAGTTCATAGAGGTCGGCAGCACCCGAGGCATCGCGCACGAAGAGTTCCTTGGTGTCATTATAAACATTGATATAAAGCACCTGGGCATTGGTGAGCGTCAGTTCTGCCGTGGTGCCGTCGGCCAGGGCCTGGAAGGCAGCGATATTGTCGGCCTTGGTAATCGTTACGGGCGTGTCGTCGCCGGTCTTGCCGTTGACAGAGATAAGATAACCACCCTGTGCTAATTCCGGTGTCATGGTAGCGTCCTTGACATATTTCTGCAGTTGGCCCTTGAACACCACCTCGTCGCCTTCGCTGATGCGCGTGATGGTCTCTTCGGTAAAGTTTGCATTATCGAAGTCCTTGGCGCGGAACACGGTCAGCGTTGGTGTGCCGCCCTTCTCATCGGCCATCTCCAGGTTCACGTTGCCATAGAGCGTACCGTCAGCCTTACGCTGGAAGTCGGGAGCACCAACCACGAAGCCCTTCACCAGGTAGTCCTCGGAGGTCTTGCCGCCGTCGGCCAGACCGTCGATAATCTCCAGGGCCTTGGCCACGGTAATCTCCTCTTCCGTCGGTGTGGGAGGTGTCACCTCACCGCCACCCTCGCCGAGGGTGACAACGATGCTCTTTATCTGCGTGTTGCCGGTAACGGTGAAGACCACCTCGTTGGTCTTGTCGCCCGTCCAAGTCTTTTCATTAATGGCACCGGTAGCGGCGGTCATGGCAAACTTACTGGGCGCATTGAACACAATCTTGGTGATGTCGGTGCCTTTGACGGTGAAGGTGCCGCTGTACATGCGCAGACGCGGCGAACTGGTCCAGATGCGGTTGGCGGTCTTGCCTTCGTCGGCAACGCTTACAGTAACGGTCACGCCGCTGACGGCGGTAGAGGTCAGGGCCTCGGTGAAATCGCCGTCGCTGCTGGCCTCAATGCCTTGGTCGGCATTGGCAGCACACGACACGCCGGGCAGGGTGGGGAACAAGGTGGCATAGTCGTCATCGAAGTTGATGGTGACATCCTCGGCCATGGCCGTGCCACAGAAGAGCATCAGCATGCTCAGGAAAAAGAAACGTAGATTTTTCATCATACTCATAGTTATTTTTTTAAGTTAATAATTAAATTGTTGACTTTTGCCTGCAAATTTACAACTTTATTTCTTTATTGCAAAATAAAAAGCAAAAGATTTGCATTTTTGACCGATACTTGGTCATGCAGAGACCAATACCTGGTCATGCGATGACCAATACCTGGTCATGCAGAGACCAAGCCTTGGTCACACGATGACCAAGGCTTGGTCATCATTCTGGTCATCACATGACCAAATATAGGTCATCATTTTGGTCATGTGAGGCCATAGAGAAACCCCTGCGGTTCAGTACTTTGAGCCGCAGGGGTTTCTCATTATCTCACGCAAATCCGTCGGGAAATCGGAGGATGCGCAATGGTATCTTTTTCGCTTACTTCACCATGAACTTCTTGCCGTTCTGGATGAAGAGACCCTTCTGAGCCTTCATCACGCGCTGGCCGGCCAAGTTGTAGACAGTAGCGTTGTCGGCAGAAGCAAAAATGGTCTGGATGGCGGTGGCTGTACCGTTAACAGAAATAAGGTAGCCGTTGGTCAGTTCGGGCGTAATATCACTATTCTTGACATACTTCTGCAGTTTGCCCTTGAACACCACCTCGTCGCCTTCCTTAATGCGTGAGATGGTCTCTTCGGTGAAGGCTGCATTGTCGTAGTCCTTGCCGCGGAACACGGTCAGCGTAGTTGTGCCGCCCTTCTCGTCGGCCATCGTCAGATTCACGTTGCCATAGAGCGTGCCGTCTGCCTTACGCTGGAAGTCGGGAGTACCAACCACGAAGCCCTTCACCTGATAGTCGTCGGTGGTCTTGCCGCCGTCGGCCAGGCCGTCGATAATCTCCAGGGCTTTGGCCACGGTGATAGTACCTGTAACAGGATCAACAGGACCGGGCTCGTCGCCACCGGCATTAACGGTCAGCGTGTAACTAACGGTCTGGGCCTCATATTCATCGTTGCCCTCGAAGGCAGCACTGATAGTGGTCTTACCGGCAGCAACGAGTGTAATAGCACCTGTGGCATCAATCGTTGCAACACTTTCCTCACTGCTGCTGTAGGTCACGCTCAGGCCATTGTCGTTTGACAGGGTGGGGAATACGTTGTCATCAGCATCAATGGTCACAGTACGACTTGAAGTGCCCCAAGACAGTCCTGCGGGCTTCTTGGCATCGCCCTGATAGAGTTTGATGTTATCAAGGCGAACGTTTTGTGACAGACCATTCTCGAAGGTAATAGAAATGTGAGCCTGTCCTTCCGCGACTGTGAGGGGATACACATAATCATTACCTGTAACATTGGCTTCACCAAGCGTTGCACCATCTACTGTAACGGTCAAATTTTTGTTGGCCTTGAACGCCAAAAACATCTCGCCAGTGTGGCCTGTCAGAGGCAGAGGACTGACAGTAAACGTACCACCATTCTTGGCAACCAACAGTTCTGGAGCCTCGCCACCAGCCAAGTTTTCGTTGTAGAACTTTGTTCCACTCTTCACTGTTCCGTCGTCTTTAAGCACCGTACCGGTAAAGGAATAATTGCTGTTGAAGTTGTTAGGATTGGCTGCAAAGTCAGTCACTGAAGACCAGTCTTCCTGCCAGATAATGTCCTCGGCCATGGCCGACCCACACACGAGCATCAGCATGCTCATCAAAACGAAACGTAAATTTCTTTTCATAGTTTATTTGTATTTAAGTTTATAATTGTAAAAACGGCTGCAAAGATATGCAATTATTTCGAAATAAGCAAAGGAAAAATGCGTTTTATTTCTCAAAAAACAAGTTTTTCAGTTAATTATTTGGTTTTCCCGATAATTCATCGTATCTTTGCAAATTAAATAATAATTATAATGAGAATAATTTCAAGAAAAACAATCGTCAACTACTACACAAAGAATCCAGCGGCCAAATCGGCCTTGGAAGACTGGATAGAAAAAGTAGAGATAGCAGAATGGAAAAATTTCTCAGACATTAAGAGAACATTTAATAGTATGCAAGACCGAGCCTACACTGGCCGATGGCCGGCTGTTTAGCCAGAAACTCAACATTGACCCGGCCATTGTCTTGGGCGTGTAAGTAATTGAATATTGAAAATAAAACGATATGGAATACAATTTCAGAGACATTGAGAAAAAATGGCAGAAGCGATGGGTGGAGAGTGGCATCTATCGCGTAGTGGAGGACGACAAGAAAAAGAAATTCTATGTGCTCAACATGTTCCCCTATCCCAGTGGAGCAGGTTTGCACGTGGGTCATCCCCTGGGCTATATAGCCAGCGACATCTATGCACGCTACAAGCGTTTGCAGGGCTATAACGTGCTGAACCCCATGGGCTATGATGCCTACGGACTGCCTGCCGAGCAGTATGCCATCCAGACCGGACAGCATCCGGCAGTCACCACCGAGCAGAACATCAACCGCTACCGCGAACAGTTGGACAAGATAGGTTTTTCCTTTGACTGGAGTAGGGAGGTACGTACCTGTGACCCCGGCTATTACAAATGGACGCAATGGGCTTTCCAGCGTATGTTCCGCAGTTATTTCAGCACCTCGTCGAACAAGGCACAGCCCACCATCAAACTCATCGAGCACTTCGAGTTGATGGGCACGGAGGATTGTCATGCACTTGGTACCGAAGAGTTGCATTTCACCGCCAGCGACTGGGCTTCCTATTCCGAGAAGAAGAAGCAGGAAGTGCTGATGAACTACCGCATAGCCTACCTGGCCGATACGATGGTGAACTGGTGTCCGGCACTGGGCACCGTGTTGGCTAACGACGAGGTGGTGAACGGTGTCTCTGAGCGCGGCGGCTATCCCGTGGAACAGAAGAAGATGCGCCAGTGGTGCCTGCGCACCTCGGCCTACGCCCAGCGTCTGCTCGACGGCCTGGAGGAAATCGACTGGAGCGACTCGTTGAAAGAGGCCCAGCGCAACTGGATAGGCCGCAGCGAGGGTACGGAGATGGAGTTCCATGTAGCCCCGTCCATGGACGGCGGTTTGCCCGCCGTCGATAGTTTCACCATCTTCACCACCCGCGCCGACACCATCTTTGGTGTCACCTTCATGGTGCTGGCTCCTGAGAGTGAACTGGTGAAACAGTTGACTACGCCCGACCAACAGCAGGCCGTCGATGAGTATCTGGCCTACGTGAAGAAGCGCACAGAGCGTGAGCGTCAGATGGACCACAGCGTTACGGGTGTCTTCTCTGGCTCATACGCTATCAACCCCTTCACAAATGAAAAAATCCCCATCTGGATTGCCGAATACGTGCTGGCCGGCTACGGCACAGGTGCCATCATGGCCGTACCGGCCCACGACAGCCGCGACTATGCCTTTGCCAAGCACTTCAACCTGCCCATCATTCCACTCATTGAGGGTGCCGACATCTCTGAGGAGAGTTTCGATGCCAAGGAAGGTATCGTCATGAACTCGCCCATGGCTGGAAAGACCGCCCTGAATGGTTTCTCATTGAACGGCCTCACCGTGAAGGAGGCCATTGCCGCCACGAAGAAATTCGTGACGGAGCAAGGCCTGGGTCGTGTCAAAGTGAACTACCGCCTGCGTGATGCCATCTTCAGCCGCCAGCGCTACTGGGGCGAGCCATTCCCCATCTACTACAAGGACGATATGCCCTATATCATCCCCAAGGAATGTCTGCCACTGCAGTTGCCCGAGATTGATGAGTATAAACCCACCGAGACGGGAGAACCCCCATTGGGACGCGCCAAGAAATGGGCCTGGGACACGAAGACCGACAGTGTGGTCGATGTTTCCTTGATCGACAACAAGAGCGTCTTCCCCCTCGAACTCAACACCATGCCAGGCTTTGCCGGCAGCAGCGCCTATTATCTGCGCTATATGGACCCACACAACGACAAGGCCCTCGTGAGCAATAACGCTGATGAATACTGGCGCAATGTGGATCTCTACGTGGGCGGCTCCGAGCATGCTACGGGTCACCTCATCTACTCGCGTTTCTGGAATAAGTTCCTCTACGACTGTGGCTATAGTTGCGAGGAGGAGCCGTTCAAGAAACTGGTGAACCAAGGCATGATCCAGGGATGGTCGAGTTTCGTATTCCGTCTGAAGGGCACCAACCAGTTTGTCAGTTACGACCTCTTGGATGTCAAGTATGACAACGATGCCAAGAAGAACCGCTACTTCTACAAAGCCACCACTCCCGACGGGTCACCGTCGGGCACCGCCGAGGCCGATCCCATCTACACCGACATCAGCACCGTCAATGGCAAGGAACTCGACGTGGAGAAGATACGCCAGTGGATGCCGGAGTTCAACGATGCTGAATTCATCATGAACGCCGAGGGCAAGTATATCGTCTACCAGACCATAGAGAAGATGTCGAAATCGAAATACAACGTGGTCAACCCCGACGACATCTGCAACAACTATGGTGCCGACACGCTGCGCCTCTACGAGATGTTCCTCGGGCCCATTGAGCAGTCGAAGCCCTGGGACGTGGCCGGCATCGACGGCTGTCACCGCTTCCTGAAGAAACTGTGGAATCTCTACCAGAACGGTTTTGAGGGCGACGCAACGCCCGACAACCTGAAGAGCGTGCATAAACTCATCAAGAAGGTGACGCAGGATATAGAACAGTTCTCCTACAACACGTCTATATCGGCTTTCATGATCTGCGTCAACGAACTATCGCAGCAGAAATGCAGGAACAAGGAGATGCTGAAGACGCTCGTCATCCTCATCGCTCCCTTTGCACCACATATCGCTGAGGAGTTGTGGGAGATGCTGGGATGCGAGGGTAGTGTCTGCGATGCCCAGTGGCCAACATGGAACGAGGAATACCTCGTGGAGAGCCAGGTGAAGATGGGTGTGGCCTTCAACGGCAAGACACGCTTCGAGATCCAGTTGGCTGCCGATGCCGATAATGCCGCCATCGAACAGATGGTACGCAGCGACGAGCGTACTGCCAAATATGTGGAAGACAAGCAGATTGTCAAGGTCATCATCGTGCCCAAGCGCATGGTTAACATCGTACTGGGCAAATAATTATGAATTATGCATTAACTATTATGCATTAAAAACATGACTATTCAGCATAAACTCATCTGGAACGAGGCCAAGGACTACTTCTTCATCACCTTTGGTTTGCTGATGTACACCATCTCGTTTACGGTGTTCCTCATGCCCTACGAGATTGTGGCAGGCGGCGTGACAGGTCTCTCGGCCATCATCTACTACGCCACGGGATTCCATCTGGAGAACACCTATATCATTATCAACGGCATACTGCTGGTCGTGGCATTGAAGATACTGGGCTTCAAGTTCCTGATGAAAACCATCTATGCCATCTTCACCCTCTATTTCATGCTGAAGTTTGCACAGGACATCCTACCCAAGCAGGACAACGGCCTGCCGTTTAAACTCATGGGCGAGGGTCAGGACTTCATGTCGATGATCATTGGCTGTGTTATCACAGGTGTCGCTTTGGCCACTGTATTTTCCAACAACGGCTCAACAGGCGGAACCGATATCATTGCGGCAAGCGTCAACAAACTGCACGGTAATATCTCGTTGGGCACTGTGCTCTTCGCTGCCGACTTCTGCATCATCGGCTCCTGTATGTTCTTCCCGCAGTTCGGCAACTATGTGGAGCGTGCCCATAAGGTGACCTTCGGCTTCTGCGTGATGGCGATGGAAAACTATGTGCTCGACTATGTCATGAACCAGCGGCGACAGTCGGTGCAGTTCCTTATCTTCTCGCGCAAGTGGCAGGAGATTGCCAACGCCATCGGCACACAGATGCATCATGGTGTCACCATCCTCGACGGCCACGGCTGGTACACAGGCCATGAGATGAAGGTGCTCTGTATTCTGGCCAAGAAACGCGAGAGCACCAATATGTTCCGTCTCATCAAGATGATAGATCCGCAGGCTTTCGTGTCGCAGAGTGCCGTCATCGGTGTCTATGGCGAGGGCTTCGACGAGATGAAGGTGAAAGTCAAGGAAGTGAAGAGTGAAGAGTGAAGAGTGAAGAGTGAAGAATTTGCTACCGCTATGGAAAAGAAGAATTTGCTACCGCTATGGAAAAGATGAAAATTGTTTTTGCAACCAATAACGCGCATAAACTGCAGGAGATCAGGCAGATTCTGGGCGATAGGGTAGAGGTGCTGTCGCTTGGCGACATAGGCTGCCATGAGGATATTCCGGAGACGGGAAAGACCTTGGAGGAAAACGCCCTGCAAAAGGCACACTATATCTATGACCACTATCATATAGACTGCTTCGCCGACGATACCGGCCTCGAGGTAGAGGCCCTTGGCGGTGCTCCCGGCGTCTATAGTGCCCGCTATGCCAGCATGGCTCCCGCCTCCGCCCCTGATTCCGCCCCCGTGTCCGCTTCCGGCGGTGTGTCCGTGTCCGGCGGTGTGTCCGCTTCCGCCCCCGTGTCCGCTTCCGGCGGTGTGTCCGTGTCTGGCGGTGTGTCCGTGTCCGGCGGTGTGTCCGTGTCTGGCGGTGTGTCCGTGTCCGGCGGTTTTCCCGCCGGAAAGAGCCACGACAGCGAAGCCAATATGGCCCGCCTGCTCCGCGAACTCTCTGACAAAGCCAACCGCCGCGCCCGCTTCCGCACCGTCATCGCCCTGATCCAGAAGAAAAGCATCTGTCCCTGCGGCTGTAGCAGCATCGCCCAGGAGCATCTGTTCGAGGGCATCGTCAATGGCGAGATTATGCGTGAGCGGAGTGGGGTAGGGGGCTTCGGCTACGACCCCGTCTTCCGTCCCGACGGCTACGACAAGACCTTCGGCGAACTGGCCCCAGAGATTAAAAACACCATCAGCCACCGCGCCCGTGCCACCAGAAAACTCGCAGACTACCTCCTCGGATAAAAATCACAATAAAAAACCAGAAATATGAAAAGAACAGTAACAACGGTATTGCTTTTTGCACTATGTTCATTGTGGGTTAACACACTGTATGCCCAAATAGGCTCCTGGCGTGCCTATATGTCGTATTACGAGCCTCAGCAGATAGTGAAGGCAGGCAGCAACACACTCTTTGTACGTGCATCCAACAGCCTGTACAGTTACAACCTGAACGACCATAGCATCACCACCTACGACAAGGTCAGCGCACTCAGCGACACATATATCACCCTCATCGCATGGAACCAGCAGGTGAAACGCCTTATCATTGTCTATCAGAACTGTAACATTGACCTCATAGACCTCGAAGGTAACGTCACCAACATCAGTTCCTACTACTCAAAGTCCATGACAGAGGACAAGAACATCAACACCATCTATATGAATGGCAAGTATGCCTATCTGGGCACGGGCTTCGGCGTTGTGAAGGTCAACATGGAAAAGGCAGAGATCAGCGAGTCGTACAACCTGGGAAGGAATATCCAGGCCATCACCATCGACGACGGCAAGATCTATGTGCAAAACAATTACACCAGTGTGTTCGTCGCATCGCTCAACTCCAACCTTATCGACAAGAATAACTGGCAATACACCACCACCTACCCCTCGATGCAGCAAGACAATACCGACTGGGAAACCTATCTCCCCACCGTGTCCACCCTGCAACCCGGCGGACCGAAATACAATAACTTCGGCTTCCTGATGTATAAAAACAATATGCTTTATACTTGCAGCGGTACAGGTGGAGGTACAGTTACAATACCTGCTACCGTCCAGATTAAAAACGGTGACGACTGGGAGTTTCTGCAAGACGACATGACCGATGTTCCAGGCACAGAAGGAGAAAAATGGGCATTTGTGGATATGTATTCTCTCGATATAGACCCCTTCGACAGCAAGCATATCTTTGCCGGAGGCAGAACGGGCTTGTATGAATACTACGACGGCAAACTGGTGAAATACTACAATAAAGATAACAGCATACTGGAGTCGGCTACTACCAGCAACAGGTTTGTACTCACCGACGGTGTCAAATACGACAGCGAAGGCAACCTGTGGATGCTACAGAGCCAGGTAAAAAGCAACTCGTTGGTTGAACTCACGAAAGACGGTGAATGGGTGAAGCACGACCAGTCCTTACTGATGAACAACGGGTTGAGCCTGAACAATCTGAAATCCATTATGATTGACAGCCAAGGGCTCTTTTGGTTTGTCAACGACCACTGGAGCAAGTCATCATTCTATTGCTACGACCCCAAGACCGACCAGATTGTAAACTATATGGTTCAACTGGTCAACCAGGATGGTGCCAGCATAGATGAAGTTTACAATCCCGCTGCTATAGTAGAAGACCTGAACAACGACCTTTGGCTATGCACCAACAAAGGACTCTTCATGATTGAGCGCTCGCAGGTCTCCAGCCCACTGGAGTACGTCAATCAGATCAAAGTGCCTCGCAACGACGGCACCAACTATGCCGACTATCTGCTCAATGGCGTCGATGTGACGTGTATGGTTATCGACGGTGCCAACCGCAAATGGATAGGAACCAATGGCGTTGGCGTCTATCTAATCAGTGCCGACAACATGGAGCAAGTGGCCAATTTCACCACTTCCAACAGTCCTATACTGTCAGACAATATCCGGTCTGTCGCCATCAACAACGAGACGGGTGAAGTATTCATTGGAACTGATAAAGGCCTCTGTTCCTATATGAGCGATGCCACCAGTCCCACCACCGAGATGACCAAGGACAATGTCTATGCCTATCCAAACCCCGTGGTCAAGGGCTACGACGGTCTCATCTCCGTGGTAGGCCTCACCTACGATGCCGACGTGAAGATCCTCACCGTCAACGGCCGACTGGTGGCTGAAGGACGCTCCAACGGCGGCACCTTCACCTGGAACGGACGCGACAGCCAGGGACGGCGTGTTGCCAGTGGCATCTACATGGTCTCTACGGCCACCAGCGACGGTCAGAAAGGTGTGGTCTGCAAGATTGCCATCGTCAATTAATCTCAGACCATAGCCCTACGTCCTATGATGATACCTCGCACCTCGTACCTCGTACCTCGTATCCTGCTATTTCTTGGCCTATGGCTAAGTACAGATTATAGCGTCCGTGCCCAGTTCATCATTGACGGCCGCCACGCTCCCTACGACAGTATTACTCATACTTGGCTGGCCACCGTGCCACAGTCTTTCTTCAACAAAGACCAGCAGTTAGAGGTCACGCTGGAAAATGGATGGAAAATGGCGGTCATCAATGAAACAGAGGCGAGCGGGTTGGTGGCCTTCGAAGCCTTATCAGAAAAAAGCCGCTATCATGCCACGTCCACAGACACCCTGAACCGTACCATGGAAGGAGACATAATGTTCACCTTCCTGCCCGTAGTGCAACTGATGGGAACCTTCAGCACCGACTATAGTCCGGGGCAATTCATCTTTTCTCACCCCGACTCCACAGCAACAGACACTCTCACGGCCAGTATCAAATGGCGGGGCGGAACCACCAATAAGCCCGATAAGCATAAGCGCAACTATAAGGTAAAGTTCAGCGAAGACCATCAACTCTTGAGTCTACGCAACGACAACAACTGGATACTTGATGCCGGGCAGGCCGACGTGTTCCGACTGCGTAACCGCATCGCCATGGATCTATGGAACGACATGGCCAGCCCTCCCTACTATGCCGACAAGAAACCAGAGGCACGCAACGGTGTCAGCGGTGGGGTAGTGGAGGTGTTCCTGAACAACGAATACCGAGGTATCTACAATCTCTCAGAGAACCTGGACCGCAAACAGACGAAAATAAAGAAGGTTGACGAGGAAACAGGAGAGATCAGGGGCTGCTTATACAAGGGTTTCAATTGGCAAAGCACACAGGGATTCGACTCTTTAAACGTCTACGACAACCACT
>Ga0310697_10005479_pt1 | contig 12229 bp, 16 predicted proteins | sample 172DNAGHGlowgp2_FD_203883 | JGI IMG/M metagenome (GOLD analysis project Ga0310697, IMG submission 203883) | Sheep rumen microbial communities from Palmerston North, Manawatu-Wanganui, New Zealand - 1728 DNA GHGlow gp2 (v2) (version 2) | ecosystem: Host-associated > Mammals > Digestive system >... | reverse complement strand
TGTGACGAATATACCGACTAGACCCGCCCCGGAGGAATTATGAAAAAGTTTGAGAAGGAAACACAGGAAAATATCAAGAATCTGGTTCAGATTAGAGATGATGCGGCTACACCCCCGGCTGTCCGTGTGCAGGCAATCCAGGCTCTTCAACGCATTCTGGACAATATGGGTGCATCTGTATCAGACACTCAACCATCAGCAACGGATATTATGTCTAAGATAAGGAGTAATAAGAAGTGAAAGGTATAGCTTACTTAAGTAGAAAACTTGAGATTAAGAGAAACCGTGGACTGTTGCGCTATAAGTATTATGAGCAGAAGCAGACTGCCAAGGATCTGGGTATCTCTACTCCGCAAGGTCTTGAATGGTTCGCTGCTGTAAATGGTTGGTGTACCAAAGCGGTAGATAATCTTGCAGATCGTCTTCAATTTGATAAGTTCGATAATGACCAGTTCGGCTTTACCGAGATGTTTCAGCAAAATAATGAGGACATCTTGTACGATGATGCCATTCTTTCATCTCTTATTACTTCTTGTTCATTCATATATATAACCCGTGGTGGTATCAATGAAGCAGATGATACCAAGAAGATGAGATTCCAGGTAATCGATGGAACTAATGCGACCGGTGAGATTGATGACTTTACCAAGTTGTTGACTGAGGGTTACGCAGTTCTGGAAAGAGATAAGAACGGATCTGTTATTACTTATGCTTATTTCCTGCCCGGAAGAACAGAAGTTTATACCAAAGGTCAAGATAAGCCTATTGCGGTTGAGAAATTTAACTCCAGATATTGTGCGTTGGTCCCGATCATATACAGGCCTGATGCCAAGAGGCCTTTTGGTCACTCAAGGATCTCCAGAGCTTGTATGGATTATGCCAAGTCGGCTATGAGGACAATAAAGCGAAGCGAGATTGCGGCCGAGTTTTATTCTTTTCCCCAAAAATACGCTACTGGTCTTTCTAATGATGCAGAGCTGCTTGATAGCTGGCAAGCAACTATGTCGGCAATGCTTACGTTCACCAAAGATGATGAGGGTGATAAGCCTACTCTGGGACAATTCCAGATGGCATCATTTACCCCTCATCTTGAGCAATTAAAGGCGACAGCCTCAATGTTTGCTGGTGAAACCGGATTAACTCTTGACGATCTGGGTTTTGTTACATCTAATCCATCAAGTGCAGATGCCATTAAGGCTGCCCATGAGGGTTTAAGGCTTACATGTGAAAAGGCGCAGAGATGTTTTGCGGTCGGATTCAAGAATGTCGGCTATATTGGTGCTTGCATGCGTGATAACGTGGATTACCAGAGAGAAGAACTTTTTGAGACAAAAGTGATTTGGAAGCCCACGTTCTCAATTGATGCGTCAATGCTGGGAATACTCGGTGATTCTATGCTAAAGCTCTCACAAATAGCACCCAATTTTATTACAGAAGAAACACTCCGCAGACTTACAGGTCTTGAATGAGGTGATTAGATGGCTTTGACATTTGAGGACATCCGTCAGGAGTTCCAAGATAGCGTAAATGCGGACAAGCGTTGTCAAGAGCTTTACAGAAAGATCAGGTCAGGAGATGCGAGTTATAAGACAGCATCTCAGCTTGCAGTCAGGGTAGGCGAAAACCTTGGCAAAGTGCTCAAGAAGTACGCACCGCAGACATCTGTATATGAATGGGACCTCAATGACTTGCTTCCAAAGAGCTTAGGATTGGATCACAGAATCGTCGCAACCGCTTGTGAGCAGATACAAGAGAGAATGAATAAGGATGCTGGCCTTGGAATTAAACCGAAGGCTCCTAAGTTCGATTATGACCGAGTAAATGGTCTGATAAAGGAATTAGAAGACCACGCAGATAATTTTGAGGACATTGAAACGGCATTCTACGATCAGCTATGCAACTTCAGTCAGAGTGTCGTAGACGAATCAATACGTACAAATATGCAGATGATGGCACGAGCTGGTATAAAAACCCAGGTCGTTAGGCAGGCGGAGTTTAAGGCTTGTGAATGGTGCAGAGCTGTAGCTGGAACTTATGACTATGCAGAAGTCAAAGACACTGGTAATGATGTGTGGCGTAGGCATGAGAATTGTCGCTGCACTATTACTTATGTGACTGAATATAATTCGAGCTTCTACAAAGAAGATGTAAACAATTTTAAGACGTGAGGTGAAGATCATGCAAACACATTCACGAGATAAACCTAAGGAGGATACAGTAAAGAATGAGTAGTAGGATCGGTAACCCGATTCCTACTACAAGTGTAATTTTGCCATATGAGAAGTCATATGGAGATGAAGCAACTCAGTTATATAACCTCAGTAGCAGCGTCTGTCTTGAATGGCAGACGTTAATGTTGTCTGACATTATGGCGGTCAACGAAGATGGCCTATGGAGTCATACCAAATTTGGCTATGCAGTATCCCGCCGTAATGGTAAAACGGAAATTCTTACCGCACGTGAGATATGGGGTCTGTTTAACGGTGAACATATACTTCACACAGCCCATTTAACCGACACCTGTCATACTGCCTGGGAGCGTGTGAAGTCCCGTCTGGAGAGTATAGGTGTCAAGATCAAGACCTTTAAGGGTTATGGTCGTGAACGCATTGAAATGCCAGAAACCGGGGGTCTTATAGACTTTCGTACAAGGACAAGTTCTGGTGCTTTGGGCCAAGGTTATGACCTTTTAGTAATAGATGAGGCTCAAGAGTATACAACACAGCAGCAGACAGCACTCAACTATGTAGTATCCAGTTCTAAGAACCCACAGACCATTATGTGCGGAACACCACCTACGGAAGTAAGCTCCGGTACAGTGTTCCGTGACTTCCGTGACAAGGTGCTGCAAGGTGAGACTATCAATGCAGGTTGGGCAGAATGGTCAGTAGATCATAAGACAGATGTTCACGATAAAGAGGCTTGGTATCTTACCAATCCGTCACTTGGAATTATCTTCACAGAAAGAATTATCCAGGATGAAATCAATGGTAATGATCTCGACTTCAATATTCAAAGACTTGGCCTCTGGATCAGGTATAACCAACAGTCTGCTATATCTGCACCGGACTGGGATGCTCTCAAAGTTGAGACCTTGCCCAAGTTTACTTCACCGCTATTTGCCGGTGTTAAGTATGGGCGAGATGGTGTGAATGTCTGCTTATCAATAGCCATCAAGACAGATGATGGAAAGATCTTTGTCGAAGGTATTGATTGCAGAGATCAGCGAGAGGGTAATGACTGGATAATCAACTTCTTAATAAAGTGCAATGTAAAAGCGGTCTTGGTAGACGGTGCTTCCGGGCTTGAAACATTCCATAGTGATTGTAAAAAGCAAAAGCTCAAGAACGTAAACAGTGCCACTGTTAAAGAGGTTGTTCAATCATCTTCAGACTTCGAAACTGCCATAGCTAATCAAACGCTCTGCCATATGGGTCAGCCGGCCCTGAGACAGAGCGTTACTAATTGCAAACACAGAGCAATAGGTAGCGGTGGCGGATATGGATATCAGACTCTGGATGACGATATCGAAGTCGCTCTCATAGAGTCTGCTGTTTTGGCAACTCACGCATGCTCGAACTTCAAAGAAGTTAAAAAGCAACGCGTCGGTTACTAATAAATTTTACGTTACCGAACGGGAAATCGGGGGTTAAAACATGGAAACATGGAAAGACATTGAAGGATATGAGGGTCTTTACCAAGTATCCGACAGAGGACGTGTTAGATCACTTCCAAGAAAAGATGCATTAGGGCGTTCTTATAAAGGGAGATTGCGTAAAACATCCCCCAATAGTTACGGTTACCCTACACTTATGCTTTGCCGAGATGGTATCCAAGCACCTTTTATGGTTCACAGACTCGTAGCAACTGCATTTATCCCAAATCCTGAGAATAAGCCTCAAGTCAATCACAAGAATGGGATTAAGACAGATAACAGAGTCGAGAACCTTGAGTGGGTAACAAATTTGGAAAACCAAGTGCATGCTTGGAAAACAGGATTACACGTTATTACCGATGATTTCCGCAAGAAGATGAGTGAGATTAACAAAGGGGAATCAAACCCTAGATATGGGAAACATCCGTATAGTTATGGAACCCATCTTTCTGAAGAAATCCGCAACAAAATATCTGAATCTCTTAAAGGCAGACATCTATCCGAAGAAACTCGAAAAAAGATGTCTGAAGCTAAAAAAGGGTGCAGAAATATACCAGTACCTCAGGGGTAAATGAGGGGAAAGGACAAAACCATGTCAGAAACAGTAAATCAGGAAAACGGCTTTACGCCCATCACAGATCAGGAGACTTTAAACAACATCATCAAGGACCGCCTGAAGCGCGAACGTGAGACCACTGAAAAACGCTTTGAAGGTTGGGTATCACCCGACGATCACCAGAAAGCGATTAATGAAGCTAACAAGGCATTTGATGATTACAAAAAAGCTCACGAGGGTGACGAGCAAACAATAGCAGACCTTACGGCAAAGAATAAGGCCTATGAAACGGCTTCACTCAAGTCTCGGATTGCTCACGAGGTCGGTCTTGATTACGCATGGATCAGCAGAATCAACGGAGAAGATGAACAGTCAATCCGTGCAGATGCTGAATCCATAAAGAAGTTGGTAGGTTCAGGAACACCCCTGATGCCAACTAAATCCACAGAGTCTGGTGGGGACTATGACGAAAGCACAGCAGCTTTAAAGACTGTCCTCAACGGCATAAAACCAAACTAATTTTTATAGGAGGATGCTTTTATGGCATTTACATCAGCAAATTTCCCTTCCAATCTTGTTAAGGAAGTATTCGTCGCAGCAAAGGGCCACAGCTCTCTTGCAAAGCTCGCAAAGCAGGAGCCTCTTAGCTTCTCTGGCACAGACATCATGGTCTTCTCTTTTGATGGTGAAGTTAACCTTGTCGCAGAGGGTGCTGCAAAGGCTGCTCACACAAACGGTAAGGACTTCGTTAAGATGGTGCCTCTCAAGGTAGAGTATGGTGCACGTGTAACAGATGAGTTCCTTAAGGCTTCTGAAGAGAAGCAGCTTGACATTATGAGAGGTTTCACAGACGGTTTCGGTAAGAAGATCGCTCGTGGTCTCGACATCATGGCAATGCACGGAACAAACCCTGCAACCGGTACTGCTTCTGCTCTTATCGGTACTAACTCCCTTGATACAAACACAGGCGTAACCGCTGTTACTTATGTTCCTGCTACACCTGACCCTGAGGGCAACATTGCGACTGGTATCGCAGCTCTCGGTGATAACGATTTCAACGGTCTTGTTATTGATAAGACTTTCGCAAGCGAACTCGCAAAGATCAAGGTTAACGGTGTTCCTCAGTATCCTGAGCTTCAGTGGGGTGGAAACCCTGAGAGAATTAAGGGCGTTGCTTCTGACATCAACAGCACAGTTTCTGCTGCTACTGGTAAGCACGGCTATATGGGTGACTTCGAGAACTACTTCAGATGGGGTTATGCAGACATCATCAATTTTGAAGTAATCGAATTCGGTGATCCTGATGGTCAGGGTGACCTCAAGAGATACAACCAGGTTTACCTTAGAGCAGAGGCTTGGTACGGCTGGGCTATCCTTGATGGTGCTGCTTTCGCAAGAATCGAGGAGTAATCCATGAAATACCGCAACATTAAGACAGGACAGATCATTGAGGTTCCTTCTGAATTGCGCGGTGCTAATTGGGAATTGATCGGTGGTAAGCCCGTAACGGAAACTGCCACCGTTTCTACTCAAGATGACCAACCGGTTAAGAAGACCAGAAGGAAGTCAAATAAGAATCAAGAGGGCTAAAGAATGAACTATGCAACAGTTACAGACATTACAAGACTGAAGCGTTCACTTACCTTAGATGAACAGAGTCGTGCGGCCGCTCTCATACCTGAAATCAGCGATGCTATAAGATATGAGGCTCAAAAGGTCGGTAAGAACTTTGATGAAATGGTATTTGCCTCTGAATTGGGGTCCCAGTGGGATCTGCTCAATGGTGATGGTGATACTACAGAGTTCACACTTACTGATACGCCTGTCAAAAACATTGTAGTAATGATAGGTAATGAAGTATGCACAGCCTATACCATCAATGGTGAAGAAATCACATTCGATGAAGCACCTGCAGATGGAACGGAGATTCTGGTATCTTACCAGTACCGTATACTTCTCCATAGGGCAAAGGCAGTAACTGTTGATGTAGTTATGAGAGAATTGAATACTCCGGGCACACAACTGCCTGCAACATCATACAGTGAGACTGCCGGAAGTATCTCTCAGTCTTTTTCACTTCCCAACTCAAGCGGTTCAGTCAAACTTTGGCCATCTGACTTGAAAGCACTGGGTTTAAAGCGTCAACAGTTAGGTGCAATAGATCTAAGAACAAACTTACAAAGGGGGTACTAATATGCTCCCTTCTTTTTGCAAAGATACTGTAAAACGCATCAGGCCCGGAACAAAGGATGCCAGAGGTTCAACGATTCCAGACTGGAGTACCGCTACAACCAAAGAAATAAAAGGATGCTCTATGCAACCGGCAGGTACATCTCTGTCACAAGATGGCAGAGTCCTTGCAATATCTGATACATATACGCTTTTTGCACCACCGGATGCAGACATCAGGGCTGGTGACCATATTTTATATCACCATCCGATATGCGGAGACCAGGAGTACGAGATTGATGGGGATGTTCCTTTTCAGCCTAGTGCAACTGGCAGACTTGACCATTTGAGAATCCCTTTGAAGAGGTATCAAGGATGAAAAAACCCAAGATCGTGTTTAATTCTCCGGGCTTTAAGGCTCTTTTAAACACAGACAGTATGCACCAAGTGGTTGAAGAGGTTGCTAATCACATAGCAGATAAGGCAAACAGTAACTATGGTGGTGATGGGTACAAAGTTACCACGCAAGTAGGTGGCTATGGTGGTGGTCGTTGGATCGGGTTTGTTACAGCAACAGATGAGGATTCACTAAAGGCAGAGTCGGAAGATTCTGCTCTAACGAGGGCATTGTAATGGATATTAACAAAATAGTTGATATTGAAAATGAGATCCGTCTTGCTTTGACGGACTATTTTGAAACTTATTGCCGACCGCTGCCGGAAAAGTATGGTTTGCCTAATGTGTTGGTAGAACAAACCGGAGGAACTACTTCAAATACCATTGATTCATTTCAGGTCAAGTTATCGGTAAGAGCCAAAACGGATGAAGAAGCTCTTGATACCGCACGAAAGGTTGTAGGAGTGCTGGAGTATCAGGCAGCACATCAGTTTGGGGCTTTACGACATGTATCCGTAAACAGTTTGGCGAGCTGGGGAAATGATCCGGCACGGCCTGACTTAAAACTTTGCACGGTGACAGCCATAGTTACTGCTCATCGTGAAACATATGAAATTTCTACTAGGAGGAAAAACTAATTATGGCTAGCAATAATGTTAACCTTGGTATCGGCATGGCAACAGGTATGTTTTACACAGCACCTGCCGGCACCGCACTTCCTGAAACTCCGTCAGCTACTATTCCCGCCACTTGGACAAATGCCGGTGCTATTACAGCGGATGGTATCACATGGAACACGGGAAAAGACTCGGAACCGCTTAGGAACTGGGCAAAGGAGACAGAAAGACTCGTTGGATCAGAGGAAGGCGGTTCTGTAACTGCACCGATGATGTATACAACAGAGACTACTCTCAAGACTATTTTCGGAGCAGATAATGTAACAGTCGCAGAGGCTACACAGACAACGGGTAACGTAGTTTCCGTTACAGTAGCACCTGGTGTATCTGCATCACCTATGGCATTCCTTTTCATCATGAAGGATGGCGATGATATGCTTATGCTCGGAACTGAGAAGGGTATCGTCCGTGAGGTCGGTGATATCACATTTGCTCCTACTGAGGGCATCACTTGGGAAGCTACAATCGAGGCTGCTGCTTGGACATTCGCAAAGGATGACGGCCAGCTTGCATAATTTAAGGAGAATTGAACCATGCCTAAATACTCACTTACTAAAAAGAACAGATCATATTTAACTATTGAAATCGATGGAAAGACATACAACATTCCGCTTGCTACTACCTTGAAACTCAAAGAAGTACGCAAGTTCTTGAAGCTCGGTAAGAAGACCGAGGAGGAACAGATGGACTTCCTGATCGATTTCTTTGGTAATTACCTGGGTGAGGAAGTCATTGATGAAATGACTATCCCGGATATCCAGGAACTCTTTACTCTCTGGGGTAAAGCAAACGAAGAAGCAGGAGGTCCCTCATTGGGGGAATCCTCAGCCTCACGAGATTCGTAAATGAACACAGTGAGGCTATTGATTACGACCTTCTGACTCGAACTTCTTATTCAATCGATGATGTGGGGGGAACTCTTTCTTGGGGTTCCCTCCATTCTTTTATCAAGAATCTTGATACAGACAGTGCTCTGGCTAGGGATCTTGGTAAGAGTACAGGGTGGGAAAACACCTTAACGACCAATCAGATTTTGGCAGACATATTTGACCTGCTTCAGGTCATAGCCATCCTGATCAGTCATAAACGAAAGAGAATAACACCTTATCCGAGACCGGGTAAGGATAAGAATAACCGGAAGATCGGAAAAGGGGCAATGCCTCTTAACGATCTGAAGGAATGGTTCGAAAGAAAGCGAGAGAAACATGGCAAACGGTGAGCACATTGAAATTGCGAAAGCCTATATATCCGTAATTCCTTCGCTTGAGGGTGCTCAAGGTACTATTACCAAAGAGCTGACCGGTGCGACTGTAGAAGCCAGTGATAAGGCTGGTAAGGAAAGCGGTACAAAGTTCGGAGAATCCTTTTCAAAGAATTTGAAGAAGGCTGGTGTGGCTATCGGAGCTGCTTTAGCAGGTGCCGGTGCTGCAGCCGTTACCGCAGGCAAGTCCTTTGTCAAGGCAGCTAACGATGTCAGCTCTATGGGTGACTCCATTGGTGACAATGCAGCCAAGCTGGGAATTTCCACGAGGGCATACCAGGAGTGGGATTTCGTATTAAAGCGAGCCGGATCTTCAATAGATGCAATGAAGACATCCATGAAGACCTTGCAGAATGCCGCTGCCAGTGAGAATGCTGCTTTTACAGAACTTGGCATAACTCAAAAGGAACTTCAAGAACTTAGCCCGGAAGAGTTGTTCAATAGAACTGTAACTGCCCTTCAGGGAGTTGAAAATACAACACAGCGTACTGCATTAGCATCAAAGCTGCTCGGTAAGGGAGCTGTTGAACTTGGTGGTATCTTTGATATGACCGCAGCAGAAACCGAAGAAGCCAAGCAGAAGATGTACGAACTTGGTGCCTATATGGATGAAGATGCCATAGCTGCATCTGACAACTACCAGGACACCATGACAGATTTGCAGGACTCAATAACTGGAGTAAAGAACAGAGTAATTACTGACTTCTTGCCCGGAATGACTTCCGTAATGGCGGGAATGTCAAAGGTCTTCTCCGGAAATGGTGGAGTAGAAGAGATTCAGAGCGGTCTTCAGGCTGTCATCAGTAAGATCACCACTCTGGCACCTCAATTTTTGCCAGTGGCTCAAACCATAATCACATCTCTGATTACAGGTTTCGGGCCAATGATCCCGGATCTGACAGCGGCAATATTTTCTGTAATCATTACCGCTATCACTACGATAACCTCTATGATCCCTTCTATGATGCCTTCGATAATAGCGGGTATTCAGGGTATTATTCAGGCTACGATTTCGGCACTGCCAGTCATTATAAGCGGTCTTACACAACTGATAATGGCCCTAGTTCAGTGGCTTTCATCAGATGGGGTAGTCCAGGATCTGGTCAATGGCATCGTGCAGATGGTGACACAGCTTGTCAACTCATTCGCTATGATATTGCCGATATTGTTACCAGCTATTATCACCATAATCTCCGAGATCTGTAAGGCGCTTACACAGCCGGACAACGTGAAGATGCTGCTTGATGCGGTTCTTACTCTGGTAGGGGCCATCTTTGTAGCCCTTGTCAATATGGTGCCAGAATTCATCGATCTGGTGGTCGGTGTAATCTCAAATCTCGGTAATCTGGTAGGCGATTTCTTATCTTGGATCGTACCTATAGTAGCCAACGGCATCAGCAAGGTAGTTGATACAGTCAAGTCCTGGGGAACGGCTATTAAGACATTTATTAGCAATCTCATAACAGGCATAAGAGATGGCATAAGCAACTGGATAAACAACCTCAAGACCAGTTTTACCAATGGTTTTAACTACATAAAGGACAAGATATCCAGCATCTTGGGCAATATCGGTGATTTTATAAAGTCTGTCATCGATAAGCTCAAAGAATTGCCAACAAAAGCCGTAAATATCGGCAAGGATCTCATATCCGGCTTGATAAACGGTATCAAAAAGATGGCAAGCAAGGCCGTAGATTCCGTCAAGGATGTTGGTAAGAGCCTTGTAAACGGCATCAAGGGTGTACTGAAGATCGGATCTCCTTCAAAGGTATTCGAGCAAATTGGTGTCTGGAGCGCACAAGGTTTAGGCATCGGTTTTGAAGACGAAATGGCAACTGTCCAAGACAGTTTGGCTATGGATATGAACGGCTTAACCACTTCACTGGCTGCCAACGTATCTGCTTACGCACCTGATGACTATGGTGCAGGTGATACCTATAACGGCGGAGCAGTTACGATCAATGTCTACGGAGCTGAGGGTCAGAACGTAGATGATCTTGCAAAGGCAATAGCGATCAAGTTCCAAGATATGTTCGCAAGAAAGGAAGCTGCTTATGCCTAAACTTTTTAATGATGGTACTAACAGGCAAGGCTTGATAGTATACGGCGGTGAGTCCTCTAGCAACTATGGCATGGTGGTTGCAGAGGCTCCTGCTTATGAAAGACCTAAACGAAAAGAGACCATATTTACCGTGCCCGGAAGAAACGGAACAATCTTATTCCAAGAAGATGCTTGGGAAGATGTAACGAGATCCTACAAAGTATGGCTCGCAGAGGAACAGAATGATTCCCTTGTTGAAAAGGTCGATGCTTTAGAGGCTTGGCTCAATTCTCAAAACGGATACACAAGGCTTGAAGATAACTTTGAGCCAGATGTATACCGCTTGGCTTACTATTCCGGTGGTGATGAGTTTAGCAACAATATGACCCAGTATGGTGAGGCTAAACTTAACTTCACTTGTAGACCGGAAAGGTTTTTGAAGAGCGGTGAAACAGCCATTGCTGTAACTGACGGATCTGCCTTAACAAATCCAACGAAGTATGCCAGCAAGCCTCTTATACACATAGAGGCAGACAATGAAACTGTTTCAATCACCATCAATGGTAAGACCATTACTGCGGAAGTCACTGATTATCTCAATATCGATTGTGATCGAATGGATGCCTACAGACTAGAGGCAGAAAACAGAAATAACAAGATCTCCGGGGCATTCCTTACGATACCTCCCGGAGAGAACGTGATAACAGTTACTGGAACGGCTTCGTTGATAACTATAACCCCAAATTTCTTCACCATCTAAAGGAGTTCTTATGATTCCTATACTCTATCAGACGATTACAGAAGGCATCGTGCCTACACATTACGGAATAGGTGTACTAACCGACTGTCTATCGTGTGAGGTAGAAGAGGTTCGTAACGGCCTATATGAGTTGAAATTGGTCTATGCGATACAAGGTATCCATGCGGCAGATATTCAGCTTGGCCGTTATATCAAGGCAAAGCCTAACTTCACGGATGATCCCCAGATTTTCCAAATCTATAAGATAGGCAAGGCTATGAACGGCCGCTTCGAGGTCAATGCACAACACGAATCATATGCATTGAGCGGTAAAGTTATCTCAAGCGGTACGGCTAACAATGTCGTAACGGCTTGTGCATTACTTCAGGCACAGGCTGGTGGTTTTACCATTGATACGACCAAAAGAACAGTTGCAAATTTCAGCATAACAGAGCCATCATCCGTAAGGTCTTGGTTCGCAGGCAAGCAAGGCAGCTTGCTCGATGTCTATGGTGGTGGTGAGTGGAAGTATGATAACTTCCATTGCCGCCTCATGCAAAACAGGGGAGCAGATAGAGGGGTCCAGATCAGGTATGGGAAGAATTTAACCGACCTGAATCAGGATCTTGACTGTTCCAATCTCTACACGCATGTTGTTTCATATTGGAAAAACGACACAACTGTTGTTATGGGTACACAGGTGGCAACCGGATTGTCACTTGATAATGCAAAGGC
>Ga0310697_10005477_pt1 | contig 12235 bp, 7 predicted proteins | sample 172DNAGHGlowgp2_FD_203883 | JGI IMG/M metagenome (GOLD analysis project Ga0310697, IMG submission 203883) | Sheep rumen microbial communities from Palmerston North, Manawatu-Wanganui, New Zealand - 1728 DNA GHGlow gp2 (v2) (version 2) | ecosystem: Host-associated > Mammals > Digestive system >... | reverse complement strand
GCCGCACCCTTGTAATCGTACTGAAGCGAGGTGCACTTCGACAGGTTTTCCGTGGTTTCGCCATCCGCATTCACATCAACCACAATTCCCACAAACGGACTGAATTCATAGCCACCCTTATTCAAGGTGTAATCCATTTGAGCAGCCCCTGTCGAAGCATTTCCATTGACAAAACTAAGGGTTGACGTGGACTGGGCTTGATTAGAGTTATCGTTATAGACATCCCATTTACCGCCCCAAAGAGAAATATCGTCCTTGTCTTCCAGATCATCCACAAGGGCGTACTTCTTGGTCGTTGTGGCACTGGAGCTAGACTGTGCGGCACTGGAATTAGGTTTCACCGAGCTGCTTGAGGCAGGCTGAGGACCAGCAGAACACGCCGTATAAGATGTGGGGAGCTTCGAAAAGATGTTCGAATTCACCCACTTTCCGCTTTCGGAATAGTTCCAGGCACTACCATTAAAGTAAGAGGCTCCTTCGCCCTTGGTGGATACCGCCCAGTTCGCACCCGAAAGTTTGTACTGGTTCATCCAATTGAGCCAAGTAGAAGAATTACCGCTCACGCCGCCATCACCATCGGCATTGACCGTACCCCATTCCGATACAAACACCGAAAGTCCGCTATTCATCGCAGAAATGGCATGTGAACCTTCGTTACCCGTGGAATGGGTGCCGGCATAAAAGTGGAACGTGTAGGCAATGTTGTTCTTACTATCCGTCACTTCATTGTTGATGGCATAGTTCGGGAACTGGTCCCAGCTGGGGTTGCCGACCAAGACCAAGTTGTCGGAATATTGGCGGATTGTGGCGACCACGGCGTTCGCGTAGGTCTTGATTTCGTTCCAACTCTGACTGATTGGTTCATTGAACACTTCGAAAATCACGTTATCATAACCACCCCATTTCTGGGCCATTCTGCTAAAGAACGACTTTGCGCTGTTCACATCGGCGCTGGCCTTGTGGCTATGGTAGTCGATAATCACGTAGATATCATTATCGATGGCCGCCTGCACCACGGCATCCATCATGCCCTGATACCTACTCTGGTTGGTAAAATAGTTTCCACTACCCCAGTCCTCATCTACACCCATGGCAGCACGAATAAGCTGGATGTTCTGCCTCTGAACAAGTCCGGTAACCGTGCTAGAATTCCAGAAGTCTCCCACATCGCCAGCAATACTCCAGAACAGGCTCATACCCTGCACCTGGACTTCGCTACCACTTTTGACGCCCTGGCAACTGCCATAAATGCGGCCCTGACCCGCGGAGTTCTTGCCAGCTTGTAACTGGCCATATTGGCTTACGGGGCCCACACGCCCGAAGGAAAGGGAAACAAGGCACAAGGCCAGGAGAAGGAAAAGGGTCCTTTTCATACAATACCCATCTCTAGATTTGTGATATTTTGCTTAAAAAATAATATCAAGAGAAAGGCCATTCAAGTCAAATTCTGGTAACAATTTGTTACTCCCGTAAACGAAAAACGGACACTATTCAAAAGTCCTTTTTTTTGAACAAAAAAGGCAGGTTCACCCCGCCTCTTGCATTGTTCCACAAATAACGCGGAACTTGTTTACAAAGTTTTACTTACCGAACCTGCATACGCAAGGTCTTGACCGTGGAACCCTGCTGCACACGCACGATATAGACACCCTTGCCCATGCTGCCGAAGGTGTGGGCGAAGCTGCCGGCGGCCATGCTCTCGCTGTGGCTTTCGATGGTGTGGCCCATCATGTCAAACAACTGGACCTTCACGAGGCCGGCCTTAGCGACAGACACCAGCAAGGTGTTGCCGTGGATGGTAGCGGAAAGGCCGGAATGGGCAACCACCCCACCCGCGATTCCGTCGGTATCGTCATCATCCTCATCGTCATTGTCATCGGAAGAACGGGAAGACGAACTCCTCCTGGACCTGGACGAGGAACTGTTGTCCACATCGGGGTCGTCTTCATCGGGGCGGACCACAGGGACAATGCTCATGCCTTCGCATTTCAAATCGTCAATGAAGAGGTTTTTGTGCGTTGCCTCCTTCTTCACTTCCCACTGGAGCTTGACCACATCAGCCATATTCAAACCATCCAGTGCAGTCCCCCAGTTTTCCTCCTGCTCCAGCCCGCTAGGAACGGACACGCTAGCCACCGTCCAAACCGAGGAACCCTCAAAGGCCTTCTTGTGGTAATTGTAACCGGACAATTCTCCTTCTTCGTCACCACGGGTTACGGCCTTCAGGTTATGGCCTGCTCCCTTGTACTTGTAACTAATCTGGGTACAACCGCGAAGGCCATCTTCCAAATTCAAGCCGAGGGTCACGTAGGGGTCGTATTCATTATCCCCCTTTCCCAAGACGATGTTCTTAAGTCCGGCGCCGTATTCCGAGCCATCGGCAGCGGCAGAGCCAAACACCACCACATAGTCCCCCTCGTCATTTTTGGAGTTGTCTATGGTAGAGGCGCCCTTGTCGCCTTTATCCGTAAAGGCATACCAGTAATCATTCAAACCGGTAAAGGCCATGTTGTCGCCATCTTCAAAATCGTCGATAAATGAAGTCGCAACAGCGGTGGAAGAGGTGATAGATGAAGAGGAACGATTAGATGAGGAAGAACGAATGGACGAGGAAGAACGAATGGACGAGGAAGAACGAATGGATGAAGAGGAACGAATGGACGAGGAGGAAGACCCGGCAGAAGACGCCACACTGCTGGAGCTGGTGACAATGACCTCGGGGAGGGTTCCCACGCACTTTACGTTGTCGATTTGGAAGCTTGTTCCACGACTTTCAACATCCATACTGACAAACCAGGCCAACTGATACACCTGGGCCCAGTAAAAAGGCTTTATTTCTCCAGAAAGCTTCGGGGTTTGGTAAACCCACAAAGGCTGATCCAAATCATCAGCAGTAACAGTCACCGTTTTCCAGGATGTGGAACTTTCCTGTTCTACCGTCTGGTGTTCGTATCCTTTTTCTGGAGTCACTGTGCTTATATCGGCGCGGAAGAAATGCCCAGAGCCCTTGTAATCGTACTGTATTGCCGAGCAGTTTGTAAATGCGCCTTCAACAAGAGCAAGCCCCATACCCACGGAAGGATACGGCTTATCAGTCGTCGGAACAAGGGAAATACCCTCCATCGAGGCGTACTTACTGCTACCGCTAGAACGAATCATGTCCCAGTCACCGTTCGCTTTTTTTGTATTTGAAATTGAGCCGTCCGCTTCATACAAGAACCAGCCGCCATCTTCAAGGGTTTCTGCAGTAACATTACCATCTTGGAAATCATCTATAAGCGTAACCGTAGAAGAAGCCGAGGAAGAGGGGCCGGAACCGCTAGAAGCCGGAGTTGACGAACACCTTGTATAGTTAGAAGGCAAATTCGCAAAAATATTGGAATTCACCCACACACCACCATCCGTATGCTTCCATGTACCCGTAGCGGTAGCGTTGCCGACAAAATAAGAGGCAGCCTCGGTTTTACTGGAAACGGCCCAATTTGCACCAGACAGTTGGTTCGTTTTCATCCAGTCATACCAATTTTGAGTACGGTCGCTATAAAAAGTTCCACCACCGGACGGACCCGATGCACCCCATTCCGTCACAAATACAGAAAGCCCGGCATTCATCGCTAAAACAGCATGACTTCCTTCACTGTTCGTTTCATGCTTGGTACCATCAAGATCAACTCCCGCATAAAAATGGAAGGTGTAGGCGACATTGTTGTCGTTTATCTTGTTGGTGTTCCCTATAGCTTCATCTGGCCTAGAAGACCAACTGGGATTTCCGACAACAACAAGATTGTCGGAACCGGCGTCACGAATGACTTTAATAACAGTATCTGCATAGGTCTTGATATCCGACCACGATTGCTGTTTAGGCTCATTGAATATCTCAAAGATCACGTTATCATAACTGCCCCATTTCGTCGCCATACGACGGAAAAACTCCTTGGCGTGGGCAACATTTTCATTGGCCCTGTGGCTGTGATAATCGATAATCACATAGATGTCGTTGTCTATGGCCGCTTGAACAACAGCATCCATCATCTGTTGTTGCGTTTGCTGATTTTCCGTACTTGAAAAGTAGTGCGGAGCACCACTCCACTCCTCATCCACACCCATGGGAGCACGAATCAGCTGAATGTTATGTCTTGATACAAGCTGGTTCACATAGGCGGCGGTCCAATAAGGGGCACCTTCATAGAGTCCATTGTTGACACCGGCAATGCTCCAGAAAAGGCTCATACCCTGTATCACGACCTCATTTCCGTTGGAAATGCCCTTGCAAGACCCATAAATCCGGCCTTTATTGGCAGAATTTTTCCCTGCCTGCAGCTGGCCGTACTGACTTACCGGGCCAACACGATTTGCGGCGAATACCGTAGAGATGAAGAGTGCCATAAGCACCATAAGTAGTTTTTTCATAAATGACCTGGGATTATAAGTACAACATTCCTCTTTTGTGAAGATAACTTATTTTCCTTTTTATTTCAATTATTTTTTTGGAAACAATTGTTACCGCGGTAAACAATTTGACAATCCTCACAAAAAAGGCCCCGCCATAGGCGGGACCTCAACATTAAGAAAAATTTACACTCAGCGGACCTGCATACGCACGGTCTTGACCAGGGAGCCCTGCTGCACGCGGACCACATAGAATCCCCTGGAGAGAGCGCCGAAGGTGTGAGCAAAGCTACCGGCGGCCATGCTCTCGCTGTGGCTTTCGATGGCGTGGCCCATCATGTCGAACACCTGGACCTTCACAACACCGGCCTTGGCGACAGTGACCTGGAGGGTGTTGCCCATGAGGGTGACGTTAAGGCCAGCCGGAGCAGCTGAGGTCATTGCGATAGAGTTAGAATTCGAAGAAGTGGGAGTAGTCGTGCTCAAGGTACCCACGCACTTCACATTGTCGATATCCAGTTCGGTACCCAGATTAGCAGCAGAGAACTTTTCATCCACCACCCAAGTCAGCCTGGATACCTTAGCCCAGGAGAAAGCGACTATGGTAGCGCCAGTAACAGTAGACACCCATTCAGGCTGAGCCATGGTAGAAACAGTCACCGTTTTCCAATCCGTAGAGGCAGACTGGTCCGTAGCCACATGCTCCCAACCCTCTTTTTCCTTCACGCCGTCCACCGTGGCACGCATACGATGGCCAGAGCCCTTGTAATCGTACTGGATTGCAGTACAACCAGAGAGCTTACCCGAGGTAAAGGCCACTTCCATACCCACGGAGGTATAGATCTTATCCTTGTCGCTACCCGGAGTAATACCAGAAATATTCTTCATGGCCGCATAGGAGTTAGTACCTTCAGTGACAATCATGTCAATCGCACCAGTCGTAGGATCCTTCGTGTTGGAATAAGTTCCACCAGCTGTGTAGAGGTACCAGTAAGCCGTTGCGCCGAGAGTTTCAGCAGTGGTATTGGCATCATCGAAGTCGTCGATGACAACGGCCGTGCCGGTGACAGAAGAAGAGGAATTCGCGGCACTGGGGTCATAACCGACGCAGTTCACGTCGTCAATGTAGAGGTAGTCAGTGCCTTCAACCTTTGTAATTTCCCACTTGATGGCGTTGACGTTGGCCATGACCAAATCCATTGCGCCCGTGCCACCCCAGTCTTCCTGCACAAACTGGCCATACTGAACGGTAACCGGAGTCCAATCCGCAGCAGCCGTGACAGCGGCCTTGTGCTGGTTCCACTGAGTCAAAGCCCCTTCTTCGTCGCCCTTCATGGTGGGCTTCAGGTTGTGGGCGGCACCCTTGTACTTGTAAGAAATGGCAGTGCAACCGGGCAGGCCTTTGGCAATGTTTACACCCAAGGCGGCAGAACCGTTTGCACCAACCACGGCACCCGTGACGCCGGCGCAACGGCTAGAAGAACCGCAAGCGGCGGCGTCAAAGTTCACCACCTTACCACCATTACCGTCAGCAGCATTGCCAACAGAAGAACCGGTACCGGCGGCATAGGCATACCAGTAGTCGTTGGTACCCGTCTTGGCAGGCTTGCCGGCACCTTCTTCGAAGTCATCGATGTTTGCTGCAGCGACCACGGATGCAGAGCTCTCTACAGAAGCGGAAGAGGTTTCCGTGGAAGCGGAAGAGGTTTCAGTGGAGGCAGAAGAGGTTTCCGTGGAAGCGGAAGAGGTTTCCTGAGCCTGGGCGATCATTGCGCACAGCGCGACGGGAAGAATTAGTAAGGATTTTTTCATAATTTTTCCTCTTTTAAGTTATTTGCACGAAATATACGATTTTATGTCAATTCTGTTTAGTAAATAATCATTTACTTCGAATCTTTCACAAAATAAAAGCCCCTCTTGGAAGGGGCTTTTTTACAACATCTCAATGTCAGACAACGAGTTAGTTTTCGTTGTTGTGCATTTCCATCTGTTCGCGGTCCATGGTGTGCTGCAAGTATTCCTTGAAGTCACGGTCGATGTTCACGCCGTCGAAGTCGATGTCATCGTTTTCCAACACGAACACAGCACTGGGGTTGTCGAGCCAGCCGACCACGTCCACGCCTTCGAGTTTCATGGACTTGTCGCCAGCGGCCTGGGCCACGTATTCCACCTTGGACTTGGCCACCCAGCCCTGACCGCAGTTGCCCTTGACCAGAACCTCGGTATCGCCGTCCTTGACGATGGTAAGTTCATCGTTAAAGCCTGCGGTGCAAACCACAGAGCCACCGCCCTTCTCCTTGGTCAGGTCAATATCGCCCAACTTGGACTTGACTTTGTTGGGTGCTGCGAAAGCAGCGGCAACCATCAGAGAAAGAGCAACAAACAAAACCTTTTTCATGTTATTCCTCGAAACGGGATAAAAATATTCGTTAATGCAATAGGAATATACCTTTTATTTTGGCAATTTGTGAGATATTCTTTTAAATTTTTACAATATGAAGCGTTTTTTTTGCATTTTGTTGATTTTTCTGGTTGTTTTGGCCGCTTTTGCCGGGATTCAAGGTAAAAAAAGACTGAATGCCGTCTCAAACAACACCGAAACAGTACTCCTGGAAATCCCCAAGGGAAGTTCCGCGTCCAAGGTCGCCCAGATACTGGACGAAAAAAGCGTGTGGAAGGACGGACTGGCATTCAAGGTCCGGAACAAAATGGACAAACCCTCCCTCAAGGCGGGGTGGTACGAGATTCCGCCCCGGCAGACCCTGGAACAGATTTTCGCCCTGCTTGCAAGCGGCAAGAACGCCGTGCGCAAGGTGACTATTCCCGAAGGTCGGGCAAGCTGGGAGATTCCCGCCTACCTGAAAAAGGCGTTCCCCGACCTGAACGAGGACCGCTGGAACAAGTTGGTCCAGGACCCGAAGTTCGCCCAGTCCCTGGGCGTAGATGCAAGCTCGCTGGAAGGCTATCTGCTGCCCGACACCTACCCCTTCGCCATTGATGCCGACGAAGAGACCATCATCAGGCAGATGGTGGCGGCGAACCTGAAGGTGCGGGACGAGATGAAAAACAAGCCTGGCTCCAAGTGGGCGACTCTCGGCAACTGGCACAAGGTGCTGACCCTTGCAAGCGTAGTAGAAGAAGAAACCGGCAAGCCCGACGAACGGTTCTTGATTGCAGGCGTTTTCCACAACAGGCTTGAAATCGGCATGCCGCTGGGGGCCGACCCCACGGTTCGGTTCATCTTCAGGAACCTGACCGGGCCTATCTACAAGAGCCAGCTCAACAGCGACAGTCCCTACAACACCCGCAAGTTCAAGGGCCTGATGCCAGGCCCCATCTCGAACCCGGGGCGCAAGGCCATAGAGGCGGCCCTTTTCCCAGCCGACACCAAGGCTCTTTACTTTGTTGCAAAAGACGACGGTTCGGGCACCCACTTTTTCAGCAGCACGCTCAGCGACCACAACAAGTTCAAGGACGTGGCTGCGAAGAACAGAGGAGAGTGAGGACTACACTCACACTGATTGCTTACTAAAAGCGATTTCCCTGCCATTCTCGTATTCGCAGACAAACCTGTCGGCACTGACAACCTCGTAGTCCGACCCGCCGTTGAACACGTTGGCATTGCCGTATTCTTCGTGAAGTTTTTCCATACGGACACGACACGCGAACCTGCGGGACAGTTCAGCGCAACATACGGAAATTTTATTGTCAGAAATTGACACAGCCTTGGATTTATCCTTAAGGACTATTTGGATTTCGTTGGCGGTTGCTATCGAAAGCAGGAACACGATATCGCCTATGGCGTACTCACGGCAATCCGAACCCTGCAAAACCGATTCGGCGTTATCGACCCAAAGCCTACCCGAAATGCTGTACTCGTGATCCATAGTGGAAATTTACTATTTTTTAGGGGATAGGGGGTAGGAGCTAGGATCCAGTGAATACAAGCCAGAAACTAGCCCCTAAATCCTAACCCCTAGATCCTAATCCTATGGCCCGCGCACGCAAGACAATCACACCCGACCCGTATGCGAAACCGATAGCGAAACCGCTACCGCCCGAGCAGAGCCTGCCGGGGCACCTCAAACAGTTCCAATCGCCGACCCGCGCGAACTTCGAACTGGTGAGCCCTTACGGTGCGGCGGGCGACCAGCCGAAAGCCATTGAGGAATTGACCGAAGGCTTCAAGCACGGAGAACAGTTCCAGACGCTCCTTGGCGTGACGGGTTCGGGCAAGACGTTCACCATGGCGAACGTCATCAAGAACGTAGGCAAGCCGACGCTGATTTTGACACACAACAAGACGCTGGCGGCGCAGCTCTACCAGGAATTCAAGGCGTTCTTCCCCCACAATGCGGTGGAATACTTCGTGAGCTATTACGACTATTTCCAGCCCGAAGCGTATATTCCGCACACGGACACCTTCATCGAGAAAGATGCCAGCATTAACGACGAGATTGACAAGCTCCGCCTGCGGGCCACCGCGAACTTGCTCACCCGCAGGGACGTGATTATCGTTGCCTCCGTGAGCTGCATCTACGGTTTGGGTAGCCCCAGCGAATATTTCGACCTGATGGTGCGAATCAAGAAGGGCGACGTTTACGACCGCGACAAGATTCTCCACGACCTGGTGCGAATTCAATATACCCGCAACGATTTCAGCCTGGAACGCGGTTCTTTCCGCGTGCACGGCGACGTCATCGAAATTCACCCGAGCTACGACGAAGAAGGCCTGCGAATTGAACTTTTCGGCGATGAGGTGGACAGACTCGTGCGCTTCAATATCATTACCGGCGAAGTCACTCAGGAAATGGACGAGATGACCATCGCTCCGGCGAAGCACTTCGTGACCAAGGAAGAAGGCCGCGCAGGCATTTTGCAACGCATGCAAATGGAGCTCACCGACCGCCTCGCCGAACTTGACAAGGAAGGCAAGGTGCTGGAATCGGCCCGTCTCAGCAGCCGCACTCGCTACGACATGGAAATGATTCGCGAAACCGGCATGTGCAGCGGCATCGAAAACTACTCCCGCATTATCGAGAACCGCGCACCGGGTACGCGCCCGTTTACGCTCATCGACTACTTCGGCGACGATTGGCTTTTGATGGTGGACGAATCCCACGTGAGTATTCCGCAGGTGGGCGGCATGGCCGAAGGCGATAAGAGCCGCAAGACAACGCTTGTGCAGTACGGGTTCCGCCTCCCCTGCGCGCTGGACAACCGCCCGATGAACTTCGCCGAATTCGAGTACATGTACCCGAAGCAGGTGCTTTTCGTGAGTGCCACCCCCGGCGATTACGAACTTACCAAGACGGGCGGTGTCGTTACCGAACAAATTAATAGACCCACCGGACTTCTGGACCCGAAAATCGAGATGTTCCCCATCAAGGGCCAGATGGACGTGTTGCTGTACCGCATCGAGGAAGTCGTCAAGAACGGCGACCGCGTACTGGTCACCACCCTCACCAAGAAGATGGCGCAGGACCTCACCGACTTCTTTGTAGAAGCGGGCATCCGCGCGCGTTACCTGCACAGCGACATCAAGACGCTGGAACGCCACGAACTCATCCGCGGACTCCGCACCGGAGAGTTCGACGTGCTGGTGGGCATCAACCTGCTGCGCGAAGGCCTCGACCTGCCCGAAGTGAGCATGGTGGCGATTCTCGATGCCGACAAGGAAGGGTTCCTGCGCAATTACCGCAGCCTTATCCAGACCATGGGACGCGCGAGCCGTAACGTGAACGGCACCGTTTTGCTCTTTGCGGACAACATGACCGACAGTCTGGAAAAAGCCGTCAACGAAACCGCCCGCCGCAGGGCCGTGCAGGAAGAATTCAACAAGGAACACGGCATCACGCCGAAGTCTGTGACTCGCAAGATTGAAGAGGATTTGAGAATCGCGGATCCCCTTGGAATCGACGGCGACGATACTGTCGATGAGAACGAGGAGATCCCCGCCTTGGTTCGGCTACGCTCACCACAGGTCGCGGGGATGACAAACGGGGAACCGGGCATCCGTCCGATGGAACCGCTACAGCCCAGTTCTAGACGAAAGACGAAAGAGGAAAGACGAAAGAAAGGCTCTAGGTCCGAGGTTCGAGGCTCGAGGCACGATGTAAGAAAGGAGATCCCCGCCTCCGCGGGGATGACAAGTTCGCTGGAAGACCTGGAACGGCAAATGAAGGAAGCCGCCGCGCGGCTCGATTTCGAGGAAGCGGCGCGGCTGCGGGACATTATCCGGAATCTGCGTTAGGGACAGTGACCCCGAAGGGGACGAGACCGGACAACGGACGGGCTCGGTGAGGCAGGGCGGAACGCCCTGGCGAGTATGGCCCGACCCGCCCCCGTGAAGAATTGCACTGAACTTTGGGGCGGGGAACGCCCAAAAAAGGGCGTTTTTTATTGAAAAATTCGCTTTCCCGATTGCTTTTCAGGTCATTTTTGTTTATTTTCAAAGGCAGAAAACTTTTTATGAGGAAAAAATCATGAATTTTAAGTTCTTAACATCTCTCCTTGCGGGTTCTGTCTTCGCACTGGGGTCCATCAGCCTTATCGCTTGCGGCGGTGACAGCGGTTCTAGCGCAGAAGAAGAACCTGGTACGTCTTCCGCACAGGAGATTATTTTGTCATCTGCCTCAAAGGAATCTCCGCTTAACTCGGCTTCGTCCATCAACGGAAAGGTTCTTCCTGACGGCAAGGGTGGTTTCGAACTCACTCTGACAGGTTCTTTGGAAATGAACCCGTATTTCATCCCTGAAGAGCACGACGAATCGGAAGACTTCTGGTTCACGTTTGACAGCCTCTCGTTCACCGTCGGAAAATATGGCGATGACGGCAAGGTCTATCTCGTTGACAGCCTGAATGTCGTTGGTGATGTACAGTTCCCCGCAGACCGAATCCCTATAGCCTCGTCCTACAAGCAGATTCCCCTGAATCAGGATAAGATTGGCTGCGGTAAGTTCGTTTTGTATGTGTGGATCTATATGAGCGTCGAAGAAGATTCTTCTCTGCATTACACCGCTCTTAAGCAAGTCGATTTTGAATTGGAATGCAAGCCCGACGTTGCATCTTCTTCCAGTGCCGGGCCCACTACTTGTACGGAACTGGCACATGCAACTGTCACCCTGTCTAACATGCTCGGCGATGCTATCGATTATATGAGCATTGACGGTGCCGCCGATGCGCATCAGTTGACAATGGTCCTTGAAGGGGGTGAAACCTACCTGCAGGCCGCCGATGGCATTAGCATCTACGAAGAAGTGGGCGCCCTGTCAGACGTCATCCAGGAATCGATTTGCATGGAAGACATTCAGAAGCATGACGCCACCAAGACCGACAAGATGTTGATTGAATTGGGCGCATGGTACATTGTTGTAACACCTTCTGGAAGTTACCCTGTTAAGGCCAAGTCAAAGCCCACTGGCAACGAAGGTGAGCTGACACTCGACTACTACAAGAAAAAATAAGCCCTGATATTTTTTGAGGTCCCCTTATGGGGGACCTTTTTTGTTATACCCCCTCGTTTTTCCATTGGCATCCAGGCCGACGCACCTGGTTTTTCTATCTTTACGCCCGTAATTTAACAGGAGTAAACTATGCTCAAGAAGCTTTCCAATTTCCCCGGCATCAAGGGGCCCGTCGTCACAATCGTGATGGATGGTTTTGGTATCACCGATAAGGTCGAAGGCAACGCCATCAAGGCTGCCCGCACCCCGACTCTCGACAACCTCTTCAAGATGTACCCGAACGTGCTTCTGAAGGCTCACGGCCGCGCCGTGGGTATGCCGACCAACGAAGACATGGGTAACTCCGAAGTGGGCCACAACGCCATCGGTGCCGGCCAGGT
>Ga0310697_10005476_pt1 | contig 12236 bp, 9 predicted proteins | sample 172DNAGHGlowgp2_FD_203883 | JGI IMG/M metagenome (GOLD analysis project Ga0310697, IMG submission 203883) | Sheep rumen microbial communities from Palmerston North, Manawatu-Wanganui, New Zealand - 1728 DNA GHGlow gp2 (v2) (version 2) | ecosystem: Host-associated > Mammals > Digestive system >... | reverse complement strand
ATAGAAGAGTCAAGGGACGGAACGCGTTTCGAAGGTTCATATAAGGACGATGAACGCGACGGCAAGTTTGTGGAGAAAGACCGCAATGGGCAGGTAATTGCCACCGGTACCTATGACATGGGACAAAGACATGTGAACTAACTTAAATAACTTAAAACTCAAGAAGATATGATTGTAGACACATTAGACAACCTGAAGTATTATGAAGCACTAAATCCTTTGTTTAGTGACGTGGTGAAGTTCATTGAGGAGAACGACCTGATGGCTCTTGAACCCGGTAAGCATGAGATTAAGGGCAAGGATCTCTTTGTGAATATCATCAACCAGAAGGGCAAGACTCCTGACGAGGCAGTGATGGAGACTCACCGTAATATGCTTGACATCCAGATACCACTTGATGACAATGAGACCTATGGCTATCTGCCATTGGAGGATATTGCCGTTGAGGCTGAGTATAATGCCGAAAAGGATGTGACCAAATACCCCGACCAGCCCAGCTCTACTTACGTGGAGTGCCGCCCGGGAATGTTTGCTATGTTCTTCCCTCAGGACGGTCATACGCCTTGTATAGCCAACTGTGAGGTGTTCAAGAAGGCAGTGTTTAAGGTAAAATGCTAATATATTGCATGATTTATAATGCATAATTCATAGTTTGTAATTATGGCAGAGACGAAGAAACCCGCTGCAAAAAAGGCTGCAGCAAAGAAGCCCGCCGCTAAGAAAGCAGCGACAACAAAGAAATCTTCTGTTGCAAAAAAGGCTCCTGCAAAGAAGGTAGAGGAGCCTGTTGCACCACAACATATAGGTATTGTGGCCGCCGATCCATGGCTGGAACCCTTTGAGGGCGCTATCCGCGGACGCCACGACCACGCGCTGTGGATGATGGACCACCTGACAAACGGTGGCAAAATATCCCTGTCTGACTTTGCCACAGGCTATCTCTACTATGGCCTGCACCGCAATGAGAAAGGCGAGTGGATATTCCGTGAGTGGGCTCCAAACGCTACGGAGATACATCTTATCGGAGACTTCAACGGCTGGAAGGAGACCGCTAAGTACAAGCTCAAGAGAAGCAAGAACGGTCAGGACTGGGAGATAAAGCTCCCCAAGACGGCCATGAAGCATGGCGATCTGTATAAGATGCTTGTGAAATGGGACGGCGGACAGGGCGAGCGCATCCCCGCATGGGTCCGTCGCGTAGTGCAGGATGATGAGACAAAGATTTTCTCAGCACAGGTATGGGCGCCGGAGAAGGAGTATAAGTGGAAGCGCAAGACCTTCAAACCCGACACAACGCCGCTGCTTATCTACGAGTGCCACGTTGGTATGGCGCAGGATGCAGAGAAGGTGGGCACCTACAAGGAGTTCAAGGACAATATCCTGCCACGCATCATTGAGGATGGATACAACTGCATTCAGCTGATGGCCATTCAGGAACATCCCTACTATGGCTCCTTCGGCTATCATGTCAGCAACTTCTTTGCCCCGTCAAGCCGCTTCGGAACACCGGAAGACCTCAAGGAACTCATTGACACAGCTCACCAGAATGGCATCGCTGTCATTATGGATCTCGTCCACTCTCACGCTGTTAAGAACGAGGTGGAGGGTCTGGGCAACCTCTGCGGAGACCCTTGCCAGTACTTCTATACCGGTGACCGCCGTGAGCACAATCAGTGGGACAGCCTCTGTTTTGATTACGGCAAGGACCAGGTGATGCACTTCCTCCTGTCCAACTGTAAGTACTGGCTGGAGGAGTTCCACTTCGATGGATTCCGCTTCGATGGCGTCACCTCTATGCTATACTATAACCATGGCCTCGGAGTTGACTTCGGAAGCTACGGCGATTACTTTAACGGAGCAGAGGATGACAACGCCATTTGCTACCTCGCTTTGGCCAATAACCTCATACATTCAGTCAACAAGAACGCCATCACTATAGCCGAAGAGATGTCTGGTATGCCTGGATTGGCAGCCAAATTCGAGGACGGCGGCCTGGGCTTCAACTATCGTCTTGCAATGGGACTGCCCGACTATTGGATCAAGATGATTAAGGAGAAGAGTGACGAGCAGTGGAATCCACGCGACATCTTCTGGGAAATGACCAACCGTCGCAGCGGTGAGCTGACAATATCCTACGCTGAATCCCATGACCAGGCACTGGTAGGCGACAAGACAATCATATTCCGTCTCATCGATGCAGATATGTATTGGCACTTCAAGAAGGGTGACGAGAACGAGATGGCACGTCGCGGCATTGCCCTGCACAAGATGATTCGCCTCGTCACAGCTTCTACTATGGGTGGCGGATACCTCAACTTCATGGGCAACGAGTGGGGACATCCTGAGTGGATAGACTTCCCGCGCGAGGGCAACGGATGGAGCTGCAAGTATGCACGCCGTCAGTGGAACCTTGTAGATAATAAGGAACTGTGCTATCACTGGCTGGGTGACTTCGACAAGAAGATGCTTGAGGTCATGAAGTCGCAGAAGAACTTTAACCTCACTCCGGTTCAGGAAATATGGATCAACGAGGGTGATCAGATTATGGCTTTCATGCGTGGAGACCTCATCTTCATCTTCAATTTCTCGCCCACGCGCTCTTATACCGACTACGGATTCCTTGTCCCGATGGGCTCATACGACGTTGTGCTCAACACAGACTCAAAGGATTACGGCGGCTTCGGCTTTGCCGATGACAGCGTGACGCATCTCACCAACTACGATCCCCTCTATCAGGAAGACAAGAAAGAGTGGCTCAAGATGTATATCCCTGCCCGCTCTGCCGTGGTATTGAGGAAGAACTGACAACCGCATTCCGTATAAATCCCCGAGTGTTGTATGCTACGCCTCTGTGAGGCAGACAGGCATCAGCATCTCATAAAACCAATGAACAGCAATTCAAAGGGTAGCACCACCACCTTACCCGGTGCCGTGTGTGCTACCATTTTTATTCTTTTCTCCATATCCTACCTGTACTTCTTTCAGGCACCGCTGCTTGAAATGATTCAACATGCGTGGTCGGGTGGGGTGACATCGTACGACTATCTGTGGGGCACGGGGGTCATACTTGCCTCGCTGTTAGTGGTTACAGGCCTCTTTTCACGCCTGTTGCCATTGCCTTTCTACTATGCTCCGGCAATGCTCTGCATGGGATTGCTCACTGCGGTTCATGTAAGCGCCGACGGCTCAGTCCACACATCTGTCATGTGGATCATCTTCTCCGCGGCGATATTTGTGGCGTTGCTCGTCATGGGCTTTGCCGGGCGCGACTTCCTGTGCTATGTCAGCGGTACAGAAAACACTGGCAACCGCCTCTCTTCGGGCAGGGCTTACCCCTTCCTGCCATTACTGTGGATGGCTGTTTTCATGGGGCTGACATTCCTCATGGGCAATACGGACCGCTCGCTGCACACACGTCTGAAGGCAGAACACTACTGCAAGACGCGCCAATGGGACCAGCTGCTAAAGACCGGCTTGGCTCAGCATGATGACAATGGAGCCATCACGATGCTGCGTGCCATTGCGCTGGCTAACAGCGGACAGCTTGGAGAACGGCTATTCAATTACAATATCCCGCCTGGCACTACGTCCGATTGCCTCTTCTACGGCGATGTGACAGACAGCAAGCTACGCAGGTTTCCCAAGGGAACCTTCCTGCTCTCAGACGGTTATCGACTGTGGCAGACGATAGGCTTTGTGCCTCGCAACCGCACGGAGTCAGTCAGGACTATCCTGGAACGTGAGCTCAGGCACGAGAAAATGCTTTCAGACAGCCTTGCTGCGGCAAGTGCTGCAGCGTCAGAAGCCTCTGATGCCGCGCAGTCATCAGCACCCTCTGCCGAAACTGCTGACAGTACTTCGGCGGATATAAAGCACTTCGTCAAGCCTGTTGCGAAAGACTACCTGCTCTGCGCTTGCCTCATAGATCGCGACTTGGAGGCTTTCATGCGCATTCTGCCGCGTTACTATTCCATAACCGATGACCTGCCGCGTCACTATCGCGAGGCATGTCTGCTATACCATCGCCTCAATAACCTCGCTTTGCCGGTAGATAAACGTGAGATCTCAGCAGAGATAGAAGACTATGATGACTTCTGCGCTATCCTCAAGGCTAACCGCGATCCTGTACGCCGCAATGCTGCGTTGCGCGACAGTTATTTCGGTACTTATTGGTATTATTATTACTCCGAATGAACAAACCTCTTATACTCATATCCAACGATGATGGCTATCATGCCAAGGGCCTCAATGCTCTCATTGACATGCTGAGCCCCATAGGTGACATCATTGTCTGTGCACCGGAGAGTGTCCGTTCCGGGTTTTCACGTGCTTTCAGCACTACGACGCTTACGCTGAAACACCGCAAGCACCTGAACTGTGGCGATAACAGCATAGATGTGTGGAGCTGTTCGGGAACGCCCGTTGACTGTGTCAAGATGGCTTACGCCCGCCTTTGTCCCCGCAAGGCAGACATTATCATCGGCGGCATAAACCACGGTGACAATTCATCCACCAATATGCACTACAGCGGTACGGTTGGCATCGTATTGGAGGGAGCGCTGAAGCGCATCCCCAGCATAGCCTTCTCGCTGTGTGACTATGATGACGATGCGGACTTTGAACCCATGCGCCCCCTTGTCGTAAATATGGTACAGAAGGTGCTTAGCAAAGGACTGCCCGAGTATGTATGCCTCAATGTCAACGTGCCAAAGGAGTGGAACGGTGAGTCGCGTATGTGTCGCATGGCTCATGGCCATTGGCGCAACGAGGTTGAGGAGCGTCGCCATCCCGGTACGGGGAAGCCGTATTACTGGATGACGGGATACTATCAGAACGACGAGCCCGATGCGGAGGACACCGATGCATGGGCTGTGGCTCACGGCTTCGCAGCCATAACACCCTTGACTGTCGATCAGACATACACGGGTCCGATATACGACTTGGGCACATCCCATCGCGCCAGCTAAATTGTACATTGTACATGGGAAATGGTACATCACATAGGATAACGGAGCTGGATTACCTGAAGGGCATTATGATTCTTCTGATGATCAGTTTCCATCTGGTCTATATCGGAGACTCCTATCCCTACGCCAAGCGCGTGGTATATACTTTCCACATGCCCATATTCCTGCTTATCTCGGGCTATCTGCTGAACAGCAGCAAGCCTGTCAGGCAGTTTCTGAGGACCATGTTCTGGTACGCTGTGCCATACGTGATAATGGAAAGCGGCTACACCGTAATGGCTTCACTGTTGCCCATTCGTGAGCATATAGACCATCTCACCCTGCCGGTATTCATGGAGAAGCTGTTTGTCAAGCCATTAGGCCCCTATTGGTATCTGCATACGCTCATCCTTTGCGCCGCCACATACTATGTAGTGCATCACCTGATGGTCAGGTTCCCTGTCTCGCAGTTTATTCTGACAGGCATTCTCTACACGCTCTATGCCCGTGTGGGTATAGTCTCATTGCCCGCATCATTCTATTTTCTGGCAGGCGTAATCATCCGACACAGCGCTATTGATTCCATCGTTCACACCGCTTCCACTGTTGAGAAGTCTTGGAGAATGTTGGTATGTGCCTTGCTTTCGCTCTTTGCACTGCTGCTGCTCATCTCCCATCCCTCTTCCCTTGACCCCTATTCTGTGGGCAGCGTGCTTATCGTCTGCCTCGTCATCACTTTGTGCCTTGCGTTCAAGCCATATCTTGGCGAGGTGATAAACCGCACACTCATCCTCTTGGGCAGGAACACCCTTTGTCTGTTCCTCTTCTCGCCTGTATTCACCATACTCTGCAAACAGCTCGTCCCGATACTCTCATTTGACCCTACGGGGATGCTATTCCTTGCCATTTCACTTACGGTCTGCACGGTCGGAAGCCTCTGCATCAGTCACATGATAGATATTTGCAGACTGTCTCCCTATATCTTTGGAAAAGAACGGATAACGATTACAAAATAACATCATGAAGCGCTTCAATGCCTTTTAGTTTTTTTTGCCCCCCGTTTCCTCCCATAATCACAAGTTATGCCAAAATCACTTTTGTTCATTTTTATGTTAAAAAAGTGACAAAAGTGATTTTCACACCTTCAAAAATAGCGCATATTTCGGACCGTCGTCGCCTCGCGCCCGCAAATAACGCCCAAAATAGCACGAATATTCAAAGCATTGAGTGTCAAGTGTTTGACGCGTTTCATGTCAAAAATCACCCACAAAAACCGCCAAAACCACCACAAAAACGGGGGTAAAAGACCTACTATTACCCCCTGATAGACCTACTTTTACAATGCAATAGACCTACTATTGCGATGTAAAAGACCTACTATTGCGATGTAAAAGACCTACTATTGCACGAGAAAAGTAGGTTTGCACCCTCCAAAAGGCCGAATTTTCACCTTTCAACCCTCATCCTTCACCCTTCTTCTCTTCTATTTTTCATTTTTTAGTCGAAAGTTCAAAAAAAACACTTTGCTCATTTTTTAGTTAAAAATTGAGCAAAGTGTCAAATCGCGTATTACTATATATTTCTATTGATTTTGGGTGCAGTATCGCTCTCCGAGGGCGAAACCTTCCTGATAGAGGTCCTCAAGCTTTTGGATGTTCTTTTCCAATCTATCTACGACGATGGGTTTCTCTGGGCGTATGACGGTGATAAGGCCTTCGTCTTCCATGCGCTCTACTTCCTCCAGCTGGGCGTTGTAAACGCTGTTCCTGTGGCTCAGGGCGACGCGCAGGCGAGGGTATTGCGAATAGAACAGTCGTGGCATACGGCGGTCTTTCATTGTTTTGCGGTATCCTCGATTGCGCGTCAGCACTACGAGCGGTTTCTTATATCCCTGCTTTAAGGCTCGCTCCACGGGTATGCTGTCAACTATGCCACCATCCAGATAGGGTATGTCATCCACGTATTGTATCTTCGCGACGTATGGCAGCGATGACGTAGCCTGGCAAATGGCAAGCAGTCGGCGGCTATTGCCAGAGTGTTCGGAGAGGTATTCAGCCCGTCCCGTGCGACAATTGGTGACAACCTGCTCAAATATGATGCCGCTATTGAAGTACGTATCGTAGTCGTATGGGTAGATATACTCCGGCAATCGTCTGTAGAGCAGCTGAGTGTCGAAGATGCTGCCTTGCTGTATGAGGTGTCGTATGCTGAGGTAGTCGTAGCGCTCAAAGAGCTCAATGTTTGAGAAATGTGCCCTGCCCGGCTGCCATGAGGCGTATGACAGTCCGTTGCATGCACCCGCGCTGACTCCCACGATGTACCGGAAATGCACATCGTGTTTCATAAATGCGTCGAGCACGCCGGTAGTGAACACACCGCGCATGCCGCCACCTTCTAATACAAGGGCATCCATTTCAAATTGAGAATTGAGAATTGAAAATTGAGAATTATGATTACTGCTTCCTGCTGCGATTCCGTGTCAAGCACGAGATGAGGGGGATTTAGTTCACTTCCTCCATCGCATTTCAAGCACGAGATGAGGGGGATTTAGTTCATTTTCTCCATCGCATTCTGTATGTCTGCGATGATGTCGTCAGCATTCTCTATGCCTACGGAGAGGCGTACAAGGTCTGGTGCCACGCCGGCTTCGCGCAGCTGTTCGTCTGACATCTGACGGTGTGTGTGGCTGGCAGGATGGAGTATGCAGGTGCGTGCGTCGGCTACGTGGGTGACGATGGAGATGAACTCCAGGTTATCCATGAACTTGATTGCATCCTCGCGTGTGCCTTTCAGTCCGAAGGCGATGACGCCGCATGAGCCGTTGGGGAGGTATTTCTGGCCCAGGGCGTAGTATTTGTTTGATGGCAGGCCGCAATAGTTCACCCATGCCACCTTGTCATTCTTCTCCAGCCATTCTGCTACCTTCTGCGCATTGGCGCAATGCTGCTTCATTCGGAGTGCCAGAGTCTCAAGTCCAAGGTTGAGAAGGAATGAGTTCATAGGTGCAGGGATGCTGCCAAGGTCGCGCATCAGCTGGCTTACGAGCTTGGTGCAGTATGCCATCTTGCCAAAGGCCTTGGTGTATGTCAGGCCGTGATATGACTCATCGGGAGTCGTCAGGCCCGGGTACTTAGGAAGTGAAGATTGAAGATTGAAGAGTGAAGAATCACCATTGTGTGTGCAGGTCTCCCAATCGAAGTTGCCGGAATCCACTACGCAGCCTCCCACCTGAGTGGCGTGACCGTCCATATACTTTGTAGTGGAGTGGGTAACAATGTCGCATCCCCACTCAAAGGGGCGGCAGTTGATAGGGGTGGCGAAGGTATTGTCAACAATCAAGGGCACGCCGTGCTTGTGCGCCATCTTGGCAAAGCGCTCTATGTCAAACACATTTCCGCCGGGATTGCTGATGGTCTCACCAAAGAAACACTTGGTGTTGGGCTTGAAACACTTCTCTATTGTCTCGTCATCCCAGTCAGGGTCCACGAAGGTACACTCAATGCCGAGCTTCTTCATAGTGACGCCGAAGAGGTTGAACGTGCCTCCGTAGATGGTGTTGGACGTGATGAAGTGGTCTCCGCTCTCGCAGATATTGAAGATGGCGTAGAAGTTAGCGGCCTGTCCGGATGATGTCAGCACCGCTCCAACACCGCCTTCCAGCGCTGCTATCTTCTTGGCTACGGCATCGTTGGTGGGGTTTGCAAGGCGGGTATAGAAGTATCCGTCGTCCTTCAGGTCGAAGAGGCGGGCCATCTGCTCGCTGGTGTCATATTTGAAAGTAGTTGACTGTATGATGGGCAACTGCTGAGGTTCGCCCTTTGTGGCTTTGTAACCACCGTGTACACAAAGTGTCTCGACGTTTTTCATTAGTGCTATAAGTTGTTTGTTGTTTCTTTATTCGTTACTGCTGCAAGGATTTTTCCTGCTGCTCCTGAGTGGGTCTTGACGTACTGTCCAGCGGCATCGGAGCGTCGTTTCAGCTCCTCTGGCTGTTCGGAGAGGACTGTCATCGTCTGCACGAAGTCCTCTGCGCCGTTGATAGGAATGCCTCCATCACATGCTTTGAGCTCCATCGCTTCCTGAAATTTCTCGTGGTTGGGGCCGAAGATTACCGGCACGTTCCACACGGCAGCCTCCGGCAGGTTGTGTATTCCCACTCCGAAGCCGCCTCCCACGTATGCCACTGTGGCGTAGCGGTAGATGGAAGAGAGGAGTCCGAAGCAATCAATGATGAGCACATCGGCCTCGCGCAGCGCCGTCTCATCGTCCTTGCTCAGCTGTGAGTAGCGCATAACGCGGCGGCCCTCAAGCAGTTTCATAATCTGACTGATGTGCGACTCGCCTATGACGTGGGGCGCAATGATGACCTTCCAGTCCTTATGCTCAGCGAAATAGGGGATGAATATCTCCTCGTCGGGAAGCCAGGACGAACCTGCCACAAAGACGTTTCTGCGCTTTGAGGATTCCTTTCCCTGCTCCTTTTCAGTCTCGTTGATGTTCAGGAACATCTCCACAATAGGTATCTGCTTGCTCTGGTTGGCTATCTGCAACACACGGTCGAAGCGTGTGTCACCCGTCACGGTGACGTTATCATAACCCAATTCCGACAGTAACTCTTTCGATTTCTCCGTCTGGACAAAGAAATGTGTGAAGCATCTCAGCACCGCACGATACTGATAGCCGTACCAGCGGAAGAAAATCTGCCCGGGACGGAAGATGGAACTGACGCTATAGACAGGCACATGGCGATGGCGCAGGATGTGGAGGTAGTTATACCAGAACTCATACTTAATGAAGAATGCCTCCACCGGCCTCACGGCACGCAGGAAACGGCGTGCGTTGGTAAAGGTATCGATGGGCAGGTAGCAGATGAGGTCAGCACCGTCATAGTTCTTTCTGACCTCGTAGCCCGAGGGAGAGAAGAACGTCAGCAGTATCTTGCGCTCAGGATGCACGTTGCGATACTCCTCTATTATGGGGCGTCCCTGCTCAAATTCGCCTAATGAAGCAGCGTGAAACCATGCGTATTCGGCACTGGGATCAACGTGCTCCTTGAGGTATTGTATGGCCTGACGCTCACCACGCCACATCTTCTTCACCTTGTCAGAGAAGAAAGAGGCAACGAAGATGCCAAGCTCATATATGTATAACAGGATATTGTATATCAAGGCAGTTGCTCTATAGCTTTTTCTATTCGTTTCAATGTCTCTTCTTTTCCAAGGAATGCGGAGATGTCAAACATGCCGGGACCTTTGCCTTCGCCTACCAGGCAGAGGCGGAACGCATTCATCACGTCGCCCAGTTTGTAGCCTTTCTCGTTGACCCAGGCCATCACGACAGGCTCCTGACCCTCTACTGAGAAGTCTTCAATACCCTTCAGCACCTCGGCGAGCTCTCTCATCACCTGTGGAGAGTCGGCCTTCCAGCGCTTTGCAACGGTCTTTTCGTCATACTGTTGTGGAGCGAAGAAGAAGAAAGAGCACAGCGGCCACAACTCGTGTACGAAGTTCACGCGGTCCTTCATCAGTTCTACCACCTTGGTAATGCGGGCCATATCCACCTCTACGCCATTGCCAGCCACGATGGGGGCAAAGAGAGTGGCAACCTCTTCGGCTGACTTGCGCAGCAGATACTCATGGTTGAACCAGATGCCTTTCTTGTAGTCGAACTTCGCGCCGGCCTTTGAGCAGCGTGAGATGTCGAAAGCCTGCACCAGCTCATCGAGCGTGAAGAGCTCCTGCTCTGTGCCTGGATTCCATCCCAACAGGGCAAGGAAGTTGAGCAATGCCTCGGGGAAATAGCCTGCCTCGCGGTATCCTGAGCTTACCTCCCCGCTCTTGCGGTCATGCCATTCCAATGGGAAGACAGGGAAACCTAAGCGGTCACCATCGCGCTTTGACAACTTGCCCTTGCCTTCCGGCTTCAGCAGCAGCGGCAGGTGCGCGAACTGTGGCATGGTGTCCTCCCACCCGAAGGCACGGTACAGCAGCACGTGCAAAGGGGCCGATGGCAGCCATTCCTCACCACGAATGACGTGGCTGATCTCCATCAGATGGTCATCCACGATGTTGGCAAGGTGGTAGGTAGGCAGTTCGTCGGCGCTCTTATACAGCACTTTGTCGTCCAAGATGTCGCTCTTCACCTTCACCTCACCGCGTATGAGGTCATTCACGAGTATCTCTTCACCGGGCTCAATCTTGAAGCGTACCACGAACTGTTTGCCGTCAGCAATCAGCTCGTCAACCTCTTCCTTGGAGAGTGTGAGCGAGTTGCGCATCTCTCCGCGTGTGTGGGCATCGTACTGGAAGTTTGGCGTAGCGGCGCGTTTCTGCTCCAGTTCCTGCGGAGTATCAAAGGCCATGTACGCCTTGCCATTGTCAAGAAGCTGCTTGACGTACTGCTTGTATATCTCCCTGCGCTCGCTCTGGCGATAGGGACCCTTGTCGCCACCGATGCCTACGCCCTCGTCAAACGTGATGCCTAACCATCGGAACGACTCTATGATATACTCCTCTGCTCCGGGAACGAAACGCGTGGAGTCTGTATCTTCAATACGGAAAATCAATTCTCCGCCCTTCTGGCGGGCAAAGAGATAATTGAACAATGCTGTCCTGACGCCTCCAATGTGGAGCGGGCCTGTAGGACTTGGCGCAAAGCGCACTCTTACTTTTCTTTCTGTCATAATGGGTGCAAAGGTAATAAAAATAATTCATAATTCATAATGCGGCATTCATAATTACGCAACAATTTGTATAAAAAGTGTGAATTGTGCATCATGCGTTATGAATTCCGTTCAGGTAGTCCTGGGCTGCCATGCGTTTCTTGCCCGACGGCTGTACGGTAAGGAGCTCCAGAAGCGAGTCCTGACATGCCACATAGCAATGCTTCTTCTCCGTTATCATCTGTCCGGCGCTAACTTCGGGTGGGGTAGGGATGTCCGTCTTTGCTGCGCGATATATCTTCAGCTCGGTGATATTACCCCCTGGCATGGTGACTGCGCCCCATGCGCCGGGGATTGGTGACAGGCCTCTAATGAAGTCATAGACACGCTTGCAAGGCTGCTGCCAGTCTATCCGGCAGGTCTCTTTGAATATCTTCGGTGCATTATGCAGCTCGATATGGTTGCCGATAAGTTCTTCCTGCGGCATGGACGGTATGTCGCCGCCGCTTTCCTGCAGCATCTTCAGCGTCTCAACCGCTGCCTCTGCGCCCAGCTGCATCAGCCCGTCATAGACATATTCCACGTCCGCATCATCGGGAATAGGAAAGGGTTTCTGCAGGATTATGCGT
>Ga0310697_10005475_pt1 | contig 12239 bp, 8 predicted proteins | sample 172DNAGHGlowgp2_FD_203883 | JGI IMG/M metagenome (GOLD analysis project Ga0310697, IMG submission 203883) | Sheep rumen microbial communities from Palmerston North, Manawatu-Wanganui, New Zealand - 1728 DNA GHGlow gp2 (v2) (version 2) | ecosystem: Host-associated > Mammals > Digestive system >... | reverse complement strand
TCCTCATCAAAGACGCGACCGAGAACAACCTGAAACACGTCACCGTCAAAATTCCGAAACGACAAATCACCGTGGTGACGGGCGTGTCGGGTTCGGGAAAGTCGTCGTTGGTGCTCGACACCATCGCTGCCAAATCGCGCCGAGAGTTGAATGACACCTTCCCTTCGTTCACGCAACAATATTTACCCAAATACGGACGTCCGCATGTCGGCGATATTGAGAATCTGCCCATTGCTATCGTCATTGAACAGCGCAAGCCTACTTCCAATTCACGTTCTACGGTAGGCACCTACACTGACATCTACGCCCTATTGAGGTTGTTGTTCTCGCGTATCGGACAACCTTTCGTGGGCTATTCCGATGCTTTCTCATTCAACCATCCATCGGGAAGTTGTCCGCGCTGCGCAGGATTGGGCGAAATCCGTGAGTTGGACATCCATAAGCTCGTCGACTTCGACAAGTCGCTCAACGACGAGGACACCATACACTACATCGCCTTCGGCAAAGGCGGCTGGCGTTGGATCCGTTACGCCCACAGCGGCCTCTTCGACTTGGACAAGAAAATCAAAGACTATTCGCCCGAGGAACTCGATCTATTCCTTAACTCGCCGCAAATCAAGCTGAAAAACCCGCCGTCAAACTGGCCGAAAAGCGCCAAATACGAAGGTCTCATCCCGCGCATGTACCGCAGCATCATCAACTCGGAGGAAGGCCTGCTCCACGCAGCGGTGCTCAACCCCATGCTGACCATGGGCACCTGTCCCGACTGCGGCGGCACCCGCCTCAACGAGAAGATACGCTCCTGCAAGATCAATGGCATCAACATAGCAGAGGTGACCGCCATGAGCATCGCCGACTGCCGCCAATGGATGGAGACTATCGACAATCCCCTTGCCGAGGACATTAAGCACGCCACCATTGAACGTTTGGCCGCTTTGGAAGAAATCGGACTTGGCTACCTCACCCTCGACCGTGCCATCGGCACGCTCTCGGGCGGCGAGGCGCAACGCTGCAAGATTGCCAAATACATCAACTCTCCCCTCTCCGATGTGATGTACATCCTCGACGAGCCGAGTGTGGGTCTGCACAACCACGACATTCTACTCATGCAGAAGTCGGTGCAGAAGCTGAAAAACCATGGCAACACCGTCATCCTCGTCGAGCACCACAAGGACATGATCAAAATCGCCGACCACATCATCGACATGGGACCTGGCGCAGGCATGAAAGGTGGCGAAATCGTCTTCGAAGGCAGCTATGACGAGCTTTTGCACAGTCAAACCCTGACAGGCATTTCACTCAGCGCAACAAGTTCCATCAAGGAACATGTTCGTCAACCCAAGTCGTTTTTCCATTTGGACAACGCCTCCTTACACAACATCAAAAACCTCACAGTGGATTTACCCTTGGGCGTGATGTGCGGCATCGCGGGCGTGGCCGGTTCGGGCAAGAGTTCGCTCATGGAATGTTTCCGCAAAGCCTATCCACAGCCTGAGGACATCGTCTACATCAGCCAGAAAAACATCGGCATCAGCCTGCGTTCCACCCCTGCCACCTATCTCGAAGTGGCCGACGATATCCGCAAGCTCTTCGCCAAAACCAACAAGACCAAAGCCGACTTGTTCTCCTTCAATGGCAAGGGCGGCTGTCCCGTCTGCCAAGGCAAAGGCGTCATCGTCAGCGACATGGCCTTCATGGACGCCATCGAGACCACCTGCGAGGCTTGTGGAGGCCTGCGCTACTCGCCCGAAGTCCTGTCATATAAGGTGCAAGGCATGAACATCGCCGAAGTGATGGACATGACCGCCAACAAAGCCTCAGAGATGTTTGCAGGCACCATCATCGCCGAGAAGTTGGAGCCGCTGCGCAAGGTCGGATTGGGTTATCTTCATCTGAATCAGTCGCTTTCAACCCTATCGGGCGGCGAACTGCAGCGCATCAAACTAGCCTCGTATCTCCGCGACGCAGGCAAGATCTTCATCATGGACGAACCCAGCGACGGTCTCCACCTCAACGACATCAAGCGCATCCTCGACCTCTTCGACACCATGGTCGAAGCAGGCAACACCATCTTCCTCATCGAGCACAACCTGGAGATGCTGAAGCAGTGCGACTATCTCATCGAGCTCGGTCCCGGCGGCGGTGCCATGGGTGGTAAGGTCATTTTTGCAGGCACGCCTAAAGAAATGCTGAACTGCAAAGAGTCTGTTACAGCACCGTATATGTCAGATAACTAGCCTCCTATGTCATTCCTGCGAGGGTTGGTGCGATGGAGGGAATCTATAGGAGACGATTTGAGAAGCAAAACCTTATTTGACGGCATCAGAAAGCATAGATTGACTCCGTCGAATCTTCGATTTCCTACCACCCACGATCCTCTACAAGAATGACCTGCTTCCTGAAGCCTGCAAAACCCAATGCAAGGGTGAAACGGCTTAAAGAGCCTACAAATTATAACAATTTTCTTCTCAAACGATGGCACACACATTGTAAAATTGTGTACTTTTGTATCCTTAATACTAATCCATATTCTAAATGAAACAATTATTGAAACACGGATTGTTGCTTCTGGTTCTTGTCATAGGAATGTGTATCCACGGGACCGCTCAATCCACCCAGATGATTGTCACAATGAACGACGGGACAGCACAGACCTTTGCCATGGATGAGGCTGACCGCGTTACTTTCGAAGACAATACCACTCTTATCATCCAACAAGGCGTTGGACAAACAATGATTCCGTTGGCCGACATCCGGAAAATCGTCTGCGACGAGACCATGGGCGGGCAATCCGAACACACCATGGCCAAGGCAAGCATTACCCCCAACCCTGTGCATGACGTCATGATGTTCCACAATCTCAATGGTGTGGAAACCATCAACATCTACACACTTGACGGTCGTCTGATGAAGACTTTCGAGTCCTCGGGAGAAGAATTCATCAGCACAGAAGACCTTGCCAAAGGCTTGTATCTTGTAAAAACCCAGACCTGTGTCCTAAAAATAATCAAGTTATGAGAAAGACCTTATTTATCTTGGCCTTTTTGCTTGGTTGCATAGGCCTCAACGCACAGAACTACCATATTTACGTACACCAATCGGGTACGACGGTATACGACAACGATGTGACCACCATCAGTAATATCCAATTTGAAGGCAGCCAACCTGCCAACATGCTTATCAACGCTGAAAATGGCACCATCTCCTTCCCTATCACGGCCATCGACAGCATCACTTTTGACAAGAAGGAAGACCCCCAACCGCCTACAGGTGACACCGTTTTCATCACTTATAACGGTTCCAGCGTGAGTGTCATCAACCCATTTGCCAACGACGACGTGACGGTAACCAACGCCACTGCCGATGTCACGGTAAACTCCACCAGAGCCAACGTGCCTTATGTCGTTTCGGGTACTTCGGCCAACGGCTCGCTGACCATAAATAGCTCCAATCCGTTCTTCATGGCCTTAAGCAGCTTGTCGCTGACCAGCAACAGCACTGCCGCCATCGACATGGCCACGCCCTCTACTGTCACCATGCAACTCAGAGGTAGCAACGCCATTGCCGACAACGCCAACAGCGACATCAACGGCACGCTCTATGCTGCAGGTGCACTCACCGTCACTGGCAATGGCTCCTTGCAAGTCACGGGCAACGCCAAGCACGGCATCCTGGTGGACGGCGTCATGACGGTCAACTCGGGCAACATCGACATCCTCGACACCGACAGCGACGGCATCCATGGCAACAGCGACCTGTTTTGGAACAACGGAACACTTAACATCGCTGCAGCAGGATCCGACGGCCTCGACATCTCGGGCACCGTCACCATTGGCAATGGCGACTTGACCATCAACACCACAACTGAAAGCCAAAGAAGCATCAAGGTATCGGGCATCTTCACCATGACGGGAGGAATGCTTAACATCAACGCTACTGGTAACGACTGCAAAGGCATCAAGGGCGACATGAACGTACTCATCAATGGTGGCACCATCGAAATGCAAGTGGCTGGCAACGGTTCCAACGGCATCTCCAGCGACACCAACGTCACTGTCAGCGGCACTGCTGACATCACCATCAACTCGTCGGCGTTAGACGGCAAGGGCATCAAGAGTGACGGGACAATAAGCATCACTGGCGGCTCTGTAAACATTACCCATTCGGGCAACACATCGAAAGGCCTTTCGGCCAATGGCGACATCAACATCAGCGGCGGCATCATTGTCATCAACTCTAATGGTACCACCGTCGTGACCGACTACGACCCGTCTTACTGCACCGCCATCAGGAGCGACAGCAATGTGAACATCAGCGGCGGCGACATCACCATAACACTACCGACCTCCAACCAAGGCGGCAAAGGCATCAAGGCCACAGGCAACATGACGATAAGCGGCAACAACACCATCAACATCACAACGCATGGTGACGGAGCCTCCTACACCTCTACATCGGGCAACGACACCTATTCAAGCAGTTGTCTCCGCAGCGAAGGCGACATGCAAATACTGAGCGGCGACATCACGCTCACCTGTACCGGAAAAGGCGGAAAAGGCATCAAGGTGGGCACCAAAACCGCGACAGGCAGCGGTTGGGGCGGCACCACTTACACCTACTCAGGCACCTACACACAAGGTAGCAGTGACGGTACAGGGCCCACTCTCACCATTTCCACTACTGGAGCACAAGTTGGTTCAAGTGGCGGCGGCGGTTGGCCTCCTGGCGGTGGTTCTTCCTCGGCAAGCGCCTCTGCAAAAGCCATCAAAGTGGGTGGCCAGGCGACCCTCTACGGCGGTACCACCACGGTGACAACCACCAAAAGCGGTGCCGAAGGCTTGGAATCGAAGACCCAAATCAACATTGAAGGCGGTCAGCATTACTTCAAATGCTACGACGACTGCATCAACTCGAAAGGCAAGATCTTTTTCAACGGCGGCGTGACCGTGTGCTTCAGCAATGGCAATGACGCCATCGACTCAAATGCAGGTACGGCAGGAGCCATCACTATCGGCGACGGCGTCGTGTTCTCATACACTACCAAAGGTAGCCCTGAAGAAGGCTTCGACTGCGACAACAACAGCTACATCCGCATCACTGGCACTGGTATTGGCATCAGTGCGGGCGGCTCGCAAGGCGGTGGCGGCGGCTGGCCCGGAGGTGGCAGCGGAAACACCATTACTGGTGCTGTTCAAGGTTACTACTTCCATACCAGTAGTTACAGTTTCCAAGCGGGAAGATACTACACCCTGTCGAATACCAGCGGCGCAGGCGGCACCAACATGGTGACGTTCAGCTTCGAGGCCAACTGCTCAAGCAACTTAGCCCTTATCACGGCGACGGGCATGGCACACGGCAGCACCTATTATGTGAAATATGGAACCACTGCGCCTACCAACCCGACGACGTCGTTCCACGGCATCTACCTCGGTGGCACCTCGTCGGCATCGACACAAGCCTTTAGCTTTACTGCACAATAATAATAAAAGTCAAAAAGCACATATATAGTAGGGCTGCCTTGCACGACAGTCCTACTTTTTTCTATTTTTGCAATCACTATGACGAAACAAATCGACAAAAACCTAACCGCTTATATCAAGCAGGAAATCCTGCCCCGCTACGACAAATTCGACGCGGCCCATCAGCGTAACCACGCCGAAGAAGTCATCGAACGCAGTTTGGCTTTGGCCGAACATTACGATGTCAACACGAATATGGTGTATGCCATAGCTGCTTATCACGACACTGGACTCTGCGAAGGCCGCGACACCCATCATCTCGTTTCAGGGCGTATCATCCGCGAGGACATGAAACTGCGCGAATGGTTCGATGAAACACAAATCGAGACCATGGCGCTGGCCGCTGAGGACCATCGCGCATCATCGGGCCATGAGCCACGTAGCATCTACGGAAAAATCGTTGCTGAAGCCGACCGACTCATCTCACCCGAGAAAGTCATCCGTCGCACCATACAGTTCGGGCTCGACCATTATCCAGATCTTGACAAGGGAGGGCAATACCAACGATTCAAGGCTCATTTGTTGGAAAAATACTCCGACACAGGTTACCTCCGTCTGTGGATTCCGGAATCGGACAACACCAAACGTTTGGAGGAATTGAGGACCATCATCCGTGACGAAAACAAGATGCACGAAGCCTTTGAGCAACTATTTCCGAGGTAAACACTCTCCGAAAAAAGATATTTTGTATTTTTGCGTCAAATTAATACACGTTCAAAATGAAAAAAGCGCTGTTTACCCTTATGCTTCTGTGTTTTGCAGGTCTAATGACTGCTCAAGAAGCCGAAGAAACCAATGTAACAGAGTTCAAGATATTGTTAGGCGACACCATCGTTTGGAAGCCTTTCTCCGACTGCAATATGCTCGGTTACAACATCACAGGGCCAAAAGTCATCAGTTTCAAACCTGTTCATTTCGGTGAGATGATCGAAATCGTCGCCAAGAAGGTCGGAAAGAGCAGCATCGTGGCCACCTGCCAAGACAATGGCACCGAAGCCGTGGCCGTGATTTATGTCAGCGACCCAAACGACTTGCCGATCGTGGCTGAAGTCCCCGTGAAACCCGAAACGATGCCTTTCACCAGCACATACAGCTTCAACCCGCCCACCGACAACTACTTCATCACCATTAACAACACTGGCACTGGATTCAACGAGACTTACATGAAGCACGGCAATGACGAGGCCTTCAACGACGGCCAAGGCGTTGACCGTTTCTGGAACATCAAGACAGGTAAAAACTGGTACTACCGTCCCGACGCACAAGGCTGGACCGATGATGTCGACTGGGAGTTTGAACCTCTCGGCGAAAGCTTCCCCATCATCAACTCCTTCGCCAACGAGGTCAACAAGGACGACCTCTCCAACTACTATGTCGGCATGGAGAAGGTGCTTGATATTGATTGCTGGCATTTCTTCGTTGACTTTGAAGACGGCACCGTCATCCAATATTGGGTTGACCCCGCCAACGGCTGCACGCTGAAACGCCAAATCAATGCCGACCCTGCCAAAGTGGTGACGGTCTACGACCTCAAATACACAAAACTGTATTTCGGCCCCAGCTTCAAGAAAGGGCTGCATGACACGACAAGATAATCTGTTAATCAACATAATACAAAACACAAATGGAAAACATCGAATTAAAGAAGACCCCTTACAACCAGATCCATCACGACCTGGGCGCAAAGATGGCTGAATTTGCCGGTTACGACATGCCGATTCAATACACTGGCCTTGTCGAGGAACACAACAACGTCCGTAACAACGTCGGCGTGTTCGACGTGAGTCATATGGGCGAGTTCCGCGCCAAAGGCCCCATGGCCAAGCAATTCATGCAATACTGCACTGTCAACGACGTGGCCGCTTTGAGCGACGGCAAGGTGCAATACACCTGCCTGCCCAACGGCAAAGGCGGTATCGTTGACGACATGCTCGTCTACCGCATCGCAGACGACCATTACTTCATGGTGCCTAACGCTGCCAATATCGACAAGGACTGGGCTTGGATGAGCCAGATTGCCGAGAAGTTCGGCATGACCCTCGGTGAAGACTTCAAGAACGAGAGCGAAGAATGGGCTCAGCTGGCAGTGCAAGGTCCCAACGCCCTGAAAGCCATGCAAAAGCTTACCAAGGCCAATGTGGTGGACATGGAATACTACACCTTCCAAATCATCAACTTCGCTGGTGTCGACAACATCATCTTCTCTACCACGGGTTACACTGGCTCGGGTGGCTGCGAGATCTACATCCCCGTCGCATACGCCAAGCAAGTTTGGGACGCCGTCTTTGAGGCTGGCAAGGAGTTCGGCATCATGCCTGCTGGTTTGGGCTGCCGCGACACCCTCCGACTCGAGAAAGGCTTCTGCCTCTACGGTCACGAAATCGACGACACCATCAGCCCCATCGAGGCTGGTTTGGGATGGATCACCAAGTTCGTCGACGGCAACGACTTCCTCAACCGCGAAATCTTCGCCGCTCAGAAGGCCAATGGCGTGAGCCAAAAGATTGTCGGCTTCGAGATGATTGACCGCGGTATTCCGCGAAATGGTTACGAAGTGTGCGACGCCGAAGGCAACTGTATTGGCATGGTGCGCTCTGGCAGCCCCTCGCCCTCAACCGGCAAGAACATCGGCACCGCCCTGGTGAAAAAGGCCTTTAGCAAAAAGGACACTGAGATCTACATCAAGATCCGCAACAAACTCATCAAGGCCATCGTGGTCAAGATGCCGTTCCTGCCCTAAGAAATACAAAAGACAAAAAGCGTTCCTTCGGGGACGCTTTTTTTTATGCAACCTCTGCCAAAATTTCCGACCTTTGCAGCGGAATGATTTTTGATAAAGCCGAGGGCATGGACAACCAACAGGAAAGAAAGAAGTTTTTGGGCAGCCTCATCATCCCGCTGATTATCGTCACATTGATGTGGCTAGTGAAAATCATCGAAGTGTCGCTTGGCATCGATTTGGGACGCTGGGGCGTCACGCCACACAACGTGCACGGCCTCATCGGCATCCTGACACTGCCTTTCTTGCACGGCAGTTGGGAGCACCTGCTTTCCAACACTGTCCCTATACTTGTCCTAGGCACCGCCTTATATTACTGCTACCCCACCCTCGCCAACCGCGTGCTACTCATCACCTATCTCGCCAGCGGCCTCCTGACCTGGTGCATCGGCGCCCCCGACACGACACACATCGGAGCGAGTGCACTCGTCTATGGACTAAACCTCTTTCTCATCTTCAGCGGATTCATCCGCGGCAACCGAATGCTCATCGTCATCTCGCTGATTATGGTGTTTCTCTATGGCAGCTTCATTTGGGGCATGATACCCTCGTTGGCGATACCACAAAACATCTCGTGGGAAGGCCATCTCAGCGGTGCCATCATTGGTGTGTTGTTGGCGTTTTTCTTGAGAAAAGAAGGGCCACAAAAGGAAGTTCACCATTGGGACGAAGACGATGATGAAGAGGACGAGCAAGACAACAACGGCCCTTCGACCCTTCGAGAATCCTCAGGGGCCACAGGCTCGGTGAGCGACGATTCGACAGGCTCAGCGACCGAAAAACCTTATTGGGATGTGCCTACACCTTCAAACGACGAGTTGACGGTACAATACCGCATCAGACATTGAAGTCGGTCTCGATGATTTCAAGCACTTGGCGTGCGATATCCTGTTGACCTTCCACATCGGGATGGATCCAACTCTTGTGAATATCCAAATCAATGCAATCGACGCCGTAATGACTGGCAATTTCTCGCACCGACAATATGTATGCCGCGCATTGCTCTTGATCACAGTTTTGACCTTCGCCAAGACGATTGTCAAGCATGAAATAGACTTTCGCCTTTGGATAATATGTTTTCAGGTGCTCAAACATATACGCCATGGCAGGCCGGAAAGAGCATAGCTGCTCGTCAGTCCAGTTTTCATAAATAAAATCACCCAACGTCGATTCTTGCCACACATCATTGGTACCACCAAAAACAAAAATCACATCTGGAGCGCCAAGGTCATCCATACGGCGCAAGAACGAATGAGGAGCATAATATTCACCTGCGTCGAAGTCATGGAAATTGGAAATCAAAGAACCCGAAAACGAGTTGTTCTGTTCCATCACCCACTCCATCTCGGTAGCCACCTTGTGCCACCACATCTGTTCTACACTAGTTACACCAATATCGCCATAACACGACCACGCATCGTTGGTTTCAGGATCCACATAACCCTCAAAGGCAGAATAGCTGTCGCCCAGAACAGAGAAAAGAATGGTGTCGGGCTCTTGAGGTGGTTTTACACAAGATGACATCAGAACTATCAGCGTTAATGATAAAACAAATAATACTTTTTTCATATTCAATCAATTATAATCATCTCTGTCCTTCGATTCATGGAACGATGCGCTTCGCTGTCGTTGGGCACCAAAGGTTTTGTGGCGCCATAGCCTTTTGCCGTTAGTCTTGCTGCATCCACGCCCTGGTCTATCAACGCCCTGCGCACCACTTCAGCGCGATCGGAGGATAGTTTCTGGTTGTAACTAGTGCTACCGACGTCATCGGTATGGCCAGCCAACTCCACCTTCAAGTCGGGATGGCGTTGCAAAAACTCGGTCAGCATTTGTATGCCCGGCTGTGAATCACCGGTCAAAGCCGAGCTGTTGTATTCAAACTGGATGTTTTGCAGCACCACCGCATCACCTGGGGAAAGTTCAACGACATCCACTGTGGCAAGGTAGTTGGCCGAATCGGAGCGGATTTCTTCGGGAAGTTCAAAAGTGTAGATATCGTAGCCCCCGTTGCCGCCTTCACGTTGTGAAGAGACGAAGGCCGTCTTGCCATCTGCAGCCACGAAGAAGTTGATTTCATCGCCTTGTGTGTTGATAGGGAAACCCAAATTAACAGGCTTTTGCCATTTGCCATCCTCTCCCCTGCGGCTCATAAAGAGGTCGAAACCGCCCATGCCGATAAGTTTGTCGGATGAGAAATAGAGCGTATGCCCGTCGGGATGAATGAAAGGCGCCATCTCCGTGCCTTTCGTGTTGATGGGTTCGCCAAGGTTTTGCGGTTCACACCAAGTGCCGTCGGCATTGCGCAAACTGCAATAGATATCTGCATTGCCATTGCGCCGTGAGACGAAATACAGTTCTCTTCCATCACTACTGACACAAGGCTGAGACTCCCAGCTGCTAGTATTGACACTGCCTTGCAGTCTTCGTGGCATAGACCAGATGCTGCCCAACCATTCCGACACGTAGATGTCGCAACTACTATCGCGTCTCCAGCCGCAGCCGGTCAGGTAGAGTTTCTTGCCGTCGGCAGAGATGAAGGCCGCTCCCGGGTCGACATCCTCAGGAAAATCCATAAAGCCAAGCGACTGAGGTTCCGACCATTGTTTACCATCCCATTGAGAAACGAAAAGAGATTCTATTTGATAGCCGTTGTCCATGGGCATCTTACGGGTAAAGAGCAGTTGAGCACCATCGAATGAGAGCATGTTCACGTATTCATCGTCGCTCGTGTTGACCAAAGCGCCTAAACTCTCGGGAGCAAAGGCGACAGGATGACTGATAGCATCATCGCGGAATGTAGCCAATTCCAGCATCTCCGCCACAGTCGCATCGTTGACGGCCTGACCGAAACTCTTGGATTGGTACCAACGCAACAAAGTGATTTCGCGCTTGTAGGAGCCACGTCTATCATACAATCTCGCTAAAGTGATGGCTGCCGGAGGGAACGCCATAGAATCAGATGACAAGGCATTCTCATAACCCAGTATGGCCAAGTCATAGTCATGCGTCTCCATACCGATTTCTCCTTCCAGGAGCCATGCCTCGGCATAATTGGGGTCTTCCAACACCGCCTTCAATGCTTGCTGATGTGCCTTTTGGTAGTCGCGTTTCAGAAAAGCCTCTTCCGCCGTCTCGTAGGCTTTAATAGCCTTCTTGGGGTGTTGGGCGAAAGCCGTAGATGCCAACGCCATGAACATCAATATGATCGCCAAGTGTTTCATTGTTTCTTGTATTTACGGATTTTGGCAATCCAGTTCCTGAAATCCACCTCAAACACCGTTGCCTTCATGGTGGGGGATTTCTCAGCGGTGACATAGCATCGTCCGTTATCGAAAAAGCAGATACCCTCGGTTTGTGCCCCAGCCAGTTGTGGCATCTCGAAACGACGGTGCGAAAGCTTCACTCCCGCTTCGTCGAAATCGAAGATAGCATACATAAATGGTTTAAAAAGCGATTTCACATACCCTATGATGACCAAAACGCCATTTTCCATGTCGTAGTCGATACCTGTAACCAGACCTTGCGAGTCGAAGCCGTTAATCATCTTCGCCACATGCTTTCCTGGCGTTTTGGGGAGTCGGTACAACTTGCAAGTTCCCGTTTCCCAGCCTTTGCTAAACAAATACAAATAGTCACCGATGGCAACGAAAGCCTCGCAGTCGAAATCGTGTACCTTTCTGCTGGAGAAGTCGGTCTGGTCGTCAAAGCTGAAGTTGATGGAGTCGACTACAACAGTAGCATCTCCCTTATCGGGAATGGCGGACAGAGGGAGCACATAGACTTTCAAATCTTTGCGGGTGCCTCTGTTGTTGCCGAAATCGCCGACATATACATTCTCGCCGTCGGTGCAGACATCCTCCCAATCCTTGTTTTTCACATTTCCGAGGGTGATCCTTTGGACAACGGCGAAGGTCGTCGTGTCAAGACCATAAAGGATA
>Ga0310697_10005474_pt1 | contig 12239 bp, 9 predicted proteins | sample 172DNAGHGlowgp2_FD_203883 | JGI IMG/M metagenome (GOLD analysis project Ga0310697, IMG submission 203883) | Sheep rumen microbial communities from Palmerston North, Manawatu-Wanganui, New Zealand - 1728 DNA GHGlow gp2 (v2) (version 2) | ecosystem: Host-associated > Mammals > Digestive system >... | reverse complement strand
AATATTTCGGGTCTCTGAACCCTACTTGATAAGCGATGTCGCTGACGCGCAGGTCGGGATTCTCTCTCGCTAGTTGACAGGCTTTCTTTATGCGGATGTCGCGCACAAAGTTAGTGATGTTCTTGCCCGTCAGCGCGCGTATCTTATTATATAAGGTACTGACGCTGCTTCCCATGTCTTGCGCAAAGGTCTCACGACTATAGTCGCTGTCGCTGAGGTGTTCGTTGATGCAACGGATGGCTCGCTGCAGATATTCCTGGTCGGCTGTCGGCTGTTGGTGGAAGATGGCTTCAAGCGGGCTCTCACCTTCTGCGTTGGGTGTCGGCAGCTCAATGGTTGGAACATGCAACTCGATGTTGGTTGGAATGTGGAACGACAGGGCTTGCTGCGGCGTGTCCGAAAGCGCATCGGTATAGGCTTCACGTGTGATGGGTATATCGATGGCGATGGTGTTACCCTGTCCCTCGTAGTACTTACAGGACAGATTGCCTTGGTGGATGTTTACAAGATTGAGCGCTATGAATTGTGTCGTGCTGCTGATACGGGGTCCATTATCACGAATACGGATGATGACGTTTTCGTATCGTTCGTTGGTGTTGATGTCAATCGAAATCTTACCTTCTTCGGTAGCGTGAGTAGCCATGTCTGCAATGAAGAGCTGTAAGATCTTGTCTATCTTGTCTGTGTCTATCCATCCCATCATGCTCTCAGGTGAGCAGTTTACCGTAAAGTCTAATCCACGTTGCTCCAAATAGGGTCTGAAGGTGTCTGTCGTATCACGAATGTACTGCATCACGTCGTTGTTGCTGACTTGTACTTTGGGTCCCTTCCATTGCAACATCTTGTCAGTTTTTGACTGCTGACGAAGTTTTAACCTGCCACAATATATCAGTAACAGGATGATAACTGATGCTAAAATGAGGTTTGTGAGGGTCATAGTAGCGTTTTTTTCGTAACAAAAGTAATACTTTTACTTTAAAAAATAATTAGATTGAGGCAAAAAAGATGTTAAAATGGGGTGTTTTCGTTCAAAAATCGTTATTTATAGTTCAAAAATGGGTATAATAACGATTTTTAAACCACATTTAATGCTATCTGAACCCACCTTCAAAATATATGCAGTATCTTTGCATCGTAAGAAAGAGATTTTTAATGGTTAAGGTTTATGGTTGATTAATTTAGTTTTTGTGGAAAGAGCCTCGCTGTGAAGCGAGGCTCTTTTGATTTTGGTACGCTCAGCATGAGGAGCGTGCGCTATAGGATTTTGTTTTCTGGCCTTATCTGTTAAGAAATTAACGCTATGCTTTTGGCTTTAGCTGTTAAGAAGGAAGCGTTCGGCTTCGATGGCGGCTTGACAGCCTGTTCCGGCAGCGCTGATGGCCTGTCGATAGACGGGGTCGGCACAGTCGCCTGCCACGAAGATGCCGGGTAGCTTGGTGCGCGGTGTTCCGTCAATCTTCTTGAGATAACCTACTTCGTCCGTGTCGAGCCACTGGCGGAATATTTCTGTATTGGGAGTATGTCCGATAGCCAGGAAGAAGCCGTCGATGGCGATGTCGACCTCTTGTTCATCGGGTTCGCCCTTGCGTTTTACAAGGCGGGCACCTTCAACGCCGTTCTCGCCATAGAGTCCCAGTGTGTTGTGCTCAAACAGAATCTCGATGTTCTCTGCTGCCATCACGCGGTCTTGCATGACTTTTGATGCACGGAGGAAGGGTTTGCGAACGATGAGATATACCTTCTTGGCAAGTCCTGCAAGGTAGAGTGCATCTTCGCAGGCTGTATCGCCGCCTCCTACTACGGCAACAGTCTTCTTGCGGTAGAAGAAACCATCGCAGGTAGCGCAGGCAGAGACGCCCTGTCCGTTGTATTTACGCTCGTCATCCAGACCGAGGTACTTTGCTGAGGCTCCCGTGGCGATGATGACGGTGTCAGCCTGAATTTCGTTGTTCTCTTCGTCCCAGAGTCGGTAGGGACGGCTGGAGAAGTCGACGCGAGTGATGCTGCCGTCGCGAATGTCGGCACCAAAGCGCTCAGCCTGTTCGCGCAGATCCATCATCATCTGGTTGCCATCAACACCCTGCGGATAGCCTGGGAAGTTTTCTACCTCGGTGGTTTGTGTCAGTTGACCGCCAGGCTGCATGCCGCTATACTCAACGGGGTGCAGGTTGGCACGGCTGGCATAGATAGCAGCAGTATATCCTGCAGGACCGCTGCCGATAATCAAGCATTTTACGTGTTCCATTGAAATAAGGATATTAAAGCTTTATTTTGCCAGTTCCTGCTTGATGACTTTCTCAATGGCGTCTGTGCTGGTGGTAGGTTCAAAGCGTGCTACGACCTGTCCTTTCTTGTTGATGAGGAACTTGGTGAAGTTCCACTTGATGTCGGGTTTCTGCTTGTAGTCTGGGTCTGCCTTCGTCAGCATGTCATCCAGGATATGTGCGATGGGGTGAGCCATATCCCAACCAGCGAAGCCTTTCTCTGTCTGCAGGAACTTGAAGAGCGGGTCTGCATCGTCACCGTTGACCTTCACTTTCTTGAAGCGCGGAAACTCTGTGCCGAAGTTCAGCTTGCAGAACTCGTGGATGCTTTCGTCGGTACCTGGTGCCTGCTGACCGAACTGGTTGCAGGGGAAGTCGAGTATTTCAAATCCCTGACTGTGGTAATGCTTGTAGAGACTTTCCAGTTCGTCGTACTGTGGGGTGAAGCCACATTTGGTTGCTGTGTTGACAATCAGCAACACCTCGTTGGCGTACTCTTTCAGTGAAACATCCTTGCCTTTTCTGTCCTTGACAGAGAACTCATAAACGGTTTTCATTGTCTTTTACGTTTTGTATGATATTTTTATAAATAAAGAAATCGTATCTTCGTTGGTAGCAAAGATACGATTTTTCTCTGTGATATGCAAGTGTTTTGCTTGAATATTATGTTTTTTTATTTAAAGGCGTGCGTATAGCGTTTTAATACCATTGACTGAGCATCTCTGCTTTGCTGATATTCTCCACCTGTGACTCAATGTTGTCTGGCAGGTTGTGGAAGAAGTCGATGCCAGTTAGCTTCTGAAGGTCGCCAATAGTGATGGCATACGATTTGACACTATTGCTATAATATGCTTCCTGATTAATCCAGAAACCTGTGGCACGAAATGTATCTTTGTATCTGCCGAGTACTGCCATGAAGAAATATCGTGGCACGGGAATGTGGTCGACATTGACGCGAGTCTTCTGATGGCTTTTGTTGCAGATGTATTCGATGATATTTCCTTCACTATCGATAGTGCCGCCTTTGCATACGTACAGGGTGTCGTACTTATTGGTCCAGTTGCGAACGGTAAGTTCCATCGTAGCCCAAATTCCTGCATTGAATTCGTTACCTTGAGGCTGCATGTTAGTCATATAGAATGTCTGTTTGTTGGCATCGGTAGACCTTTGTCTGTCAGCAGACGGGCAGATATGACCATGATCATAACCAGAACTCCAGTAGGGATCAATGGTGAAGTGATATGCGCTGTTCAGATCAGGGTCGTTGGGGTATTGTCCCGAAAGGTTCAGTGTCTTGTCGGTGGTATAGTATCTGCTGACTGTACTTCCGGTGATAGCGTTGTACATTTTATAGCAGCTCCAGCGTTGGCTACGTTTCTCCGTGTCCCATTCGACACTATAGTTGGTACCGAACAGACTGCCGTTAAGATTGGCTGTGTGAGTAATTATGATGCTGCTGCCACCTTTAGGCGCAGGCATCTCAATGTTGCCAGCAGTTATGCCGCCTGAGTTTGGTGAATCTCCGTTGCTGTCGTCATTGCCACATGCTGTGAATGACAATGCTGCAAAAACAGCAAGAAAAAGATACAAATGTTTTTTCATAGTTGTTGTAGTCTTTATGTTCTGTTCTTTAGGTATTAGTTGTCGGGAGAGAATGAATGAAGGTGCTCCCAAGGCATATGCAACTACCTTGCTCGCACCTTCTGAATGTCTTGTTCCTGGCGTGAAATATGCTTATTTCTTCGCAGCCTTACCGTAGCGGCTCATGAACTTGTCAACACGACCGGCGGTGTCGACGAGCTTGCTCTTACCAGTGTAGAACGGGTGAGAAGTGCTCGAAATTTCAATCTTTACCACGGGGTAAGTCTCGCCTTCGAATTCTACGGTGTCATTCGTCTTAGCAGTAGAACGCGAAAGGAACATATCGCCGTTGGACATGTCCTTGAACACGACGGGGCGATAGTTTTCTGGATGAATACCTTTTTTCATTTTACTTCTTATGATTATAATGTTGTTTGATATATGTGCATAAAAGCGGGTGCAAAGGTACAACTTTTTTTTGAACCAGCCAAATAATTGCAGTTTTTTTTGGTTTTCTGATGTAGGATAGTTACTGAAAGTCCCTTTAGAACAGCATTGTGATTGATTCTACTAGTCTGTTGAGCATCAGACACTTTTCGCGTGAAATAGTGCGGCGCTGCATATGGTAATCCCATGGACTCATCTGTAGCAGACGGCCTTCCGAGCAGGCATCGAATGTCCTTCCTGCTGGCTTGTACAATGGTGGAAAACCATTCTCTCGCACAAGTATGATTCGGTAGCCCCTGTCCATAGCCTCGCGCATCACCTCCTTTTCGCGTGAGGCAATGGCGGTGCCAACAAGTACACCGCCCCGTTCTCCGCAAGCCAGCCACTTCCGTTTGTAGTCTTCATACTCCTTGTCAGCATAGCCGCTATGTACGATGACTGCCACCTTGTCTGGGATGTTAAGCAGAAAGCTGTTACCCACCAGTTGGCAGTGCCATTCAGCGAAGTCCCTATAGTGCATAGTGGTGAAATAATCAGGGTGTTGTCGTTTAATGGCCAACCGTCGTGGATTGTCGTCTAAGTAGCGAATCCAGTTGTCAAGTTGCCCGTCTTCTAACAGTATCTGGTCGTTGTAGCCGTTTTCGAAGAGAACGGGGCGATGTCCACCCGCAGGAAACCCTGCGGGAGTGGTAGCTTCCACTACTCCTGCCGCCTCTCCGGCTTCCACTACTCCAGCCGTTTCTCCGGCGTCCACCACTCCAGCCGTTTCTCCGGCTTCCACTACTCCTGCCGTTTCTCCGGCAGGTACTTGTGGTGACAGTTGCCACCATGCCCTCGTGCAACCTACCTTGAAGCCCCTGACGACATCACCGAGGTGCTTCCCTAAAGGCATGTCTTCTTTTACCCTTACCACCATGTGGATATGGTCAGGCATGATGCAGAGTTTCCACACTTCTACCATCTTGTAGAATTGAGGTATCTTCAGCGCTTCCTCGTAAAATATCGTTTTCCCGAGTTCAGTCAGTTCTACACGAGCACCCTCATCCTTTGTTGGCATCAGCAGTTTCCCCAGTATGGGCTTCCTTCCTTCGACCACTAAAGTCAGCATGTATGTTCCCTTGAGGCGATAGTTGTGCCAGGACTTACGGCGTTTCATGCTGTGATTCGTCTCCTGGACTTGAATACCAGCCGTTATTGCTTCTTCTCTCGTTCTGCTCATACTTTTGTAGAAAAGTTACGTGCAAATGTACAACAATTCTCTGGCTTGTCCAAAATTTACTTCAGTTTTCTACACTTCATGTATTATATTTTAGGAGAGCGGGTGAGGGAAGGGCATTGAAAAAGGCTGCAAGCCTTTCAGTAGGTTGCAGCCTTTTATAATTATAGATGTCAATTATTGAATGGTAATCTTCTCAACTTCCCATGTACCAGCTTTCTCAGCGGTGCTGATGTACTTGATGGCAAGCTGCAGCCCCTTCTTGTTAGCATAAGCGGAGACATCTGCTGTCGAGTCAAAGAATGTCCAACTCAGACTTGTAGGCCATCCTGTGAGAGTGAGATTGGTCCAGTTAGTGCCGTCGGTAGAAATAGCTACAACAGCCTGTGTCTTGGCAACGTCTACACTGCTAAAGAAGTTGATAGCATGGTGGATTGTCAGTGTCTTAACTGCACCTAAGTCAAACTTTGGAGAGATAACCCATGACTCAGAAGCATAGTTAACTTTTGATGCACTTGCGTATGCGGTAGCAACCAAGCCATATTTAGAGTCTGCCTTCCAGATAGCATCAATTTCTGTGGGTTTGTTCTTGTCAGATATTGTCCACTGTCCAAAACCATTAGCTTTGAAATCTACAGAATATGCGGCTGTAGACGACTCTCCGCCACCAGACTCTCCACCGGGCTTGGTGCCGATTTCTTTGCCGTCAAGAATAGCAAAGGTGACTTCCTTCACACCCTGTACGCTAAAGTACTTGGTGATGTTACCATAAACGGTTACTTCCTTCTTCAGATTGCCTGCATTGTCCAGCAGGTTCAGGGCCTTGCGGACATCAGAGCCACTAGGCAGTGCAACGGGCATACACTTGGTGTAGTCTTTTTCATCGGCACTTGCTGCAATCAGCATGTTAGAAGCTTGAGCACCAGTAGCCTCAAAGTGCCACTCGGTCTGCTTGGTCTCCTGATTGCTATAAGCATAACCTACGATATAACCCTTGACATATACGCCAGTCTTGTCGCCAGCAGCAATAGCAGCAGGTACGTTGTATGGTGACTTTGCGGTTCCGGCTCCAGTACCACCACCTTGTTCACCATCATCTTCACCGCCGCTGGTCTGTCCATTGTGTGCTACAAGGTAGTTTTGTTTCTCATATTCAATGGTGCCGTTATAATTAGTAATTGTGCCACAAATAGTAACAGCATCACCAACTTTAAGATCATTTGCAGAAGTAAACTTTGCCTTATTAAGTCCTAAACCACTATAAACATAGAAAGCTTGACTTTTACCTTCTGGGTCATCAGTGATGTAGTAGTTAAAACTACTATATTGGCTGCTATAAGTATCAATTTTGGAAACGTAACCTTTGGTGTATATTGTTCCAGTGTTCGAACCCTTAGCCAAACTCTTAGTGGCCTCGATTACACCTGCAACATTGTATGGGTCTGCAGCTAGACCGGTACCTTCTGGGACGTAAGTCTTGAGTCCGTCGCCTTGCTTGGGGTTGTAGCCCTCTGGCTCGGGAACATCAGAGCAGGCGGAGAATGCAAATGCTGCTACAGCAAGTGCAAGCATTGATTGAATTGTCTTTTTCATATTCTTATGTTTTTTTTGTTCTTAAGGTTTTATATATGTATAATAATGTTCGCGACTACTCGATGGTAATCTTTTCCACCTCCCAAGTACCTGCCTTGGAAGCAGTGCTGATATACTTCAGCGCAATTTGAACGTTGTTTTTTCCGGCATAGGAGGTGAGATCTACAGTCGAGTCGAAGAATGTCCAACTGAGTTTCTCTGCCCAGCCATTGAGAGTCAGATCGGTCCACTTTGTTCCGTCTGTGCTGATGGCCACAACAGCCTCCTTCTTTGAAGTGTCAATATCTGTAAAGAAGTTGACAGCGTGGTGAATACTCAGTGTGGCCTTTGTCATTTTGCTGAGGTCAATCTTCGGTGAAACGAGCCATACCTCGCTGGCGTAGTTTGTGCTATTGGCATAGGCTGTTGCCTTCATTCCGTATTTTGCATCAAATGTCCATACGTCAGCAGTAAGAGCTGCATCTTTGTTCTTCTCATTGATAGTCCAATCACCCTTGCTGCCTGTTGTCTTGAAGTCCATGGAGTAGCCTGATACAGGGGTTGGAGTAGGAGTAACACCTCCTTCAGAAGGAACGATAATGCCCTTGGTCTGGATGATGGAAATCTGCCAGATGTCGTTATAGAAACCGGCAACACCTACGAGGTCGCAAGGAATAGCTTTGCTGGTTGCCTTATCATAAGGCAGAATCATAGATGAGAACTTAGCATAGTCGCCGCTGGTGAAAATCTGTACTGTCTGCTTTTTGTCATCAGTACCGCTCACGAAGAACTCGTTGAGACACTGGATGAAATAGCCGCTCAGGTTAGACTCCGTTCCACTCTTAAAAGTAGATGTACCGTCAGCATTGACGAAGGTAACATTGCTCAGCTTGATGAGTTTTCCGGCATGCTTGGGCACACCATTCTCCTTTTCGCTAAGCTTGCTTAGGTCGTTCTTGGTAATAACCATGGGTTCTACAGTCTTGATATTGCCAACGATCTTGAAATGCTTTGCCCACAAGTGCTTTGACATACGGCCTACAGAGGTTGCCCCCTTGGCATTGGTGTAGGGAGTACCAATCATAGGTGTCTTGCCGTAACCGCCTATCCACAGACCTTTCAAGTCAACAACAACCTCCTGTCCCAGAGGAAGATATCCCCAGATACCACTCTCGTCGATGGAGATAGTTAGGGCACGGGCATCGTCCGAGTTGGCAGGCTCGTCCTGAATGGTAATCTTCTTATAGAAGTTTCCACCGATGTCGTTACCTGTTACGCGACCTCTTACCTGGAGGTCTGTAGTGATTTCAACCATATCGTCGTTGGAGATGGTTGAAGCATATGTTGTAATGACATCCTTAATAGACTTGACATTGTTCTCAACAATGCTGTTGTTGCCATACTGGGGTGAGGGACTTGGAGCATCCCATTCGCCTTTGTCATGACAAGCAGCAAACAAAGCGATGCAAGCAGCAGTGATGATAAATTTGATATTTTTCATAATTATTGTCCTCCTCTGCTTTAGAATTTATAAGTTACGTTCAGCATACCATTGATACCCTGGGCGTAGAACTTCTTGGGGCTATTCTTGAATATATAAGAACGTGCAGTCTCACCAGAGTCGTTATAATCCTTACGGTTTTGCTCCATACCGCCAGTACAAATCTTGCGGTTGTTCAGGATGTTGGTTAGCATCAGGTTGATAGAAATAGAGCGTCCCTTCTTCAGGAACATGCTCTTACCGATAGAGGCATCCAGCATGAAACCGCCATTGCCCTTACACTGAGAAAGATCAGGGTTGTTACCTGCAGCAATTGCAGTGTTGACATCCTTTTCGTAACGAGTGATAGGCGAGTAGTACAGATAAATCTTGTCGTAGTAGTTACCTATCAGATCGATAAACCAACCGCTCTTGTGGTAGCTCAGATCAATGCTTCCTGCTGCTAATGGTGTACCACCTTCGCGCATACCCTTGTTCAAGCAGGTGTCATGGAAGTATAGCGTACCATCGGTTGCTGTCTGAGCATCAGAACGCATGTAAGTTACATCTGCATTGTTGGTGTACTTGGCTTCGCTGATAGTACCTAAGGCCTTGATGTTCAGCCAGTCGGTAACCTTGAAGTTCAGGCCTAATTCAACACCGTAGTATTCCTTCTTGATACCAGTCAGAGAGATGTAAGTGAACGAGTGCTCTACGTCGTCGTAAGCCATCGAGTATTCTGTTATATCGCTCATTCTATTGTAGTAACCGTTCAAGCTGGCCTGCATGAAAGCGTTTGTCAGTGTATAACCCAGCTCTACGCCTACGACCTTCTCGAGTTTTAAGTCTTTCACAAAGTCATTGTTGATTTGTGGAGCCAAGAATGCAACACGGGCTGTAGGAGCCTTGCTCTCAACGGTAGCACCCAGTAGTACGTTATGACCTTTGCCTAGGTTGAAGTTGAAGCCAACCTTACCACCGACATCGCCAAACTTAGCCGTACCGCTCTTGCCCAGTGAGTTCGTGGGAGCCAGACCATTCTGCATCTTACCGTCACGCTTCATCGTAGTGCCATTGAAGCGACCGCTGATGAAGGCGCGCGAGCCACCCCAGAAAGAAGTAGCGAGAGATGCCCATACGTTCACCTTATTTATAAATATATTGTAGTCATAACCGAAGCGGTCACCTACACCAATCTCTTTGCCTCCGTCACGAATGTCGTACATAGCCTGAGCATCAGCCTCACCGTACTTTCCAACAACGTAGGTGTTCAGGTTCTTAAAGCTGTTGGCACCCAACTTGTCTTCCAAAGTCTGGTAGTGCATGCCCTTATTGGTAGACAGCGTAATACCGATGTTCAGGTCTGTCTTCTCGTTCAGCTTGTGACGCAGGTTGCTGGTTAAGTTGAGTGCCAGCTGATCGTCATGATAAGCCTGCAGATAGTAGATGGCCGACTGTCCCTGGGCATTTGCATTTCTGTTAGCCTCGTAAAGCGCATCCCAATTAAGCTGGCGAGCTTCCTTTGAACCGCTCAGCATGTCATAGGCGGTCTGCCAGTTAGCTTCAGCAGCAGCTGTATTACCAATAACAGGATTCCAAACGTTGTAGAAGTAGCTTGGCATACGGTTGTAATAGTCCGGAGCCGGATTTGTACCATTATTGTAGTTCAGACGGCTGCTGCTATACTTCTGGTACTTACCCAACAGGCTGGTTACGAGTTTCGTCTTGTCGCTAATCTTCCAGTCCCAAGTGAGGAGGACCGACGGAGACCAACTCTTGACGATACGTGACGAGCGCTTCTTGCCGTCCTGATAACCCCAGTTAGGATTGTACTGGCGGTTGTTGGCAATCCAGTACATCTCGTCCGTTGATGCCGACTGTGCTGCACGCTCGGTGGGGTTACCCCATGTTACCAGTGAAATAGAGTGTTGGTCGTTGATAATCTTCTCGACACCCAGATAGTAGCTCAAGGCGTTGTAGAAGGTACCTTCGACGTTAGCGGTTCCCATGCTAGCCCAGCGGTAGGTCAGTGCACCGGAGAAAATCCAGCCGTTCTTGCTGACTCCTGAGTTGTAGGAGTACATAGCACGTGCTGTGTAGTTACGGTTGGCACCAGACACCGACAGACGATGGCCTGTTGGCATGCTGCTGGGGCGGAAGTTGTAGTTGTTAGAACCTCCGAGTGCTGTCATGGCAAAGTTGTTGTCCTCAAACGGCAGAACGTGGTCAGCGTTGCGCGTTTGGTTGTTAAGGCCGCCGACAAACGAGAAGTTGAACTCACCGCGTTCCACATCGTTTACCGGATTGCCATTGATGAACATCTCGTTGTACTTACCACCCAGGGCACGATACTTGAAACGTGCTGCGCTGAAGCGGTAGCCAACTTCATTGGCATACACATTGGTGTTCGAACCGACAATGCTGATGCTGTTCAGCGTGTTGTCGTCCTCGCCCAACTGTGCCTCGGTGAATGTGAACGCCGTGTCGTCGTCATCCTCTGCGGCTTTTTGCTGCTCTGTTGTTGGTTTCTCTGCCTGTGCAAAGGCTATAAACGGGAAACAGAGAGCAATCACAATTAATTTCAGCTCTTTTTGCATAGTTTTTTATAGTTAGTTATTAAATTTAAAGCGTACAAAGATAATCATTTTTTTTTAATCTGTTTACATTTTATATGGAAATTTTTATTTTTATGATAATTTTTTTTGTTTTGCATTGTGGTATCAAATAAATTATGTATCTTTGCAGAGATAAAACTATTGCATCTTTAAATTTAAATACTAATCATGAAAAAACAACTATTATTACTTATCGCACTCCTGATGATGACCTCCGTGGTCATGGCTCAGGGTAAAAAGTTCAATGGTTATGCCATAGGCTTTTACAATTTGGAAAATCTTTTTGACACGGAGCATGACGAGGGTCATAACGACTATCAGTATCTGCCCGACGGTTCTAACAAATGGAACGAACTGAAGTATTCGCATAAGTTGGCTAACATGTCGAAAGTCCTCTCGGAGATGGGTACCGACTTCAAGCCATTGTCGAAGGTTGGCTGTGCTGTCATCGGTGTCAGCGAGGTGGAGAATGCCCGTTGCATGGCTGATCTGTGTGAGCAGCCTGCACTGAAAGCAAAGGGTTTCAAGTTCGTACATATTGAGGGACCCGACCAGCGCGGTGTTGACTGTGCGTTGATTTATCAGCCCGACCTGTTTACCGTGCGTGATGTCAAACTCGTACCTTATGTATATGAGAAACAAGAAGACCGTGACCGCGGTCGTGCCACTCGTGGTTTCCTGACCGTCAGCGGAACATTGGCAGACGAGCATGTCACCATCATCGTCAATCACTGGCCCAGCCGCTTTGCAGATTCATACTATCGTGAGTGTGCAGGTCGTCAGTGCAAGGCTGTCAAGGACTCGCTGCAGCGTGAGGACCCCAACGTGAAGGTTATCATCATGGGCGACATGAACGACGACCCCACGAACCTGAGTATGACAGAGGGACTGGCTTGTAAGTCGGAAATAGACGAGACGGGACCTGACAATATGTATAATCCCTGGTACAACGTGCTTGTAAAACAAAAGCAAGGCACACTGAAGTATGACGGACGCTGGAACCTCTTCGACCAGATTGTCGTATCGCCGAACCTGCTGAACCAGAATGGTCAGAAGGACTTCTC
>Ga0310697_10005472_pt1 | contig 12247 bp, 6 predicted proteins | sample 172DNAGHGlowgp2_FD_203883 | JGI IMG/M metagenome (GOLD analysis project Ga0310697, IMG submission 203883) | Sheep rumen microbial communities from Palmerston North, Manawatu-Wanganui, New Zealand - 1728 DNA GHGlow gp2 (v2) (version 2) | ecosystem: Host-associated > Mammals > Digestive system >... | reverse complement strand
ATCCTCCAGCGGATACATGTTATCATCAGCCCACGAGTAGAGTTTGTCTATCTCCGTATTCAGGTAAGTCTGAATCCGGTCTGCGAGTTCGTTCTTGTATTCTGCAAGACTCTCCCTGAAAGCATTGTTAAGCTCAGTTGCTACATCCTGAGGAATCACAGTTCGTTGGTCCCTTTCCACATCCAACTCAAGGAGTTTCTTTCCGAAGTCGTCCGGTGTTAGTTCCCCGTCATCAGACAGCCCGCATATAAGGAGTTCCTCTTCGTTGTCGTGCTCATTGCTGGCACTGACCTTATATCCGATGCAATAACCGCTTTGGCCCTTGAAAGCCTCAAGCGTGGCGGATTTGTACGGATAGGAAGAAAGATTGAATACCATTTCGGAAGCAGGGATATCCTGGGACAAACCTTTGTGAATGATATACTGCCCCAGCGGTGTCCCGCTACGAAGCTGCAAGGTCTCCGTCCATTTGGACAGGGAGTACCGGCCAGGCTTGATGTCACCGAAGCCATCCCGAAGCGTGAAACTGTGCTCTTTCTCGTCAATGTCATCCATTTTCCCGTCAAGAACGGAAAGGGCCAGTTTCCATAGATGCTTGTTGTATAAGCTCATGCGCTCGGAATCGACGCTCTGCCGCATCTTGAGCTTCTTCACGACATCCTCGTCGAAGTGTTCCAGAAGGGCATTCTTTGTTTTCTTCATCCGGTCGCTGATGATATCCTCGAGTTCCTTCTGCAGGATATCGAAGGCAGAATTGATCTCGCTTTCTGTGCGGCAGGTCTGATAGATGATACTCAGGCGTTTCTCGAAATCGATATTCGATTCTATGGCCCCGAGTATTTCGTCACTGCTTCCGAAGACTCCTTCAAAGAGATTGAACTTTGTGTTCAGGAGCTCGTAGACGCGCTTGTCTGCCGCGTTGGACTGATTGACGAAGTTCACCACAACGACGTCATGCTTCTGTCCATAACGGTGGCAGCGGCCAATGCGCTGCTCGATCCTCTGGGGATTCCACGGCATATCGTAGTTGACAACCATCGAGCAGAACTGAAGGTTGATACCCTCGGCTCCTGCCTCAGTGGCAATCATGATGTCGGCCTCCTCTTCGAAGTAATCCGTCAGTGCCTGTTTCTTGTCGATAAGGGGATCTCCTGTGACTCGGTCACTGCCCTTGTGGCGAGAGAGCCATCTGGAATAGATGCCCTTGGTCTCGGGAGAGTCGTTGGTGCCGTTGAAGCAGACGATGCGCCCGCCGTATCCGTGAGCGTCCAGATACCGCTTTAGGTAATCCTGTGTGCGGCGGCTCTCCGTGAAGATAAGCGCCTTCCTCCGGGCTCCTAGGTTTTCCATTTTTTGGAAGGCAAGCGCAAGAGCACCTACGAGGGCCTTGGCCTTGCTCTCTTCACCGACGCTTTTCGCCAGGGCGATATAGCTTTCCAGGTCACGAATCTCCTCCTTCATGGCTTTCTCGGCCATCTCCACGGAAGCGAATTCCTCAGGTACAGCCATGCCTTCGGACTCGTCGAAGTCATCCTCGTCAAGGATTTCGTCGTCTTCAGAGAGGGCGTCAATCAGGCGCTTGGCTTTGCCGGTGGCAAGATACTCCTCGACCCGGTGCTTCATCGTATTCAGAGTAAAACTGAGTGCATACGATGATGACGCCATAATCTTCCGGATGGTGATAGCCATCAGCGGGCGGATGATGTCCGGGATGGCGAAAAGAAGTGGCCGAGCAAGGTAATCGGAGACCTTGTCATACAGTTCCTGTTCTGCAGGATTCAGAGAGAAGTCTTGCACCATGGCGGTCCGCTTGGTAAAGCGGACATATTCTTGAACCTGACGGCGAAGGGTCCTCTGGATGATATTCTGGAGACGCGCTTTCAGTTCACCGAAGCGGGCCGCGTCCCTAGTGGAAACGGCGTTGTACTCGTCCGAGAAATTGTCGATGTTTGAGAAATAATTTCCATCAATGATACTTACAAGTCCGTAGAGCTCATTGAGGTTGTTCTGAAGCGGGGTAGCCGTGAGCAGGACCTTCTTGTATGGCTGGAGGGCGTTTCGGATAGCCTTCGAGATCTTGTTATTCTTTTTGTATACGTTTCTCAGTTTGTGGGCTTCATCCAGGACGACCAGGTCCCAGTTGGTACTGTGGATCTCATCTGCGTGCTTGGCGGCGAAGTGATAAGAGCAGATGATGATGGCGTCCTGCTCGAAAGGTCTCTTCTTTAACTGAATGAGATCGTCGTAGGAAGAGCGAATGAGTACCGTTGACGGAAGGAAGAATTTCTCGCGTAGTTCCAGGTTCCACTGGTTACGGAGTGATGCCGGGACAACAATGAGAATACGGCGGCGGTGTTCAGCCCAACTCTGAGATAGGATGATGCCCGCTTCGATGGTCTTCCCGAGACCCACCTCGTCGGCCAGTATCGCCCCCTTGCTGAGCGGGGACTTGAATGCAAAGAGCGCGGCATCCACCTGGTGGGGGTTAAGGTCAACCCGCGCCTCGGAGAGTACCCCTGTGAAGCGTGAATCGTCCCCGGTGGATTTCTTGTGGGAGAGATCCCAGGCGAAATACTTTTGTTGAAGTGCGCTCAGATGCATCTTGGTAAGTCTTATCTGGGTAAACGTTCAATCTTGATACCGTACTCTGGCGAGGCTGCGTCGAACTCCTCTATCCTGGCTTTACGCCAGTAATCCCGTGCTATCTTCTGGCAGTATTCCCGCAGTTCCTCACTAGCTTCATAATCCGTTTCGGGCCCGTACAGATCGCGCATCCGCTCATAAGACTTGTTAAGGTCAAGGTCTGTAAGTGAAATGCGGACGATGCGGAAAGGCTCTTCAGGATGCTCCTGCATGAAGCGGTTCTGTGACTTGTGGATGTAGAACGGGACTGCCTCTTCCTTGAAAGAGTAGAGGTTTGTCTTCACGTCGACATAGGTCTTCGGCCTGGAGTCAACAGCATCGAGCGAGAAGTCGTAGTCTCCGACACCGCGAGCCGCTGCATAATCGTACTTGATCTTAGCGTTCTTGAGATACTGCTCGTAGATGAGTTCGCCGATGTAACCGATGTTCTTTCGAACCTTTGATTCCATGGACTCGTCTTCGACAGGCATATCCTCGAGTAGATTCCGTATCTTGTCCTTGTTCTCGGCCACGATCTTAAGTTCCTCTTCGGTCAGTCCCTCGACGATGTCCTTTACCGTGTCGATGTTCTCGGCCAGCTTGTTCATGGCTTCATCGCCGAGTTTATTGGCCATTTCGACGCCTTTCTTCTCGTTATCGTCCAACTCGTTGGGATCAACTCCCTGCTCGACCATTTCCACGTAAATGCCCTGAAGCGCAATGAATGGATTCTTGAAGAAATCTGTCGCCCGGGCAGCACGCTCGAGTGTTTTCATTTCAGATAGACCTTCAGGGTTGGGATGCTGAATGACGACGGTCTTCTTGTCGGAATCAGAACCATATAGGTCGCTACGAGATTTGATGTCGAGAATGTGCTCGCCGCTGACCTCGTCGGAGACAGACAGGATGATGCCTATCGGATCCTTGCTGAGGAAGATTTTAACTCCTTCAGAGTCATCGGAAGTCTTCCAGGAGTTGTAGGCTTTCGTTGCCCACTCCTCATATTTCTTTTCCTCAGCAGTAGTCTTGATCGTGTAACGGCTTCTGTCGTTGAGCCCCTGCTTCATGAGGAAATTGATGTTCGCAGAGTCGTATCCGTAAATCAAGTTCTCCTTGAAGAACTGCTTAAGTTTGGGCTTGGATTCAATCTGCGAGGCATTATCATAAACATTCTGGAACGTCATCAGGGCAGCCTCGTCCTCAATGTACTCAAACGAAAGGAACTGATAAAGGACTTGATCTGATTCTTTCTTGAAGGATCCGGTGAATTTGAGACCCGGTAGGGATTCAATGTTCTCCGGGAGTTTGTCAAGTAGGCTGTTAAGTGTGCTGAAGCGGTTATCTGAATACTGAAGCGGAATTTTATACCCCTGTTTCACGATCCATTCAACCGTGCGTGCAAGTTTATCGGCATCCTCTACAACATTGGTTACATCATAGAAAGGTTCTTCCTTCTTAAGGGCCGAACGAATCGCGATATATGGACTGGATTCGGTATTAAGTCCACTAATCAGAGTAAAGGCCTTGGCAGGATCCTTTTCAATCCATGTCTGGATGCTTTCAGGAAGATACTCTTCTTCAAGGAGCAGATCCTTCTGTGCGTAAACCTGGACATCCTTATCGAACCCATCTATTTGGAAATACTTGTCGAACCCGGCAAAACCATACTCGCTGATCATGTCAAGGGCTTCAGCAAGAGAAGCCTCCTCCTCCAGTTCGAGAGACGTGTAGTCCGGATGGTTGCTCAGTGAGTAGTCCAGGCAGAAACGGAGCTGTTCCACGCTGAGGTAGTACTCCCGGACCTCTTCGTAGACCTCCTCTGCTGATTTGGTTTCCTGGTTGTCGGCATAGATGGCTGTGCGGAAAGCGGCGGAATCGGGAAGACACTCAAAGAAGCTGTCTGCAAGCTCATTCTCCGTCTTCACATCTCCTAGAAGCTTATACAGGTCGTAATCCGTTCCGTTGAGCTGAACGATGGTCGACTTGATGGTATCAGGGAGCCTCTGTCCCTTGTGCGATATGAGCTCAAGAAGCCGGTCACGGTAGAAGTCATTATCGGCAGACTCGGATTTCTTTATGCCGTACTGAATAAGTTTCCAGGCGATATCGTCTTCGGAGAGCTTTTCATCAACAACGATATCTGGAAGCTTGTCGAAGAATTTCTCATTGATGGCGTCATTATGCCTGCTGACAACCGGAAGAAGAGCGGGGAGCCTCTCGCTGGACATCCGGTCGATCGCAGTGTCCATCAGTGAATTGTCAGTAGTGAGCTCGTACCGGGAGATGTCATTGCTGAAATACCTGCTGACGGCCGGATCAATTCTGTTAAATCCTATGGTGCTGAGGGCCGCATCCAATGATTCGGATTCAATCTTGCAAGTGTAATTCCGCCCTCCGTGAGGGAGTTTGGTTATATCATACCGGTCATCTCCGGCCGATTTAACAACGAATTTCCAGAGGATATTTGCTCCGGCCAGCTTGACAATGCATCCCAAAAGAACCGAATCGACAGACGCTCCGTCCTCGAGGATTTCTTCGATGGAAACAGAGTCCGTCTTGAAAGGGGCGCTCGAGAGAATCTTCTTGAATGAATCAGGAACAAGGTTGTATCCTTGAGTCTCGGCGAACATTGAGACGCGCTCGTACTGTTCCCCGGTGAGTTTATCATCAGAACTCAGGCAGAATGCCTTCTCCTCCGTCGGGATGCCGCTTTCATTTAGGTATAGGGACAGCCTTTCTGAAGGACTGTCGGCTGCCTTATAAACGGAGATGAGATCCCTCAGGTATGCATTGTGGCAGTCTGCCCAGTCCGGAAGGGATTTGATGTCCTCAAAGTGTTCTACCGTCCAGGACCAGATTCCCTGCGCCCCGGAAATGAACAGATCATCGGATAATACGGATGGAACATACCCGGCAATGCAGAAAGGGTCAAAAAGGGTAGTCCCCTCGGGCTTATCCTTGATAAGGTCTTTCAACGGCTTGAAGTTCCCATCCAAGCCGCGGAAAAGTTCAATCTTGTTCCGGATGGCAGTCTCAGTCCGGGGGAACCTCAGGCTATCAGCCAGTATCTGACAGGCGGCATCAATTCGCGCGTCGTTCTCGCGGTAGAAAACTATGTGCTCAGCAATCTTTGAGACGTTGATTGTCCCGAGGTTGCTGGTGGCGTCATTGTTTCGGGAGGTGACGGGGCCGAGAATATACTCTACATCTGGGCACCGGTCAAGTTGAGAATGGCCGAACTGCTCGTCGTACAGAATAACGTGGTTCTTCGCGGAAAGCAGGTCGTTAAAAGAATACACTTCACCCTTGTTTGAGAGGAAGATGGGCTTCTGGCCAATCTGGTCATCGAACTTACTCAGACGGAGGAACTCTCCGTGAAGCTTCCCATATTGTTCTTTCCCAAGAGTCTTGATCCAGGATGACAGTTTTTCATCGTCAGCCTGGAGAAGGATATCCTTCAAGGACAGAAGCTGAACGTCAATATCGAAGCGGTCAATCTTGCCGGCCTTGATGTCTTCACTGATCCAGCTCAGCCCTTTTATCCCTAAGGCTTCCAAGGGTAGGCCGATTGCAGATTCGTCGGGCTTTCTGACGAACTGCATTGGGCGATAGGCCCCGTCTGCAGTCCGGACATTGTCCCTTATGAAAGGTGAGAAAGTGTCATAGAACGGCTTGCTGATGAACTGGACATCAACGTCCTTTTTTCCGGGCCAGGAAGCCATCAGCGAATCATAGATATAGTCGAAAAGCTCCTTGTCTGAAGACTGAATTCCCTTTATGTCCTCCAGAAGAAGGCTAAATGCCTTTTCGAGCTGTATACCGGTCTTCTGGGTATCGTTGATTCGCTGTCGGCTGCTGTCAAGTTCGAAGTTCTGCGAGTCGATGATAAAACCCATCCTGTATCTTGCACCGAGTACAGGCAAGGTCTTGAACAGGGTGACGTAATTCTCTTTCGCAAAAACGGGATTGAACGCAAACTGGAAAGTGAAATCGTCACCGTCAAGAGAGAACTCGACAAACCGGGACTTCACCGGGTGCATCTCCACTTCCCGTCCAGCCACATAGATGTGTTCAAGGTGACGTCCGAAGTTGCGCTCCTTGTCACTCGTGAGAGAGGCGAAGCCACCAAGACGCACCATCACTTTCTTTAGGTTATCTTCAGCGGCGATGGCTTCGTACTGCCCTTTGCCAAGAGGGATAATAATGGCAGTACCTTTCTTCAGACGGTTGATATTCCGTTTGGGATCCACCAGATTCTCAAAAGCCTTCCGGATGTCGTGGAACTCTTTCATCGAGAAGAGATTCTTGTCTACTCCTGGGGCAATAGGGTAGTAAGTCATGAGAATCTTGCAGACAAGAAGGTCTGTCTGCTCGGCATGGGGATCGGTATAATTCCAACCCTCAGTGGGCTGGAACCGGAAATTATTCAACTGGTCAACATTCCGCCAGCTTACGAGGTAAGGCCCCTTTCTCTCATTTTTGATGGCGTTGATAAGGGCGGTCTTGTTGCTGGCGGCACTCTTGTCGGAGATTAGCGTGTAAAGGAGTTTTGAACCCTGTCCGTACTCACCGCTCTTCTTCTCGTCCCCAGCCTTGATGGATTTCCCTTTCGCAAGGAAGTTATAGAGCTGACCGTCCCTGGGACGCTTGTCTTCTTCCCTGGGATCCGTATAGAAGGGATCTCCGTTGTTCAGCACTATGAGATAGTCCTTATCGAAGAAAAAACAAAGCGAATCGGCATTGGCGTCGAAAGCATTCTGTACGAATTCGTAAAAGAGCTGTTCCTCCGAGTCCTTGGCAAAGCTCGCCACATCCCGGATGGTGGAATCCAGTTCCTGATCCTGTCCGTATATCGTCTCCAGAAACGGCTCCTTGTCAGTCCCGAGCAAGGAGATTGAACTGGATGGGCAGCGCCCTTCAAGGTATTTCTGTATGTCGCGTACTTTCATGTCAGAAATTGATATACGGGATAATCTGGATGATGAATGTCTTGTTACGGTTCTCGCCTTCAGGGTCCTGTGGAGAGAACTTATATCTGTGCTGGCCGCCGAAGCCCGATCCGCTAACGAACAACTCTCCCGTATAGTTGTGAGAGGTGTTTACTTTGGCAGCGGACTTGGCCGGGTCGTTATAAAGAAGGTTGCTGAGGATCCCGTTGGATCGCCATAGCTCAACGACAGTCAAAGCTCGCTTATAGCTGTTCTCCATCGCTGCTTTCCAGGCTTTCGGGTTACTTTCGGGCGTTACCCAGTTCGCGCCTCCATTTTTAAGGTCATTTGCCAGGCGCCCTTCGACAATTACCTTGAACATAACACCTGTTGTCTCGGTGAATTTTGTCAGAATCGAATCCAACTCCACGCCGGCATTCTTCAGATCTTCGATGTACTCCGGACGGATATTCTCAAAGTCATTGGCGGTAAACTGGACATCAATTTTGCATTCAAAGCGTTTGTACTCCTCGTTATACCGGAAGTATTGCGAGTTGAGTGATTTCTGTGCGTCTTGAAACTGCCGGATCTTTTCATAGAGGTCCGCATTAATGATAATGTCGTTGATGTTTGCCTCGGTGATGCCTTTCTCGTGATAAAGATCGACATAGATCTTGTAGCTTGAATAGGCCACAAGACTGGCAATGATAAAGACGATGAGGAATCCGGACATGAGGTCCGTGTAGTTCTGCCAGAAATTGTGCTCCTCGCCGTCGTTATGAAGATTTAGTCTTCTCATTTGTTAGCAATCTTGGAGAGGACGGATTCGAGCTTCTGGAGTGTGACGATGGCGCTGCCAAGCTCTTCGATACGCATGACAATGGCCTCCATGTTTGTCTCCTTGTCCTTAATGAGTTCGAGAATCTGATCAACGCCCTCATTGGTCTTGCCGACGCTCTTGAGGCTGTCGCCGACCTTGTCAAGGCCCTTGACGACCTGCTCGTTAAGGTCATGGGCGTTTTGAACGGCATCCTGATAGGCTTCAGTTGCCTGCTCATAGTTGGAAACGATACTCGATGATTTCTCCGAGATGAAGTCGTAGGATTCGTTAAGACGCTGCACATTCTCCTGAAGGGCGGTCTGAAGGACCGCAATCTGAGCGCCGACAGACTCGATGATTCGTGCAGTGGTATTCTCCAGAGAAGAAGACATTCTGCTGAGCAGTTCTGAGTTGAAATCGTTCTGCGCCTCAATGGTCCGCATCTGGTTATTGAGAGAGTCTTCGGTGATTTTCTGCAGTGCGGCAGTCTGTTCGTGAGCAATACCTTCGATACCGCTTACTGTGTTAGTCTTAAGCTCGTTGACTGCATCTGTCAGAGCAGTCTTAATGGCAGCAAGGTCATTCGTGCTGGCCTGAGTCATCTCAGTTACCGAATCTTTATGGGACTGGATAAGGCTCCGTGCATCATCTCCCAGCTGGCGTGTGATGCCTTCGAGGATCTCGCGGCTCTGGGTGTACTGGGTTGTGCCGAAATTGGAAACACGCTCTTCGATGACCTGATTCATGGCTGTGAAGGTCCCTTCCATCTTCTCTACGAAGGAATCTACAAACTTCGAGAGGATCTCGCTCTGTGCTTTAATAGTGTCAGTAAGCTTATTGTTGTTTGCTTCGTTTACCTCGGTCAACTTCAGGACATGCGCATCAAGGGCTTCAATGGCCTCTTCGGGATTCTTGTACTTGAGGGTCTGTTCAAGAGAGGCATCTTCCTTTGCGAAGTGTAACCGGGTGAAGAAAGTGGAGAAGAATGCGAAAATAAGTCCGTAGATGGATGTGGAGAACGCGGGAATAAGGTCCGCGATTATCCGCTTAAGATCGAGACTCTCTGGCGCGTTCTTGAGGGCCTCTCCGACAGACTGGCCGATAACAGGTGCTGCCGCAGGTGCCGAGGATATTCCTGACAAAGAATAACAGATTGCCCCGAATGTCCCCAAAATACCCAGGGAGGTGAACAACCCCGGCATTGAAGTCAGTAGATTGCGAACTTTCGTTTTATGATATCTGATAAGATACCAGGCAAGAACAACGACATCGAGGGTAAGAATGACACCATTCCACCAGTTAGCCCAGGGGATAAGTGTTTTTAAAAAGTCTCCCATTATCTATAATGTTTTTTGTCGAAGAAGGATGTTTTCCGGTTAAATCTTACAAATTTACACTTTTTCTTCAGAATGGCTGTTACTATTCAGCTTAATTGAAAGTTAGCGCAAAGAAAGAGTGCTCCCGCGAAATGGTTGTTCGCTGACCGAGGGTGACGAATATTGAATTGCTATTGCAAAACAGAAGAGTCCTCAGAACTCGTAAATCTTCACGATACCACGTTTGTCGGCGTCATAGGACCACTGAGCCTGCCAGACGTTCCCCGATTCGGTGTCAAGCAGGATGAAATTGTACATGTTATCGGTCTTGTAGAGTTCAAAGCGGCCGGAGTAATTGTCCATGCTGCCATAGACAGCCCCGAGATTGGTGTCATTTATGGAAAGGGTACCGCGCTGGTTCTCATTCCCGACACTGTAGTGTACCTGCCATAGGCGCCCTGTGGCGGTTTCCAAGCGGATGAAAGTCCACATGTTGTCGGTCTTGTACAACTTGTATCCGGGAGCCGCTTTCTGGTTGACACGGTTAAGGAGGTGCATCTGGAGGGAGTCTTTCTGGGTCCATCCTTCACCCTTTACGGGACGATTCGGGAAGAAATTTTGGGAGTAAACGCTGAAACTCAGCAGAAGGCAGGAAGCGAGAAGAAGGAAACGTTTCATGTTCGGAATGATTTTCAAATTGCGGCCAAAGATAGAAACAACAATTGCCACATATCGTCAAAAGACGAAAAATCCTTGCACTTATTGAAAAAGTCACTACCTTTGTGACGTGCATCAAGAGCGCCCCTTGAGGGCCGCCAACCGAGCTAGGCCAGAAAGCCACGGTGGCAAAACGATGCGGAATGTTCAATTCAAAAACAATTCTGTTCTATGTCACAGACAAAAGCAACTGCGGAGAGCGATTATCTCCGGCAAAGGGACTTCGACACCCAAATCGTCCGTCTCTACCACCGTCATGCCAACGTCATCTTCTCTCGCTTCGGGGAATGGAAGGGCAGGGATGAGTTCTACTTCATCCCCCTTGCCTTGAACATGCTTTACTGCGGCCCGGGGTTCGGTGCCCGGCTGGCAGATCCGCCCTATCATCTTGGCACTATCGTCCGGAACTCCATTGAGAATCCCGCCCTTTTCGGATGCCGGTGCCCCAACGGACACCAGGCCTATGCCGTCGAGTACAATGGCTCCCCGCTGTCGGGGCGTTTCGACATGTCGGTCGTCTGTCCCGTATGCGGAAATGAGCAGCACGTCACAGAATCCGGATGGAGGGTGAGAAGCGAAGCGTTGAAGGCGACCCGGAAGAAGGACGCCCTGCGTGCCGCACTCACACGGAGGCCATGGTTCAAGGCGGCAGACCTGCGTGATCTTCTCCGCTTCCTGGGCATTCCGGAAGAGGATCTGGAGCTTGCGCCCCTGGAGCACAAGATTGAAAAGACCGTCTTCGGCAACGGTGATGTCCTGCTTCAGGACAGGGACGGCGGGTTCTGCATCATCAGGGGAGACTCTGTCGAATCTCACGGCCTGATTCCCCGACCGGAGGACCTCCGGGGCCTGACCGGACAGTGAAAGAATCTCCGGCGGAGAGGAACCGGGATGTACCTTTCCGCCGGAGAAACAGGAAGCTGTTCCGCTTTACTTCTGGAGAGCAGTCTTGGCGTGGTTGATGTCTGCTTGGTCGATGGTCAGGACCAGCTCACGCTGGCCTCCTTCCTCGTAGAAATACACCCTCAGGACCTGGTCCTTCGCAAGGGACACCTTGTCGAGGGAATACCCGATATGGCTGGTCTGCTTCGGGGCGCAGGAAGCCGTGCCGTAACGGCTCTTCGGGAAGATGTTACGGTCGTAGACAACGCTCTTCCGGGAGCGCTTCTTTGATTCCACGACGAAGGTGGCATCCGGGCATTCGTAGCTCACCCCGGAACCATTCTTGATGGAGAAGACAATGTAGGTGATATCCGAATAGGACAGGATGTTCGTACATGTCACCTCTATGTCATACTGTCGCGTGGAGATATGCCAGAGGGACTGCGGGGCGGCCACCACGTCTTGGAGGAGGGGAGCGTCGAAACGCCTGTAAAGGCCCGCCTCCGGACTGCTTTTGGGGCTGCCCTTGACGCCCTTGGACTTCTTCTTCCCAGCATCTTTTGTGTTCTCATTGGAAGAGATGCTGTCAGCGCGGACGGCCCCGGCCCGCATGTCATAGACAAGGGTCTCTGGGTGTTCCTCGAAGATGACGATGTAGGTATGCATCGCCCCGTTCGACTCCAGTGCGGAGACGGAAAGGGGAGTGGCGAATGGCGAACGGGCCTTCAGGGCCATCATGTTCTTCGACTGTTCAAGGATCTTCGCGGCGCAGGCCTGGCTGTTCGACAGGTCGGCATAGATGAGGTCCGTGTTGAAGATGATATGGGTCGTGAAGATGTCCGACACGCGGAGGGTGTCCGCCTGGGTGCGGGCATGCGCTCCGAAGGGGAAGAGCAGCGCTGCTGCAAGGATGGGTAAAAATCTGTGTTTCATGGTTTATGGTTGGATTATCTTATTTCTTC
>Ga0310697_10005470_pt1 | contig 12249 bp, 11 predicted proteins | sample 172DNAGHGlowgp2_FD_203883 | JGI IMG/M metagenome (GOLD analysis project Ga0310697, IMG submission 203883) | Sheep rumen microbial communities from Palmerston North, Manawatu-Wanganui, New Zealand - 1728 DNA GHGlow gp2 (v2) (version 2) | ecosystem: Host-associated > Mammals > Digestive system >... | reverse complement strand
TTTCCTTTGGCTAATTTTTCAAATTCATTTTACCAAAGATTTTGCTTATGTTTTATTTTTCGACTTTACCAACACTCTCTAGCAACCTTGCCGCCGTGATAATTTTTACGGGCTTTGGGCTTGTGAATTTTTCCTATGCAATTCCAATGGGGTGCGGCATGATTTTAGGGGCGGCTTGCGGCGCGAAAATGGCAATTACGAAAGGCGCGGCATATGTCCGACCGCTTTTCATTGGCATGACGGTAATTTTAATCGGCAAGCAAATTATCGAGTTGTTCAAATGAATTTCAACGAAAAAATCGCCCGTCGATTTGGCGAGCGATTTTTATTTTGTCAAGAATAAATTCATTCCAAATTCCTAATTGCTTTTAGAACATCATGTTAATAAGATTGCCGACGCTGGCATAGGAAGACATATAGCGATAAGCGTTGCCGGTGTAAATCGCGGCGGTGTCAAGCTGATTGCCTAGCATTTTTTGAGCGGACGGGAAAAGCCTATCCTGTTGGGAATTGGCGTAGCTAATGTTGTTGTCGACCTTAGTAGCAAGTCCGCCTTTGCCGAGCAAACCAGAAACTCTGTCGGGATTTTCAACGATTGCATTGGCTAAAACATCTTCGTTGACTTCGATTAAGCCGCCCGAATTGACCGTCAAGCCGATTGCTTCAAAACTTGAGGCGCGATAAGAGGCGTCATTGAAAACCGTAGATAAATTTGCGACGCGATTAGAAACGGAAGCGTTGTCGTTAAAAAACTTGAGTGAACTGTTATAATTGCTGACAAAATCGTTGACGACATCGAGAGCCGCCTGTAAATCCTTGCTGTAAGTGGTTTTAGTAGAGGTTACGCCGTTTTCGTCCGTGGTTTCAGTTTTGGTAATCGCGCCTTCTTTGGGCACGCTGAAACTAAACTTTTGAATTTCCTTGGAGGATTCACTGAGCGCGGACATATTTTCCTTGAACTCAAGGTTAAACATATTTTTAGCCTCGTCGTAGCTTGCCAAAACCGATTTGAGATTAGAATTAATCTCGCTCAAGCCCGAAAGGGACGATTGGGCGTTCGCCTGATAGTCGCCGTAAGCATTCCACAGCCGCGCTAAAGAGTCTTGTTTTTTCGTGTTCGTGCTGAACAGCCAACTATAGTCGGTCGAGCCTATTGGATTTATCCCTGACATTTTACTCACCTTCCTTGAACCGAAAACTTTCCTTAAAACTGTACAGTAATTTTACAATATTTATCGTCGACTTGCAAGAAATTTTTCAAGGCGTTGCAGAAAATAGTCGATACCTGTTATAATCATGAAAAAAGTAGTGCGGAGGAATTAATGATGAGTTGGAAGAAATTTTTTTGCGGGGCATTGGCGGCGTCGATGATTTTTTTCGCGTCGACGTTTTGCTTAGCGGCGGACGATTCTGCTAACGCCAAGCTCGCAAAAATTGAAATCGATACCTATGGAGCAGAGCAGACCGGCGCGATTTTAGACAGAATTTCTCAACTTGAAAAGAGTTACAGCGGGCGCAATATGACCGGCAACATGAATGCTCGCATTGAAGCGATTTACGATACGCTTTACGACAACAGCGCGGAGCCTGGCATTTTGGCTAAGGTCAATGTGTTAGAATGGAATTTAAATCACGAAGTCGCGCTGGGCGGCATTGATACGCGCCTTGTCACTTTGGAAAATCAGATTATGGGCAAGACTTTAACTGGGACTTTCAACGAGAGGATTCGCGAACTTGCTAAGGCGTCATACGGCGCGGAAATTTTGCCGATAGCTCAAGTTCAAATTCCGGCGAACACGCTGATAAAAGTCGTGACGACTGAGCCTGTCAGCTCTAAAGTTCTGCAGGAAGGCGACGTTATTCCGGTTAAAATCGTCTCTGACGTTTTCGTTGATGACAGCTTAGTTTTCGCAAGAGGCTTGCCCGGCGAAGGCACCGTTACTAGAGTTGTCCGCGCCAAAAATATTTTCAGCAACGGGAAAATCGAAACGGACTTCAACAAGCTAAAAAGCCTCGATGGACAGGACATTCAAACTTATACGGGTGTTGAAGCTGTTGACGAAATGTCCAATAATTCAATGGCTCGCGGCTTGAGTTTAATCGGGCAAACTTTTTCGGGCAAAAATAAGGACGTTGAAGAAGTTTTCATACGCGGCAAAAATATCGAGTTGCCCGCGGGCATTGAACTTTACGTGCAGATAAAATCCCCTGTTGTCGTTTACGGCTTGCGCAATAGCGGCAGTGGTTATGTCGCGCCTATCGTTGAAAAGCCTACGGAAGTTGCGCCGCCCGACGAGCCTAAACTTGTTGTCGTTGAAACGTCAAGCGAACCCGCGCCCGAAACTTATCCCGAACTTAAGCCGGACGATTATAACCTTAAGCCGCCAGAAGAAGTTGAGTCGCGCTCTGAAGGAGGCAAGCCGACAGAAGATGTTGAGCCGCGCCCCGAAGAAGGCAAGACTCTTGAAGGTTATGACGGTGAACTTATAGAAATAGTTGATGAGGAATGACGATGAAAAAATTTTTAGGCGTCGTATGTGCCGCAATGTTTGTGACTTCGACGGCGGAAGCGGTTTACGAAGCGAGTTCAGACACAGGCACGGAAATTTTTGACTACATAGAAAACAGACGGCGCGAAGCTCGCGAACAAAAATTGACCGAAGAACAGAAAAAACTTTTAGACGACATTGCCACGGAAAAGGAAAGACTTCCGCACGAACAAAAGGAAGGCGACCCAATTCCGGCAATATTCGAGGGCGACGATTTAGTTTACTACTCCAACAGCGGCGAATTCATAGCGACGGGCAAAGTTGATATTATTCAGCTTGACGGCTACCGCTTTCAGAGCGAAGAGGCGACCGGCAATGTTAAAGAACAAGTCGTTCGCGTCGAGGATAAAGCGCACGTCCTGCAACTTACAGAAGGTGCGCCGCGAGTTACTCTTGACGGCTATAAAACCGTTTACAATTACGGCACTAAGCGCGGCACAATGGGCGAAGCTAATGGCAAAGTCGGCGAATATTATTTGAGTGGCAAGCGGTTTGAATTTTATCCCGACCACATTGTCGTTTATAACGGCACGCAGACTAAATGCGGCGCGAAAAGTCCCGATTATCATGTCAGCGCGGAGCGCATTGAAGTTTGGCCAGAACAAGTCATGAAAATGTACAACGTTCAATTTCTGGTAAAGGGCAATGTCGTTGGTTCGCGTGAATATATGGAGCGCAAATTTGGCGAGCAGGAAGAAAATTATTTCCCGCGAGTGGGTTACAATTCCGACCACGGCGTTTATATCCGCGACGATTTCAGATTTCATTTGTTTCCGCATTTTGATTTTGTTATCGGGGCTTACATTGAGACGAAAAAGGGCGTCCGTAGCAATACCGAATTGCAATATCACAATCGGGATTTTTCTGGACGATTGAAATACGGTTTTTATGACGACAAAGACGCCCGCTGGATTCAAAAAGAGCCTTCGCTTGATTTATATTATGGCAAACATTTTGAGGGCTTGCCTTTGGGTTACAGCTTGGAGGCGGAGTTAGGGCATTGGCGGGAGAAATCAATTTCGAGTACGCACGGGGAATACGAAGCGACTTTGTATCACGACCCGATTGCCCTTGGAAAATATTTGCTGTTCATGAATACGAGCTACAAGATAACAAAAGACGACGTTAAACACGGCGTTAAACACGACCGCCGCGGCGATAAGAGCGTTCACGGCATGAATTGGAATGTTATACTTGGCAGGGAATTCAACGAGCGGTTTGCGGCTTATGTTGGCTATTCTTACGAGAAAAATAACTCTAAGAATTCTGTTTTCGACTTCGATTTAGATGACTACTCGAAAAAGTTGCAAGCGGGGATAAGTTATATGGTGACGCCGAAAGACCGTATAGTTATCGGCTACAAAATGAATGTGGACAATCACAAAATGGACGACATAGATTATTATTGGTATCATGATTTGCATTGTTCGCAAGCGGTAATTCGTTGGCGTGGCAAGCGCAAAAAATTGGAAGTTCATTGGGAGTTCACACCGTGGTAAATTTAATCTTTCTGTTTATCGTATCGTTGCTATTATTTTTTTTAGGCGGCTGGCTTATCCCGATAACCGACCCGACAGAATCAGTTTACGCGCTGACGGCAAAAGAAATGTTAGAAGCGGGCGATTGGCTTTCGCCGCGCATTTACGGCGATTATTGGTTCGATAAACCGATAATGTTTTACTGGGAACTTTTAATCGCGTATAAAATTTTCGGCGTGAATGAATTCGCGTCAAGATTTTTCCCTGCACTGTTCGCGATGCTCGGATTATTTCTGACGTATTTATTCGGCGCGAAAGTTTACGACAAGAAAGTTGGCTTTGCCGCGGCGGTCATGCTCGCGACTTCGCTGGAGTATTGGTATTTATCGCACGCAGTGATAACCGATATGACGTTGCTTGTTATGTTCTCGCTGACGCTGATGAGTTTCTTTTTGGGCTACCGCGCAGGCAAGCCACAATTTTATTTGATAGCGTTTGCGGCGTCGGGCGTATCGGTCTTGACGAAAGGTCCCATAGGATTTTTTTTACCTGGACTTATAATTTTAATCTTCTTAGCGTGGCAGGGCGAATTGCAACACTTACGAAAACTTTTCCGCCCAAAAAATTTTGCGATACTCGCGGCAATAATCGCGATATGGTATTTGCCAATGACATTTATTCACGGCGCGGAGTTTATTGAAAATTTTTTAGGCGTGCATAATTTTTTGCGGGCGACGGTCTCGGAATATCCGAAAACGGACGTTTGGTATTATTACACGCTAGTTTCAACGATAGGATTTTTCCCGTGGTCAATCGTGCTTATCGGCATTGCGGCTAAAAATTTGCGACACTTGCCAACTTTCGATGTGCGCGACAAATTTTTAATCGTGTGGGCGTTGACGGTGATAATATTTTTCCAACTGTGCGCGACAAAATATATAACCTACACATTGCCGGCAATGATTCCTGCGATGATTTTCTTTGCAAAGTTTTTCGTGAGTCGTTGGAAAATATTTTTGGGCGTGACGTTGAGCACGTTGATAATTTATCCGTTGGTGTTTTATTTCGTGGCGTTGCCACTAGCGGAAGACAATTCAGCGCGGCGAGAAGCCCGAATAATTTTGCCGCTAATCGACGAGAAAACTTGCGTAATTAGTCACGGCAAAGAGTATGCAGGCTCCTTAGTTTTCTACGCAGACGAAAAAATTTATCGCCTTGAAACCAAAGAGAATTACGAAAAAGTTCGCCCGCAAAAAATGACGTGGACGAGCAAAAATGTTATGCCGTTCATGACGTTTGACGAATTGCCTGCCGATAAAAAAGTTGTGGCGATTGTCAGTGCCGATTTCGACAAAAGTTTTCTGAGCAACGCGGCGGGAAATTGGCAACTTATTGGCGAAGTTGAAAAGGGCGAGCTTGAATCGCTTGCCGAAAAAACTTTCTACGGTCGGGAGCGGCGCAAGCTTAAAAGTAAAATTTATCTGCGCGGAGGAAAATAAATGGCGATAATCATTAAGCCTTACGATACAAAAAATGTGCGCGAGGCGATAAATATTTGGAATGAAATTGTGCGCGAGGGAATAGCTTTTCCGCAAGAAGAAGAACTCGACGAAATTACCGGCGACGAATTTTTTAAGGCGCAATCGTTTACGGGCTTAGCGTTCGACGGCGACGAAATTTTAGCGTTGTACATTCTCCACCCAAACAACGTCGGGCGGTGCGCTCATATAAGCAACGCAAGTTATGCGGTTCGCTCGGACGTGCGCGGGCGGCATATCGGCGAGATTATCGTTAAGGATTGCATTGCGCGGGCTAAGGAACTCGGCTTTCGCATTTTGCAATTCAATGCGGTTGTAGCGACTAATATTCATGCGCGTCATCTTTATCAACGATTGGGATTTAAGGAGCTGGGCATAATCCCCGGCGGATTTAGAATGCCCGATGGCTCGTTTGAAGATATTGTTCCTCAGTTTATTGCTTTGACTTAGGGAGGTCAGCAAGTTGCAAGAACTTATCAGTATAACAAGCAAAATGCATGACAAAAAAGTTTTGGTAATCGGCGACATTGTGGCTGATGTCTACGTTGACGGGCGCATTTCCAGAATTTCGCGTGAAGCTCCTGTTTTAATTTTGGAGAAGGCTGGCGAAAAAGTTGTAGCGGGTGGCGCGGCTAATGTTATTGCCAACGCGGCGACTTTGGGCGCGGAAGTTTATGCGCTCGGCGTTATCGGCGACGACCATTACGCAGAAAGCCTCCGGAATATTTTTAAAGACCTTAACGTTCACATTGAGGGGCTTGTCCGCGATAAATCCCGCCCGACAATTTCTAAAACGCGAATCATAGCGGGCGGCAGAGCGACTGTCAGTCAGCAAATTGTCCGCATTGATTCAGAGAGCAAAGAGCCGTTGTCTAAAAAAGTTGAGGCGGAACTTCTTGCCAAGATTGATAAAATTTTGCCGAAGGTCGACGGAATTATCATGAGCGATTACGGCTCCGGCACGATTACCGCCAATGCCCGCAAATTAATCACGCGCTTTGCTGGCAAGAAAAAAATTCCTAACATTGTCGATTCGCGCTACAATATCGGCGACTTCGAGGGCGTCGGCTACGTCAAGCAAAATGATTCGGAGCTGGGAAATTTTGTCGGCTACCCTTTAAACGACGTGACGGATTTAATTGGCGCGGGCACGAAAATTTTGACGAAACTGAACGTCGACGGCGTGTTGATTACTCGCGGCGAAATGGGCATGAGTTTATTTGAACGAAACGGCGCGGCGCACCACATACCCGTTAGCGATATGAGCGAAGTTTATGACGTATCGGGCGCGGGCGATACTTGCGTTGCGGCATTTTTATTGGCGTTGACGGCGGGGGCGCAACCTGCGCTTGCGGCGAAAATTGCGAACTTTGCGGCGGGAATAGCCGTAAGGAAATTGGGCACAAGCACTGTCAGCGCGACCGAATTAGTTTCTGTATTGGAAAGGGCACGCTAAATGTTGATTGATAGAAGAGACGCCGCGCAGGTTTGCGAAGACTTGAGGCGGCAGGGCAAGAAAATTGTTTTTACGAACGGTTGCTTTGATATAATTCATGCGGGGCACGTCAGATATTTGACGACGGCTAAAAACTTCGGCGACGTGTTGATTATCGGGCTTAATACTGATGAATCAGTTCGCCGACTCAAGGGCGCGAGCCGTCCGATTAACACGCAAGCCGACCGCGCAGAAGTTTTGCTGGGGCTAAAGGCTGTCGACCACGTGATTTATTTTGGCGAGCAAACCGCAGAAAATTTAATTGGCGAAGTCAAGCCCGATGTTTACGTTAAGGGCGGCGATTACACTTTGGAAACTTTGCCCGAAGCCGCGATTGTTCAGAAATACGGCGGGCGCGTCGAATTGGTAAATCTAGTTGCAGGGCGTTCAACGACTAATGTTATTAACAAAATTTTAGCGGAGAAAAAGTAGTATGGAAGATTTAAAAAATGTTTTGATAGTCAAGCTTAGCGCAATGGGCGACGTGATTCACGCCTTGCCCGTCAGCTACGCAATAAAAGAAACTTTCCCCGACGCGAAATTGACTTGGGTTGTGGAGCCACCGAGCTTAGACCTACTCAAGATGAATCCTTGCGTCGACAGAATCATTTTATTCAACAAGAAAAATTTCCGCACGCTCAAAGGCTTCATGCAAGAATTTTTCCCGTTTAAACATGAACTGCAGGAGCAAAGTTACGACGCAGTTTTAGATTTGCAAGGGCTATTCAAATCGGCGGCGATAGCGTTCTTTGCAAAGTCGAATATTAAACTTGGAATTTGCAATATGCGCGAGATGAGCGACAAAATTTCAAAGCCGGTCGTCGGCGAAAATGCAGAAGGGCATATAGTCGAAAGGTATTTAGATACGGCGCGGGCGGTCGGTTGCGTCGTCAATGAAGTCGTTTTCCCAATTCAAATTCCGGTCGAAGAGTCGGAAAAAGCGCGGGCGATTATGGAACATGCCGGACTGCGCGAAGGCAATCCTTTTGTAGCCTTCGTAGTCGGCGCGAATTGGCCAAACAAACGCTGGCCGACAGAAAATTTTGCAGAGCTGGGCGATTGGTTCTATCAACTGGCGGTCGTGCCGGTGCTAATCGGTAGCGGCGACTTGGACGAAATGCGCGCTAAGGAAATTGAAGCCAAAATGGAAATCCCGCCGATTAACCTTGTCAACCGCACGAATATTTATCAGCTGGCGCACGTGCTTAGAAGTTCGCGGCTTGTCATAGGCGGCGATACAGGACCAGTGCATTTAGGTTCGGCGTTGGGCGTGCGGACAATTATGCTAATGGGACCAACGAACGTCGAGCGCAACGGACCTTTTTTGCAACTTCAAAACGCAATCGAAGTTGAGCGACCGTGCAAAGGTTGTTGGAAACGTTTTTGCCACAAGAACGAAGATTGCTTAGAAAAAATCCCTGTCAGTTTTGTCGAAGAGAAAATTAAATCTATGAGCTAAAAAAGTTGCGGGAGAGATTTATATATGGGTGATGAACGCGGGACAAAAGGAGCCGCCTTGGCTGATGATAACGTTAAAACTGTCCACTATTGGATTTATTCCCCCGGCGAAAAAGCGACAAATTGGGAAGAATTCTATAACGCAGGCATTATGGGTATTGGTTGGGACGAAATCGGCGATCTCAAAAATTTCAAGACCAAAGAAGACATGAAAGCTAAGATGAAGGAGGAATTTGACCCCCATAAAACATACAAAAATAACGCCCACACAACTTGGCAATTCGCTAATGATATGAAAATTGGCGACGTGGTTTTTGCAAAGAAGGGTAATAAACTTATTGTAGGTCGCGGCATTGTAGAATCTGATTACAAATACGACAACACCCGCCTAAACTATAAGAATATTCGCAAGGTGAAATGGACGCACAATGGCGAATTGCAAAGTCCTCGCAACTCTCCTACAAAAACTTTGACAGATATAACAACATTAACAGATTACGTTGAAAAGCTTAACGCCCTGTTTTTTGATAACGACGACATTGACGAAGAGGAAGACGAAATTAAATACCCCGCATACAGCAAAGAAAATTTCCTCGAAGATGTCTACATGGACGAAAAAAGTTATAATAATCTTGTCGCTCTTGTCCGGAATAAAAAAAATGTCATATTGCAAGGTGCGCCGGGTGTCGGAAAAACTTTTTTAGCTAAACGTCTGGCATATTCTATGATGGGCATTGAGGATCAAAAGCGCGTCACGATGGTGCAATTTCATCAAAGCTATTCCTATGAAGATTTTGTAATGGGTTTCCGTCCTGTTGAAAATGGATTTGAGCTTACGCGCGGGACGTTCTACAATTTCTGCAAGGACGCCAAGATTGATAGCGAAAACGAATACTTTTTTATAATCGACGAAATTAACCGCGGCAACCTCAGCAAAATATTTGGTGAACTGTTTATGCTGATTGAAAGCGACAAACGCGGCGTTGAGCTTAAGTTGCTTTATTTAGACGAAAAATTTTCTGTGCCGAGCAATGTATATATAATCGGCATGATGAACACGGCGGATCGTAGTTTAGCAATGTTAGATTATGCGTTGCGCAGAAGATTTGCCTTTTACGAGATGAAGCCAGCTTTTGAATCGGACGGCTTTAAAAAATATCAAGCGAAATTTGCCGGAACGAAGTTTGGGCAACTGATTGATTGTGTTAAGAATTTGAACGGAATAATTTCTTCCGACGAATCGCTTGGCGAAGGTTTCTGCATTGGTCACAGCTATTTTTGCAATTTGGAAGAAGTCAGCGACCAGACGCTTTCAAATATTGTTGAATTTGAATTAATTCCCCTGCTGAAAGAATATTGGTTTGATGAGCCTGCCAAAGTCAGAGATTGGGTCAGCAATTTAAGGAGTTCTATCAAGTGATACCAATACAGAATATATATTATATGTTATCGTACGCCTTTCAAATTTTGAACGAGCAAGGCTACAAAAACATATCGACGGAACAATTTAACAACGTTGCGGAATTGTGCGCGGCAATTCTTTCAAAAGGCGTCTCAGTACAGTTAAAGCGCGGGCTTGGGCAAGAATATATCGAACAGACGGAAGAGACTTCAGCGTTGCGCGGACGGTTTGAAATTTCAGAATCAATAAAGACAGTGAGTATGCTTAAAAAGCAAATGATTTGTTCGTATGATGAATTCTCCGTTAATTTCTATATGAATCGTATCATAAAAACGACAATGGAGCTTTTACTTCGTGCGGATATTTCTAAGGCTAGGAAAAAGAAATTAAAAAAGCTCCTCGTCTTTTTTGCTGACGTGGAGTCTCTTGACATTCATTCTATAAATTGGAACTTGCATTATAATCGCAATAATCAAAGCTACCGGATGTTAGTTTCTATTTGCTATTTGGTAATCAAGGGCTTGCTTCAGACAAATACGGACGGCTCAACACGCTTAATGGATTTTTTGGACGAACAGCGCATGTGCCGTTTATATGAAAAATTTATTCTAGAATATTATAGGAAAGAGTTTCCGCGAATATCGGCAAGTTCTTCGCAAATTCCTTGGATAGTAGATGACGGAATGAAAGCAATGTTGCCGGTTATGCAAAGTGATATAATGCTGACATACGAAAACAAAATTCTTATACTTGACGCGAAGTATTATTCACACACGACGCAAACTCGATACGATACGCATAAATTGCACTCGAATAATCTATACCAAATTTTCACTTACGTTAAGAACAAAAATTCGGAGTTGGCGACAGTTCCGCATATTATTTCGGGAATGTTGCTTTATGCCAGAACAGATGAGGATATACTTCCGAATAATTCATATCTGATGAGCGGGAATAAAATCAGTGTCCGGACTTTGAATTTAAATTGTAATTTTTCTGAAGTGTCCGCGCAACTGAATGACATAGCAAAAGAACATTTCGGGCTTTAATCTTATCGGCAAGCTTGAATTTCGCTGATGAGATTTTCGGTTCTTTTGAGCAATGCGGAAAGTTTTTCGCTCTTAACTTGTTCGTTAGTCGTCCGTGATTGGGCGGCTTTTATTTTTTCGTAGAAGGAATTGATATCAACCTCCGGCTTGAAACTTTCTGCAAACTTCTTTATTTAATTGGTAAAATTCTTCGCGCGTCATTTTATCAGATAAATTTTTTTCGTAAAGCTCATCGACGCGGCAGAAAATCGGACGTTCAGCATAAATCGTGCACAGATTTTTTGATTCATCAAGGTATTTGCAAACGCCATCGGGTTTAGCCATATGCTTAGCAAAAAACACTTCGCCGATTTTCCGACAACAACAGCCGCAACGTTCACACGGAAACATTATTTTTCCCTCGCCAGTTCATCAATTTCAAATTTAATTCCTCGGTTACTTAGAGTAAAATTTTCTAGTTTTTTTTATTCTATCATTCTGGATTTTTTGATTGGTGTCCTGCTAGGACGCTAGGCAAATTTAATTCAGCGCGAATATTTTTTGCGTCAAGAATAAAATCTGATATAATGATTAAAATTTTTGAAAGGAGCGCGCCTCTTGAAGTTTTTAAAAAGATTTTTCGACGGCATACAGCGCGACGCCAGATTATTTTTATTCGTGCTGATTCTGCTTGAAGTATATCGCGGACTGTTTATAATTTTTATGTCAAGTTACATGAATGAGGATTCGGACGCGGCGCAAATTTTTTCGGCAATGTTTACGGGCTTGCGACTTAGTTTGAAGACGGCGGGCGCGGTAACTTTAATCTCGTTTGTCTTGGTGACAATTATTGGCTTAAAGACGCGCTTGCGCTTGTACATTGGAATTTTGGCGTCGCTAATTTTCTCAATGCTTTTCATGCTACGCTTTCCGTATTGGCGGGCGTTTCAATCGACGTTCGGAATGGAAGTTGTGCAAGGTTTCAACGACGACATTTTTTCTATAATCGTGACAATGATTCAAGAGTACGGAATCATTTGGCGATTTTTAGTCGCGGTGGTTCTTACGTTGCTTTGTATAGCGATTTTAAGTCGGCTGTTGCTGATAAAAACTTATCCGTTGCCGGTGCTTGACGATAAGAAAAAAGTTGCGGGCTTTTCGGCGGGCTTGATTGTCGGGATATTTTTATTCGGGCTGTTCGTACGTTTCGGCGGGAGTTTCACTTATGGCGGCGGAATAAATTGGGAAAATGCCGGCGTCACGACCGATAACTTTTTGAACGAATGCATACTTGACGACGC
>Ga0310697_10005465_pt1 | contig 12252 bp, 10 predicted proteins | sample 172DNAGHGlowgp2_FD_203883 | JGI IMG/M metagenome (GOLD analysis project Ga0310697, IMG submission 203883) | Sheep rumen microbial communities from Palmerston North, Manawatu-Wanganui, New Zealand - 1728 DNA GHGlow gp2 (v2) (version 2) | ecosystem: Host-associated > Mammals > Digestive system >... | reverse complement strand
CGAAATCCGCTACGGGGCCGGCGCCTTCGTGTGCGGCGAGGAAACGGCGCTCATCCACTCGATGGAGGGAAAGCGCGGCGAGCCTACGCTCAAGCCCCCGTTCCCGGCCGAGGCCGGCTACATGGGTCGTCCCACCAACGTGAACAATGTGGAGACGCTGGCCAATGTCCCCGTGATCCTGACGAAGGGACCGCACTGGTTCGCCTCCATCGGCACGGAAAAGTCCAAGGGAACCAAGGTATTCGCCCTGGCCGGCAAGATCAACAACGTGGGCCTGATCGAGGTGCCCATGGGCACGACGCTCCGGGAAATCATCTATGACATCGGCGGCGGCGTGAAGGGCGGGAAGAAGTTCAAGGCCGTCCAGACGGGCGGACCGTCCGGCGGCTGCCTTACCGAGAAGCACCTGGACATCCCCATTGATTATGAGAGCCTTGCGGCGGCCGGGTCCATGATGGGCTCCGGCGGCATGATCGTGATGGACGAGGACGACTGCATGGTGTCCGTGGCGAAGTTCTTCCTGGAATTCACCGTGGGCGAATCCTGCGGCAAGTGCGTCCCGTGCCGCATCGGCAACAAGCGGATGCTGGAGATCCTGGACCGGATCACCGACGGACGCGGGACGATGGACGATATCGACAAACTGGAGAGCCTCGCGAAGGTCATCAAGGACACGGCCCTGTGCGGCCTGGGCCAGACCTCGCCGAACCCGGTGCTGTCCACGCTCGCGAATTTCCGTCAGGAGTATGAGGAGCACGTACGGGACCATGTGTGCCGTTCGCACAAGTGCAAGGCCCTGCTCACGTATTCCATCGATCCGGACCTGTGCAAGGGCTGCAGCGCCTGCGCCCGGGGCTGCCCCGCCGAGGCGATCGCCGGCGAGGTGCGCAAACCGTTCGTCATCAATCCCGAAAAGTGCATCCGCTGCGGCATGTGCCTGTCCCGGTGCAAGTTCGGTGCGATCAAAGTCATTTAATGCGAGGAAGCCATGATTAACCTGACTATCGACAACCGCGCCGTGTGCGTGGAAAAGGGAACGACCGTCCTGGACGCCGCGGCTTCCGTGGGCATTACGATCCCGGCCTTGTGCCATATCGACCTCAAGGGGACCTGCGTCAAGAGTTCTCCCGCCGCCTGCCGCGTGTGCATGGTGGAGGTGGAAGGACGCCGCAACCTGGCCCCTTCCTGCGCCACCCTTGTCACGGAGGGCATGGTGGTCCGCACGAATTCCGCCCGGGTGGTCCGGTCCCGGAAAACGGTGGCGGAACTCATCCTCTCGGACCATCCCAATGACTGCCTGACCTGCCCCAAGTGCAATGACTGCGAGCTCCAGAAGCTCGTCACCCGGTTCAATATCCGGGAAATGCCGTTCAAGGGCGAGCAGTCGGTCCGCAAGAAAGAGGTGACGGCCGCCATTACCCGGAACATGGACAAGTGCATCCTGTGCCGCCGCTGCGAAACCGTTTGCAACGAGGTGCAGACGGTGGGTGTGCTCGGTGCCGTTCGCCGCGGGTTCGAGACGACGGTGGCGCCGACCTTCGACCGCATGTTCTCCGAAACGGACTGCACCTACTGCGGCCAGTGCGTCGCCGTATGCCCGACCGGAGCCCTGACCGAACGGGACAACACGGACCGTCTGCTGGACGATCTCTGCGACCCCGATAAGGTGGTCGTCGTGCAGCCGGCGCCGGCCGTGCGCGTGGCCCTGGGCGAGGAGTTCGGCATGGCCCCCGGGACCATCGTCACCGGGAAGCTGGCCACCGCCTTGCGGTACCTGGGTTTCGACTACGTCTTCGATACGGATTTCGCGGCCGATCTGACCATCATGGAAGAAGGCGCGGAGATCCTGCAGCGCCTGAGGGCCTTCCTGGGCGGGAACAAGGATGTGAAACTGCCCGTCATGACCTCCTGCTGTCCGGCCTGGGTCAATTTCTACGAACACCAGTATCCGGACCTCCTGGAGTATCCTTCCTCGGCGAAATCCCCGGCGCAGATGTTCGGAGCCATCGCCAAGTCCTACTGGGCGCAGAAGATGGGCATTCCGCGCGAGAAACTTGTCGTGGTCTCCGTCATGCCCTGCCTGGCGAAGAAATACGAATGCGGGCGGGAGGAGTTTTCCGTGGACGGCAATCCGGACGTGGATTATTCCATCTCCACCCGCGAACTGGCCCGGCTCATCAAGCGCTCCAACATTGACTTCAAGTCCCTCCCGGACAGTGATTTCGATACGCCGCTCGGCGAGTCCTCCGGTGCCGGCGCCATCTTCGGCGCGACCGGCGGCGTGATGGAGGCGGCGCTCCGGACCGTGTACGAGGTCTATACCGGGAAGACGCTGCCGCGCCTGGAATTCACGGCCGTACGCGGCCTGGACGGTATCAAGGAAGCGGTCATCGACCTGGACGGCTTCCCGCTCAAGGTTTGCGTGGCCCATACGCTGGGGAACGCCCGGAAGCTGATGGACCTGCTGCGCGAAGGAAAACTGGACTACCATGTCGTGGAGGTGATGGCCTGCCCGGGCGGCTGCATCGGCGGCGCCGGCCAGCCGTATCACCATGGCCATGTGGAGATCCTCAAGGCCCGCGCCCGTGCCATCTACTGTGAGGATGCGGGCAAGCCCATCCGCAAGAGCCATGAGAATCCCGACATCCAGATGCTGTACAAGGTGTTCCTGGGCGAGCCGCTCAGCGAACGTGCGCATCATCTGCTGCACACCCGTTATTTCGACAAATCCATCAAGTAGCGCACGCCATGAGTGAAATCAAGATATCCTGCGAGGCCCTCCGGGAAGTGGAGGCCATCTGTGAAAGGTTTGGAAACGATCCCGGGGAGATGATCTCCATCCTCCATGCCTGCCAGAACAAACTGGGGTACCTGCCGGAGGAAGTCCAGCGGGTCATTGCCCGGAAACTGGGCGTCCCTGCTTCGAAAGTATATGGTGTGGTGACGTTCTACTCTTTCTTTTCGATGACCCCGAAGGGCAGGAATCCCGTTTCCGTGTGCCTCGGAACCGCCTGCTACGTCCGCGGTTCCGACAAGGTGCTGGAGGAGTTCAAGCGCGTGCTCGGCATCGACGTGGGGGAGACCACCCCGGATGGCAAGTTCTCCCTGGACTGCCTGCGCTGCGTAGGCGCCTGCGGTCTCGCCCCGGTCGCCACCATCGGCGAGAAAGTCTATGGCCGCCTGAATCCTTCCGACATCAAGAAGATCGTCGCGGAGTTCGGGGACTAGGGCAGGACCACCCGCTCAAGCATCCCCTGCAACTTCGCCAGGGCAATCCCGTAATTGGTGATGGGCACTCCCGCGAGGAGCGCCCTTCGTGTGCGTGACCGAACCAGCGCCTTGTTCGCCACGCAGGCGCCGCAGTGGATGATGAGGGCGTAGGGGGAGAGGTCCTCCGGGAAATCGTTTCCCGCGGCAATTTCCACCCGGACATCGGCCCGCTTTCGCAGCAGGTTTGGAATCTTGACCCGTCCGATGTCTTCTGTATCAGGAACATGCGTACAGGCTTCAGCAATCAGGACTCGGTCGCCGTCCCGGAGTCCGTCGATGGCTGCAGCCCCCTCTACAAAGACACGGATATCCCCCTTGGCTGCGGCCAGCAGGACGGAGAAGGACGTCAGCGGCAGATCGGCGGGGAGGGCGGCATTCACTCGGGAGAAGACCTGGGAATCGGTGATGACCAGCGTCGGAGCGCATTCCAACGCCGTTTCCAGGGTTTCCGGCGTGCAGCAGATGGGAACGCACCCCCGGTCCAGCAGTTCCCGGATCACCTGCACCTGCGGGAGGATGAGCCGTCCTTTCGGCGCCTCGCTGTCCTGGGGCATCACGAGCACAACCTTGTCGCCGGGACGGACGAGGGCACCTGTGAGGAAGGATTCCTGCCGCCTGGGCAGGACTGCCGCCACGTTCTGCAGCAACGTATCGATGCTTTCATCCCGGTGGAACCGGACAGCCGGAATCCCGGCTTTTCCGAGCGTCACCAGCAGTTCTTCCACGGTTTCTCCGTCCCCCAGCACGACCGCGATGTCCGTCTCGTCCATGACCGCTTGGGTCCGGCGGCGCCTTTCGGGGCCGAGCCGGCTGGTGTCATCGAGCCCTGCCGTATCGACCAGAACGGCCGGGCCGATGCCAAGCGGCAGTTCGATCCGTTTCCGGACGGGGTCGGTCGTCGTGCCGGGAACGGGACTCACCAGGGAGACTTCCTGGCCGCAGAGGGCGTTGACCAGGGTGGACTTTCCGCTGTTGACCGGACCGAAGAAAATGATGTGAAGCGGTTCCATGTGCTCAGAATCTGAAGTCGCGTCGTCCCTTTTCGATCTCTTTCAACCGCTCGGCCGTGATCTCCCGGATGCGGCCTTCCGGAATGTCGCCGAGGCTTTCCGCGATCAGCGCATTCCCTTTTGCCAACGTTTCGGGGGAGGCGTAATCCATGAGATACTCTTTCAGGGTCATCAGGGCGTTGGGCGTGCAGCACAGGCCGATTTTCCCGCTCTTGCACAGGGACATGAAGCGGTCCCCGGTGCGACCCTCCCGGTAGCAGGCGGTGCAGAAGCTCGGGATGTGCCGGTTCTCCAGGAGCCAGCCCACGACTTCGTCCAGCGGACGGGTGTCGGAGACGTCGAACTGGGCCGTTTCGTCATGACGCTCAACACTTGTATAGCCCCCCACGCTGGTCCGTGACCCTCCGCTGATCTGGGAGATGCCGCAGTCCAGGAGCTGCTCCCGCATCCGGACGGATTCCCGCGTGGAGATGATCATGCCGGTATAGGGGACGGCGATCCTCAGGACGGCCACCAGTTTCCGGAAGATTTCGTCCGGGAGCGCATCCGGGAAATCGGCCGTGTCGATGTCGTCGGCCGGACAGATCCGGGGGACGCTGATCGTGTGCGGCCCCACACCGAACCGGGCTTCCAGATGCTCCGCATGCATCAGCAGGGCGGTCAGCTCATACCGGTATCCGGCAAGACCGAACAGAACACCGATCCCCACATCGTCACAGCCGCCCTCCTGGGCCCGGTCCATGGCCTCGGTGTGCCACTCATAGTTGCTCTTGGGGCCGCTGGGGTGCAGTTTCAGGTATTGTTCCCGGTTATAGGTCTCCTGGAAGAGGATATACGTGCCGATGCCCGCCGCCTTCAGCTTCCGGTAGGATTCCACGTCCGTCGCGGCGATGTTGACATTCACACGGCGGATGGAGTTCCCTCCCTCCCGGACGGAATAGATGGTCCGGATGGACTCCAGGACATATTCCAGCGGACTGTTCCGCGGGTCCTCGCCGGTTTCCAGCGCGAGGCGCTTGTGCCCGGTGCGGATGAGGGCCCGGACCTCCGCCTCGATTTCCTGCTGGCTGAGTTTCTTGCGCGGAATGGTCCTGTTCTTCGCATGATAGGGACAATAGACACAACCGTTTATGCAGTAATTGGACAGGTACAGGGGGGCGAAGAGGACGATGCGGTTCCCGTAGAACCGGTGTTTGATTCCCCGGGCAAGGGAGTAAATACGTGCTTCCAGGGCAAGGTCGTCGCACTCCAGCAGGATGGCCGCCTCCCGGTGCGTGAGGCCTTTGCAGAGGGCTGCCTTTTCCAGGATGGAGTTCACGCGGGCGGGATTCCGGCTTTCCCGGACCGCCTCTTCCAGGCTTCGGAGCACCTCATCGTGGTCGATGAATTCGCATGCGTGGGTCGACAGGGGATTGTACATAGGGTTCAGGCTTGATAGTCTCCGCGGGATGGACTGATGCCGTATCCGATGGCGGACAGTTCTTGTTCGATGGTTTGGGGATCGTCGCTGCTCTTCCCTTCGTAGAGGGCGTAGTCGGCGCGGTGCTCCGGGGGTGTGAAGTTGGGCATGATGACATTGGCTCCGGCGAGGATCCCGGCCCGCCGGCCGCCTTCGAGAAGGGTGGAGAGGGCGGTGGTCGCGGGAATCAGGAGGCTCGGAAACATCAGGCGCAGGATCGAGTAGAGGCGCAGGGTCTTGTCGGCACTGCCGGCGGGATGGTTTGCAAAAGGGGTCCCCTTCGCGGGAATGAACGGGCCGATGCCCGCCATCTCCGGGCGGATCCTTTCGATCAGGCGGAGGTCCCGGATGAGCTCTTCCGTGGTCTGGAAAGGGCTTCCGACCATCATGCCCATGCCGGTCTGGAATCCCAGTTCCTTGAGAGTCCGAATGCATTGCAGGCGGGTTTCCAGCCGCATCCCGGCGGGGTGAAGTTTCGCGTAATGGGCAGGCGACGCCGTCTCGTGCCGGAGCAGGTACCGGTCGGCACCCGCCTCCTTCAGCCGCCGGTATGTCTCGTCGGGCAGTACGCCAAGTGACAGGGTGATAGCCGCTTCCGGCCAGGCTTCCCGGATGGCTGTGACAGTTCCAGTGAGTCCGCGGGCGGCCGGCGGATTCTCCCCGCCCTGCAGGACGAAGGTCTTGATACCCTGTGCCCATGCTTTTTCGCAGCACTGCAGGATCTCATCCTGCGTGAGGGAATACCTCCGGTGCGCCCCGTTGCTTTTCCGGATTCCGCAGTACAGGCAGTCGTTCCGGCACACGTTGCTCCACTCGATGAGCGCCCGGAGGTACACCTTCTTCCCGAACCGTTCTTCCGCCACCCCGCGGGCCCGCTCGTGCAGTTCCTGCAGCAAGGTTCCGTCTTCCGTTTCAAGCAGCATCCGCAGCCCCTCGTCATCGAGGGTCCGATGCTGTGCCAATGTGCCCACCAGTTCCTGCATATCCTTGACACAAAGATAGCGAATGAAGGACGATAAACAAAAAAAGCAGGCGTTTTCTGCCTGCTTTCAGAGCCACTCAGGAGGCTCGAACTCCCGACCTGCGCGTTACGAATGCGCTGCTCTACCGACTGAGCTAAAGTGGCCTTGGACCGATTACGGTGAATCGGGACTGCAAATATAGGAAAATTATTTGGATTCCAAACAATTTTTAATGCTTTCCATCCTTTTTATCGCCTTTCGGGATGGAAAGGGCCAAAGCGGGAAGCGGAACCGGTTGCCTTCCCGGAAACTGGCGGCGTACCAGCCGGATTCGGAGCAGGGTTCCACCCGGATATCGATGATGCTGTAGCAGTACCTGTCTGAATAGTCAGCCGTATAGCAGCCGGCAGCGGTCTCCTCCACCTTGCTGCCGGATAACAGATTCAGAACCCCGTTGCAGGCATTTTCCAGGCTGTCCGCCCGGAACAGCACCGTGCCGCTGTCCATCAGTTTTACTTTGTCCAGGTGGTTCATCGCATTCTATTAATCCTTTGCAATAATACGAAAATATCCGTACTTTTGAAAAAAATCGGTCATGCATCTTTTGTGTTTTTGCCGCATTTGCGGCAAAGTGGCCTTGCAGGCCATTTCCCGTGCCGACGTGGCAAAAAAAACGGTTGAAAAACGGCCTTTTCTTGCCGCGTCGGCACGCACACTGCGCTGCATGCCCGTTTTTTTGCTGACGTGGTCATTCTTCTCCTGCCAGTCGCAGACTTCCCGTCCGGAAACCGGGATGGAATATGCCCGGCTGTTTGATTTGGAAGGGAGCAAGGCGATCGTTTATTCTCCATTCGACCACACGGCTGACACACTGGAAATAACCCGCCCGCTGCGCAGTATCGTATGCATGTCATCATCTTATATCGGATTTCTGGATGCGCTCGGATGCGATTCGGTAGTGACGGCCGTATCTGGATTGAATTATGTGGCCGACCCTGAAGTCCGCAGCCATGCCGTCGATGTCGGTTACGATGCGGCGCTGGATTATGAGACCATCCTGAAACTGAAACCGGACCTGCTTGTCACTTATGCCGTCTCCGCCGCGGAACCGCCGTATCTACAGAAACTGCGGGAACTGGGCATCCGGACGGCGGTCATTCATGAGCATCTGGAAAGCCATCCGCTTTCCCGGGCGGAATACATCAAGTTCTTCGGTCTGCTCACCGGCAAGTCGCACGAGGCAGATTCGTTGTTCTGCGCCATCCGCGACCGGTATCAGGCCATGGTAACAAAAACGGACCGCCCCCGGAAAATCCTCATCAACATCCCCTATGCCGACCAGTGGTACATTCCCGGCGGCGACAACTACATGACCCGTCTGATCCGGGATGCTGGCGGCGAAGTGCTCGGCGCCGTTCCCGGTCAGGTCCAATCCTCCGTCATCTCCGTGGAGAAAGCCTTCGAATACGCACAGGAAGCCGATTGCTGGCTTAACCCTGGCTGGTGTTCCACCAAAGACCAGCTCAAATCGGTTCACCCGCTCTTCGCGGATTTTCCGGTCATCGGAAAACCGGTGTGGAACAATACGAAGCAGACTACCCCGGGCGGCGGGAATGCCTTCTGGGAAACCGGTCCGGTCTGTCCGGATATGATACTGAAAGACCTCCGTGCCATACTGGATGGCCAGGAGGTCCCGATGACTTATTTTTTTCCGTTGAAATAGATCAGAACAGTTTCCCGCTGCCCCATTTGTTTTTGAGGCCGGCGAGTTCGCCGGGGGTGGCGGGACGGTTCAGGGCTTCCTTCCTTTCTTTGATGAACTGCTGCTTGAGGCGGGCGAACTGACGCTTGGTGTCAAGGGTGAAATCCCCGTTCTCGATCCAGGCGAAGTAGGAGGGCTCGCTTTCCCATACTTCCCGGGCGGTGCGTCCCTTGTGCTTGCCGAAGCTGATGACCGCCTCGCCCTCATCGTTCAGGTACAGGCGGCCGGCAAAGTCCACGAAGCGGGCACGGGAACCGATCCTGGACAGAGAATCGACATCATTCTTGAGCACTTCCTGCTGATTCTCAGTCGGTTCCTTGTATCGGTCCAACTGGGCTTTCAGAACCTCGAAGGTGGCCAGGGTATCGGCTTCGGCCGTATGGGCGTTCTCGAAATCCTTGCCGCCGCAGTAGAAACGGTAGGCGGCGCGCAGGTTCCGGGGTTCCATGTGATGATAGATGTTCTGCACGTCCACCATCTTGCTTTCGTGGAGGTCGATCCCGTCGATGCAGGCGAGCATTTCAGCCGCCTTGTCATGGGCCTTCGGATCCGGGAGGCGGCTGTTGCAATACTCCCGCGCGCGCTCGATCTCCTCCGCCAGGAGCGGAAGGTCGAACTTCGTGGAGTTGAAACCGGCGAGGTCACTGTCCTTGAGCCAGGCGGCGACTTCCGGAAGCACCTCGATGAATTTGGGACAGTCCACCAGATCCTCGTCCTTCACCCCGTTCACTTCCGAAGCGCTCGGCTGGATGGGGATGACGCGCCGGTTCCGGTAGTCCCAGGGCTTGATCTTCCAGGTCTTGATGTTCACCTGACCGTCCGGCATCGCTTTCACGAAACTCAGTTCGATGATGCCGTCGGTGGCGATATTGAGGCCGGTACTCTCGATGTCAAAGAACAGGAGCGGCCTCGTAAGGTTCAGTTCCATAAATGATTACGAAATCATGATAGGCATCAGGATGCCGCAGATCTTTTCGCTTTCGGCCTCTTCTTCGGAGGGGAGGATGAGGGCGGCACGGCGGGCGTCGGCAAATCGGATGACAATGCTGTGGCAACCCATGTTGGAGAGGATTTCCGTGAGGAAGGTGCTCTTGAAGCCGATGGCGAGCTCGTCGCCGGCGTAGTCGCAGACGATTTTCTCGTAGGCGGCGAGGGCGAAGCCCAGGTCCTGGGCCGATACCTCCAGCTGTCCTTCCTTGAGGGTGAGCTTGATGTGGTTGGAAGCCTTGTTGGAGCACACGGCCACACGGCGCACGGTGTTCAGCAGGAGCATCCGGTCGATCTTCAGGACATTGGAGTTATTCTTCGGGATGACGTCGCGGTATTTCGGATACTTGCCCACGACCAGGCGGCAGATCAGCGTCGTGCCGCCGAAGGTGAACTGGGCGGAGTTGGTGTCGAACTTGATTTCCACGGTCTCCACGTCCTTGCCGATGATGCTGCGCAGCACGTTCGCCGGTTTCTTGTGCAGGATGAAGGAGGCCTTCTCGGCGGCCTTCACGTCCGGGGTGGTGTAGCAGATGAGCTTGTGGGAATCCGATGCCACCAGGGTGGTGGAGGCCGTGTCGATGTCGAAGAAGATGCCGTTCATCGCGGGGCGGATCTCGTCGTCGGCGGTGGCATAGACGGTGCCCTGGATGCCCTCCACGAGGCTGGCGGCGGGGAATACCACCGTCTGCGCATCCTCGCCCGTGCCCTTGATCTCGGGATAGTCGTCGGCGGGGAAGTAGGGGAGAACGGAGTTGCCGCTGGCCCAGGCGCATTCGAACGAGCTGTCGCTGACGGTGCGGATGCGGACCGGCTGGTCCGGGAGTTCCTTCAGCAGGTCGATCATGTGGCGGGCCGGGACGGCGATGTTGCCGTCTTCTTCGGCGCCCTCCACCTCGATCGAAGTACGGAGCGTCAGCTCGGAATCCGATGCCGTCACTTCAAGTTTGCCGTCCTTGAGGACGAACAGGAAGTTCTCGAGGATCGGGAGGGGGGACTTGGTCGGGATAGCCTTGGATACGTCCAGGAGACCCTTGAGCAAGTCGGTGCTGGAAATGTTCAGTTTCATATCGCGTTCATTTTGTTCCTATGGGTCGGAAAAGGCCCCGGAGGGCCCGTCAATTGACAAATATAAGAATTTTCTCGCGAAATGGCATAAAACTTGAAATTTTTAGCGCGGCAAATAAACTGTGTACTATATGAGAAAAGGATTTTTAACCGTTCTGCTGTCCGTCCTCGCCGGAGGATTGACGGCCTTTGGCGTCGTGAAAGCCAATGAGAAAACCCTGTCTCCCGTGAAGGTCGTGGGAGAGAATGGAAGCGTCGAATACCGGACTGTCAATTTGGCAGATTCCGACTATCCCGATTTCACCTATGCCGCGGAATCCGCCGTGGAGGCGGTCGTCTATGTGGAAGTGACCGTCCAGTCCCGCGCCCAGTCCATGAACATCGACCCGTTCTTCCGCTATTTCTTCGGCGATGAATGGGGCTTCGGCCAGCCGCAGTCCCGCGAGCAGAAGGGCAGCGGTTCCGGCGTTATCATCCGCCCCGACGGCTATATCGTCACGAACAACCATGTCGTCGCCGGCGCCTCCAAGATTTCCGTCACCCTGAATGACAACCAGCAGTACGACGCCACCGTCGTGGGCACCGATCCGGCAACGGATGTCGCCATCATCAAGGTGGATGCGCAGAATCTTCCGACCATCCCGATCGGTGACAGCGACCAGCTCCGCCTCGGTGAGTGGGTCCTCGCGATCGGCTCCCCGCTGGGCGCCCAGCTCCGCAGTACCATCACCGCCGGTATCGTCTCCGCCAAGGGCCGCTCGATGCCCGACGGAAGCGGTGAATTCAAGATCGAATCCTTCATCCAGACCGATGCGGCCGTGAATCCCGGCAACTCCGGCGGCGCCCTCGTGAACAAGAAGGGCGAGCTGGTGGGTATCAATACCGCCATCGTCTCCCAGACCGGTTCCTACACCGGCTATTCCTTCGCCGTCCCGGTGAACATCGTCAAGCGCGTGGCCGAGGACCTCATCGACTTCGGTTCCGTCAAGCGCGCCGTCCTGGGTATCACCATGCAACCGGTTTCCACCCTTGATAAAAAAATTCAAGAAGATTTGAAACTTAATTCGATGAACGGCGTATATATAGTTGAGGTTTCGAAGGGAGGAGCCGCCGAAGCGGCGGGCCTCAGGCAGGGAGACGTCATCATCGCCATCGGCGGACAGAAGGTCACGGACGGTGCCTCCGTCCAGGAGAAGGTCAACAGCTACCATCCCGGCGACAAGGCCGTGGTTACCTATCTCCGTGAAGGAAAGGAGAATACGGTCGAGGTTACCTTCCATGCTGCCGCCACGCAGAACGGTGAGACGGATGTGGACGGATCGGTTGCCTTCTACGGCGCCCGCCTGAAGGCGCTCACGGCCGAGGAACTCAAGGCGATGGGCCTGCGCAAGATGGCCGAGGCCGGTGCCCAGAGCGGTTCCGTGATCCTGTACGTGAACGACGAGCCCGTTTCGAAACCCGAAGACGTGATTGCGAAGGCGAAGAAGGCCCAGCGCGGTATCTACATCGAGGGTGTCGATGAGAACGGAAAGGCTTTCTATTTCGGCTTCGGCAAGTAAGGGATTGCCGATACAAGTGACTTACGGTCAGTTCCTTACCTGAGGAATTGACCGTAATTTTTATTGATAGACCGATAGATGAGACAGCTGAAGATTACCAAGTCCATCACCAACCGCGAGAGCGCATCCCTGGACAAATACCTCCAGGAGATCGGCCGCGAGGAACTGGTGACCC